>Ga0209249_1000047_pt1 | contig 172733 bp, 169 predicted proteins | sample SaaInlV_200m_DNA_4_FD_184653 | JGI IMG/M metagenome (GOLD analysis project Ga0209249, IMG submission 184653) | Marine microbial communities from expanding oxygen minimum zones in the Saanich Inlet - SI037_S3LV_200m_DNA (SPAdes) (version 2) | ecosystem: Environmental > Aquatic > Marine >... | reverse complement strand
TTCTGAAAACTAAATAGACATTATGGGGGCGTAGCTCAGCTGGTTAGAGCGATTGCCTGTCACGCAATAGGTCGCCGGTTCGAGTCCGGTCGTCCCCGCATAAAAAAACAATATTCTTTGGAATATTGTTTTTTGTTTGAAAAAAGTTTTTAAGGTGCTTAAATGTGTTTTGACATTGATGATTTGTGAGAATAATGGTATAGTAACAAGTTACTAAAAGGAGTTTTTTGAAAAAGAAAGATAAACCTATAAATTTAGGGGAGACTAAAGATGGAAACGAAGACCAAGGAGAAGTCCAAGGCGCTTTACAAACCAACTGAACTATTGCCCATGGGTCAGAAGATCTATGATTTTTGTCAGGAGTTCCCGATGGTAGCTTTCAATGCCCCTGCTGAGCATCAAGAAGAATTCAGAGAGAAGTTTGCCGAAGAGATAGCAGACACGGAACTTGATCACAGCAGGTATCTGCAAATGAGTGGTGGTTTTTTCTATGGAAACAAGCCAATAAATGATTTTCTCGAAAAAATCGAAGAAGGCACTTTTCTGTTGCTCTCTATAATGGGTAGAAAAGATCTTGTGACTGTTGTGGCTAACGTAGGAGCTTTTTATTCTGACAATGACATCCCGAAGAGCTGTCGGGTAGATTTTCACAAAACCAGAGGATTCAAGAAACATATTGGTGGAGTTCATGTTTGGTCAGGCCATATTCTGGCTGTGGCTGTCGCGGATGGTCTTCAAAAAGAAATGTCTATCTTAGATCCAGATGCTGAGATTTTCCTTGCGAAGGCCAGGAAATACGCTGTTAAGCCTGAGCGATACTACCAGTTAAATTTTCGGATTGAAGTAGCTGCGGCCGATTATTGTTTTAAAACCTTAAAGGGTGGAAAATTCACTGATAATCAAATTTTTCGGGTTGTGGAAGTTCGGGGCAAAAAAGTAATTTGTCCCGGAACGGAAGCTGAAATCTATCCAGGGTTGCTTATTGACCATCACTCTTTGGAAGCTCTGTCTAAACAAGGAGAGGTTATCTATCAAAAAAGAAGGCCATGATTATCCCAGGACTTATCAAAGTTAAAAAGGCTTGATGTAAATTTACATCAAGCCTTTTTAGTTTGGTTTTAAGTTTAATTTTTTATGGGTAGTATGCTACAATAAAGCCATCCCTAGAGTCCTCTATAGAGGACTCCATAGAGGACTCTAAAAAATAAAGCAGAAAAATGGAAAAAGTTATTCGAAAATTAACAAAAAAGAGTGAGTATAGTTATTACGTGAGTATTCCAAAAGAATTTATTGATAAATACAACTGGAAAGCTAAGCAAAAGTTGACCATTGAAGATAAGGGTAGGGGAGCTTTAGTGATTAAGGATTGGAGGAAAAGGTAGAGTGTTCATTTTAAATTTAAAAGAGATTTCAAAAGATGAAGACAAGAATCGGTGAGATTAAAAAAGTGGTAGAAGTTTTGAAAAATGGTGGCGTGGTTGTTTTGCCAACCGACACAATCTATGGAGTCAGTTGCAGTGCATTAAACAAAAATGCAATCGAAAGAGTCTATTCCCTGCGAAAGCGTGATTTGGATAAACCATGCATTATCTTAATCAGTAAGCTCGAGCAACTTGAAGAATTTGGCATTGAAATTTCCTCTAGAATGAGAAGTTTTTTTGAAAAAATTTGGCCAGGTAAAGTTTCGGTTATTCTTCCAATTCCAAGCTCGAAACAAGAAGAGTTTGAATTCTTGCACAGAGGGAAAGGTTCATTGGGCTTCAGATTGCCCAACTTTGAATTGATTGGAAGAGTTATTGACCAAGTGGGACCACTGATTTCAACTAGTGCTAATGTTCAAGGTTTTCCATTTGCAAAAAATACCAAAGAGGCAAGGGAATATTTTGGCTCCGAAATCGATTTTTTTCTAGATGTAGGTGAATTACGCTCTACTCCCTCAAGTTTAGTTAGTATTACGGAAGATAAACTAGAGATTTTGCGAGAGGGTGAGACCGAATTAAGGAAATTTATTTTTTGAATATTTTAAAGCAATTTATTTTTCCTTTCCAGTAGAGGATTTATCCATTGCATTTACGTTTGTATTGTTGTAATATGCTTTAAAGACCATGCCTGGGAGGGTTTGGTTTTTGTGTACATTTATTTTACAAGGCGAGAAATTTGATTCGAGAATCAACACTTGTTGATTTGACTTTAATGGTAGTAAAAACACTCAAGAAAGGGAGGACGAAAATGAAAGACAGTATTCATTCAACCGATTATCATTTTTCGGGAGGCCAGGCTCTGCTTGGTGCACAAATGATGTTTGTTGCTTTTGGGGCGCTAGTACTCGTTCCAATTCTGACGGGGCTTAATCCTAACGTTGCTCTTTTCACAGCTGGATTTGGAACTCTTATCTTTCAAATTGTTACCAAAGGCAAGGTTCCAATTTTTCTGGCCAGCTCATTTGCTTTTATTGCTCCAATTATCTATGGCGTTCAAAATTGGGGAATTCCTGGCACTATGTGTGGCTTGTTGTTTGCTGGTTTCTTCTATATATTCTTGAGTTTTCTTGTTCGAAAATTCGGAGGAGGATTCCTGCATCAGTTATTGCCGCCAGTTGTGACCGGGCCAGTTATCATGGTTATTGGGCTCATGCTTTCCCCAGTTGGTGTTAACATGGCCACAGGGAAGACAGGCGATGGAAGTATTGTGCTGGTAGCACCTATGACCGCCGCAATTATTTTTTTGACCACCTTGCTGGTCGCTGTGATAGTGACATTGAAAGCCAGAGGTGTGTTCCGATTGGTGCCGATCTTAGTGGCGATTATTGTGGGATACGTTCTCTCAATTTTCTTTGGCATTGTTGATTTTACACCAGTCAAAGAAGCTGCTTGGCTTTCTGTGCCGAGTTTTGTCTTACCAGAGTGGAATCTGGCTGCGATCCTTTTTATTGTTCCTGTAGCAATTGCCCCCGCCATTGAACATTTTGGCGATGTTTTGGCGATTGGCGGGGTGACTGGAAAAGATTATGTTAATGATCCTGGAATTGACAAAACCATGTTAGGCGACGGATTAGCAACTAGCTTTGCTGCAATGCTAGGTGGGCCTCCAAATACTACCTATTCTGAGGTAACTGGAGCAGTAACGCTCACCAAGGCATTTAACCCAGCCATCATGACCTGGGCGGCAATTTTCGCTATCTTACTTTCATTTATCGGAAAGTTGGGAGCTTTGTTGCAAACAATCCCTGTGCCAGTAATGGGCGGGATCATGATGCTGCTGTTTGGAGCAATTACCTTCGTTGGTATCGGAATCTTACTAAGAGGCAAAATTGATCCTCAGAGCAACAGAAACCTGATTATTGTTTCCCTGATTCTAGTTGTTGGCATCGGTGGGTTGGTGTTCTCCTTAGGGAGCTTCTCTATTTCTGGTATAGGCCTTGCGGGAATTGTTGGAGTTATTCTTAATCAAATTCTGCCCAAGGAAAATGCAGAATAATTTTTTTTAAACCTAAAGAAAATGAAAATAGCGGATTACATTGTGATTCGCTATTTTTCTATTCCCTCGGGGATATTGGCTTTTTGTGCTAGAATAATGTTAAACATTACAAACCATGATTCCACAGAAACAAACAAAAATAAAACCAAAAAATGAGAGCGTAGACTACGCCGAGAAGAAGTTTAATCACCAAATAAATAAAAGGATTGAGAGAATTTTTTTCTGGTCACTCGTTTTGTTTTTAATAGTTTCTTTTTTCGCACGCAACAATTTTAAAAGTGTGAAATCTCCGAATTCAAAACTTTTCAATGAACCAATACGAACAGAGCTTGCAGATTCTTCACCGATTGAATTTTCCCAAGATGGATTCAAGTTTACTTTGACGCCACTCTATGAATATGAAATGTCAGCCTTAGTGGTGAATCGATTGGATTATACTTGGTTTAGTTTAACGAGAGCTAGTAATGCTTTCCCAATGGATCTTTGTATGACTTGGGGGGAAAACATTAGGAGTGGAGCATATCGTCATAGCTCTGTTAACTTTCGTCAGGATTTTAGATTTTGTTTTGGAAATTGGAGTCGCGAGTCAAACTTCTCTTGGGCTGAAGTTTCTAATAATCATCTCGTGATTGAAGATGAAGCAATTCGTAAAAAGGCAATGTCGATTGTTGAGGGTGATCAAATCCACTTGAGGGGTAAATTGGTAAACGTGAAAGCCGAAAATATGGATGGAAATCTAGGGAAATATGAAAATCAAATCAGCAATTGGAACTCGAGTGTGAAACTTGGTGATAGCGGAGCAGGTGCTTGCGAAGTAATCTTTGTGGAAGAGCTGGAAATTCTCAAAAAAGGAAACCCCTTCTTTTTCCATGGATTCAAATTTGCACTATATGCGCTCCTGAGTATAATTTTTTGGAAAGTAGGAGTATTTTTCTATGAGATATGGAGAGAAAAGTAGGATTTCATTGTTTTTTTGTTATAAAAAAAAGAAGTCCCGTCAACTAAATATGTTGACGGGACTTTCTTTGCCTTATTAGGCTGTGGCTGGGGGGAGACAGAGAATTTTTTCCTTTTTGTAACCTCGCCAACATTTCTTTAAAGTGTAAACTGTTTCTACGTAGGCTTTTTTTATTCCGGAAACCTCCCTTTCCTCGCTATAAGAGAGGCCAAACTTTGTGATTGGATGGTTAAGATAACCAATTTCCAAAACGCCTGAACTTGCTTGGAGTTCCAGATATGTTCTGTCGCTTACCCATTTTCCACCATTCCTTTGGATAAAGTTAACAATGCGATTGTTAATGGCAATCCAAAAGCAATAGATAAATCCGCCAATCGCGATCGTAAGAAGGACGAATAAAACGGACATCCCAACAATGTAAGTATTCATAATACTTCTCCCTTAGAAAGATTGTTAATTTACTCTTTTGTCTTCAAAGATGTTTAACTTTAACATAAAAACGTGCAAAAATCAATAGTAAATCGAGAGATTAAAAAAGAAGTAGCCCCATCGATATATTTTTTAGATAAAAAAAGTCCCCGATAAATCGTTGACATGCGTTGGAAAAAGAATGGGTTTGCATGTATGCAATATATGGGGGACTTGTAGCTTGTTCAAATTTAGAACAATATTTTTTTGGTACTTTGCTTCTCTGAAGCTTATTTATAATATAACGCAATCTAGAGGATTGTCAAATTTTTCAGACAAAGTATGTGAAAAATCTTTCAAAGCCCTTATAAGGCAATGAAAAAAGCTTCCGATAAATCGTTAGCATGCTGTGTTGGTTGCATTACTGCGAAGGGAAGCTTTTTGTAATCTCTTTGAGATTATTTATATTATAGCGTAGTTAAAAATACTGTCAACTTTTTCCAATAGAGTGCGTTAAGAAGGTCTTTTAATGCCTCAAAGTAATGTAAAAAAGAGAATAATAAATCTTTCTTTTAAAACTCAAAGATGGTATCTATTGACAAAATAAAACTTAGGTGGTATACTTAGTTTTTATGTTAATGCTTGTCAAGAACTGTATAAGAACTACTGAGTATCTAAACATAAAATGATTATTAATTTTTATGTTGGATACAATGTACAAAAAGAGAGATGCGCGACAGCCGCGCAGTAATAATGGCTGGAAAAAAAGAGGATCTGGAGCTGGAAACGGTTCAAGACCTGGAAACGGTTCAAGATTCGGAGGAAGAAAATTTACTGGCAACACGATTGACATCAATCGTTTTATCAGTAAAGCAGAGCCAGTTAAAGAAGAAGAGGTTTTCGAACCTCGTTATTCTTTTGATGAACTCAAGATCAGCAATGTGCTGAAGCAAGCAATCACAAACAAAGGTTTTAAAACCCCAACTCCTATTCAGGACGAGGCAATCCCTGCTATTTTGGAGGGACAAGATGTGATTGGGCTAGCAAATACAGGAACTGGAAAAACAGCAGCTTTTCTAATCCCAATGATTAACAAAATTTTGAGTAATCCTAGGGAAAAAGTGCTTATTGTTGTTCCAATACGGGAACTAGCAATTCAAATTCAAGAAGAGTTCAGGATACTTGCACAAAGAACCAATATTTCATCTGTTGTTGTAGTTGGTGGTGCTAATATTCACAGACAAATCAGAGATCTGCAGAGACGTAATAACGTAGTAATTGGAACACCCGGAAGGTTAAAAGATCTAATCGATCGAAAAAAACTTGATCTGTCACAGTTTGCCAATGTCGTTTTGGACGAAGCTGATCGAATGCTGGATATGGGATTTATTGGTGATATTAAGTTATTTATGTCATTAGTGGCTAAGAAAAGACAAACAATGTTATTTTCTGCTACATTCCCAAGAGAAATTGAAAATTTAGTTAAAGATTTTTTAACAAACCCACAGAAAATTTCACTTAAAACTCGTGAAACATCGAAGCAAATCGAGCAGGACATTGTTCGAGTGAAAACTGGCGGGGACAAGATTGAAATCCTTCATGACGTTTTGAATAAAGCTGAATTTGAAAAAGTTCTAGTCTTTGCTCGAACAAAGCATGGAGCAGACAAGCTTTCAAGGAAATTGCATCAAAAAGGATTCAAAGCGGATTCTATTCATGGTGACAAGCCTCACAACAAGAGACAGAGAGTTTTGAAAATGTTCAAACAAAGTTCGATTGATGTTCTAGTTGCAACTGACGTTGCTGCAAGAGGTCTAGATATTCCAAACGTTAGTCATGTTATTAACTATGATCTTCCAGCTACATATGAAGATTATGTTCATCGAATCGGTCGAACTGGACGAGCCGATAAACTAGGAACAGCTCTAACTTTCGTTGGGTAAACCTAAAAATAGGAAAGATTTTAAATAGTCTTCTATTAAACAAAAAACATTGGATTCTCATTTGAGACCAGTGTTTTTTGTTTTCTTTTTTGTTGACAAGGCTTTGTTTTTAGTTATAATATTAATACATAGTAAAAAGGTAGGCATTAAAAACATTTACAATTAACTAAAAGAAAAATGAAATTTTCTAAAAGTTCGACCTATGGACTCAGAGCAATGGCTCGTTTGGCGAAATATTGGGAAGTAGAATTTATTTCTGTGACAGAAATCTCTCTTCGAGAAGGCATTTCAAAAAAATACCTAGAGCAAATCTTCACAAAGCTCAAAAATGCTAATTTAGTTGAATCTGGAAAAGGAAGACAGGGCGGTTATAGACTTTTGCAAAAACCTGAGGAAATAAATGTCTATGAAATTGTGAATGTGTTAGAGGGAGGGGTCAGTCCTTCTAATTGCTTGGCCCATGATGGAGAGTTTATTTGTGAAAAAAAAGACAAATGTGGAGTTGTTTCGCTCTTGGCGGAAATCCAAGGTGTCACTAGGGACATCTTAACTAAAACTTCATTGAGAGACGTTGAAAGAAATCATAAATAAAAGAATAAACATTTTAAAAATATGTATACAAAACAAGTACTTGATCATTTTCGCAATCCAAGAAATTTGGGCGCTTTAAAAAATTCTGACGCAATTGGGCAAAAAGGGAATCCTGCTTGCGGAGATGTGATGAAAATATATTTGAAAGTCGGTAGTAGAGACGGTGACGGGACTGCAAAGCAGGAGTATATCCAAGATATCCGCTTTGAAACATTGGGGTGTGCTGCTGCTATTGCAGTTTCATCCTTACTTACCGAGGCCGCGAAAGGAAAATCGCTTAAGGAAGCAAAAGCCATTACAAAAAATCGAATCATAGAAGACGCAGGTGGATTGCCACCAGCAAAAATTCATTGTTCAATGTTGGGCATCGACGCCCTACGAGAAGCTATTGATAATTATCAACAAAGTAAATAAAAATATGCAGAAAATCTATCTTGATCACAGTGCTACGACACCAATGAATGAAAAAGTATTAGACGCAATGATGCCATACTTCACTAGTGAATTTGGCAATGCGACATCAATCCACACTTTCGGTCAAAAAGCTTCACTAGCAGTTCAAAGAGCTCGAGAGAACACAGCATTGTTCTTGAATTGCAAGGCCAGCGAAGTTGTTTTCACATCAGGAGCAACAGAAGCAAATAACATAGCAATACTAGGTTTAATAAAAGCATTGCAAAAAAATAATTTGGGGAAAATTCATATCATCACCAGCACTATTGAGCACCCAGCAGTTCTAGAATGTTTTCAGTTGCTGGAAAAAGAGGATGATATAGAAGTCAGTTATCTCCCGGTGAATTCAAAGGGAATTGTTTCAAAAGACGAGTTCGAAAAATTGATAAAAGATAATACGGTTTTTGTTTCCATGATGTATGTGAATAATGAAACTGGGGCTGTGCAACCAATTCTTGATATAGCTAAAACTATTAAAAAAGTTAAAGAAAAAAGAAAAAAAGAAGGAGCTAAATTTCCACTATACTTTCATACTGACGCAGTGCAAGCTGCTAACTTTTTTTCATGTGATGTAAAAGACCTAGGAGTTGATCTGATGTCGTTGTCTGGTCATAAGATATCTGGACCAAAGGGTGTTGGAGTTTTATTCGTTAAAGATAATATTGTCTTGGAGCCAATTCAATTCGGAGGTCACCAAGAAAAAGGCTTGCGCAGTGGAACCTTGAACGTCCCTGGAATTGTTGGAATTGGTGAAGCGCTGTTGTTTGCAGAGGATCGAAGGAAAACGAATTCAAAAAAAGTTTCTGGTCTAAGAGATATGCTAATTGAAGGAGTCACTGAGAATATTCCCGATGTAGTTTTGAACGGAGACATGGATAACATTTCTCCTTTCCATGCCAATTTGGGATTTAAAGGTATTGAAGGGGAGTCAATTTTGCTTGACCTAGATTTCGAAGGAATTGCAGTTTCAACTGGTTCAGCCTGTGCTTCAGGTGCACTGAATCCATCACATGTGCTTCTTGCAATGGGGATTCGAAAGGAAGATGCACATGGTGCAATTCGTTTTACTCTGGGGAGTAGCAACACAGAGAAAGAAATCGAAACAGTGATCGAGAAGTTGCCGAAAATTATCAAACGACTTCGAAAGATTGCACCAAAAAACTAAAGTTGAAGGCAATAGTAAAAAAGGCATTTCCAGATGTCTTTTTTGGTGCTATGATTGAAAATATTTTTTAAAACAATAAATAAATTAAAGATGCCTGATTTTGGAAAAAAGTTAGAAAAAAAACTTGAAGAAGCAAGAAGAATCCTAGCAACAACAAAAAGAAAAGTTAATGTTGAAAAACTTGAACAACTTTCAGAAGAAATTAAGAAAGGTTTTGAGGAGAGAATTGAGAAATTATCGCAAAAAAGGAATCTAATTGCTGAGGCAATTCGCAGTAAATTTAAGTTACGAAAATGGAAAGTTGGTGTAATTAGCTCAATTTTGAAATCAAAGCCATGGGTGAGTTTTAAGCTTGCTTTGAGTGCACCTTTTATTTACAGCATTTTTATCCCAGCTGTTATCTTTCATTTATTCATTGAATTGTATCACCAAGTAGCTTTCAGGCTCTATGGAATTCCCTTGGTGAAAATGAAGGATTATTTTGTTTTTGATCGTGTGCTTTTGTCATATTTAAACTGGCTCGAAAAGATTAACTGCCTGTATTGTAGTTATGTGAATTGCCTGATTGCGTATTCAGGAGAAATTGGAGGTAGAACAGAGCGTTTTTGGTGTCCGATCAAACATGCGAGAAAGGTTAAAGGTGTCCATTCTCAATATGGGAAATTTGTTGACTATCTAGATGGAGAAGAATTCAGAAAAAAACAGGAGCAACTAAGTGATTTTTCGAAAGAGAAACAGGAGCAAGCCGAAGAAGGACAAGAATAATGAAGCTAGAGAATAAGGTAAAGTAAAACCCCAAAAGGTTGTACATTAGTTCAGGAGATGATTTTCTTGGCAGCTGTAAATTGGAGTAAATGAAAGTATCTTTAAACAATTTTGATTTTTTAGCAAGTACTAATCCGAGCATTAGTACTTGCTTTTTTGTTTAATTCGTGCTCTAATTAATGGTCATTTCGAAGGAAAGCACATTGAAAATTTTTCATTAAAAAAGTAGTAATAAGATAGCAATATCAAAGGAGGGAAGCATGTTTAGTATGTGCAAAACAAAAGATTTATTAAGAATTATAGTGTTCTTTTTCTGCATTTTTGTAACGATGGAAATGAGCCTTGCCGATGAGAAGAGGACTAGTTGGAATATTCATAAAACTGCTCATTTCAAGGTATTTTTCAAATCCATTGATGATTTGAGAGTCTTTAATTCGAAGGTTATTTGTCGAAAAAACGTTGTTAAGGGCAACACGATCTCAGATGTTGTTAAAAATAAACTCGATTTAATTTTTGAAGAAGTGGAGAAAATTCTTGGGATGCACAATCCTCGGTTTGGAAAAACTTCTTTTAAGATCTTCTCTGATAAAAAATCTTTAGACAGGGAGTGTTTGAGAAAGCGACCAAAGCAAGAGCCTATGATAGCTTGGTATGAGCCTGGGGAAGACAGTGTTTATTGCCAAGTGGGTGATGTAAGTGTAGGAATGGTAGCTCATGAAATTGCACATAGTATCGTTGATAAATATCTTATGGTCCCTCCTCCAAGAGAAACTGCTGAAATTTTAGCAAGATATGTTGATCGGGAAATCACAAAAGGAATTTGATAATGAAAAATGAAAAAAACAAAAAAATCGCTACTGTAGAAACTACGGTAGTGATTTTTCTTTATAAAAAGCCCTCAATGCAGGAAGATGTTTGAGTCCCTTGAAAATATTATCGGAAAAAATGTTTTTCCCTGTTAATCCAGGTGGGTTTCAGTTTTGCATGCTTCCATTCTGAAGGCTTTACCTAAGTATATAACATCTAGTTATTTTTTGCCAATCTGTGATATTTTTTGCTAAAAAACATGCTTAATTGCTTTGGATTTGATGAAAAGAATAAATATGATAGACTGGAAAAGCGATTAAAAAATCAAATGGAAAATAAATGGGAAAAAAAACTTCAAGAAGACATGACGTCATTGGAATCGGGAGTCCTCTTTTGGATATTGTGATGCAAGTTGATGAAGACACTTTATCGAAAATGAATCTCAAAAAAGGATCCATGAAGCTTATTTCAAAAGACGAGAGTTTGAGTATTGCGAAGGAAACGGCACAAATAAAAAAACGCGTTTCACCAGGAGGAAGTTCAGCTAACACTATCTCTGGAGCAAACGCCCTAGGAACGGAAACTGGCTTTATCGGAGCTGTTGGAGATGATGAATATGGGGAATTATACAAAAAACAAACAGAAGATGAGGGAGTTACTCCATTTCTTCACCATCAAGAAGAGTCCGTGACTGGGCATGCCTTCACTTTCATTACACCGGATGGTGAAAGAACATTTGCGACACATCTAGGTGCAGCCAATACACTTGAGAAAGAGCACATAAAAGAGGATCAAATTAAAGATGCAAAATTTTTTCATATAGAAGCATATCAACTTGAAGACCCGTTACTTTGTCGAGCACTTTTCCATGCAATTGCTATTGCAAAGGACGCTAAAACTAAAATCTCTCTAGATTTGTCAGACGCAGCATTAATCAATCGCAACAAAATTCTTTTCACTGATGTGATATGTGAGCATGTTGATGTGGTTTTTGCAAATGAAGATGAAGCAAGAGAATTCACAGGAAAAGACAATGAGGAAGCATTGGATTATATTGCAAAAATGTGTGATGTGGCAGTCGTGAAGCTTGGTGAGAAAGGGAGTCTTATTAAGTCTGGTGAAGAAATTTGCAAAATCAGCCCATGCTCGGTGGATATTGAAAATACAAATGGAGCTGGTGATATGTACGCTGCTGGAATTTTGCATGGATTAGTGAAGGGGTTGAGTTTAAGGGAAGCAGGTGAACTTGCTAGCCATGCATCTTCATTGGTTGTTGCAAGTCCCGGAGCAAGAATTCACGAGAAACATCTAGACTCAATTCAGAAACTAAAAAAAGAAAGTGTTAAAACGGGGCACTAGCTAGACGTCCAGTTAGTTAGTAGAAATAGGAAAAGATAATTAATAATAAAATTTAAAAATAATATGGAAGATTATAAGATTAAAGATATTTCATTAGCTGCTTATGGTCGCAAAGAAATTGAAATTGCAGAAAAAGAAATGCCTGGACTTATGGCGCTACGAGAAAAATACACCACAAAGAAACCTCTAAAGGGAACAAGAATCGCAGGGAGTTTGCACATGACAATCCAAACAGCAGTTTTAATTGAAACCTTGGTTGAGTTAGGTGCAGATGTTCGCTGGGCATCTTGTAATATTTTTTCAACTCAAGATCATGCTGCTGCAGCTATTGCAGAAAGTGGAGTCCCAGTTTTTGCATGGAAAGGTGAGACGCTAAAGGAATATTGGTGGTGTACACAGCAAATTTTTGATTTTGAGGGGGGTAAGGGTCCGGAACTAATTGTTGATGATGGTTCGGATGCCACTCTCATGCTTCACAGAGGAGTTGAAATTGAAAAGAATCCAAGTTTATTGGAAGCTGATTTTTCCACAAAAGGTGAAGATGAACAGGAATTGATGAAGGCCTTGGCGATTAAATATGAGGAAAATAAAAATTATTGGAGCGAGATTGCAAAAGAAGTCAAAGGTGTTTCAGAAGAAACAACCACAGGAGTTCATAGATTGTACCAAATGTTCAAAGAGAAAAAACTGCTTTTTCCAGCAATTAATGTGAATGATTCCGTGACTAAGAGTAAATTTGATAATCTATATGGATGCAGAGAATCTCTTGCAGATGGAATCAAACGAGGAACTGACGTAATGGTCGCAGGGAAGGTTGCTGTCGTTTGTGGATATGGGGATGTTGGAAAGGGCTGTGCGCAAAGCATGCGAGGATTTGGCGCAAGAGTGATTGTGACTGAGATTGATCCGATTTGTGCGCTTCAAGCAGCGATGGAAGGCTTCGAAGTGAAAACACTTGAAGACTCTCTGGCAGAAGGGAATATCTATATAACAACCACTGGGAACAAAGATATTATCAAAGTTTCACATATGGAGAAAATGAAAGATGAGGCGATTGTTTGCAACATCGGTCATTTTGATAATGAAATTGAAGTTGAGGCTTTGGAAAAATTTGAAGGAATAAAGGAGATTAACATCAAGCCACAAGTTGATAAATTTGTTTTTCCAGATGGTCATGCAATTGTACTTTTGTCACGAGGGAGACTTGTGAATCTTGGAAACGCGACAGGGCATCCGAGTTTTGTGATGAGCGCATCTTTTACAAATCAAGTTTTGGCACAAATCGATCTTTGGGAAAAAGACTATGCTGTGGGAGTATACACACTTTCGAAAGAACTTGATGAGGAAGTTGCAAGACTTCACCTTGGAAAACTGGGAGTTAGGCTAACTAAACTTACAAAAGACCAAGCTGAATATATCAACGTGCCAGTTAGTGGGCCATATAAACCAGAGCATTACCGGTACTAGAAATCTTTACAAAAAAAGCCGTTCCAAGCGGCTTTTTTGATTGACAACAAGAGTTTTTAATTGTATATTAAAGAATCTTGTTGCTTTTTTGCGAAAAGACCAGTTCGTTGAAAAAATATTAATCAAAAAAATAAATCCAGTGATGCTGGAAAAAAATAACTCTAATAATTTATCTAAAGAGAGGAGGGGAAAAGTGAAGATTGTAAAGGAAATTCTATTAATTAGTTTTGTTGTAATTCTTTTTCTTTATGGATTTACTGCAAATGCAGTTTCAAAAGAAGGAGTTTTTGAGAGTGCTCGTTTGATTTTATCTAAAAATGATTTAACTTTTTTGTTTTTGACTGCTGGTGTTCTTTTGTGTATGGTAATCTATTTCTTTGTTTTTTGGCCATATCAACGGAAACGTCTCGCGTCACAAAAAAGTCGCAAGAATATTGAAAGCTTTAAATTGTATGCTAATGCGATTTTGAACGCTTTCACTGAGCTATTTCAGGGAGATGAAAAACTTATTGGAAAAATCAGGTTAGCTTGCATGAAGGAAAAGCTTTCAGAAAAAAGCGATAGAGAATTTCAAGCTTTGCGCTTGGTCGCTTGCCAGATATTAAATGGTTCCTGCAATGGGAATATCGAAAGGCTGAATAATTTTCGTTTAGGCGGAAATGACGCGAGCTCTTTGCGGTTAATGGAATTGGAATGGCTTTGTATGCTCAGCAATCTTCTTGGTACAAAAGCCTTGAGTTGGGATTTCGAGCGGTTGCAAGCCGTGATAGATTTCTTGTATAGCATTGACGAGGAATTCTTTGAAGCTGATTTGTGCGAAAAGATACACGAGCTCACCCCTTCGATTGAAAATTGGCAACCGATTGATTTAAAAGCTTATAAAATTGAGAGCGAAGCTTTAGGAGTTCTCGATTATATGCTTAAAATAAAAGCAATTATTCGTCAATGCCAAATTTAACAGGAAGCTTGGAATGGAGTTCACGTTTTGATTAATATCCGAGGTAGGGCAAAAATATGCCAAAAAAACGTAGCACTGGACAAAGTCCCTTGTTACGTTTTTTTTGTCTGTGAGATATGTTATAATGAATTTAGATTACAACTTAGAAATTTGATTTAAGATGAAAATAAAAACAAACAATCAAGGATTCACTATTATCGCAATCGTCTTTGCTTTGATACTAACTCTTTTGATTATAATCCCTTTATATTTAGATCGAATAAGGTCAGCGCAAGAAACAAAAGAAAGAGCAAAAAAGCAAGTCGAGCAAGTAGAAATGCAAGTTGAAAAGCAAGTCAGGGACTTGGAGAGAAAAATGCAAGAAGATTTGGATGCGCAAGTTGGGGAATAGTCACGAGCCCAATTAATACTGTCTTTTGGAAATCTCCCCTGAAAGACTTTTTTGTTGTAAAACCCCTTTGTTTATTTGTGGATTGTTTGATAGGATATAACTACGATTAAACATTGAAACATCAAGACCTACAAGGTGATATTCGATAGCTTTTAAATAATAACATTGTAAGCAAATTTAGATTATGCAAAAGAAAATATTTTTAATTTCAGCACTTTGTTTTTTTGCTGCCAACAATCTTCATTTTGTTGTTTCAAGTGCTTTTTTCCCGAAGCTCCTTGATATCATTGCAGTTGCAACATTGGGTTTTGGAATTTTTGTGATGTTAGTTGACAAGAGTGATAGCAGAAAATAGGATTCTATTTTATTTAAAAAGAGCATAGATGGTCGATGGAATGGCGCAATATCTTGCTCAATTTTGTTTTATGTGTTATTATAAAAATAAATTAAATGTTTTTTGGTTCTTTTTATTAACGAGAGCATATTTTAAAAAAGGAGATTGGCTATGGAAAATATCCAGGGAACGGAAATGTTGTCTTGGAAAGAAGTCCTTCTTGGTCTTGCAAAGTTACCATTCTTTTTAATGTTTGGGATAATCGATGAGTTGAGATTATACCTGCCTTTTAAAAAGGAAAGATATGATGCAGAGATCCTGGAAAAGAGTACTCATCAAAGAATAATGCCTGATCTCAACAACGAGCCTTGCTATGCTTGTTCCGACTTTGAATTTACGGAGCATTATTTCAAAGTTCAAGTTGGAGATGAGGACACTGAAATAATCGTTTCCAAGAGCGTGTTCAATGACAACATTGTGGGTGATAAGATCAAGGTTGATTTTTTCCACGGCCTTACTGGTTTGAAAGTAATTTCCATTTAGGATATGGTGCTCTGATGATTGATTTGTTTTAAGGGTTGGTTTCACGTTGAAATCAACCCTCCTTTTTTTGTTTGGAATTGCGGAAATACTCAAGATATCATATAATTGAAACACAAAGAAAATAAGCAGTGAAAATAAAATTATGATTTATCGACATGGATTCTTTTTCCTGAACAGTGACCTTCAGATTACATATGATATAAGTGGAAATGAATTGAGGATAGTAGGTGATGCGTACACTCTTTTATTGGTTCTTTGTCAGAAGAGGAAAGTTGAAATGGAAGAATTGAAAGAGTTGCTTGGGTTTAAGAAGGACTATAAGGGAGGGAAGATGAATGCTGATATCGAAGCAGTTAATCATGCGATTGGCAAGGAGGTTGTTATTATTGAGCAAATAGAAGGTGAGTTTGAAGAAAAAACAATAGTTTCTTTAAGGGGAGACATTGTGACGGAATAAAGAATAAAATATATGCAGATGAAAGTTCTGATAACAGGAGGCGCTGGTTTTATTGGAAGCGCAGTTGCAAGGAAGTTAATTGATCGAGGAGATAAAGTTGTCATGATCGACAACTTTAATGATTATTATGATCCCAAGTTAAAAAGAGATAGAATTGCAACGATCTTAAAAGATTGTGAATATTCTTTGCACGAAGGTAATATTCAAGATCTGGAATTTTGCCAAGCAGTTTTTGCGAAAGAGAAAATTGACAAGGTGATTCATCTAGCAGCGATGGCTGGTGTGCGAAGCTCGCTTGAAGACCCTTTGTTATATGAAGAGGTAAATGTGCGGGGAACAAACGTTTTACTTGAAATGGCCGTGAAATACAAAATCAAGAACTTTGTGTATGCCTCCTCATCGTCTGTCTATGGAAACAATAAGAAAGTGCCATTTTCAGAAGAAGATAGAGTCGACACACCAATGTCGCCATATGCAGCCACAAAACGAGCAACAGAACTTATTGCTCACACTTACAGTCATATCCACGGACTAAAAACCACGGGACTTCGATTTTTCACGGTCTATGGACCTTGGGGAAGACCGGATATGGCGCTGTTTTTGTTTACAGACAAGATCACAAAAGATGAGGAAATTAGTGTCTATAATTTTGGAAAAATGAGCCGAAACTTCACCTATATTGATGATATCGTGTCTGGGACGATCACCACGCTTGATGCTGACTTGGAGTGCGAAATCATGAACATTGGTGGTGACAAAGAAGAAACACTTTTGCGTTTTATCGAAGTGATTGAGGAAAATATCGGCAAAAAAGCAAAGAAAAATATGATGCCAATCCAACCAGGAGATGTGCCTTCAACGGTGGCAGATATTTCCAAATTGCGAGCATTGGGATGGGAACCAACAACCAGAATCGAAGAAGGGATCAAGAACTTCATTGATTGGTATAAGGAGTATTATAAAAAATAAATATATGGAATCAAGATAAGATTCACGCATAGTTTATTTTGAGATTGATAAAGAGATTGTGATAAGGTATTATATATGCATAATGTGGTAGTATCAATACTGAATAAAGGATAAATTTCAAGTATTTCAATTGATATTGGTAGAAACATAAATTATGGAATATAAAAACAGTTAATGAAGATTCTAATAATCGCTGCAACTCCTTATTTTTCAAATAGAGGTTGTCATATTCGTATATTTTTAGGTGCAAAATATCTTCAAAAAAAAGGAGTTGATGTTTTGCTATGTACATATCATCTAGGTGAGAATGTTGGGGATTTCCCAATTAAAACCAATGGGCATACCTCTTGGTATAAAAAAACCTCTCCTGGTTTTGCCTGGGGCAAGCTTTGGTTGGATGTCAAGTTGCTATGGTTGTGTATAAGAGAGATTAGACGATTTAAACCAGATGCAATTCACGCGCATCTTTTTGAGGGGCTGGCTATTGGCTATCTAGCGAAGATATTTGCAGGAAAATTTGGAATTCCAATTGTGATTGATTCTCAGGGTGATATTGAGGCTGAATTTAATGCATACAATAAGAAAAATAAGTTTGCAAAAAAAGTTTTTGTCCCGTTAGCCAAAAGAATCATCAGATTGGCTGACTATATTGTGCTGAGTAGTGAAAATGCGCTGCCATTTTTTGAGAAGATTGCTAAATTGAAGAACAAAATTTCTGTGATCAAGGATGGTGTTGGAATTGAATTTTTCAAAGAAAGTGGACAAGAAAAGTTATCAGAAAGTGTGATTTTGGAACTTGAACAAGTTGGAGAATGGAAAAAAAATGGTAAATTACTTATCTACACCGGAGGGATGGAGGATAGTAAAGGCGTTGAAAGTTTATTAAAAGAATTTCTGGTGATTAAGGATGAACTAAGAGATTGGAAACTGCTTTTATATGGGGTTGGTAGCGATCGAAAGGCATATAGAAGATTGATTGAAGAATATCATGCTAGTGAGCAAGTTCGATTTACAAAAGAGACCAGTTTTTTCGTGCTATCGAACTTTTTGAAAATAGCCGATGTCGCTATTGACCCAAAAGAAGAGAGCACCGAGGGTAGTGGGAAATTAATGAATTATATGGCAGTTGGTCTGCCGATAGTTTGTTTCGAGAATAACTTTAATAAGCAAAAACTTGGCTCTAAAGGTTTTTATTTACAAAAAATGTCTGATTTGGGGAATAGCTTAAGACAAGATTTTCCAGAAAAAATTTCATATAACCTTCAAGACGAAATTGAAAAGGGAGAAATTGAAAAGTTATTTAATATCTTTACTAAATTAATTGAGAAAAGAAAACATAGATGAAATTATTCCTAATTAAAATTGGTAAGGCATTTTGCACCATTAGAAGAGATGGTTTTTTTCGAGGTGGGAAAAGAGTGGCGACTTCATTTTTTGCTCTTTTTGGAAAAGTTGGCAAGGGTGATATTTTAATTGTTACTGGTGGTGTCGGTGATAGCGCGCGTTATAGAGCACATCATGTAGCAGAGGAATTGCGAATCCAGGGTTTCAAAGTTTCTGTTACAGTGCAGGACAATCCCTTCTTGGTGAGCTACGTTTCAAAATTCAGTGTTTTTATCTTTCATCGCACTTTATTCACAAAATCAATTGCTAAGTTGACCAAGCAAATCAAAAAACAACAAAAAGAGCTTATTTTTGAAACTGACGATTTGGTCTATGATCCAAAATTTTTGAAATTTATGGATTATTATCAAAAAATGAATTCCCTAGAGAAAAAACTTTATGAAAATGGAGTCGGTGGTGAAATTATTAGGGACGACTATGTAAAAGTTTGTACTACTACTACGACTTTTTTAGCAAATAAGCTAGAGAAAGAAGGAAAAAAAGTTTTTATTGTAAAAAATAAACTTTCCAAGGAGGATGTGGAGTGGTCCAAAGAAATTTTAAAGAAACAGAGCAATAGAAAAGTTGATGAAATTGTGATAGGATATTTCAGTGGAACAATTAGCCATAATAAAGACTTTGCAACAATCACGAAAGCATTGACTGAGGTCTTTAAAAAACATCCACAAGTGAAATTGCTATTAGTTGGTCCACTTGATTTGGACCATAGCTTAGTGAAAAGTTTTGGTGATAGGATTATAAGTACACCATATGTTCCAAGAAAGAAACATTTTGAAAATATTGCCAAAGTTGATATTAATATTTCTCCTTTAGAAAAAGATAATCCTTTTTGTGAAGGAAAAAGCGAGTTGAAATTTTTTGAAGCAGGCATCTTGAAGATTCCAACAGTGGCAACAGCAACTCAAACTTTCTGTGAAGCGATTGAAGACGGAATCGATGGATTTGTGGCCCATGATACTAAAGAATGGATAGAGAAGCTTGAGAAGCTTATTCTTGATAAGAAGGAGAGGCAAATGATAGGTCAAAAAGCTTTCGAAAAAACTCTGAAGAATTACTGTACAGAAAATGCCAAGAATGATGAATATTATCAATATTTAAAAAACAAAATTAACGAAGTGGAATGAGAATGGAAAAATCGCATGAAAACTACAAGGAATTGATTTGGATGTTAGTAAAAACTGATTTCAAGCTACGATATCAAGGTTCTTTTCTGGGCTATATTTGGGCAATATTAAGTCCACTTTTGACATTTGCTGTTTTAAACTTTGTTTTCTCTTCAGTGTTTGCTCGAGGAAATGGAGCTGAGTATTATCCCCTTCAACTTCTAATAGGGATAATGACATTCACCTTTTTTTCTGATGGAACAAGAGCTGGCCTAGGATCCTTGGTCGCTAAATCTAGACTTGTGACAAAAATTTATGTGCCAAGATGGGTATTAATTTTTGCTTCAACGATGAATACTGGGATGCTTTTTCTTATGAATCTTATTGTTTTGGTAATATTCTTTATTTTTTATAGATTTCTACCTAGTTTGGAAGCCATATTATTTTTTGTCCTTTTGGTTGTGTTAATGTATGTAGTAATATTAGGCTTCTCTTTTCTTACAGCAGCTTTCTATGTTAGATTTAGAGATCTTTCTATGATTTGGGCGGTTATCGTTAGGGCACTTTTTTATGCTACACCAATTATTTATCCAATTCAGGTAATGCCTGAGTATATTCAGAAAGTTATACTACTTAGTCCTATTGGATTTATTGTTCATTTCTCTAAAGAGTCCTTAATTAATAACCATTTTCCAGAGATATGGCAGTTTATGTTATTTGTAGTTGCGAGCTTTGCCTTTCTCTTTATTGGGATCTTTATTCACAAAAAAACAATAAAAAAAATTGCTGAAAACATTTAAATATCATGAAAAAAAAGAAAGAAAAAAAAGAGATTGTCATAAAAGTTGAAAATATTTCTAAAGCTTTTGAAATTCCACATGAGAGAAACGATACTATTAGAAGTGTTTTTGTTAATATTTTCAAGAGGAAAATTTTTGAGAAATTTAAAGCTCTGGACAATATTTCATTTGAAGTAAAAAAAGGTGAATTTTTTGGAATAATTGGAAGAAATGGAAGTGGAAAGTCAACTCTTCTGAAAGTTTTAGCAGGAATCTATCAACAAGATGCGGGGACAGTTCAGATCAATGGAAGGATTTCTCCATTCTTGGAGCTTGGGATTGGGTTTAATCCTGAACTCTCCGGGAGAGATAATATATATTTGAATGCCACTGTTTTAGGTTTAACTAAGAAACAAATTGATGAAAAATTTGACTCAATTGTGAGATTTTCAGAGTTGGAAAGATTTATTGATCAAAAATTGAAGAACTATTCTTCTGGTATGGCTGTCAGGCTTGCTTTTTCAGTATCTATTCATGCAAATCGTGATATTCTTTTGATGGACGAAGTTTTAGCAGTGGGTGATTCTAATTTCCAGTCAAAATGTTTATCAGAATTTAGTAGATATCGAGAGTTGGGCAAGACAGTTATTTTAGTTACTCATTCTGTGGAGATTGTTCAGAGGTATTGTAACAAGGCTATGCTTTTGAGAAATGGTAAAATTGTTAAAATTGGTAAAGCAACAGAGGTTGCTGATAAATATGTTTTTGAAAATATGAGCGATGAAGAGAGAAGATTATCAAAAGAGATGCATAAAAAAGAGAAAGGTGTGAAAAAAACGAAAGAGATAGGACGCAAGAAAGCTGTGGAGATAAAAGGTATAAAATTTTTAGACAGTTATGGAGTAGAGAAAAAAGTTTTTAAAACTGGTGATGACATGTCAATTCGTGTTTATTTTAAGAAATATAAGGATGTCCCAGTTTTAAATTTTGGACTTGGAATCTATAGCCAAGAAGATTTTTACTTTTGTGGTTTTAGTACAATAAGGGACAAGGTAAATACTAAGGACTTTGTTGATAAAGGCTATTATCAAGTTGATATTAAAGATATACCCTTTGCTGAAAATGTGTTTTATTTAAAATTAAATATTGCCGGTAACGATCTTGGTAATTATTATGATTATGTTGGAAGAACAAAGGAAACTTTTAGAGTTTTTGTAAATAAAAAGAATCCAGGCAACGTCAACCTTCTTTATAATTGGGATAAATTGAAAATAAATAGATAAATAAACATTAATGAGAAAAATTTTTTATAAAATACCAAAACTCGGTAAGATTGTTAAACAGAGAGATTCTGCTTTGAATATGATTAAGGATTTGGAGTTAAGAGAAAGAAGATTGCTAGAAAATAAAGAAAAGATGAATTGCTTTAAAGATATTTTTTTGTCTCCCTGGACCGATAAATGGAAGATCTTTTATGTAAACAAAAACAACGAGATAGATAAATATATCAGTCAATTAAAATCTGGATTAGACAAAGAGAGTAAGTTAGTTGTAGATAATCTTTGGGAAAAGATAATCTTTTTAATTCCGTACAATAAACATAAAAAATCTTTTTTATATAAAGTGGAAGATTTTTTTACAAAAAAAGAATTAATTGAACAGAAAAAAAATATTGATTTGTCAAGGTATAATATTCCGAATGGAGTAAATATAGAAAAGCCAGTTTTTTTAAATAAAAATGGTTTGGCTTTTCTACCAAAAAGAATTTTATTAAAAATAAAAGGTAAAATAATAGTAGATGGCGGAGCGTATTTTGGTGATTCAGCACTTGTTTTTTTAGAATACACCCCATCTCGTGTATATTCTTTTGAGCCTGTCAATTTGACTTATAAAAAACTAAAAGAAACTATAAGAATTAATAAAATGGGAGATATTGTTACTCCTATTAAACTAGGTCTTGGAAAAAAAGCAGGGAAAGCCTTTATTAAAGGAACAAATAGTGCCGCATCGTTGACTACTTCTGATTTTAAAAATGCTCAAGAGATTAGTATTACTAGTATCGATGATTTTTTCTCTGGAAAAAATGATGTTATAGGTTTAATAAAGTTAGATGTTGAAGGGGAGGAGCTTGGAGTTATAAAAGGTGCACTTGAGACAATAAAAAGAGATAAGCCCATATTGCTTATTTCTGTATATCATAGACCAGAGGATTTTTTCTTTATAAAACCATTAATAGATGATTTGAATTTAGGATATAAATTTATGATTAGAAAGACTTCATCTTTCAGAGTTACTTCTGAAACGGTTCTTATAGGTTATTCAGGCTAAGGGTGCGTGTTAGAGGTAATACAACTAAATGAAATACATGCAAAAAACATCCAAATTGATCATGACAATTTTGGCGAGAGATGAGGGGGATATAATTAAGCAAAATATTGAATTCCACTTATCTCATGGTGTGGATTTTATTATTGCTACAGATAATGCCTCTATTGATAACACTAGAGATGTATTTCTTGAATATCAGAAAAAAGGAAAACTTTTTTTAATTGATGAGCCAGGAAGGAATAAATCTCAGGCAGCATGGAATAACAGGATGGCGAAGATTGCAATAGAAGATTTTGGAGCTGATATAATTTTTCATTGTGATGCGGATGAGTTTTGGTCTCCGATCATAGGTAATTTGAAGACAGAGTTGATCAATTGTTCTGCAGATGTTCTAGAGATTAATCTTGTCAATGTTCTACTTGAAGACAGAGCTGGAAAAGAGGTTTTTCCAGAGGACGTAAAATATGCCGTAGAAAAGCCCCTAAAAACGGAAAATTTTAGGGAGGATTCAAGGGAGAAAAACTTGTATTTCTTTAGGTATCCACAAAAGGTAATGATGAAGACCAATTGTGGTATGTTGGAGGTTGCTCAGGGAAATCATTCGATTACAAATAATGGAAATAATATTGTAAAAAAAACATCTTCTAATATCAATATTTTTCATTTTCCGTTGAGAGGAAAGGAGCGTTTTTTTAAGAAGGTTATAGAAACTGGAAAGGCAGTTGAAAAGAATCAATTTCTTAACAGTAGCCAAAGTTGGCATATCCGTAGATGGTATAAAGCATACAAAAAAGGAAAGCTCGATATTGAATATAAGAAACTAGTAATTACAAAAAAAGAAGCTGATGAAATGAAAAATAATGGTGTAGTTGTAGATTTTATTTTTAATAATTTTTTTAAGAAAAAAATGAATTGGACATACAATAAAACAAAATTTGATTATGAAAAAAAGCTTAATGATATTGGTTGGCCCTGGGCTGGGCATAAATACTTTGCTTATGATTTAGTCTGCAATGTGCGACCAAAAAGAATTGTAGAGCTGGGAACATTTTACGGTACATCGCTGTGGTCTTTTTCGCAAGCAATAAAAGATAACAATTTGGATACGGAATTATTTGGTGTTGATACGTGGAAAGGAGAAGCTCACTCAGGTTTTTACGGGGAAGAGGTCTTTGAGACCGTTAGCAAAGTTAGATCAGAGTTTTATCCTGGTTTAAATATTAACTTATTGAGAAAAACCTTTGACGAAGCCGTTTATGATTTTAAGGACGAATCTATAGATATTTTGCATATTGATGGACTGCATACCTATGAGGCTGTTAAGCATGATTTTGAAACATGGCTTCCTAAAGTAAGAAAAGATGGAATAATTCTTTTCCATGATATAAAAGTTGGAAGAGATGGTTTTGGAGTCTATAAATTTTGGGAAGAATTAACGGGCGAGTATCTTACAATTGAATTTTTTCATTCTTATGGATTAGGAGTTTTATTTTTATCTAGAGATAATGAAAACTATATAAAGAAGATTGAAAAAAAATTGCAAATGAAATATTCAGACACTTATGAAAGTGTAAGAAAAGTGTTTACAAATAAAAAAGATTTGGAAATAAAAGAAAAAACAAAAGAGTTTTTAAAGATTGAAAGAGAGATTAATCTTCTTAAAAAATCTAAATTTTGGAAACTAAGAGAGCGTTATATGAAGCTGAAAAATTTCAGATTCAATCATTTATTAGAATTATGCTCAAAAGGTTCGTCCATTTTAAGAGAAAGAGGGATTAAAATTTTTATTTCTTATCTATTTCTTTATCTCAAGAAAGGAAGAAAAGGTTTCTCTTCACAAGGACATGTTTTTAGCAAAAAAAATATTTTAAGATTTCCTTCGTCTCCAAGTTCTGTACTTCCTGAAAAAGTTTTTTTTGCTAAAAAGGAGGCTATTAAAAACATGGTTGATATTATAATTGTTCGATTTAATAACAAGGAAATCGAGGATAAAGCAATTTCCATGGTTAAGAAAAATACCAAACATCCTTATAAGTTAACTATATATGATAATTTCAAGAATAATGAGGGACTTAGTACTGTCTGGAATAGACTTATTGGGAAATCTGACTGTAAATATATTTGTTTGTTGAATACTGATGCTTTTGTTACAGAGGGATGGTTGGAAGAGATGATGAAGGGCTTTACTATTGATGATAGAGTCGTCGGAGTTAGTCCAGCTTCTAATAATGCAAAAGGTCAAATCTGCAAACAAGCTGAAATAATCACCAATCGTTTTTTGGAAATGAATACCTTGTCTGGTTTTTGTCTGTTGATAAAAAAAGAGCCAACTCTTAAATTTCCAGAAGAGATACCGTTTTATGGTGGCGAACATGCATGGTGTATTAATGCAAGAAGAAATGGTTATAAGTTGTTGTGGGCACAGGGTTCTTGGGTAGAACATCTCGGAGAGTCTTCTGCAAAAAAGAATGGAAATCTAGAAAGTTTATGGAGCAAAAGAAATGAGCAATTTTTTAATTGGTTAGCGAAAACTACCCCTGTTCTTTTCACAACATATAATAGATTGGATTATACGAAGGAAACCTTACCAAAACTTTTGGATTCAATTTGTGGGAAAGTTATTGTTGTGGATAATGCTTCAAACGATGGAACGAAAGAATACCTAAAGTCTCTAAATAGTGAGAAATTAGAACTAATCTTTCATAGTGAAAATACAGCAATAACTGGTTCTATGAATACGTTTTTGAATAAAACTAAAAATGAAGAGTTTATTGGTAAAGTCGATAACGATACTATAGTCAAAGGTGATTGGTTGGTAAGAATGTTGGAATTAGCTATTAGACATGACGTTGATGCAATGCAGGCAAAGCATGATATTTGGAATGAACGTTTTAACTCTTTTAATGAATGGATGAAAAGTTTGCAAAAAATTGGTGACCATGTATTTTTTTCCGAATACATTGGTGGCTCGGGTGTTGTGATAAAAAGGTCCTCAATTACAGATGAAATACCTGGTACAAAATGGGCTTTAGGTGGTTGGAGCAGATATCAAAGAGAGCACCCAGAGTTAAGAACTGCATTTTGTAACAATGTCGAGGTTAAACTGCTGGATATGGATGGAGATAACACTCCATGTTATGAAAAATACAAAGATTATTACAAAGAGACAGGAAGAAGCTAGCTTACTGTTGTGAGAAGTCTATTTTAATAAAATAATAAGGGAATTCCGCCTTGGGAATTCCCTTATTTTTATTTGCAATAGTTTTTATTGCATAGAACCATCACCATTATAGTCTAAATACCATTCCATGTAAGCAGAGCCTTTTCTAGCAACACCTACATTATCAGCCCCATCACCATCCCAGTCTCCTACGACGGGTGTGTCTGTGGCTAGACCAAAACCTGGAACAAAAACTAGTTCAGTGCTTGAACCATCCCATTGACCATTACCATTATAGTCTAAATACCATTCCATGTAAGTAGAGCCTTTTCTAGCAACACCTACATTATCAGCCCCATCACCATCCCAGTCTCCTACGACGGGTGTGTCTGTGGCTAGACCAAAACCTGGAACAAAAACTAGTTCAGTGCTTGAACCATCCCATTGACCATTACCATTATAGTCTAAATACCATTCCATGTAAGCAGAGCCTTTTCTAGCAACACCTACATTATCAGCTCCATCACCATCCCAGTCTCCTACGACGGGTGTGTCTGTGGCTAGACCAAAGCTATAAACTTTGTCTATTTGGGTACCATCCCATTGACCATTACCATTATAGTCTAAATACCATTCCATGTAAGTAGAGCCTTTTCTAGCAACACCCACATTATCAATTCCATCACCATCCCAGTCTCCTACGACGGGTGTGTCTGTGTCAAAGCCAAAGCCTGGAACAAAAATTAATTCGCTTAATTCAAACTCTGCCACAATAGTATGATTAGCACCAATATCAGAAACAGTATACTGATTATTTGCTACTTGATTAATCACCGAAATACTATTGTCTATTAGAGAGCTTAAGTTTCGTCCACTATCCGCAATAACATCATAAGTCACATCGTTTCCATAACTAACTGCACTGATATTAGGCGATATTGAACCACCCGTACCTGATACAGAAGCATTAAGTATGAATACATAAGGAGAAAATGTGATCTCTACTGTTGTTTCAAGTTGCACATTCGTTAATTGCAACGGTGAAGAAGGATTGCTCACTTCTATGCCATTTACTTCAACCCTTGATACATAATAACCAGTGTCTGGAGTATAGGCAATTGAAATGTCATCACCAACATTCACTGTTCCAAGGTCTTCTATGGTTCCATTTCCCACAACATTAACAGTTACGGGTGGTGTCACAAACGTGGACCAATGAACTTCGCTTGAATTTGGTCCATTACCGTCTGCGTTATAAGCATAAACGACAAAGTACCAATGTGTCGAAGGCGTTAAAACCAGCGGCAATGTATATGATATAACATTACCTACGTCGATTTCGACAGTATATGGTCCTCCTTGCGTGGTACCATAATTTAGAACGTAGCCATCTATAGGGTCTCCACTGGTTGGTGCATCCCAACTAGCTGTTGGCGACAAAAGTGACGCCACTGCCTGCGATTCTGTAAAAAACAGGATAAGCAGGAACGAAAAAAATACTAACGATAAAAGTTTGACATGTTTATTCATCTGTAAATCCTCCCAGTTGGGTTTTTCTGATTATTTCTTTGTATATCGAATCCTTTTGGATAAGATTTAAGAAACAATATAGTATTGTTTAAAGAACAAATTTAGAAGAAACCAAGAAAAAAACTATTAATTTAAAGGCTTCTCTTTAACGAGAGTATAACCATATTTGTATAAACTTACAATAGAATAGCAAATAAAATGTAGTAATAATCTTACTTTTATGCATTTTATTTTGAAACAGTTGAATTATGGTTGATTTCTGGACTGTCACTATTTTTTTTGAAGTATATACGCGCTTCGTTCGAATTTCCACCCATAGCGTTAGAAGATGAGACTGCTCTTACGATAGCATAATAGACAACATCTTCCTTAAGATTATTAATTATCCCGGTTTTTTCCGACGTTTCAACTTCCCAACAATCATAATTGTAAGATTCTCCTTTTTTTCTCAAATAGATTCTGTATCTTGCTTTCACAAGATCAATATATTGCCAGGTAACCGTGACTTTTTTATTGCCAATTCTTGTTGGACATTCCTTTTTTTGATTTTGATAAAGATGCAGATACGTTTCATGACTCTCATTGTTTATTCTTTTTGAGCTACTGAAAACGAACGGAATCTTTTGAATATCATAATCAATTCCATCAAACTCACCGTCGTTATCAGAGTCTTGGTCTAAAATGTTCGCAATACCATCCTTATCATAATCAAGACTACACGCTTTTGGCCCCCAGGTTACATATTCAATTCCATCGGGAATACCATCCTTATCAGTATCTTGCTCATTAGGCGATGTTTTTAATTTTCTTTCTAAAACATCAGACAATCCATCGTCATCTGTATCAAGATTGTTGCTCCAAATGATCACTATCTCAGAAGAATAGCCGAATTTATTATCAGCAGTTGCTGATATATAATTAGGCACATCAGGTTTCAAGTGGAGCTTACTTAGTTTGATTGAGAAGGCTCTTTTTTCTAGAGAAACTTTTCTATCATAGTTCCTGCTTGATAAACCGACATGAATCGTATAACTAGGCGTTACTTTGCTGTCAGTAAACTCATCCCAACCTAGTCGTACCTCTTGTGCATTTGCTGTTTGAGTAAAAAAGAAAAGAATAATCAAAAATGTTTTTAATTTCATGGAGCACCCCTTCGTTTTTTAGTGGTTGATTAAACACATAATAATATATATTTAGTTTTCAAGAAACTACAAAATTTAGTATTTTGTTTACTGGAAAGTATAACTTATTTTTTTGATTTTGTCAAGAGTATAAATGTGCATATTGAAAAAAGGAGCTCATCGTGTGAATACACAATAAACTCCTTTGGGTTTTAGCACTTTTAAGTGCTAGTTATCGATTAATACCGGCGGCAGATACTTGAACTGATTGAATCCAACAACACTTACACTGCGGGAATTTCCATGCCCTTGAATCATAGCGGCAAATGAAGGAAGATAACTCTTCCTTTGGGGACAATCTTGGTGCAGAGCGTTGTTGTCATAACCATTTCCCGTAGGTTCGGTATAGGAGAAGGGTATCTCCACACCATTTACTGGGAGCAGAATGTGATTCGGAAATGGATCCGTTGTGAACTTACCAATTTGCGGTAAGAGTGGAACCAGATGTCCAATGCCATGATAACTGAGCTGAACCAGAGCACATACCTTTGGTGAATCCTTAAATGCTTTATGCTTTGATGCCATGTAAGCACTGGCGGCCCAAGTTGCATGGCCATCACAATCCTTGCCTCTATTCCACAATGCTACAATTGGTGGCATGGGAATTTCTTCCGGACCTGCGAACCCCTTCTTGCTCGTGTCTGTTTTGTGATCTGACACGTACGGCAGAATTTCTTCGATAAACTGCATGATTTGCTCTACAGCTTCATCTGGAGTCTCAGCATCGCCGACTACTGCATCAACTATTTCAGTGAGTCTTGGAGTGACTGCGACGTATGACGAGAAGTCTGAACTCCTTGGTTCTGCGTTGGATTTGCCTGTATTTGCATAGACAACTCTTTTTTTATGGAGATTATTCTCCCTAACCTGTTGTAATTCATCCAAGAGATCCTGATAGGTCACGTCTACGTTCTTGTTTCCCAAGAGAACTCGGTCATCATTTTCCATTGTGAATAGATAGGAAAAGGGAATCATAATTGATTGATCAGGTTCACGACTGCCCCAGAAACAGAGTTGTTTTTTTTCATTCACGATTGGGACAGGAACCGTCATCAGATGCCCAGTGTCATTATCCTGCCAATTACCAGGAGTCGAACTTTGATTATTAAGCCAGCGAACAATAACATAATTGACTGGAGGCTTTTTTCTGTAAAGAAAAAGAGCTTGCTTACCTTTGCCAACAATTTCAATATCGTCAGGATTAAGGTATATTCCGTATGCTATTGAGTATTGCCGGGACACCAACCACTGAGTTTTTTCAATATCCCACTCTCCAGTTTGCCAATTACATAGATCCGTGAAGGTGTAGAAGGCTATCGGCAAAGATTGATAGGGTTCCAAAGATGAAACGCCAATTGCACGATCAACCGATCCTTTCCTCCACAGTCCTTGAGTATTGGGACGGAGACATAGCCAGGTGTCATTCGGTTTGATTCTCCTGGTTTTTCCATCAGCAAACATTCTCTTGAAACCTAATTCCAGACCGTTCATGCCTTTTGTTTCTAGAAAAGGTTCAAACAATACCCTGCTTGAATTAGTGATGTCGTTTGAAATACGACCAAATTCACTATACGGGACGACTTGAAATGCTGTGCTCAAGTCTTTGGTATTGATAGCCTCTTCAACAGAATGGCCATTCTTGAGCATTCGAGCAGAGTAGACCCAATCTGTAGCTGGGAAATGAAGATAATCCTTGCCAATATTGTATCCAGAAAATCTTACGGGATCCAATTTAGTACCGAGCTTTTCACCTTTTCCAGTTGACACAATTGAAATCGTGTCACCCAAAGGGAAGGCCTTTTTGAGAAAGTCAGAAAACATTTTCTGTGCTGATATCAAGAAATCCAGGGGTTTTCCAGGAGGTATTGCAAATGCAACGCCAACAATTCCTTTGTAAGGATTGAAGCAACTCTTGGAGTCTGTCCAGAATCCTGCTATAGCCACAGTGACTATCAAAATGGTTGTAGTGCAAATGATAACTCTCAGAAATTTCTTCCACGGATTGGACCGAGAAGAAGCCTTTAAGCCTTTAGAAAGTGTGGCTTTTTGCCAGTTTTTCTGATCTAGGTAGCTCATGTTATCTCCTTTGACTTATTAATTTTCAGAGTAGTTAATAAGTTTTTTGGTAGTCCATTGAACCCTTCTTCTTTTTGAAGGGTCTTTACTTGTGGTTCCAAGGGAACGCACAAGATTCATGACATTGTCGATAAAACCGTAGGGAATTTTCTCCTCAATTATTGCAGCAACCTCCACCTTGTGAATTCCTTCTTGGAAAGCTGCTAATACAATTTTGGATAATTCATTTTCTTCCACATAACGCCCATTGCACTTTATACCATATCCTTCCCCCGTTTCTTCCAAGAAAATATTAATCATAGGCAAGCGAAGATCGCTCTCCATTGATTCTTTAGGCTCCATTTGTATGGCGAGTAGGAATGCAATACAAATTAGCATAAAGAGATCTACAAATGACCAAATAGTTCCGTCATTTTCTTCCATTTTCGCCACCTCCTTTTTGTGCGATTCTGAAAATAACAAGAACCGTTTTTAATAGTGAATTTCTTTCTGAAATAACAAGTCGATTCAAGGTTGAAATGCATAATTTGCCAAGTAAGGCAAAGACTGTTGTTCCAATGGCGTTTCCAACTCCAACAAACATCGAAGCGTTGCTAGACTTGCTTAGCGTTGCGCTGGCAAGTCCCATTGCCGTTCCCAGGAGACCCAAGATTGGCAAGATAGTTTCAAAAAAAGTTAAGAGCTTTGGACCTTTAAATATCATTTCTTCAAGGTAGCCCTCCAGATTAGCTTTCACCTCGTCTGACCAATGTTGTTTTTCCGAAGTAGAGAATTTTCTAAAATGTTTCACAAAAAGTGAACCATTGAAAATGTCTTTAACCGGCAACTTTGTGGCACTAAGGTTGATCTCATCTTGATTTGCAACCATTTTTTCTACAACCCTTGCTTCTTTCACTGTAACAATAAATGTTGAAATTGACATAACAATGCCAATCACTGTAATCATTACAATAGGAATCATCAATGGGTTGCCGATTGTCATAAGAAAGAGATGCTCAATAATGTTCTCCATCGATAGTGTTAGCGACAGACACCCGAGTAGAGCGAATGCCGTTAAATACTGGATAGTGAACATGGTTGATCGTTTGAAACCTTTTCCATATCTAACCTTTTCGATTAATGTTTCTTGTTTTTCCATCACATGACTCCTTCTTGGTTTTAAGTTAACGGTTTGGTTTGAATCATTAAAGTTTTCTATGCGTCGATACTTAGATTTTAAGGAACAAATTTCATAATACACAAAATTTTAGTAGCATCTATGCATTATAGGAATAATAATACCTTTCTTTTTGTATTTTGTCAATAGTCTAGGGTGATGTTTGTAGATATTTTCTTCAGATTGTTTTTTTTCAAACTTTCATGTACAAAAAACGTGACTTGTTGGTCTTTAAATGTTAGAATTTAGAAGAAGTTTCAAGGAGGAATGAACAATCTAAGAAAGAAATGAAGAGAAAAATGAGTTTCAAGAGAATTGAAAAAGAAGCCAAAAAAGTTTTGGTATTAAACTATGAGTTTCCACCAATCGGTGGGGGAGCTGCCACAGCAACATTCAACATGTTGCGTGTTTTGGCTAGGAAAAAAGATATTAAAATCAATCTAGTAACTTCTTCGGAGGGTAGTTTTAAACAGGAGGATTTTGCAGACAATGTTAAAATTCATTACCTAGATATTGGAAAAAATGGAGACATTCATAGTCAATCCAACAAAGATCTGCTAATTTTTTTTTGGAAAGCTTTTTGGTATTGTTTAAAATTAAAAAAAGAGGAAAAATTTGATTTGACCCATGCTTTCTTTGGAATTCCTTGTGGATTCATTGCAATGTTTTTAGGAATTCCATATATTGTGTCTTTGAGAGGCAGTGACGTTCCTTTTTATAGCGAAAAGTATCATTGGTTAGACATTTTATTCTTCAGTTGGCTAAGTAAAATTGTATGGGCAAGAGCGAAAAATGTGGTCGCAAACTCCCAGGGTTTGAAAGAGTTAGCCCTTAAAACAAAACCAAATCAAGAGATTGAAGTGATCTATAATGGTGTGGATACAGAAAGATTTTTTCCTAAGGAAAAAAAGAATGATGAATTTGTGGTTATTTCAACCTCAAGACTCATTAAGAGAAAGGGAATCGATTTGTTGCTTGAGGCTTTTATTTCTTTTTCAAAAGAACATAACAACGTTAAGTTGGTTATTGCTGGAGATGGTGAATTAAACGAAACACTTAAGGGGCTAGTCGATAAGAATAAACTCACGGACAAAGTTAGTTTTTTGGGTGCAGTTGATAGAGAGGAAATTCCAGGAATATATCAAAAAGGAGATGTCTTTGTGTTGCCTTCTTTGAATGAAGGAATGAGCAATTCTCTTTTAGAAGCGATGGCTTCAGGACTTGCGATTGTGGCCACTGATACAGGCGGAACAAGGGAGCTGGTTGATGAGAGAAATGGGATTATAATTAGTCCAAAAAGTGTGTGGGAGATCGAAAAGGCACTTGAGAAATTAAATAACAACAGAAATCTGCTTAAAAGTTTAAAAAAAGAGAGTCGAAGCAGGGCACTGAAGATGCGATGGGAAGAGATGGCAGGAGATTATTATGAGATGTATTTTAAAAAATAGATGTGTGGAATTAATGGGATTGTAAAATTAGACAAGAACAAGGTCTCTGAAAAGGAGATTAGCTTAATGAATAAGGAAATCCAATATCGTGGTCCTGATGATCAAGGAATTTTTACTCATGAGGGTGTTGGGTTTGGTCACGTTAGATTGTCTATTATCGATCTTTCTTCGAAGGGGCACCAGCCAATGGAATATGCACATCAGAATCGAAAGATAGAAATAGTTTTTAATGGGGAAATTTATAATTTTCAGAAAATTAAAGGAGAACTTCAGGGAAAGGGGTATGTGTTTAATTCAACTTCCGACACAGAGGTTTTGGGGGCTGCGTATCTTGAATTTGGTTTTGACTGTGTAAAAAAGTTTAATGGTATGTTCGCATTTGTCATCTATGATAGGCGAAAAAACATTCTTTTTGGTGCACGTGACCGTTTTGGAAAGAAGCCCTTGAAATATTATTTAGATAAAGACAAGTTCATTTTTTCAAGTGAGTTAAAGGCAATTTTAACACAAGGAGTGAAAAGGGAAGTTGATTTTGAAGCAATTAATGATTATCTAACTTTGCAATACGTCCCAGCTCCAAGAACTGGGTTCAGGAATATTTTCAAACTTCCCCATGCTAGTTATTTTACACTGGATTTGTCTAGTAGAAAGATGGAGATTAAGAAATATTGGAATCTAGATTATTCAAAGAAATTAAAACTTCCAGAAAGTGAATTGATTGAAAAAATTGAAGAAAAATTTGAGGAAAGTGTGAAAAGAAGGATGATTGCAGATGTTGAAATTGGTGCATTTTTGAGTGGCGGAGTAGACTCAAGTGCAATTGTTGCATTTGCTTCAAAATTTAAAAAACAACTCAAAACTTTCACGATTAAATTCAATGAGAAGGATTTTGATGAGAGTGAATTTGCAAAAAAGGTTGCAAAAAGATACGGGACAGATCACCGAGAGTTTTTGGTGGAGCCTGCTGACATGAAATCAATTATCAAGAAATTGATTCGACAGTATGAAGAGCCTTATGCCGATAGCTCTCAATTGCCAACATATATTTTAGCGCAAAAGACCTCCGCATTCGTTACAGTGGCACTAAATGGTGATGGAGGCGATGAAAACTTTGGTGGCTATGATAAATATGAAAAACATTTAGCAATTCCATTTTTGAAGATGATGCCCTGTAAAAAAGTGCTAGCTGCTAAATTGTTTCAAATTTCCAAACAAAAAGAATCTTTTTTATTATATAAAATTGCTTTATTTGTAGAATTACTAGATGAAGCACCAGTAAGACAACATTTTAATTTTACTCATTATTTTGATATTTTTTATAAAAATGATTTCTATAAAAATGAATATCAAAAAAGATTTGAAAAAATTCAATATGATTCTTTTGATAAATTCAAAAAGGAAGGAGAATTCAAAGGACTTGATCAAATTTTGTATTTGGATTTCAACACCTATGTCCCAGATGACTTGATGGTAAAAGTAGACATTGCGACGATGGCTAATGGATTGGAAAGTAGGAGTCCAATCTTGGATTATGAATTTGTGGAGCTATGTGCTCAAATAAGAATAAATCAAAAAATAGATATTTTTGGAAGAAGGAAGAAGATTTTCAAGAAAATGCTAGAAAAATATCTAGATAAAGATATTTTATATCGAAAGAAAAAAGGATTTTCTGTTCCAATTAAATATTGGTTTAGAAATGAATTAAAAGATGAACTAGAAGAGGCAATTTTTGATAAAAAGGGTTTGGTGCTGAAAATGATGAAAGAAGAGAAAATAAAAGAGTTGTTTGATAGCCATCAAAATGGACAGAATCATTCCAAGAAACTTTGGTCATTGATGTCACTTAATTTGTGGCATAGGGAGTATTTCTTAAACAAATAAATTGCTATGAGAAAAAAAGAACCGTTTGTTTCAGTTTTGATATGCTGTTATAATGCAGAAAAGTTCATTGCTCAGACCCTAAAGTCAATTTTAGATCAAAATTATCGTAACATGGAAGTTCTAATTCTGGATAATAGTTCAGATGATGATACATTGAAGATACTAAGGTCAAACAAAAGATCTAATGAGAAGAGGCAAATAAGAATATTTCATTCTGATAAAAATCTTGGTCCTTACAAGGGATTGAATTTTTTATTAGATAAAACAGAAGGCGATTATATTTCGATTGCAGATCATGACGATATCTATCATCCAGATAAAATAAAGAAGCAAATTAATTTTTTATTAAAAAATAAAAAATATGTCGGTTGTGGAACCTGTGCTTATAAATATTTTGAGAAAAACAAAAATTTCAAGTATGTGAAGGTTTCATCGAAAGGCTTCTTTTCTCTGCATCCCTCTTTGATTTTTAAGAAAAGTAAGGGACTAAAATATGAAACCAATGTTAGGTATAAAACAGATACTTTTTTTATGAGATATATTTTGTGTAAAGATAAACGTTTACTCTTTAATATTCAAGAACCTTTGTATTTGATTAGGGTCAGGGAGGACGGCAATAATCTTAGCTCCTCATGGAATAGGAATCTATCCTTTTCTGATATTATGAACTATTATGATTTCGCAAAAGATAAAAATACCTTACTTAAATATTTGTTTAAAAAAATATTTAAGTATAATTTTATTATTAAAATTTTGGATAGTTTCGGCAGAAAAAATTTAGGTTATTTTGAAAAAGATAGATTTTTGGTGAAATACGTAAAGTATCTAAAAAATTAAATAATAAGACTAAAAAGCATTAAGTTGTTCAATCGAGGAGAACAACCAATGAAGTCTCAGAAGAAGAAGTGTGATTTTTTTGCGATAATTCTGTGAGGATATTAAAAGTGAATAATTTATGAATAACAAAAAAAATCTGCCCTTGGTGAGTATAGTAATGTTGAATTATAACGGGTTGCAGTACCTGAAGAGAACTATCAAACCATTGTTAAATTTGGATTATCCCAATTGTGAATTTATTGTTGTTGATAATGGTTCTGCTGATCATAGTTTGGCTTTTATCAAAAAATTTAAAAAAATAAAATTAGTAAATAGTCCTAAAAAAAGAGAAAAAAACTTTGCATGTAATTATGGGATTGAAAAATCAAAAGGGGAGTACATTCTTTTGTGCGACAATGATCTTTTGATCAGAGATAGTTATCTGATAAATGACTTAATTGAATATTCCAATAAGCTTGATAGTTGTGGTTCGATTAGTGCTGCCTTTTTTAACGAAGGGGAAATTTCCACAAAGGGATATGGAGGTTTTTTAGGTTATTATTTTACGAGAGAAACGAAAAGAGTTAAGAGAGATAAACTAGTTAAATTTGATAAACAATTGATAGGGTATCCCTCAGGGATAGGAATTTTTTTAAAGAGAAGCACCTGGGATATGACTGGCGGTTTTGATGATAGCCTGAAATTTGGAGGAGATGATAATGATTTGGGAATTAAATTGTGGTTATTGGGGTACAAGAATTATCTATATTCTAAAACATCGCAAATGCACATAGGTATGGCAGAAAGAAGAGATAATAAGAAATATTCTTTAAAATGGAAGGAAATGTTCTATGCTCATTTGTATACTATATTCAAAAACTATAGGTTAAAAAATTTGATTCCTACATTTTTTTTATATTCCGTCTTTGGTTTCGTGAAATCTATAAAGCAATCATTGCTTAGACTTAACATAGGACCTCTCTTGGCTTTTTTTCGTGGCTATTATTTGTTCTTAAAAAACTTGCCGCATGCAATCAAGAAAAGAAAAGAAATGCAATCCAAGAGAGTTGTAAAAGATGATATATTCTTAAAGATCAAACCTTCTAAGTTGTTTGTAGATGAGAAGAATAATTGAGAAAAAACATAATCAATGCATGAAAGTAATTCATTTTTTTAAATATAATTTCCGCATAATTCACAGGAAAAGAGAAGTATTGCACAGAATACATTTTTGAGAGAGTAAAACCTAAGATAATTAATTTTTGATAAAGATGACCATTAGTAGATATTACTTCAGACACAAAACGTTCATTTGTAACTTCGCTTGGCAAGTATTGCAAGTATTTGGGAAGCAAGGCATGACATTTTTAATTTTTTTTCTAAGCGCAAAACTTCTTTCGCCATATGATTTTGGTGTCTACAGTTATATCTTGGGAGTGGTTTATCTATTTGTAGTTTTTAGCGATTTTGGAATATCTTCTGCAACATCTAAATATGTTACAGAGTATAACTTACTGGACAAAAAAAAGCTGGAGAAGGTATTATTCAATGCAATATTGGTGATAATGGTACTTGGAGTTATAACTTTCGGTACCTTAATGTATTTTAAGAAATATCTCCTAGTGGAAGTGTCTGACTATACATTATGTGTTCTCCCATTGTTATTTTTGATACCATTAACATCTCTTTATGACGGTGTATACAGAGGACTAAAGCAATTCAAGAAATTATCTTTGATTACAACAATGGTTGGACTTTGTTGTTTAGCACCAATCTTTTTGTTAATAGAAAATTTTTCCCTTTTCGGAGCGTTGATTTCTCAGGTTTTATTTTATATGGTTCTTATGATTGCTCTTATCGCTGGCTATAGAAATGTTAAGATAAAATATGATTTTCAATTAATAAAGACACTTCTATCGTACTCGTTGCTAATCGGTGTGGCCAATGTTGGATATTTTCTTTATACGAAAATTGATATTATTATCTTAGGAAATTATGGATTCATTACTGAGATTGGACACTATGAAATAATCAATAAAATATTTGCTATACTTATTATGCCTGCTATGATAATGGCTACAGTTGTCGCACCAAACACAACAGAACGCTTTGTTTTGAATAAAAGAAAGAACATCAGTAAGAAAATATTCAAAGAATCGCTCATCCTTTTCATTGTAGGGCTTGGAATCGCTACTCTAGTATATTGTTTCCACCAGTTATTTTTCAGGATATTCTTAATAGAGTATGATGCACTTCTGATGTCACAAATATTAATACCTCTTTTATTCTTAATTCCAATTAGGTATTTTTCGTCCTATATTAACATTGGATATATCACTCCGAGTGGTTTTGTGAAAATATTAACTGTCACAACGCTGTTTTATGGTGTTCTAAATGCCGTCCTAGATCTTGTCCTTATAGAAAAGTATGGTTTTATAGGTGTGATTTATGCGACACTCATTTCACAAGCATTGTTGATAATGACTACACTCACAATGTTTATAATAAGTATTAGTAAGAAAAATGAAAAAAGAAAATAACTCAAATATGAAGTATAGTGATTCGCATAAGGGTGAAAATTATGGATTAAATTATGATACGATTCTGTATGATAAATCGTCATATGATAGTGTGATTTGGAGAATCGAAGAAGTAATTCTAAATAAGATCCTAAGGAAATTCGATAGAAGTCAGAAAGTATTAGATTTTGCATGTGGAACAGGCAGGGTTTCTGAGTTTATAGAAAAACTTGGATTTAAGAATGTATGTGGGTTTGATGTGTCAAGCGAAATGCTAGAGAAGGCAAAGACTAAGTTATCTAACGTAAAATTGGTCAATATCGATATAAACAGCGAGAATGTTGATTCATACAAAAGTAAGTTCAAAGTAATCACAGCCTTCCGTTTCTTCCTGAATGCGGACAACGAACTTAAAAGAAAAACATTCAAACAACTTAGTTGTTTTTTGGCTGATGATGGCGTCCTAGTATTTAATATCCATGGGAATAGTAAGAGCCTAAGATTCTTCTATGTGATGTTGTTTAATATGAAAAAGAGATTGGTGAAGCTTTTGTTTAACAAAAGTGAAAATATATTCTCCTATAAAAAACAAACGTCTGTTAGTGAAATTAAGAAGTATTTAGAGGCAAGTAACTTAGAAATCATTGAAATAATTAGTTACTCATTTCTAACAAAGGCACTATTCATGATTATTCCAAGAAAGTTGTTTTTGTTTCTAGAAAATAAACTCGTCTCAAGAAGTAGATTAAACGGAACACATCTTATTTTTATAGTTAGAAAAAATGACAAAAAAGGACCAATTCATTAAAAAGAACAATAAGTATATCAGGAATGACCTAGAGTCAGCGTTGTTATATTATGACTTCATCTTTTCGGGAGTTAAGATGTTTAAACTTTTTGATTCTCAGTTTTCAAGAATCTTGACTCATAAAGTGCTGAGAATTGCTCTAAAAGCTATCTTTTTGTTTAGAGTCAATTATTTTATCTTCACTTCTGTGAGACTTGAGGGAGACTTTATAATAAAAATCAATGGTAATGGCCAGTGGCCGAGTGAAGTAACAGTTTTCAATAGCGATGGCAAGCTATATGTCAAAAAAAAGGTGGCAAAAAGAAGTATTTTTTTAAAGGAAGAGTCTTTTTATGAAACGTATAAAGATGTAAATTCTCAAATTAGGCTACCAAAATATAATTTTGAATCAAATAGATGCAATATCGTGACAGAGTTTGTTCGAGGTAAGAGTTTGGATCGTATGTTAAATGAAGGAGTTTTTTCTTTTCAGGATTCAATGAAGATTTTTGAATCTATATTGAATGACTTGAATGCTATGTATGGACCAAGAAACCCTGAGCGATTGATTCACGGAGACCTTAGTACGTTAAATATTTTAATTAACAAAGATCATGATTCTAAAAAACCGTCTTTTTTCCTAATAGATTATAGTGATTGTTTCTTGTCGGTCCGTGAGTATGATGCCTATGTTTTACTAAAAAGTTTTCTTTGCAATTTTCAAAAAATTAAAAGAGATGACTTTATTGTTGGCTCTGAATACAAAGATCTCTTCTTGAGTAAACTTGGCATTCGTAATGATGAATTAGAAAGAGTGGAAAAGATTTTTTTTGGGATATTAAAAAAGAAACATCCCAAAACGTATAGACATCTTAGGATTTAAGCTAGTTAACTTCATACAGAACAAGGATGGGAGCCGACTTCCCAAAAGACTCTTTTGTTCTTATTTTTTCCAAAGCCTCTCTTTCAGTGGCATCGAAGGTAGACAGATAATCTTTCTCTGAAAGGGTGATACAAAAACCTTCAGATAAGGAGGATTTTAGTTTTTCTAAGTTCATTATAGTAGGTATTTTTTTATAGACGGTTTTATAGATACCATCACTGTCTAAGAAAAATCTCCGATCTTTTTCTAGCAGGTCGGAATTTAAATAAACAGAGTAATCAATATCTATGTTATAAAAGCTTAATACAAATGGGTTTTCTAGAAAAGCTATGTTTTTAGTTTCCTCACAGTGTATTTTGAGGGAATTTGATATTTTTGAGTATTCGGTATAAGTTATTTCTGTGGGAATGGCAGGTTCTTCTAAAAATGTGGCGGGGTAGTTTTTGTAAATATTAAACAAAGCAAGCACTAAAAAGATAAAAGTGTAAGTCTTTTTGTTATATATTAACAATAAATACGTTAGGGAGATTATTGAGATTAGGTAGAAAAGAGGGAGAAAGTAGATTATAACCCTGGTCATTTGCAGGTCTAATGATAAATTATAGTGAATTGTGAACAGGGATATAGCAGTTAAAATAAGGATTAAAATTTCTTTTCTGATTTTGAAAAAAAGCAAAACAAATGAAGAACTGAATAAAATAAAAAAGAAGGGATTAAGATTTAGAAATAGATTGTTGTATTTAAAGTCATTGCCCGATGTATATTTAAATGTTCCATAGAGTAAACTTTGAATTAAAGAGAATACATCTAAATAAATAAAGACAGGGGGAATGAATAAGACTATTAACAATAAGATTAATATTTTTTTCTTCAAAAATATCCTATAGAAATTTAATAAACAGCGCTTCCTTTTTTGCATCAGAAAGACATAGGCCGTTAAAGATATAGAGGGAAGTATGACAAAATTTTTCCCAGCGTCTTTACTGAAAAAATAAAGAACAGATATTACTAATATCATTATGCTGGTGATAAAAGTTGTGCTTTGGTTATCCCTTAGTCTTTTTAGTGATGATAAAAACAATACCAATATAAAGATAAAACAAAACTCATAAAAGACATATATTCTGATATAGAAATGGTTAAATATAAACCATGGTATGGTGGTATAAATAAGTAACATGAGCATGGTTGAAAATTTTGGTAAAAAGATCTTTTTGCAAATGTGATACACCAGAAGAGTGTTCAATGTTCCAAGTAGGATTGGAAATAGCTTAGCAACAAAAAGGTTTTTCCCAAAAAGAAACAATAGAGCACCAACTAAAACAGAAACATGAGATCCTCTTGTATAACTCTCCCCCTGGAGTTTCTTGTAGAATTCACCATTCTCAAAAAACTCGATGCCAGAGAAAATATGGTTGTATTCGTCTATGTAGCTGCCCTCATAGACTAAGGGCATCATAATCTTTATTGAGACAGAAAATATAATAATTGCATAGATAAGTATCTTTATTTTTCCTTGCTTGATCGAGTAAGTATTTTTAAGCTCTTGTTTTTTCTCGAAAAACTCAATCAGTTTTCGGTTCTTTATCATAACAGTCATGCACGCTATTATGGTTGTTGAAAACAAGACATTCTTTAAGAAGATGTTTTGAATGTCTGAAAAGATAGACACGAAAATTAAAAGGAAAATAAATGAGTTTTTCAAAAATACAATTCTAGAGGGATCTTTCCCCTCCATTTTTGCGAGTCCCAATTCTATATCAGAAATAATGTTTTTGGGTCCAACAGCTACTAGATAATGGATAAGTGGGATTGCTAATAAAAAATAGGGCTTAATTAAAAGAATGTGCCCTCGCAAATCTATCCATGTAAAAACTAGAAATAAACCCGATGAAATCCAAAAAGTATCTCTAAACAATATCTCCCCCCTGGTCCCTGGTTTCTTTATTATTTTTTCAATAAAAATACCCCAGGTTTTTGTACCGAGTCTTTTAAATTCTTGAGTTTTTTTCTTTAGATCAAATTTCATTTTTTAATTTTACCAAAAAAGTTCCTTAAGTCTTTTGAAATAATTACCAAAGGTCTTTTCAGTTTCAAAATCAATCTCTGTTGCGGTGATATTTCCTTGTTGGATTCCAGCTATTTCAAAATAATAGACGTTGCTTTCTGAATTTAATATTTCTTTTAATGAAGTTTTGCAAAGTAAATTTTTGATCTCGGGATTTTTTTCGCATTGCATTTTTCGCATATTAGCTTCTTTTGGTGAGGTGCCCGAAACAAAAGAAAAGTCTGGATTGATTTTTGAGAGTAATTTCTTGGAAAAAATTGGATGGAGTGTATTGGCGCCTGTGATATAGAATCTTCCATCTGACTTGATGATTAAATCTTTTGGAAACTGCGAATCTTTTTTTAAATTTTCAGAAGTAAGTGGTTTACCAGCTTCTAATTTTGTAGAATCACTCTTTGTTAATTTTTTTGTTTTAAACTTGTTAGTCTTGAAAATATTCTTAATGTCGTCGTCTGTGATTTTTCGCAACACTCCTTGTTCAATATAGAAAGTGGAAAAGAATGATGAGACAAGACTTCCATTTGGGCGGGAAGTTTCATTCTTTCTAAAAAGTCTTTCTTTTAATTCTTCTTTTTCTGCAATAATATTCCCTTTTTCTCGTAAAAGGGGAGAGAGCGTCTTGATTACTCTCACGTCTATATCGTCTTGGTCTATTTTTTCAAATTCTTTATCTGTCAACTTCAAGGACAGATTGATGTTAGTATGATCTTTTCCACTGAAGTGTTGGATTGTTATAATAGCTCCTTTTTGTTCCAGCGATAAATTTTTAAAAGTTTTTGCTTCAATTTGCAAAACGTGAAACGTGATAAATCCGAGTATAACAAAAAGGCCTATAGTGTAGAAAGAAGTCCGAAGAAGTTTAAATTGTTTTTTTGTTAGTCTATCTAAGGAAAATTTCTCGGATAGTTTTTTTTGTGGCATATCTTTCGATTCACGAAAATCAGTTATTTGGAAAATGAAACACGGTCACTCATGAGTGATTTCAAAAGCAACTTTCCTTCTTATTATAACAAGTTATAAACATCTTGGGAACTAAAACCACGGTCTTTATGCAAGTTGACAAAAAGTCCATAAAAGATACCATTTAGGTTAGTTCTTAATGAAAAATGACGAAAGTCTAAAACCTTAATCGAGAGGAAAAACAAAATGAAAAAAATTGCTATTTTTGGAACAGGCTATGTCGGACTTGTTACTGGCGCTTGCCTTGCGAGTGCCGGGATGAAAGTTGTTTGTGTTGATATCGAAGAGAGAAAAATCAAAATGCTTGAGGAGGGGGAATGCCCGATCATTGAAAAGGATTTGCCAGAAAGAATCAAAAAAGGAGTGAAGACGGGTAATCTCTTTTTTACAACTGATGCTAAAACTGCGATCGAAGAATGCGATGTGATTTTCATTGCAGTCGGAACGCCAACCAAAAAGGACAGTGAAGAGGCTGATTTGAGTGCAGTTTTTGCAGTAGCTGAAACAATCAACAAACATGCTACGAAACGCAAGATTGTGGTGCAAAAATCAACTGTTCCAGTTGGCACGGGAAGCCAAATCGAAGAATTTTTCATGGGGAAGGCTGAAGGTGGACATGGAATTGCTTTTTTTCATGCTGTTGTTTCTAACCCAGAATTTCTCAAAGAAGGAAATGCGGTGAAAGATTTTGAATCTCCTGACCGTGTTGTGATCGGAACTTCTGATGAGGATGCGAAAAAGGTGATGAGCCGGATCTACGCACCTTTTATGCGAACAGCAGTGGGAACGACAGACCGCATGATCTTTATGTCACGTCCTAGTGCTGAACTCACAAAGGTTTTTGCAAACACCATGTTGGCAATGCGAATTTCAGCAATGAATGCAATCACAGAGCTTGCTGAGAAATTTGATGCTGATGCAAAAGAAATTCGTAAAGGTATTGGAAGTGACTCCAGGATTGGACCAGACTTTCTTTTCCCAGGTGGAGCAACTTTTGGAGGCTCTTGTTTTCCAAAAGATGTCAGGGCTCTGATTGCTGTGATGGAAAAAGCTGGCATTGACGCAAAACTGTTTCGCGAAGTGATGAATGTCAACCGGGAGCAAAGAATGCGTTTTGTTGTGAAAATCTTTGAGCAGCTTGATTGTTCGGTTTCTGAATCCAAAATTGCGATCTGGGGATTATCTTTCAAGCCAGGCACTGATGACGTGCGGGAAGCAGCATCCCTCGATGTAGTGCAGAGCATTCTTGATGGGGGCGGAAAAGTTGCTCTTTTTGATGCGCATGCTAAGGAAAGTTTCCGAGTCGCCTTCGGTGAAAGAGCTGGAGTGGAATATTGCGATGATCAATATGAAGCAATAAAAGGAGCAGATGCACTTGTTATTCTCACAGATGCAATGGAATTTCGATCCTTGGATTTTGAAAAACTCCACTCCTTGATGAACAAAGTCGTCATTTGTGATGGCAAGAATTTGCATGATCCAGAAGAGATGGCAAACGAAGGAGTCCAGTATGTTTGCATGGGAAGACCAGTTTTTACAGCTAAAAAGTCAACCTAAATAAGACAAGAAAGTTGTCGAAATAGTCCAAAGCAGAAATTTTGCTTTAGACTATTTTATTTGGAATAATTTATGAAAAAAATAGAGGACTCTATAGAGGACCCTATAGAGTCCTCTGTTTTAAAAAGACAACCTGATTTGCTATAAGAGTCTTCCTATTAAGAGAATAATAAAAATTCCGAAGAAATTGAAAATAAATGAAACAATGGAGAATGTTATGAAAGAAAATTCTTTTGAGGCATGCACTAGCGCCATTGCAAGTTCATCTGGAAAAGGTAGCGCTGAGGCCACTCCAGCAAAAACAGGCAAGACGTATTTTCTGATAAACCTAGGAGTGAACCTGTCCAATTGTCTCACAATCCAGAGAAAAAGCTTTGTTTGCGATGCATGGTCAATTTCCTCAGTATATGAAACTCGTAGATATTGAAAAATGAGAAAATTTCCCACAGTTGATCCAATGATTGCAATGACTCCAGTCATGAAGATTGGTTCTGTTTTCCCAATCAAAAGCAGTGTTGCAACCGCAGGTCCAAGCGTTAATCCATGGGAAAAAAATGCACCAGCCAAAAATATTGCTACAAAACCAAGTTTTTGAATCAGTAAATGAAAATGGAAATTGTTTTCATCAGTATAGATCAAGATTCCAAGAAAAATAGAAAAGCCAAAAAGAATCAGTTTTGGATATTTAACCCTAAAGGCCAAGCGACTGAGTGTTGAAATTTTTTCCATTTTTTCGAATTAGTATAATAACTTCTTTAGCTATGCTCTTCGTGAGGTATGTACCAACTTTCATGAGCCGACCGTGGGACTCGAACCCACTACCTGCACGTTACGAGTGTGCTGCTCTACCAGATGAGCTAGGTCGGCATATAATTTTATAAAAAAGTCACTAGCATCATTGTATACTTATGCTTTGATTTTTTCAATAATCTAATATATAATAGCAGTGTATGACAATAGAAGAACTCAAGAAAAAAGCGAAAGATTTGAAAAATAAAATCGTCCAAATGGACGACTGTCTTTGACTTAGAAAAACAAAAAAAAGAATTAAATGAACTGCAAAAGGAGTCCGAGAAAGAGGAGTTTTGGAGTGATTCAGTTTCGGCAGCAGCAGTGATGAAAAAAATTGAAGGATTGAAAGAGGAGCAGGCAAGATGGGAGAAAATTCAAAATGAAGGTGAGAATCTATTGGAATATCTAGAAATTATCGACAAGGACAACAAGGATGATCTGAGTGTTGCAAAAAAGCAATATGAACAAATATCCAAAGAATTTGGGTCTGTAGAGACGGAAACTTTGTATACGGGGAGATATGACAGGAAGGATGCAATTGTTTCAATTCATGCTGGAGCCGGCGGAGATGATGCGCAGGATTGGGCTGAGATGCTACTGCGAATGTTTCTGCGATTTTGTGAGAAAAAGGAATATCAAGCTAGGATTCTTCAGGAGACCAAGGGTTCAGAAGCAGGAATAAAAAGCGTGATGTTTGAGGTCAATGGAAAGTTTGCATATGGAAATTTTGCTGCAGAAGCTGGTGTGCATCGACTTGTTCGCTTATCACCATTTAACTCAGACAATCTCCGTCAAACATCATTTGCATTGATCGAAGCAATTCCTCTTATTGAAGATAATAAAGAATTTGAAATTAATCCAAGTGAACTCAAGATTGATACTTTTCGTGCTTCAGGGGCTGGAGGTCAATCAGTGAACACCACTGATTCAGCTGTGAGAGTGACACATCTTCCAACAAAAACAGTTGTTAGTTGTCAAAATGAGAGATCGCAATTGCAGAACAAGGAAAAAGCATTAGCAATTTTGAAATCGAAACTAATTCAAAGAAAGGAACGAGAAAGAATTGAAAAAGAAAGAAAATTGAAAGGACAGCATATCTCCGCGCAATGGGGAAGTCAGATCCGTTCCTATGTTCTGCATCCATATAAAATGGTGAAAGATCATAGAACGGGAGAGCAAACAGCAAATGTCGATGCAGTTTTAGACGGTGATCTTAATCTGTTTATCGAAAAATTCCTAAAAAAACAAGCGAAATAAACTTTTTAAAATAATAGATTAAAAAACAAAAATGATAAGTTTTGAGAATATTTCAAAGGTATACCCCGGAAGTTCTCCTGCACTTGAGAATATTAATTTATTTGTAAAGCCAGGTGAATTTGTTTCTGTTGTGGGTCATTCCGGAGCGGGAAAATCAACCTTGCTTAAATTGCTGTACACAGAGGAGAAGCCAACAACGGGGGTAGTTTCTTTTGACAAAATAAATCTTTTAGATCTACGAGGAAGGGAACTTCCAGAGCTCAGGAGAAAAATTGGAACAGTCTTTCAGGACTATAAACTGTTGCCTAAAAAAACTCTTTTTGAAAATGTTTCATTTGCACTTGAAGTTGCAGGCAGAAGTGACACAGAAATCAATGAAGTGGCACCAAAAATTCTAGATATTGTTGGTTTAGGTGATAAAATGGAAAATTATCCAAGGGAGGTTTCTGGTGGTGAGCAACAAAGAGTTGCATTAGCAAGAGCGTTAGTGAATAAACCCAAAGTTATTATTGCGGATGAGCCAACTGGAAATCTTGACCCTGTTTCAACTTGGGAAATTGTTCAATTGCTTTTGAAGATCAACGAGTTTGGGACAACAGTGCTATTGGCAACTCACGACAAAGGCATTGTGGACAAAATTTCCAAAAGAGTTGTGGTGATGGAAGATGGAAGAATCGTCAGCGATAAGAAAAAAGGAAAATATGAACTTTAAATAAAAACAAATGTGGATTAAATTAAAAAGAACATTCAGAGCTGGTGCAAAAAATTTCACTCGAAATGGCTGGCTTTCAGTTGCCACAGTTAGTGTGATGGTGATCACACTTTTTGTTGTTAACCTGCAACTTGCCATCATTGGAGCGAATGATTTGCGTCTAAAGGATGTTCAAAATCGTGTGAATATTTCAGTTGAAATCAACCCAAAAACATCACTCTCACAAGTCAATGAATTTCAAAGAGACATTCAGTCATATGATGAAGTATTGTCAGTTGAATTGGTTGATAAAGATGAAGCCTTGAAGGAGTTCAAAAGTTTTACTCAAAGTGGCAGCACTATCCAAAGTGGGATTGAAACTTTAGGAGAAAACTTTCTATATGACACATTGATTGTTAGAACTCACAACCCAAGTCAATATGAAAATGTTGTTAAAAAAATCGAAAGTGGTGGCTTTTCAAAATATGTTGAGGAGATAAATTATCATAAATACAGGGCTATTATTGATGGATTGACTAGTGAGATTGAGACTACAAGAAAATTTTCATTAACACTGGCATTCACCCTTTCTCTTGTTGCGATTCTAGTCACTTTTAATAGCATTAGAATAACTATGTATTCACACAAGCAAGAAATTGAAATTATGAAACTTGTTGGTGCATCAAATAATTATGTGAGACTTCCTTTTGTCTGGGAGGGTATTTTCTATGGAATTGCAGCTGCTCTTATTGCAGTGCCACTGTCTTTTGCATATTTAAAGTTCATCACAAACGGAGATGCAACTAGTTCGGTTTTTGCCTTCTCAAACACAAAATTCTTGAAAGAATTTTTGTCAGTATACTTTGTGAAAAACATTTTCATAATCATTCCAGCACAATTCGCCTTTGGTGTTTTGTTGGGAGTGATGAGTTCGCTTATCGCAATGAGGAGATATCTCAAGGAACTCTAACGTTTTTTGCTTGCAAAAGATTCTGAAAATGATAAAATTTCAAAGGCTGAAGATCGATAAAATAGTTTAACTAGCTTTAAATAAAAAAAATGGGAATTACAAATTTTTTCAAAAAGAAAAAAGACGAAGATGCTGAAGTAACGGAAGAAAAAAAGTCTCCAAAAGGACAGCCAACAAATATTTCTGATGCAATGGCTAATGTTGATACATCTCAACTCTCAATGAAAGAGAAGATTGGTTTGAAAATGTTTCAGAAAATGTCACCAAAAAAACAAGAAGAAATGCTCAGACAAGCTATGAACCCACAAGAAATTGCAAAGCACAAAGAGAAGATTATCCAACAAGTTGATGAAATGGTAAAAAATGGGCAGATTGACAAGGGACAAGCAGCAGCAGTCAAAAGCAAGATGGGGCTTCGATAAATTGCTATAAAAGATTTGAATATAAAAAACTCTTTCAAAAGAGTTTTTTATTGATTTTAAGTTAAACAAATGATATTCTAAAAGAAGTTAACAAACAGCTTTAAAAGCTAAAAAAGACTAATGCTTGAAGTTAAGAATTTTTCAATAAAATCTAAGGAAGACGGAAGAATGTTGCTTGAAAAAGTGAATTTTAAAGTTGATAAAAATGAAATCCATTGTATTTTAGGAAAAAATGGAAGTGGAAAAACAACCGTCGCATATTCAATCATGGGGTTGGAGAAATATCAACAAGTGGGTGGCAAAATCATCTTTGAAGGGAAAGATATTACAAAACTGAAACCCCACGAAAGAGCGAGAAAGGGGATCACAATTGCCTTTCAAGAACCTGCACGCTTCGAAGGACTAACAGTGGGTGATTTTTTGCGTGCTGGGAAGAAAGATGCAACTATTTCTCAGTTAAAAAAGTATCTAGAAATTGTTGGACTAAAGGCAGAAGACTTTATTGATCGAAAACTGGATAATAAATTGTCTGGTGGGGAACGTAAGAGGATTGAACTTGCATCAGTGATGATGATGAAGCCAAAGTTGATGATTTTAGATGAACCAGATGCTTCACTAGATATTATTGTGTATAACGAGCTTTATGACTTAATGTTAAGAATCAAGGAGGAGCTTGGATGTGCAATCCTTCTTATCACTCATAGAGAAGAAGCGGGATTGATTGCTAGTGGTGCAACATTAATTTCCGAAGGTAAGGTGATAGCAACGGGGCCGTTTCGAAAAGTGATGAGAAAATATTGTGCAAGAGAAGGGCAACAAGATCGTTGCTTGGCTTTCAAGAATAAGATGATCAGCGCGATGACAGGGGAAGGTTTAAAAAGCTAATTTAAAAATTTCAGTTATGACTAAGCTTCCAAGTGAATTTGTAAAAACTGCAAAAATTTGTGGAATCGAGCACGCACTTAATAATAAGGGCCATTTTCATGTAGAAAAAAATAGCATTATTTCAGAGCAAATGCCGAAAGGAGTTGTTGCTGTCACCAGGGAGACCAATAACGGTGTTGTGGCTGAGATTGTAGTTGGAAAAGGTGTGAAAATTAAAGAACCACTCTTTTTCTGTTTTGGGCTCAAGGGAACGAATGAAAATCAAATGATAGAAACTAAGCTGACCTTAGAGGAGGGCGCTGAGGTGGAAATTCTAGCGCATTGCAGCTTCCCAAATGCTAGCAAATCCTCCCATAAGATGAAGGCGGGATATGAAATTGGAAAAAATGCAAAACTAATCTACAAAGAACATCATTATCATGGAAAAGTTTCTGGGATTTTAGTGATGCCAAAACTGAAAGTTAATATAGATGAAGGTGGGGTGTTTTTGAGTGATTTTGTGCTTTCAAAGGGTTCTGTTGGGCAAGTAGGGATTGAAGTGGAGGTTATTTTAGCAAAAAATGCAAAAAGCGAAATCAGCAGTAAGGTTTTTGGAAAAAGCGAAAAAGATATAATCTCAATTATTGACAAAGTAACACTAGAAGGTGAGAATAGTAAAAGTTTGGTCACGATGCGAGCAGCCGCAAAGGATGGAGGGAGAGTTTTCATGCAAGGTGAGACATATGCCTCTGGTGCAAATTCAATCGGGCACATTGATTGTCAGGAAATTGTTTCCGGAGAGGGGTCTGTGGCAAAAGCAGTTCCGATCGTTGAAGTTTCAAATGACAAAGCCAGAGTGACGCATGAGGCTTCTGTTGGAAAGATTAATCAAAAAGAGCTGGAAACATTGATGACGCGAGGAATGGATGAGGAAGAGGCAACTGAGCTCATCATTGAGGCGATGATGCGTTAGTGTTTAGTATGACAATGGTATATTCATATAAATAATAAGTTAAAGAATAAATAAGATGAGTGAAAAAAAGTTTGAGCTTTCAGTTAACTCTAATATTATGGAAGTGATCGCTAACTATCCTAAGGCTGCAGAAATTTTTGCAAAGAACGGACTGCCTTGTGTAGGTTGTGCGGCAGCAAGGTTTGAAAGCATTTCTGACATAGTTGGTGAGTTTGGAATTGATGGAGAGGCATTAATCAAAGAGATTAAAGGGAGTGAGTCGAAATAAATAAACAATAGTTTTGGACAAAAAGGGGAAAAATTCCGAGTTAAAAAACGGGGGAGTTAGTTTTCTTATAAACTTTGTCTTAAGTAACAAAGAATTTTTATGATATCAAGGTTAAAAGAAAAAATTATATACGGCGAGAAATCATCAAAATCAATTACGCGTAGCGCAATGTTGATTGCGACGATGGGAATTGCAAGCAGGATCCTGGGACTGTTTAGGGATAGAATGCTTGCTGGTAAATTCGGCGCCGGAGATACTCTGGATATATATTATGCAGCGTTTAAGATCCCAGATCTAATCTATGGTTTGTTGGTTTTAGGCGCACTTTCAGCAGCTTTTGTTCCAGTCTTCACCTCTCTTATTTCGCAAGAAAGGAAAAAAGAAGCTTGGAGACTTGCAAGAACAATGCTTTCTTTTGGGATTCTTCTTTTATCTGTTGTTTCAGTGCTACTTTTTCTTTTTGCTCCGATTCTAGTGAAATTGATTGTTTTCGGGTATGATGCTCAAAAACAAGCAGAAATCGTCGAGTTAACTAGAATAATGTTGCTTTCCCCTATTATTCTGGGAATGTCTGGTATCATAGGCGGAATTCTCAATTCATTTAAAAAATTCTTTTTCTATTCCTTGGCCCCAATTTTCTATAATGTAGGAATTATTATTGGGGTTCTTTTTCTAACAGAACCTTTTGGAGTAAGAGGCTTAGCTTATGGTGTGATCTTGGGAGCAACCATGCATCTTGTGGTTCAAGTTCCAGAAGTAGTCCGTTGTGGTTTGCGTTTTATTCCACTCTTTGATTATAAAAGCAAACAGCTTTATCGAGTTTTAATGCTGATGATTCCACGAGTAATGGGAATCGCGATGACCCAAATCAATCTCTTGGTTGTGACAATTTTAGCTTCAACGCTAGAGCCTGGAAGCCTGGCAATTTTTAACTTTGCTAATAATCTCCAAAGCGTGCCACTGGGAGTCTTTGGTATTTCTTTTGCGATCGCTTCATTTCCAGCACTTTCAGGGCTTTGGGCGCAAAACAAAAAAGAGGAGTTTATTTCAAAATTTACTGGAACATTCAGAAAGATTTTATTTTTTATTGTGCCATGTTCAGCGATGATTTATGTTCTGAGGGCTCAAATTGTGCGAGTTGTGTTGGGTGCAGGTGTTTTTAATTGGGACGATACGACTCTTACTTTAAGCGCACTTGGAATTTTTGTGATGTCGCTTTGGGCACAAAGTACAATTCCACTTCTAGCTCGAACATTTTATGCAATCCATAATACCAAAACACCATTTTTCATTGCACTTTTCTCCGAAGTCGTTAATGTCGGGCTGGCACTGTTTTTAATTCGAGATTTCGGAATTCTCGGTTTAGTAGCAGCATTCTCAATTTCTGCAAGCGTTAATGCAGCACTTTTATTTGTAATGTTGCACAACCGAATTGGAAAATTCAAAAAAGGGAGAATAGCCACTTTTGCCCTGAAGATGTTTATTGCAACATCAGCTATGATGATCGTTTCACAAATAATCAAACATTCAATTAGTGATGATCCTTTCGGGAGCGCGAGAACATTTCTTGGTGTATTCACCCAGTTAATAACAACATTGCTTGGAGGTGGAATCACCTTTGTTGTTATAGGAAGAATTTTGAAAATAGAAGAGTTAAGTCACTTTATCGTAGTTTTGAAAAATAAATTATTATCCAAAAGACCACTTGCTGAGAATGAAAGAAATGAAGTAGGTGGGATATAAGTAGCGAGAAAATTTTTTACTAAAAAGAAAACAAGGTAATTCTCAGTTTGAGAACTACCTTGTTTTTTGACATTTCGTCAGAATCATTTTCTACCAAAATTTAAATCTCCTTTTTGGCGTCGAACCTTTTTTAGATCTTGCCTTTCGGGTGGCAACATTTTTTGGAGTAGCCTTTTTGCGTCCTTTGGTTTTAATTCCAGCACGCCTTCCTTTGTTTTTCTTTCCTGGTAATTTTCCTCCAGGTTCTGCCATAGATCACCTCCAGAGTTATGATTATTGGAAAAGTGAAGCACGAAAACAACTAATATGAGAATATCAAAAAATTTTAAAAATGTCTACAATGTCTATCTTGAAGTAAAAAATTGATTTTCTAAAAATAAATAATTTCGGCATTATTTGTTTTTGTTTCATAGACCGCCACTGAAGGAGAATTTTTTTTGGGGGAGCCAGCTGATCCAGGGTTTACATGTAAAGTATTTTTGACCTCCCTTATCAACGCGATGTGCGTATGTCCAGAGAAAACCGCATCATATTCTCCAGAGTCGATAAGCGATTCAAGCAACGGCTTTGAAACTCCATGATAGATAGCAAGGCTTCTTCCAGCCAAGTTCTTTTCAACGCACTGACCTTCAAAAGAAACCTTTCCACCAGGATCACTCGCCAGTTTCGAAAAAGCTCTATCAATATTTCCAAACGCAGAAATAATATTGCAGTTTAGTTTTTCACAATAATCAAGCATGAAAAGGGAAGACCAGTCGCCACAATGCAAAACAATTTCAACTTTTTGCTCATTGAAGATAGAGATTGCTTTTTTGAAGCCCTCAACGTTATCATGAGTGTCAGAGATAATTCCGATTTTCATTAAATTTAGAATCGTTTATTTCTACTAAGTAAGATTTCAAGTTTGCTACCGATGAAATACAGAGTTCCAGTGTTGCAGATTATGTATAGGGGATAGAAAAATAGAAGCGTAGTATCTAGAGAAAATTGTTTGAAGATAAGCATCCAAGGCAGAAAAGACTTCATCAGAAAATAATGCCCTATTGAAGTAAGACTCTCTTCGTTTAAAAAGAGAATTTGTCCAGTCGCAAGAACTGTTAAGATGAGATAGATTCTCACTATGTCAATTCCTAGTTTTGAGCGCTTCATTATTTTTTGAATAGTTTTTATTTTTTTGCAGAATATTCTTTGGAAGCCGCAACTTGTGCGATAGACCTGGGAGTACTTTTTTCTGTTGGGATTACTTCTTCAGTTTTATGAACCCCCTCTTTCGAAAGCGTTAGTTCACGTCCTAGCCCGATATCATCGATGAAGTCTCTGTCATGTGAAATTACTAAAATTGTGCCTTCATAGTCTTTTAGAGTGTTTGTTAGTTGAGTGATCCCATTTAAATCAAGATTGTTATTTGGTTCATCTAAAATCAAGAGGTCAGGAGCAATGTCAGTTGCCAAAAGACAAGCAAATGCTGCTCGAACTCTTTCTCCGCCACTTAGATTTTTAACCTTCTTGTGAATATCATTGTCATAGAAAAGGAATCTTCCCAATTGAACTCGCAAATCATCGTCAGTTTGATCTCCTGGAGCATAGCTAATAATATTTTGGAGAATGGTTCGATCGTTTTTTAAAAGAGTGATATTTTGATCGATAATCCCAATTCTAGTTGCACAGCTGTCAATTTTGCCCACAACTGGATCAATTTCTTTGGTGAGTAGTTTAATTAAAGTACTTTTCCCAGAACCATTTTTTCCTGCAACATGCCATCGATCGCGATCAGTTATTTTGAAAGTTAGTTTTTTCTTCCAAAGATTATCACCATTTTCAAATTGATAATTAATAGTTTGTGCGTTAACAATGTCTCCACCTTTTGCAACTTGTGAGGGTTGGAGTTCGATGTGCATCATCCCTTCAGCAATCACCATTGCTCGTGTTCTGATTAGCTCATCTCTTGCTCGATCAACACACTTAGCATGAACTTTTTTAAGGCGTTTAAAGGTCTCTTCAGCACGCATTTTTCGGCGGTTTATTATTGCCTTTGAAAAATTCCTTGCCTTTGCTTTTGCTGCTCCAATTTTAGAATTCTTACGATGTGCATCAAGAGTTGACTCTTGTTTCTTTATTGATTTTTTATAAGTCCTTTCAGCAAATCTAAAGGCGGTCATCTTTGCTTTTTTCTCTTTATCTCTTTGATCTCGATAGAAATCGAAATTACCTCCATAAAGTTCGGCCTTATTTTTTCTAATTTCGATTATTTCCTCCATCAATCGTAGCAGTTGCCTGTCATGACTTATTATTAAAAGTTTCCCTGGGTATTCTTTGATGAAACCATAGAGAAATTCCCTAGATTCCGCATCAAGATGATTAGTCGGCTCATCCATCAGAGCTAAATCAGGTTTTTTTGTTAGTAGAGAAGTGAAGAATAATTTAGAGGTTTCCCCTCCACTCAATGAAGAAATTCTGCGATCAAAGTCCAAATGACCTAAATCCGCTTTTTCGAGTAATTTCTGTGTGTCATTTTTAATTTCCCAATCATCATCTAGCGTTAGCAGGTCTTTATTTGTTCCAACGCCCTCCATCACCTTTTCCAAGGCTCTAAGTTTCGCAGTTACACCTAAAATATCGCTGACTGTTTCATTAGCGAAAGGTGCAAAGTTTTGAGGAAGCTCCAAAAAGTTACCATCTTTATTGACAGTGCCTTTCTGTGGGTGAATGTCTCCTAGGATGATTTTTAAAAGAGTTGATTTTCCAGTTCCATTTTCTCCAACTAGGCCAGTCCGATTTTTTTTAATTGAAAAATTTAAACCAGAGAAAAGAATTTCACCACTGCGGTGTTTATAAGAGAGATCTTTTATTGTTAGTAACACAAACTTGATGATAATTATTTATTTCGAGAACAAACTCGTGACCTGATTGTAGCAGGAAATTGCTTGTTTTGGCAACCTTATTCAATTTCGATATCAAATGCATTAAGTAGTGCAATGACCTCGGGAAAAGAAAATTTTGTTTTTTTGAGAAAATTTTTACCAGGATCAAAGTTGTATTTTGTCGACCCTCTAAAGGAAGTGTTTGTCATATTAGTATCATCAAACCTTGAACCCTCAAGATCTGAGCCTTTAAAGTTGCATCCCGAGAGGTCTGTGCCAAAAAAATCACAATTTTGGACTTGGGAGTCTTGAAAGGTTGTATCTGGGATTTTTATGTTGGAAAAAACTGATGTTGAAATCAAGCAATCCAAGAAACTAAAGCTAAACAAGAAGCGGCTACATTCCTCAAAATTGAGACCTAGGATTTTGCAATTTTGGAAAGTTGTATTTTGGAAGCGAGTACCAACTATTTTCGTGTTGGAGAAATTGCATTTTGAAAAAATGCAATCTATGAAAATTGCATTTGACAGGTCTTTTTCAGTAAAGTCTAGGTTTTTAAATGTTTGTGCTTCAAAATCTTGATTTGCAAATTTCATTTTTTGAGTAGCTTATCTTGTTTTTTGTTGAATAAATTAATAACCCTTTGGAGATCTTTCTTTTTCTTTAAATTGATGAAGGCAAAAACAAAAAATGCGAGAGAAAGAATTGCCCAACCAGCAAATTGGATATATTTTTCGATTTCTTCTGCAAGTTCACCAAAGAAATAACCCAAAGCAACTAAGAACATACTCCAAACCAAGCCTCCAAGAATGGAGAATTGAAGAAATTTACCAAATTTCATCTTTGCTGAACCTGCTAGGATGAAAGTTACTAGGCACAAACCGGTCGACAATTTAACATAGAAAATAATTTTAGAGCCACTTTCTTCGAATTTATTTTCAAGGTAGCGGATTGTTGAAAGTTTAATCCCCAGTTTTTTACGGAATTTTTTTAGCACTGGTCTTCCGCCCAAGAAACCGACAAAATACCAAAAAATATCACCTAAAACATCTCCAAAAACACTCAAAGTATAAACAACATACCAATCAAAGAATCCCAAAGAAGCCAAAAAGGCTGCGATGATTGTAGTGATTGGCCCTTCGGCAATCATGAGAAACAGCATTATTGGGTATCCCCAAACTTGAAGTTGTTGGATTAATTCCAAGATAGCAGGATTCATTGATTTTTTTGTTGTCAATTCTAAATTGAATATCTTAAGTTTAGAATTTTTTCAAAAAATTTGCAATTTATGTTAAGATGAAATTAATTAAACTACTTTTGAGATAACTAATATAAATAAAAAATATGGCAACAAAAAAGAAATCAAAAAAAATAAGCAGTATTATTGGAGACGTTTCCCCAATGAGAGATGTTTTTATGCAGTTTGTGGGAAGTTTTTTTGGTCATTTCATTGATCAATTGCAAGAGGACCTTACTGAGCGTATTGAGGAAGGTAAGGCTGAGCTAAAAGTGAAATGGGAACTGTTTTTGAAAAATACAAGACAGGCATTTGTGGTCTTTTTTCTTTTAACACTAGGTGCAATATTCCTTTTTTTCGGTTTAGCAAATGTTTTAGATTATCTTTTCAAAATAAAGGGAGCAGGGTTTTTGCTTGTGGGGACAGTGATGACTTTTTTGGGACTTGTCATTGCGATTATAGTCAAAAAATAGTGGGACGTTTAATAATAAAAGTTTAATAAAGATAAAATAAAAAAATGGTCAAACAAAAACAGAGTAGCGAAGAGGAGTGTGGTGAAGATTTGAAATGTTGCGCAGATCAAGCTATGTCTCGTGCTAAGGATGAGTTAAAGAAAGTGAAAAAAAGCGCAGTCAAAATAAAAAAAAGAGCAAGTGACGAAGTGTCAAAATTAAAAGAAGATGTGGAGGAGGGTGTTGAAAAAGCAGAGGGTTATGTAAAAAAGAACCCCAAAAAAGCAACAGCAATTTCAGCTGGAGTTGGTGCGGCACTGGGAGCAAGCTTAGCAATGCTTTTTCGAAAAAAGAAAAAAAAGAAAGTTACGAAAAGAAAAAAGAAGTAGAGAATTCGAAAAGAGAAAATATTTCGTGCTAAAAAAGCCCTAGGGATAATATCCCCGAGGCTTTTTTGTTTGTAATTTAGCGTAGTCCAAGTGTGATACTGGCAAACAATCTACCCCCCAAGTCATGTTTGGCTGAAGCGTTGATGCCTTAATCGTCTGAGATGGACAAAAAAAGAGCAGTAACCTATAATTTAGGTATGAAAATATTCAAAAAAATATGGGGAGGAAACACCCTTTATTATCCTGGGTGCCTTACAAAGTTTGTCTGTAAAGACCAAATGGAGAAATATAAAAAAATTCTGTCACTTGAAGGCATTGATTTTATTATGCTTAAAGACAATGAACTTTGTTGCGGCTCTCCCGTTAAGAATGCTGGAGCTAAAAAGGTGTTTGAAGAATTGGCAAGGAAAAATCTAGCTGTTTTTCGTGAGCATGGAGTGAACCGAATTGTCTCAAATTGTCCTTCTTGCACGGCTGTTTTTAAAAAAGATTACAAAAAGATTTTAGGAGACGAGTGGGATATTGAAGTGCTTCATATCTCTGAGGTTATTGATAAGTCACTTTCAAAACTTATAAAAGTAGAAAAAAATAAGCAGGCTACATTCCATGACCCTTGTCATCTAGGCAGATCATTGGGAATTTTTGATCAGCCAAGAGCTATTATTAAACAAGCTGGGTACAAGCTTGTGGAAATGGAATATTCCCGAGAAAAAAGTGCCTGTTGTGGAGCGGGAGGAGGAGTTAAAGGAAATGCCAGTGAACTTTCAGGGCGAATCAGAGAAGACCGAGTGACTCAAGCAAGAAAAGCCAAGGCTGATGTATTGATTACGAATTGCCCCATGTGTAATAAACAATTAGCTGAAAATGCGCAAAAGATGAAAGTATTGGAATTATGTGATTTGTTTGATGTGTAAGTAGCTTGTGTTTATATTTTTGTTTTTTAATAAAATGGAGATCAAAGAATTATTAGTAGAATCAAGGAGAATTTGGAGAAAGGAGAGATGTAACCTTTCTGGGGTCATTGTGCGTATGGGAGTTGTGTTTGGTGATATCTGCCGCTGGGAAAGGGATGAAAAGAAAGATAGAGAGACACACAATGATGAGGAGCTGCAAAAGGAGCTTGGGAATCTTATTTTTTCTACCATTCGTTGGTGTGATGATTTGGGATACGATCCAAATGAGTGCATTAAAAAAGCGCTTAAAGCTCAGAATGACTTTGTAGAAATAAACAGAACTGATAAAAAGTGTAAATGAAACAATTCCAAGTTGAAGTCGAGGAAGGAACAGTTTGTATCGTTAGGAAAAACGCTTTAGCAAAGAGGGTTTCAATTACAATCAATGCTAGAAGTGGAGCAAGCGCAACAGTTCCTTGGTGGATTTCGAAAAAAAAAGCAATTTCCTTTGTGAAACAAAACAAGCAATGGATTTTGGATAAGTTGGCAAAAGCGAGAGAAATGAAAGCTGAAAGTCTGTTGCAATTGGGAGACCACGACGATTATCTTTTGCATAAAGAAAATGCTAGAAAGTTTGTTTTGCAGAAATTGGAGTATTATAATCAGTTCTATGATTTCCCCTTTCAGCGAGTTGCTATTCGTGATCAGAGAACTAGATGGGGAAGTTGTAGCGGTAAAAGAAACTTGAATTTCAATTATCGTATTATCCATCTTCCTATTGAGCATGCTGATTATTTGATTGTACATGAATTGTGTCATTTGAAACAAATGAATCACTCAAGTGATTTTTGGGAATTAGTTTCACGCGCAATTCCAGAATATCGTAAAATTTCACGAGAGCTAAGGAAAATGTAAGCATTGAAGCTGGTTTATAATAATTAACGAGCAAACGGATGGCAAGAATTATATTTGATATCGAAACAATCGGAGAGGATTTTGAAAAGATGGACAAAAAAACCAAGGAAGTGCTGAAGGAAAAAGTCGAGAGAATTGTTGGTGATCCGAAAGATAAAAAAGCCATGAAAGAAGGGCTTGTTGCAGAAAAAGAAAAATTCGGACTCTCACCTTTAACTGGGGAAATTGTTTCGATTGGAATGCTCGATGCTGATACGAAAAAAGGTGCTGTATATTTTCAAGCTCCCGACGCGGAAGTGGAGGACTTTGAGGAGGAAGGGATTAAATATAAAGCGATGACCGAAAAAGAAATCATTGAAGGTTTTTGGGAAGTCGCAAGGCATGCCGATGAATTTGTAAGCTTCAATGGACGTCCTTTCGATGTGCCGTTTATTCTAGTCAGAGGAGCCATTCACAGTATTAGGCCAACGAAAGATTTAATGTCCAATCGATATTTGAATGTGCAGAAATTTGGCTCAAAGCATATTGATCTTTTGGATCAACTTACTTTTTATGGCTCAGTATGGAATAATAAGGGTAGCTTGCATATGTGGTCGCGTGCTTTCGGTATCAAAAGCCCCAAAGAAGAAGGTGTTAATGGTGGAGACGTTGCAAAGCTCTTCAAAGAAAAAAAATACTTAGAAATTGCACAATACAACGCACGAGACTTGTATTCAACCAGAGATTTGTTTGAGTATTGGGATAAATTTCTAAGATTCTAAAGGTTAGACTGATGCGAATCATTGCTATTATAGTGAATTTCTCTTTAGTGTTTTTGGTAGGAATTCTATTTCTGTACATCATCGGTAGAATACCCCCAAGTGGAGCACTCGGTTTTCGACCAATTGATGACGGATGTTATGGGATTAGTCTTGAGAATAAAGAGGTTTATGGAAAATTTCCAAAAGGTAGAATCTGGATAAAGGTCCTTAATTTAGAATATTATGTTCCTGACAAGAAGAAAAATGAATCAAAGGAAGGTTTTTGTTTGGGAAAAAATTTCTGGCTAGAGAAAGAGTCTGTTGATAAGAAAAAAGTCGAAAGAGGGACAGTTGATGGAAAGTAGAAAGTAATATAAAAACAAAAAATAGCGAAGAAGATAGTTGAAAATTAAATAGTAATTAAAAATAAAAAATGTTTAGATTAATTGGTTTGATTTTTAAGATAGTTTTTGTGTTAATTGTTTTGGGCTTTGTTCATAAATATATTGCAGAGCGATGGGATTTAGGATCACTTGGTTTTCGTCCTGTTCAAAATAATTGCTTTGGGATTCTAATGAAGTCAGGCGAAGTCTATGAGTCATATGAAACACTATCTTTTTTACCCAAAGGGCAAGTAAAGACTAAATATTTTAGTTTGGAATACAATGTTCCTCGAAACAAGCTAGAAGCAGGGAAAGGTTTTTGTTTGGGGCAAGATAAGAAAAAATAAACAAAGGATGAAATGACGAAATTTTTAAAAGATAAAACTAAGGTTTCAATTCAAGGAATTATTGCAAATTCTCGAAAAAAGAGGAATGCTGTTTTTGCAGAACTAGGAATCGACGAAGAGTGTTTCAAGGATGAGGTCACAGAAATTCGCAAAAAAACATTTGTAGACTTTGAGAGTAATTTGAATGAGGCAAGGAAAAATTTCAAAAAGAGGGGTTTTATTTTGCATGAAGCTAAAAAAAGCAGTGATATCGGAGTGATTCTAAAAGATGTTTTAAATGGTTCAAAAACAATCGCACGAGCAAAAACAAACACTGGGAGAGAGATTGGACTCGATAAACTATTGGAAGACTTCGAGAGTTTTGAGACTGATCTGGGTGATTTTATTGTAGAGTTGTTTTCCGAAGAAGATCAGCACTATGTTTTGCCAGCAATTCACATTGATGCTGAGAAAATATCACAGAAGATCAAAGAAACTTTTAAGGATGATATTGAAGCAGACCCAACGAAATTAACACATTATTTATGTGAAAAAATCAGAGAAAAAATTCTGACGGCTGATACTGGAATCACTGGTGCAAACTTTATCACAAAGAATGGGCAAGTTGTTCTGCTCGAAAATGAAGGAAATATATCTCTCGTTTCAAGACTTCCACGAAAACACATTGTTTTTGTGGGGATTGATAAGTTAGTCGAAACTGTTGAAGACGCAACGAAATTATGTAGAGCAGCGGCAATGTTTGGAACAGGACAAGACATCACTCAGTATATATCGATTATTTCTGGTCCTTCAAAAACAGCAGATATTGAAAATGAACTTGTAGTTGGCGCACAAGGCGCAAAAGAGGTGCATATTATCTTGATTGATAATATGCGAAAGGAAATGTTAGAGAAAGGTTTCGGTGATATATTGCGTTGTATTAATTGTGGTTCTTGTCTTAATTTTTGCCCAGTCTACCATCAGGAGGGCAATAAATTTGGTGGTGGAAAATATATTGGAGCTAAAGGAATTATTCTCAGTGCCTTTCGTGAATCTTTGGATACTTCTAATGAGAAAGGTTGTTTTGACTGCATGCTTTGTGGAGGTTGTTATGAAAATTGTCCGATGAAAATTGAACTTCCTAGCATGATTAGAAAGGTTCGACAGATGCAAGAAGAGAAAGGTAACCAAACAAAGGAGAATAAGCAAATGCTTGAAAATGTAAATAAAAAAGGAAATCCTTTCGGAGAAGTTTCTGATAAAGAAACACCAGATAAACTTTATTGTTGCTAATATAAAAAGGTTCTCATTGAAACAGTCTCTAGCCGTAAACTTAAGGACGTTATTATTCTTTTGAGAGGCATCGGAAAGGTTTTAATTTTGATTGACAACATGTGGTTGAAAATGCTACCATTTAAGCTAGAAACAGAAGAAAAAATAGAAATGAAAAGAAGTTAGTCAGAGGGAATAAAGTCATTAAAAATGGCAAGTTATTTTGTTGTTATTTTATTTGAATAACAAAAAAAGAAGATTAATCCCTGGCTAAAATTTTTAAATAGATAATATGCTTAATTTCTCGTGCTATGTATTACGATAGATTTATTGAGTTTGCGATTATACAAGGTGGAGTGCCAGATGGAACAGTTGTTCTTATGTTGATGTTGCCAATTGTCGTTACTATAATTGCTTTTTTTCGGCAAGTTATTGGAATTAAAGCCTTCGGTATCTACACCCCGGCACTTATAACATTTGCATTTGCTGCAATCGGTTCAGAGGCCGAAAGTGTTTGGAAGGGTGCTCTTTATGGAGTCACCATCTTTGTTACAGTGATTTTCATCGGAACTATAATGAGGTATGTCCTGAAAAGGTTTAGACTTTTATATCTCCCAAGAGTTGCTCTGCTTATTACAATCGTTTCTTTATCAACTTTAGCACTACTTGTAGTTGGTGGAATGTTCCAACGAACTGGGTGGGCAAGTGTTTCAATTTTCCCGATTTTGATTATGATTGCACTTGTTGAAAAGTTTGTGGCAACTCAGATTGAAAAGGGTGCTAGGACGGCTATCATTCTTTCTTTTGAAACGCTTTTGATTTCTCTGGTTTGTTACGCTGTTTTAAGTTGGGATTCATTGATTCGTTTTGTCTCAATACATTCATGGGTTGTATTGTTCACTATTGTGATTAATATTTTCCTTGGTAAATGGACAGGACTTCGTTTAACAGAAATGCTTCGATTTAAAGATGTTATCAAAAATGCTGAACACACTGACAAAAACTAAAGGAATCCTGGGAATGAACGCCCGGAATTTGAAATATATTCGCCCATATAACTTAAAAGGAGCAAAGCGTTTAGCTGATGATAAGCTGCGCTGCAAACGTGTTTTAAGAAAAGGTGGAATTCCTGTTCCTGAGCTTATCACTAAGATTAAGACTAAAGAAGAACTTGATAATTTTGATTTCTCCTCTTTGCCGAATAGCTTTGTTCTGAAGCCAAATTTTGGCTTTGGAGGTGAGGGGATTCTGGTTGTTTATGGAAGAAAGAAAGGAAGGAGTAATGTTTGGGTCAAAGCTAACAGAGATCCTATCACAGAAGATGATCTAAGAAATCATGTTAGGAATATTTTAGACGGTTCGTTTTCGAGGGCCAATACCCCTGACATTGCCTTTTTTGAAGAAAGGATCCAACTATTGAAACTTTTCAAGCCTTATGCTTATAAAGGAATCCCCGATATTCGCGTGATTGTTTTTAATCGTGTTCCTGTAATGGCAATGCTCCGACTTCCTACTGAAGCTTCTGGTGGAACTTCGAATGTGCATCAAGGTGGAATTGCGGTAGGTATTGATATGGCTACTGGAGTAACAACAACAGCAATTCAATACAACCATTCAGTCGAATATGCCCCAGGAAAAAGACTGCTTTTGAGCGGTATTAGAATTCCAAATTGGAAGGAGATATTAAAATTAGCGATTAAGTCGCAAGACGTTTCTAATTTAGGGTATTTAGGGGCTGACATTGCTATTGATCGAAATAAAGGACCTGTTTTTATGGAGATCAATGCTCGCCCGGGACTCGCTATCCAAAATGCAAATCAAGACGGACTCCTGGCTCGCCTTCAGAGGGTTGAGGGTTTAAGAATCAAAACAATAGCTCAAGGAGCTGCTTTGGCCCAAAATCTTTTTGGAGGAGAAATTGAAGAGGAAATTGAAGAGCTTTCCGGGAAGAAGATTATTGGACTAATTGAAAAAGTGAAGCTTACCAGCATTGACGGAAGGGCAATCGAAGTAGAAGCAAAAATTGATACTGGTGCTGACTCTTCCTCTATTGACATTGAGCTTGCAAGACAACTTGGTTTTGGAGCGATAATTAACGGATTTAATGAAGCTGATATTTCCAATTACGATATTGATCCTGGAAAAGAGAAGGAAATTAAGGAAGACTTCATGAGTCAGTTTGGAACGAAAATTCCAGGAATAGAAAGCGTCGCAGTTATTTTTTCATCCAGTGGAAAATCAATTCGCCCAGTTGTAAAATGTTCATTTGTGATGGATGAGGAAAAAGTTATTTCTAAAATGAACATCACTGATCGGAGCAAGCTAAATTATCAAATGATTGTAGGGCGTAAAGATCTGAGGAAATTTTTAGTGGAAATTAGATAGTTTAGTGCAAGAAAAGGAAGTTAATTGAATAATCAAAGAAAATGAAATTTTTAATTTTAGGTGCAATTGACACAGAAAACACAAAAGATCTTGAATTGGAAATTTTAAAAAAAGGTCATGAAGTTGCTAAGGTAAATCCAAAAGATTTCCTCTTCAGTGTTGAGAACAATGAATTTAATATAGCTGCGAGTGGAGTTAATCTTCTTAATTTTGATATATATCTTCTTCGAGGATATAACATTTCCATCACTGAAACTAGGATTTTTGTTGAAAAATTGTTAAGTTTAGGGAAGATTGTAATAGATGAGGTTGTTGGAGAACAATATATCCCCAGCAAGCTTTTTGAAGCCAGTTGTCTTTCTCGAGTCGGTTTGAATCACCCAAAAACATTTTCTATTTTAAAAGAGGAATCATTTGATTTATTTAAAGAAAAACTCGACTACCCAGTAATTGTAAAGCCAGTGGATGGACAGAAAGGACAGGATATGTACAAGTTCGAGTCGGAAGACCAATTAAATATTTTTATTAAAAAAAATCAACGTGGCTGGTTGATTCAGGAGTGTTTACCAATAGATGGAGATGTAAGAGTTTTTGTCGTCGGAAGCGAAGTTCTGGGTGCTATTAAGAGATTTACAGTCGAAGGAGATTTTCGCTCAAATGCATCGCTCGGAGCAAACGCTAAAGAATTCGAATTAACCGAGGAGATAAAAGAAATTGCCCTAAAAGCCAAGGAGGCAATGAACTGTGAAGTAGCTGGAGTCGATTTGGCCTGGTCTAAAGAGAAGTGGTATGTGATTGAAGTTAATTTTTCCCCACAATGGCAAAAATTCAAAGAAATAACAGGATTAAACCCTGCTGAAAAAATAATTGAATATGCAATAGGTAAATATAACAATAAATAGATGAAGAAAAAAATAGGATTTTTTAAAAAACCGCAGGGAGTTTTTACAGAAGACTTTATTGGAGAAATCAAGGAAACATTAATGAACATTGAAGGGATCGAACTTTTTACAGAGCTTGATTATCGAGAAGCATTTGTTAAAAACGGAGAGGTGTATATTGGTGATTTCAATCTAAATCAGCTCGATGTTTATTTTTGGCATGATATTGTCCATGTTAAGTTATGGAAAGGGGATAACTACATTTTGAATGTCCTTAGTGCATTGGAAAAAGATTGTGTAGTTGTAAACTCAGTTAAATCCTCGAGAATTGTTAATGACAAATACCTTTCACATCTTGAATTGTTAAAGGCTGGATTGCCAGTTTCAGATTTTTCACTAGTTAATATCAAAAACCGAGATGCAGTAAGAAATGCTTTCAATGGAATGGGTGGTTCTGTTCTTTTGAAACCACGATACGGGGGTTTTGGGAGTGGAATTGTGAAAATCGACTCAGAAGAAAGATTGTTTGAGGTTTTGGAGTTTATGCAAAATTATGTTGAAGCTCCAGATCAGCAGATATTAATGGAACGATTCTATGAAAACGACATTGAAAAGTGGACATCAGTTGTGGTTTTTGGTGACAAGGTCTTGTTCGGTTATCGAAAAAAAGTACTTGGTGATTCTGATTGGAAAGTTTATGATCCAGAAAGAAAAGACGCAAAGGGTCAATTCACTGATTATGTGAAAGTCGATGAAGAATTAGCAGTATTAGCGTTGAAGGCGAAAAATGCAATTGGAAAAGATATTATTTGTTTTGACTTTATTCACACCAAAGAGGGTTGGAAAATTATCGATGAAAACGGTCGGCCAGGATTATATCGACATTGCTTAGAAGCAGCTGGTGTAGATTTAAAAAAAGAAGTTGTGGATTTGATATTGTCAAAAATCAAGAAAGACTAGAAGTTTATTTGTTAAAAAGGTAAAAAATAAAGTTCAAAGATATGAAAAGGATGCTTATTATCGTCGAAAACAGTGAAGAAGAACAGTATCGTACCCTGAGAATTTTAGAAGAGGCAGAAAAAATGGGCTGCAAAGTTGATCTAATCAATAGCAGCGGAATGAAATTTCTGACAAATAAAGTCTTTGTCAAAGGAAAAGAACTCTACTTTGAAGAGTATGATGCGATTTATTCAATCGGAAACAGTGATAGACATCACTATTTTATTATGTTAGCAACAATCAAAACAGGAGTTCGGATTTGGCCTAGCAACAAACATCTTTTAATGAATGACAAGTTTTTCGAAGGAATCTTTTTGGACAATTTAGGAATCAGAACGCCCAAGACAATTTTACTAACAAGCAAGGAAAAAGTAGTTGTAGATAAATTAGTAGAAGAAATTGGCGGTTACCCATGTGTTGCAAAGAAGGTTACGGGCTCTGAAGGAAGATATGTTTGCTTGGTAGAATCTTTTGATGATCTGTATAAATTTCTAGAGAAATTACCACATCCAAGCATTTCAGGAAAGAAAGGCATTCTTTTGCAAGAATATATAGAAGAATCCAAAGGGACTGATTTTAGGACATATTGCGTTGGTGATGAGATTCTAGGAGCTATTCAAAGAACCTCGCAAACTGATGATTTCAGAGCTAATGTTTCTTTAGGTGGTGTAGCGGAAAAGATTGAGGTGACAGCTGAAATGGAGGAGTTTTCAAGAAAAATAATGAAAGAAGGAAATTTTTTGTTTGCTGGAATCGATTTTATTATGAGCAACAGTGGTTTAGTAGCAATTGAAATCAATACATCTGCTGATTTTAAGGGATTTGAAAAAGCCACAGGAATTAATGTCGCAGAAAAAATAATCAAAAAGTTTTTAGAATAAATTTTTTAAAAAAGAGTTTTGCTCAAAAGAACTTAACAATAGTTGTATCTGAAAAAGTGGAGTTTGAAAAAGTGGAAAAAGAAATTTAAACTTGCTAGAATAAAAAAAGAAATTTGTAATAGTAAAATTAGATAATATGTGGTTAGTGAAACTGATACTTCTTGCAGTAGGAACTTGGATTTTGGCCAAGTTGTTTTTGTCGGATAAGGACCTAGGAAATTTAATAAAAAAGAAGAATCGCAAACTTTCCCCAACTAAAGGGAGTAACAAAAAAAGAAAACCAAGAAGTTTTCTTGTGAAGTCTTTATGGACAATGTTTTATATAGGCATTTCGTTAGTTGCTATTGTTGTTTGTATTTTAGGATATGCCTTTGTTAAATATGCAAAGGATTTACCAGACCCAGAAAAAGTAAACAGTCGTGTTGTCGCTGAGTCAACAAAGATTTTCGATCGAACGGGTGATGTTTTACTATACGAAGTGTTTGGTGAAGAGAAAAGGACAATAATTCCATTGGAAGAGATTCCTGATTCTGTTAAATATGCAACAATCGTTTTGGAAGATGATATTTTCTATTCTCATAATGGTTTTGATATGGGCGGGCTCGTGAAAGCTATTTGCCATGAAGCTTCCTCGAGGGCTGGAATGGGTGATTTGGGAGGGATTTGCCCCCGAAGAGGCGGCTCAACCATTACCCAACAATTTATTAAGAATTCTATTTTAACATCGGAAAGAAGTTATGAGCGAAAATTGAAAGAATTAATCCTAGCTGTAGAGATTGAGCAAAAGTTCTCTAAAGATGAGATCTTGCGAATGTATTTAAATGAAATTCCTTATGGTTCAAATGCATATGGAATTGAGGCCGCAGCACAAACATTTTTTGGAGTTCATGCCAAAGAACTGACATTAGCACAATCAGCTCTATTAGCTGGGTTGCCCAATGCTTCAACTTTCTATTCTCCACACGGTTCTAATACGGATAGATTGCTGGTTCGTTGGAAAAAGGCTTTGAATTTAATGTCTGACCTAGGTTATATCACAAAAGAACAAGCTGTTTCAGCAATAGCAGAAGATATTTTAGGACAAATAAAACCGATTAAGGCTGATATTAAAGCACCTCACTTTGCTTTGTATGTAAGAGAGAAATTGATTGAAGAGTTTGGCGAAGAAAAATTAAAGGAAAAGGGCTTGAAGATCTACACTACGCTTGATTGGGATTTGCAACAATTAGGAGAAAAAGTTGTAAAAGAAGGTGTCGAAAAAAATGGTGAACGCTATGGTTTTACAAACTCTGCATTAGTTGCAACAAATCCTAAAAATGGACAGGTTTTGGCGATGGTTGGATCAAAAGATTATTTTGATGAAGAGATTGATGGGAATGTTAATGTTACGACACGTTTAAGGCAACCAGGTTCATCTGTTAAGCCATATGTATATGCACAAGCTTTTTCAAAGGGCTATGACCCAGAGACGATTATTTTTGATGTAAAAACAAAGTTTTCTGAATCTGATAATAAAGAGGAGGAATATAAGCCAGAGAATTATGACGGAAAATTCAGAGGCCCAGTTTCAATGAAGAAAGCTTTGTCGACATCTTTAAATGTACCAGCAGTAAAAACGCTCTATCTCGCAGGAATAAAACCATCGATAAATTTGATGAGGGAAATGGGGATTAGCACGCTAACTGATCCAGGGAGATATGGTCTTTCGCTTGTTCTTGGCGGTGGAGAAGTCAAGCTGATTGAGCACGTGGGAGCTTTTGGTGTCTTTGCTAATGAAGGGAGGAAACATGAACAATCAGTAATTTTAAGAGTTGAGGATGCTGAAGGGAATATTTTACAAGAATTCAAGGAAAAGGAAGGAAGACAGGTTTTAGGCAAAAAGGTCGCAGCAACAATGAGTGCTATCTTGTCAGATAACAATCTTAGGGCCTCAGCATTTGGAACTCAGAACCCACTATATATTGAAGGAAGAAGCGTGATTGCAAAGACTGGGACAACAAATGAATTTCGTGATGGATGGCTTGTAGGCGCTTCGCGTTCATTGGCAGCAGGCGTTTGGTCAGGCAATAATGATAATACAGCGATGAAACCGGGTGCAGCAGGAGCAAACATCTCTGGTCCAACTTGGCATGCTTTCATGGTGGAGGCTTTGAAAAATTCGCAAGATGAGGAATTTTTGAAAATTGAAGATATTGAAGATGAAGAAAATGACGACGAGGAAGTAAAGCGTAAAGGAATTCTATACGGAAAAATAGATTTTGTTGAAAAAATTGAAGTTTGTAAATATGATGACGGTGATTATTGTTTGGAAAATAGTAGTTGTCCAGAGAAAAAAGTCGATAAGAAAAAATATTTCACGGGGCATAACATACTTTACTATGTAAATAAGGATGACCCCCAAGGTGGACCGCCAAAAAGAGCTAAGGATGATCCACAATATAAAAATTGGGAAAAAGCAGTCTTGGAATGGGCAGAAGATCATGCCGACGGTAAAGGTCGCAAGCTACCACCGGAAAAGAAGTGTAAGGATAGTTATTTTGATTAAGCTTAATTTTTTGAGTGTGTAAAAATTTATAGCAAAAAAAGGATGAAACAAAAAACAAAAAAACAAAAAAACACCAAACTTCTTGATAGAATTAACAGGCAAGCTGAAAAAATAAAAAGATTGTTAGTTATTTTGGTTTTGGTTATAACTCCCATATATGTTTTATTCGCTGCCTTTCTATACTTTAATCAAGCCAATTTCTTCTACTACCCTGATAAGAGAGACTTTGAGAAATGTGATAGTTTCAAGGATTATCAAAAAACAAACAGCAATGGAACCAGAATGTATTATCAGGAAAAATCGAAAGAAGAAGTGATCGTTTTTTATCACGGCAATGTTGGTTCGGCTTGTGACAGGACTCATCTAAAACGTATTTTTAAAGGGACTAATAAATCAGTTATTTTTGTTGAATATGCTGGATATGCTGATGATCCCAAGATTCCCAGCAAAGAGTTAATTTTTCAAGACGTTTTCAATGTGAACACTTTTGTTCGTGAAAAAAGTTTCAAAAACATAACAGTCGTAGGGGAAAGTATCGGAACAGGACCAGCCTCTTTCCATGCGAAAATTGGACAAGTTGAAAAACTATTGTTAGTAGCACCATTTGGGAAGATAGAAGATGTTGCTAAGGGTCGATATCCGATTTTTCCAATTTCAATCATGATCAAGGAAGATTATGATAATGTTAAAGCCCTTGAGAATTATAGAGGAAAAGTTTTAATTATTTCTGGGTCTGAGGACAAAGTCCTTCCAGCTAGATTTTCAGAGGAACTGTTTGAGAAATTGAATGTTCGTGAAAAAGAGCATGTTTCAGTTTTTGGGGCAGTGCACAACGATTTATTTAGTTTTCCTGAAACAATAGAAGGGATTGAAGAATTTATAAAAGATGAGGAATAAAGAGAGGTGCAAGTGGGTTGACTTAAATAACCCGCTTTACATTAAATATCATGATACAGCTTGGGGAGTGCCTGTTCATAGCGACAGGCTCCTTTTTGAAATGTTAACATTAGAGGGTGCACAGGCCGGGCTTTCTTGGAGTACTATCTTGGCAAAAAGAGAAGGGTATAGAAACGCCTTTGAATGTTTCGATGTTGAAGTGATTGCAAGATATGGTGATAAAAAAATTCAAAAGTTGTTAAAGGATGAAGGAATCATTCGGAATCATTTGAAAATTCGCTCAACCATTAGGAACGCAAAAGTATTTATCGAGATTCAAAAGAAGTTTGATTCTTTCGATAAATATATTTGGGGCTTTGTTGGTGGAAAAACTATTCAAAATAATTTCAAAGAATCTAAGGATTTACCAGCAGAGACAAAGTTGAGTGAAGAAATCTCGCAAGATCTAAAAAAACGCGGAATGAATTTTGTTGGCCCAACAATTGTCTATGCTTTTATGCAAGCAATTGGGATGGTTAATGATCATGAAAAAGGATGTTTCAGACATCAAGAATTAACTTAAATACTAATAATTCTTGACAAGAATTGAGTTCAAGTTACAATATGAAGTATGATTAGCAACCAAAGCAGTAGAGTGCTAATGTGACATGAAAAGGTTGCGGAAAAAGAACAAATAATATTTAAAAGTATTGAAATGGCAAAGCAGATAAAGTTTGATGAAGATGCTCGACGTAGTATCATGAAAGGCATCGATCAGGTTGCGAACACAGTAAAAGTGACCCTTGGACCAAAAGGACGAAATGTTGTTCTTGATAGAGGCTATGGTGGACCGACAATCACAAATGATGGTGTGACAATTGCTAAGGAAATTGAACTTGAGGACAAATATGAAAACATGGGAGCAGAAATGGTTAAAGGTGTTGCTAGTAAGACGAATGATGCTGCTGGTGATGGAACAACAACTGCTACTGTTTTGACTCAAATTATTGTTGAGAAAGGGGCGAAAATGATCTCGAAAGGGATTAATGTGATTGACTTGAAAGATGCTCTTTTGGGATATTCAGGAACGATCTCCGAGAATATTAGAAGCGAAGAAGTTTCTAATAATATCGAAGGTGATGCTGTCGCACAAGTGGCAACAATATCCGCACAAGATGCAAATGTTGGAAAAATTATTGCAAAAGTAATTAAAGAAGTTGGCAAGGACGGGGTTATTACCGTTGCAGATTCGCAAACCTTTGGGATTGAGCACGAGGTTGTAAAGGGAATGAAATTTGCTAAAGGATACATATCTCCATATATGGTTTCAAACACTGAAAAGATGGAGGCTGAGATGAAAGACGCATATATTTTGATCACGACAGGTAAAATTTCAGCGATTGCTGACATCCTTCCTCTACTAGAAAAACTTGCACAAGCAGGTAAGAAGGAATTGGTTGTTATTGCTGAAGATGTTAGTGGCGAAGCACTTGCAACGCTTGTTGTGAATAAGCTCCGAGGAACAATGAATGTGTTGGCTTTAAAGGCACCTGGGTTTGGTGAACAACAAAAAGCGACACTTGAAGATATCGCAGTTTTAACTGGAGCTGAGATTATTTCTGAAGACAAAGGAATGGAATTGAAAAATGCAGATATTACACATCTAGGACAGGTTAGTAAGATTGTTGCAACAAAAGACGAAACAACAATTGTTGATGGAAAAGGAAATAAGAGTGAAATTGAAACCAGAATTGAACAACTTAAGACTCAAATAAAGGAGGCTGATAGTCCTTATGATAAAGAAAACTTGCAAAAACGACTAGCTAAACTTTCAGGGGGTGTTGCTGTAATTAAAGTTGGAGCGGCTACTGAGGTTGAACAAATTGAGAAACAACATCGAGTTGAAGATGCTGTTGAAGCAACAAAAGCTGCACTTGAGGAAGGGATCGTTCCTGGAGGAGGAGTAGCCTTATTAAATGAATCAACTAAGCTTGCTGATTTCAAAAAGAAAAATGCAAATAAACTTTCAATCGAAGAAACTGCTGCAATTGATATTTTGACGGAAGCCCTAGTGTCTCCAATCAGACAAATTGCTATCAATGCGGGACTTTCTCCTGACATTGTAGTTAATAATGTTTTAATAAATCAAAATGCCTTTGATCGAAAGGTGTTAAAAAGCGGAAAAATGGTAGAGAGCGTTTTAAGGAACAAGAGTCAAATAAATTTCAATATTGGATATGATGCAGCCAGAGATCTCTATGTTGACATGTTTGACACAGGAATCATTGACCCTGTGAAAGTAGTTGTCTCTGCTTTGGCGAATAGCGTTTCCACTGCGGCAATGTTGCTAACAACTGAAGCTGCTATTACTGATTTGCCTGGCGAAAAGAATGATACGCCAGCAATGAGTGGAATGGGAGGCGGAATGCCGGGAATGGGCGGAATGCCAATGATGTAGTTTGAGAAAATAAATTTGAAATAACAAAAAACAGCCTGCAAATGAATTGCGATAGGCTGTTTTTTGTTCGCAGAAAGTGCATTTTTTTAGGGGTCTGCTCAATGAGCAGACCCCTAAGCGGAGAATGATGAAAAAAGTTTAACACATACAATGTGATGCTGGTGCAGCTTTTCTTGGGAACGGATCAAAACCCATGTCCTTTTTTGTCTGCCGGCGGATGTTGGCAATTATGTTTTTTGGTGTCTCAATAAGAAAAATAATTATTTTTTTCATAGAGCGCCTCCTTTTCTCCACACTTTCATTATACACATTTTTTAGCGGAAAAGAAAAGATAGTCGGACAAAGTTTGTCCGACTATCCTGCTTCTATTTACAAATATCTTTTTGCAAATGATCTTTTAAGTTTCATTTAGCTGTAAGCTCAAAGACCTTTCCTTTCGTATCGGATTGTGTCTTGCTCCAGCAGTAAAGCCATAGCAAATGACCCAGAGCAATTCGGTGATTGGGACATTTGCAAATCTGATATCTAGTGGGGTGTCATAGAGAAACCACCAGCTTCTTAGAATGTCCTCAGTATTTATGATTAAGATTCTACCGAAGTAATAAACAGAGAAGAGCAGAACTGTCATGAATGCACTTGTGAGAAGAGCACTTTCTAGAGACGCCTCTCTTTTGAAAATCATGATAATTCCACTGGAACCATATCCCAATGCTGTTGCAAAAATAGAGTTGACTCCCATCATAATTAAGACAATTGTGATGAAAAAAAATGTAAAATAATGGAGTGCCAATCTGCTGTGTTTGATTTCCATATTTCGTTTATCTTTGTTACGGAAAATTGCTTGATATGCAACTGCGGCGATTCCACCGAAAAAGAATGCAAATAACATTGATTCTAAGAGAATATTAACTGATCCGACTTGGAAACTAAGAATACTTTTCGGTGTCCAGTAATCAGTAAAGAAAAATAGATCAATTGCAATGCCAAAAGGCATCTTTGCTAAACTCAATTTCAGTTGCCTTCTTCTAGTGTTTGGTGAAAATATTAAAAACAAAAACCAAACAAAAATGAAAGGCACACACAATCCAATATATGAATACTTAAGTTCTAAAAACATCTGGACTCCTCCTTTGTTTTGATTGCTGGTTTACAGAAATTTGAAAATGATAAGGACTATTTCATGAAACAATAGCATGAATCATCTAATTTAGCAATGATCAAGGGGCTTAGCTTGTTTCAATTGTCATGGTAATAGGAAGGTGATCAGAAAGCTTATTCCCTAAGACCTTAATTTCAAACTTTAGGTCATTTGGGACAAGGAAGAGATCAAGTGCTTTTTGAGGTTTAAAAGAGGGAAAAGTAGCCTGTTTACTTGTAAATTTAAGTTGGGACTTTTCCATCAAAGAACTAAGTTCAGTGAGTCCTCCGTAGACATTAAAATCTCCACAAATTATTTTTGATTTAACTTTTCCAAATTTTTGCTGAATTTCTTGAAACTGTTTTGCGCGAATTTTTTTGCTTAATGAAAAATGCATAAAAAAAAGACTAGTTCTATTTGGAAGTTCAACTTCAAGTAGTAGTTTTTTTGTGCCATTTTCGAGATAGTGTTTTTTGCACGACAATTTCTTTTTTGAAATCACAGCATTTCCTTTCGATTTGAATGGGGGTAACTTACGAAGGAAACTGTTTTCTCCATATTTCACTGCGATGTCATGAAATGCATAACTCTCACTCAGCAGAGTTCTTATTTGTTTCCCCTGTTTGATTTCCGTCAGGCAAATCAAATCAGGGTTTTCAGTCTTAATTATTGCTTTTAATTCACTTAGTACTTCATCTTCAATTTTTTCCGGTAGAAAAGGGTAGCGGTAAAATTTTGTGAAATAATCTTTCATTGAACCATCGAGCTTGGTGCAATAACCAAGATTTAGTAGCAGTATTTTAAATTTTTTCAAATCGTTCATATTTATTTTTGTGAAGCCTTTAAATGACTGCATTTTGAGTTTATGATGAAGAAGAAAGCAAGCTTCAAAAAACTAGGATTATAAACCTTCTTTGCCCAATTTCATTTTAAGAAAGACTTGGTTATTATTGTTTCTGTCAAAAAATACAAGTTCTTTCACCTCAATCTTTATTTCTTCTTCTTTTTTTAATAGAGCAATCTTTGTTTTTTGAAAAACTTCTTCACCCATATCATTGCCAGCTACTGTGAAATGCGGAGAAAAAAACTCAAAGCAGAAATGATAGCCATGTTCATTGACATATTCTTTTTGTTTTCCTTTGAAATTATTATTATTTTCATATTGATCTGGAATCCAAGGATCCTTATATTTAGCTATAATTTTCATGCAACCATCGTGTAATTTTTGCAGAGATAGATTTTTTTCAATATCTAAAAATATAAGTCTCCAAGGATAAAAGCCATATTTTGATAAACTTAATTTTAATGGGCTGATTGTGTTGCAAAATTTTTGAATTTCTTTTTGGAGCTTAGAAATATTTTGGTCTTGAATTTTAAAGTCTCCACGAACTGAAAAGTGGGGTTGAAAAGACAATGCATTCCCAGAAGAGCATTGTGAAGAAATTTCCTCGCTTATTCTCCGAATAATTTCAGAAGAAGCTTTATCTGGTAAACAAGCACAACTTAGAGTTTTCATGACGTTTTGTTAATTATTTTTTTTCAAATATTTTTCAAGTCCAATAATGAGTTGAGGGCTGAATCTATTAGAATTTTCAGTAATTCTTTTTTGTAATCTTTCCAATGATACCCATTGCACAGAATCAATTTCTTCGGGATCGTAAACAATCTCTTTGTTTGTTTGTGCAGAGAATACAGCATTAAACACCCGATCATTTTTTTCACTTGGAGTTATCTTGAAAAGAAATTTGAATTTCAAATCAGTCAGTCCAAGTTCTTCTTTGGCTTCTCTTTCGATACACTCCTTATCTGATTCATCCCCCGTTGTTCCACTAACAGAAAATTCATAGACTCCCGGGAACCATTTTTTTGACACTGATCTTTTTTGGAGCAATAACTCACCTTCGTTATTGAAAAGAAGAAGGACGGAAGAGCGATGGTAGAGTTTATCGGTGTAGAAATCTTCTCTTGAGCGCATCCCAATGGAATTGTCATCTTTGTCGATTTCAAGAATTAGTTCCGGCATTGTAGAATATTATAAATTATTCAAAATCATCCATTTAAAAGAAAACCTAGTAAATAGATTATAAAAAATCCACCAATAAAGTAAAGAAATGCTTTCATTCCCGCATCTTTTCCAGCAAAAATAGCATAGAAAGTGGAGAAGCCGAAACCCAAAAAAATAAAACCAAGAGAAATTGGCAACAAATCTCTTAGATAGTCTATTTTCTTTCCAAAAATTTCAAAGAAAAAGAAATCAGCGAAGAAAGCAAAGATTGAAAAGATTATCATAAATGCTCCCACGCGCTGGTTGATTTGGTAATCTACCTTCATTTTTGACATAGACAAATTTTATATTTATTAAATAGTTACTTATTTGTTGGCTCTTTCAATAGAGATGTTCTACGGATTCATTAGGTCAATTTTGTTTGTTTTCTTTTTTAAACTAAAATTTCCCCATCCTTCATTATAATTAGCGCAATAATCCCTGCTCTCACGAAAGTGATTTATTATAACTTAGTTATAAATTTTAGATATCTAGCTTTTTAGCCAAAAGATTCTCTAAGATAAATTCACCGTTTGGATATATTAGCAGTATGCAGTATTTTTATGATTCTTACCATTGACTTTACCCCCATTTCAAAGTAAGATTGGCTTAGATAAGTCCTATAAAAAGAATTTTTAGAATTGCTAGAACTTTAATCCTAAGGGGTAAAAAAGTTTCTCTATTATACCAATAATTGGTCTACATTCGCAAATAAAATTGACGATTGTAGCGTAGAGAGTGCTAATGAAATTTGAGAAATTATAGACACAAAATGAAGAATATCAGAAATTTTTGTATCATTGCGCATATTGATCACGGAAAGTCTACTTTAGCAGACCGTCTCTTGGAGATGACCGAGACGGTTGAAAAAAGAAAGATCTCTGAGCAGATGATGGACACCATGGAGCTTGAACAGGAAAGAGGGATCACTATCAAGTTGCAACCAGCAACAATGAAGTATGGCGAATACACCTTGAATTTGATTGACACACCAGGTCATGTTGATTTTGGCTACGAAGTCTCTCGTTCTTTAGCGGCAGTGGAAGGTGCAGTTCTGTTGGTGGATTGTACACAAGGAGTACAAGCTCAGACTCTTGCAAATCTATATCAAGCGATTGATCAGGATCTGGAAATTATCCCAGTGCTCAACAAAATAGACTTGCCAAATGCTGATATTGAGAAAACTAAGAAAGAAATTGTTCACATTCTTGGCTGTAACCCCGACGACATTCTTTGTGTTAGTGGTAAGACTGGCGAAGGCGTTGAAAAGCTTTTGGAAGAAATTATTGAAAAAGTACCAGTTCCGGAAGGAAGACCGGAAGCACCTCTTCGAGCGATGATTTTCGATTCCAAATATGATTCATATAAAGGAGTTTTAGCATATGTAAGAATTGTCGATGGAGCTGTGAAGGCAGAAGATGACATTCGTCTTATGGTTGGTGGTAGAGATGCTCACATTATTGAAGTTGGAAAGTTCACACCAGCGCTTGAAAAATTGGATTTATTGAGTACAGGTGATATCGGATATATTGCGACTGGACTCAAAAGCGTTGATCAATGTAAGGTTGGTGACACAATTAGCTTCCAAACGAGCGTGAAAAAGGAAGAAGTAAAAACTCTACCAGGATACAAAGATGTGAGGCCAATGGTTTATGCAAGTTTTTATCCAACTGATGGAGAGGACTATAATCAATTTCGTGATGCACTTGATAAATTGAAATTAAATGACGCAGCTTTAGTTTTTGAAGGGGAGAGCTCTATGGCTTTAGGTAGAGGCTTTCGGATTGGTTTTTTGGGGCTTTTGCACTTGGAGATCATTCGAGAACGACTCTTGAGAGAGTTTAATTTTGAACCGGTTATCACAACCCCGAGTGTTGTGTATGAAATTGTGCTTTCTAATGGAGAAGAGAAGAAGATTTACGCAGCAGCCGAAATGCCTGAGGCTAATGCAATTAAAGAGATTCGTGAGCCACATGTGAAATTAGACATCATTACCCCTTCTCAATATCTGGGCAATGTAATGGAGCTTGTCAGGAATGTGACAAGAGCTAAATATCTAAGCACAGAATATATTGATGAGACAAGACTAGTGCTTTCTTTTGATGCGCCACTAGCGGAAGTGATCGTGAATTTACATGATGGAATTCAATCTGCTACCAGCGGATTTGCATCTTTTTCTTATGAAATGACAGGGTATGTGCCTGCTGATCTTGTTAGGATGGATATCTATGTAGCTGAGGAAAAAATTGAAGCATTTTCACAAATCGTGCCAAAAGAAAACGTTAACACTGAGGGGAATAGAATTGTAAAAAAACTGAAAGATGTGATCCCTCGACAGAATTTTTTAGTTAAATTACAGGCTGCAATTGGTGGAAAATTCGTGGGACGTGAGAACATAACGCCGTATCGAAAAGATGTGACAGGACATCTCTATGGTGGTGACATTACTCGAAAAAGAAAACTTTTGGAAAAACAGAAAAGAGGGAAAAAGAGAATGAAGGGCGCAGGAAAAGTAGATATTCCACAAAAAGCATTTTTGGAAGTTTTGAAACGATAGAGCTTTTGCTTTGTCGTTTTTTTTCTTAATATCAAAAATAAGTGAGATAAAAATTTAAAATAAAAAGCTAAAAATGTTCAAGGATTACAACCGACCAAATTATTCAAAAAGTGATCAACCAAAAGAAAATCGACGAAGGGAGGTCCCTGGTGAAAAGAAGATGGGGAGACGAACCTTCCTAAAAGCCACAGCTCTGATTGGCGCTAGTTTGGGGATTGGTAAATTCGCAATGAATCTTTTTGATGATAAGGAAGTGGAGGATGACAATGAACAAGAAAGACTTGAAAAAGGTGAGCCAAGAGAAGAGTTGGCGACAGAAGGTCAACTGGAGATTGAGCGAGATGATGAAAACATTATTGGTAGCACAATTGAAGAGCAGTTGAAGAAGAGCGAAAAAGTGACATTGAATATTGAAACTAAGAATGCTCTTCGCAAGAAATGGAAAGAAAGTTATGCAAAGAAACCAGTTGATTGTCCTGCAGAAGATAAGGAAACTGGGAGAAATCATCTTGGGCTCTTGCAATCAATGGAAAGAATGCAACCTTGGATTGCGGATATCAAAGCTGAATTTAGAAAAATTGGTGTTCCAGAGAAATTTGCATATCTTGCAATCCCAGAATCACATTTTGACGTCAATGGTAACTCCAGAGCGATGGCTAAGGGTCCGTATCAGTTTACAAAAGAAACTGCAAAGCTTTTCGAACTATCTGTTGGAAATGGAATTGATGAGCGTTGTGACCCAATCCAGAGCGCTAGAGCCTGTGCTGAACATTTAAAATATAGCTATGGAAGATTTAATGATGACTGGGAACTAGCCTTTGCCGACTATAATGGTGGTTTTACGAATGATTATGCCAAGTTTCGTCCCAAGAAAGCAGATAGAAATTATGAAGATTATTTAGCTTGGCGAGAAGGGAGAATCAATAATTATATCGCAAAAGACCACTATCAGCACAAGGTGAAGAAGAGCGACCAGAATCTAACAAAAATTTCTAGATTCTACGGAATTTCAGTTGCTGATATTATGGAAGCAAACGAGATGAAGGATGACCAAATCAATATTGGACAAGAATTGAAAATTCCAGCAACAACTTCTGTTAAAATGTTTAAATTGCGCGATTCCTTGGAGAATTTAAACTATCCAGAAAAATTCTATGCGGTGCTAGATGTAATTGAAGAAGAAGAACTGGAAAAACAGTTTCCTTCATCGCCAGTACAGTTCAATGTAGAAGAAGTTCCTAGGATTAAAACAACAGATTTTTCATATAAAGTGAAAAAAGGAGATGGATTGTTTGCTATCGCAAGAAGGATCAAATCTGCAGCAGAAAAGAAAAGTTCCAAGATGAATCTTTCCATTTTACAGGTTCAGCGGTTTATCCAAGAACAAAACAAGATATCAAATCCTGGGAAAATATATCAGGGGCAGGAATTGAAAGTCAAATTGCCCTTAGAAGGAGGGGTCTCTCTTAACAAGATTGCACATGATCGCAGAATGTTGATTAAGGATTTGGAGTATTTAAACCCAGCCATTGTTGATTCGAAAGAAATTTTGTCTATAGGGAGGATTATTAGAACTCCAAAATAATTTCATAATAAAAATATCTAACGCCTGTGTTGGTAGCCGTGATTTTTTCGGTTAATACAATCTCTAAACAAAAAAAGAAAGTAGTCTAGGCCAAATTTGGCTCAGACTACTTTTCTGCTACGCAGCTCGGGTAAAAAGTTCCCCCGACTTCTTCAGGACACCCCTTTCAGTATGAATTGAGAGGACTTGAGGGTGACCGTTTGAATCAATTTCTTGTTCAGGCAAAAGCTCAACTTTAAAGGCCATAAATGGTCCATCGCCATAGAACGATTGAGCTTTTTTGATCTCTCCGACCAGTTTCTCAAGGGACGCCATTCTTTTCTTGAAGTAAGTCGTAATATTGTCCCCAGCCACATCTTTCCGTATTAGAGTGGTTTTCATTTGTTCAAGGCACTCCTGGACGTCAGTTCTGAAATTAACAAAATTTTGTTGTCCAAAAACCTCATACTCATTTTTGTCGATTACTTTGCTCATTTTTGTCTCCTCAAAGCTGCTATTGATTGAAAAAAGTGCTACTCACAGGTGAATATATTAGTATAATGTCATAAATATGTTATTTTGTCAAGAAAAATAAAAAGAAGCACAGAGCTTCTTTTGGAAAAGTTCAAAATGTTTTTAATTCAACCTCGATGGTTTTTAGATTTCAATAAATCCAAAATGTTTGAGAACTGGTGCAATGTTGGGCGCCACCCCTTCCTTTTCTAGTTTTTCAAGTGAAATCCAATCCCACTCCCGAACTTCTTCACCTGGAACAACCTCACCAATCCTTTTCGAGAGAAAATGGACCAAAATCACATCAAGGATACCTTTTGGAGTTTCTTTTTTCGTGTAGAAGAGCAAAGGGTTTTCATCGAGAATTTCAATCTCGATTCCCAGCTCCTCCTTTGATCTTCTGATAGCAGTTTCAACTAAAGTCTCTCCCTCTTTTTGTTTCCCCCCACAAAACTTCCAAAATCTATCATCACCTTGTCTATCAAGGAGTACTTTGTTTTCTTCAACAATGACTGGCCCTGACACAATGATTACTTTTTGCATAGTCTTTGTGTTAATGGTTATGAAAAATATTTAAAATATTAAATTATAACTTCTTTGTCATATATTCATTTTCAAGTTTATAGTCAAACTTTTTATAATACTCCCTAACCCCAACTCCCGAGATAATCGCAATTTTTTCAAAACCAAACTCTTCTTTGCTAATAGACTCTGCTTTTTGAAGAAGCTTTCTCCCAAGACCGATATGTTGAGGTGACGAAGAATCCGTTTTATCTATTTTAGCAAGTTTTCCAAAAGTATGCACCTCTCGAATAAGAGCACTACCTGAAAGTGCTGGAATTATAGTTTCTAATGGATTGTTTTTTGGAGGAATACGAAGCCGTAACATAGCATATAGCTTCATTTTGTTTGGCGAAACGTATTGCAGGAAAATTTCTTTTCCCTTTGACGCCTTATAATCAATTCTGTCTAGAATGATTTTATCCTTTTTTGTAAAATCATCACGAACCTCGCGACAGCGGATGCACTCACAATGCACTTTTTCTTGTTGTAGAATTTGTCTCATATTTGAAATATTTGGACCAGCTATAATTGATTCTTCTGGAATATCACGGATGAGACGAGTTATTCTTGTGTATTGTGGAATGATCGGTTTTATTTTTTTAAGTAACTGTTTGTTTTGAGAGTTAGTCAGTGGTGTATATTTTCCTTGTCTCCAAAGAGAAAAAAGTTCAGAATTGTTAGTAACGACACAAGGATATATCTTTATTAGATCTGGAGCGAAGCGTTCATCAGAAAAGAGGGTTTTAAACATCATAAAATCTTTCTTCACATTGCTGCCATACATCCCAGGCATCAAATGATAATTAACTTTAAATCCAGCATTCTTTAAAAGAGCAGTTGCCTTGGTCGTTGCTAGCGTGAGATGTCCACGTTTGTTTTTCTTTAAAACATCATCGAAAATAGTTTGAACACCAATTTCCACTCTTGTTGCACCAAATCTTCTGAATTTCAGAAGTTCTTTAGGTGTAATGAAATCCTGTCTAGTTTCTAAAGTAAGTCCAATGATACGATTTTTTGCTTTTTCATTTCTGCTTTTTTCCTTTTCCAGAGAAACGCTTCCTTTTTTTTGTAATGAATTGCGCGGAAAATCGTTAGCTGCTCGGAAGCACTCTTTGATGAACCAAGATTGATATTGCGGAGGAAAGTGAGAAAATGTTCCTCCCATCACTATCAATTCGAGCTTATCAGTAGAGTGTCCATTAAGAGATAGCGCTCGCATTCTCGCATGCACTTGCTTGTATGGGTGAAAGCTTGTTTTAATGGCTCGCATCACAGCTGGCTCATTCGAAAGATAACTTTTCGGCATGTTTTTTTCAGAGGGGCAGTAGATGCATTTTCCAGGACAGCTACTCGGCTTTGTTAAAACCGCAATAACCGCAACTCCTGACAGAGTGCGAATTTTTTTTGTAATAAGTAGTTTTCTGAGTGTTTCATTGGATCGCACTTCTCCTTTTTTGATCATTTCAAAATACACCTTATTAATTTCGGCATTTTTAATGAAAACCTCCTTTTCTTCGATTGCGAATTCCTTCTTAATTTTCTCCAAAGATTTAATATCCGACAAAGGCGCGGAGAGAGCTTTCAAAATAAACTTTTTTATGTTAGATTTCTTCATAGAGACATTGAATAGATTAAGTAAAGAAAATGAATAAACATTCTGAAATTAGAAAGGAGTTGAGAAAGTTTTATGATCAGGTGGCTGAAAATTTTTCAAGCACCAGGAAATATTGGTGGAGAGACCTTCACTTTATCAAAAAATATTTAAAAAGGGAAGGGAAGGTGCTAGATTTTGGCTGCGGAAATGGGCGGTTGCTGGATTTTCTCGAAGGAACAAAATTGAACTATACAGGAATTGACGCCTCAGGAAAATTAATTAAAATAGCTCAAAAAAAATATCCAGGCAAATCTTTTTTGCAAATCGAAAATGAAGGGAGATTACCCTTTAAAGATAAAGAGTTTGACATGATTTTTTCCATCGCTGTTTTCCATCACTTTACACCAAAAATGGCTGACAATGCCTTGGGAGAAATGAAAAGAATTTTGAAAGATGACGGAATTTTGATTTTAACAATTTGGAATCTTTGGAATGTGAAATATTTGAAATTTCTATTCAAAAGTTTTTTAAAGGGAAGCATCAACTTGGCTGCAAGGATATCTTTTAAATACCAAGATCAGATTAAATGGAGATTTTGTTATTGGTGGACGAAAAGGGGGATTTTGAAAAAAATGAATAATTTTGAATTTAAAATTATTGAGAGTGGTTTTACGTTTGGTCAAAAGAAGAAAACAAAAGAGAAGTTCAAGCGAAATATCTTTATTGTGGCAGGGAAAAAGTAGTCTTTAAAAAGTATTTTTTCTGAGAATTTAGAAATAAAAAAGAGGCAAAAAAAGTTTTTATAATATTGAGATTTATGGTACACTATTAAGTGAAACCTATGCAGTGTGTGTCAGTTGTAAAAGACTGGTATTTTGTGTAGTAAAAACATAAACAAAAATAGAATTATCATAATTACGCAGTGCAATTAGCAAAACCAAGAGTACTAATGTTTGGCTGGGAATTTCCACCGTATAGTGTGGGGGGTCTTGGTGTTGCCTGTCATGGACTAACTAAGAGTATGGTGAGGCTTGGAATGAAAGTTACTTTTGTTGTTCCAAGGGCACCAAGAGGCGCAAAAAGTCATTTCCTAAACTTATTGGTTGCTGACAGAGTGAGTGTTGGAAGAGAAGATGTTGATAGAATTGAAGGATTAAAAATAGAGAAAGTCGATTCGCTTTTAATGCCTTATATGAATTCTACAAAGTACAGTTCTTTGGTAGAGTATCTAAAGAAGCGAGGGGGAACCATCGATAATTTCATATATTCAAGTGACTCAGGAAATTTTGATTCAAAGGATCAATATGGTGTTAATCTATTCGAGGAAGTTTGGAGATATGCTAATAAAGCTGCTATAATAGCCAAAAAAGAGGTTTTCGATGTGATTCATGTTCATGATTGGATGACATTTAGAGCGGGAATCGTGGCGAAGGAAGTTAGCGGTAAGCCGTTGGTCGTCCATATTCATAACACAGCGTTTGATCGGAGTGGCGGAAATCCTGGGCAACGTGAGTATGAAATTGAAAAAGAGGGTTTTGAGAAGGCAGATAAAATAATTGCAATAAGCCATCATGTCAAAAGTAGACTGATCGAACAATATGAGGTTAGTCCAGAGAAAATTATTGTCGCACATAATGGAATTGATTCCGAGGATTATTGCTTTAAATCTTCCGAGAGGCATATCCATAACAAAATTGTTTTGTATGCCGGAAGGGTAACCCTGCAAAAAGGACCAGAATGTTTTGTCAAAGCAGCTGCAAAAATTTCTGAAATCAGAGACGATGTAACCTTTATTCTAGCGGGTGGCGGAGATATGTTGTCGGATATGATCGAACTTGCAGCACATTTGAAAATTTCAGATAGATTTGTTTTCACAGATTGGTATAATAAGAGTGAAGGTGAGGCAGTGATGAATATGGCTGATGTTTTTGTGATGCCTTCTGTTTCAGAGCCATTCGGACTCGTTCCTTTAGAGGCAATGTTACAAAGAACTCCCACGATAATCTCAAAGCAATCTGGAGTGAGTGAGGTCCTAGTGAATACGTTAAAAGTTGATTTTTGGGATATTGATGAAATGGCGAATAAAATAGTGTCAGTTCTAGATCATAACTCCCTAAAAACACATTTAATTGAAATGGGAGAGAAGGAGGCAAAAGCTATGACCTGGGATAAGGCAGCTTTTGAGTGCCGAAGAGTTTTCGAGAAGTTGATATTTGAATATAAAATGTCAGAACATTATTACTAATTAATTTGATTAAAAGAGAAAATGCCTAATATTTGTTTCTATTTTCAAGTGCATCAACCATATAGAGTCAAAAACTACAAAGTTTTTGATATTGGTAAGGATCATAACTATTTCAACGATGCCTCTGAAGGTAATCTAAATAATAGCTGGATTATTCAGAAAGTTGCTAGAAAATGCTATTTACCAACAAATAAAATTCTTTTGAATTTATTAAACAGACATCCTGATTTCAGAATAAGCTTTTCTTTTTCTGGGGTTTATCTGGATCAGCTGGAGCAGTTTGCACCAAATGTTTTAAGGTCATTTCAAGAACTAGTTGCAACTGGAAGAGCAGAGGTTTTAAGCGAAACATATTATCATTCCTTAGCCTTCTTGTATTCCCAGGAAGAATTCATTTATCAAGTCGAGAAACATAAAGAAAAAATAGTTAGCTTATTTGGAGTTGTCCCAACGGTTTTTCGTAATACGGAATTAATATACAACAATGACTTGGCAAGAAAAGTTGAATCAATGGGCTACAAGGGTATAATAGCTGAGGGGGCTGAAAAAGTATTGGACTGGAAAAGTCCCAATTTTCTCTATGAAGCTGCTGGATGCGATAATTTGAAATTACTATTGAAAAACTATAAATTATCTGATGATATCGCATTTCGCTTCTCTGATCATAACTGGGCAGAGCATCCATTGTCAGCAAGAACTTTTGCAGATTGGATTTCTGAACACAACGGCAGTGGTGAATTAATCAATCTTTTTATGGATTATGAAACATTCGGTGAACATCAATGGGAGGATTCAGGAATCTTTGATTTTCTAGGCCATTTACCAGAGTTTGTATTGCAGAATCCATCAAACGGCTTTATGACACCAAGCGAAGCAATTGAAAAACTTGAGAGTAAAGGCAAAATAGATTTTTTTGATTTTATTTCCTGGGCAGATGAAGAAAGAGATCTTTCTGCTTGGCGCTCAAATGCATTGCAAACAGATGCTTTAGAAAAAGTCTATGCACTAGAAAAGGATGTTCTCAATACTCAAAACGAAGGAATCATTGATGACTGGAGAAAGCTGCAGACCTCAGACCATTTTTATTATATGTGTACCAAGTATTTTGCTGATGGTGATGTTCATAAATATTTCAATCCATATGAGACGCCTCATGATGCCTTTATAGCTTTCATGAATGCACTAAATGATATGAAAATAAGAATTGGTCAAAACTCTCCAGTAAAAGCCTAAAAAAGAGCAGTGAACTTAAATTAATATATATAAATCTTATAAAAACAAAAATGAATCTATTTAAACAACTTATTGTCAACAACGAGGATGAGGAAGCTGCAAATGAGGAGGCAGTGAAAGAGTCTGTAGCTAAAACTCACAAAGACAGCGAAAATACAGTTGAGGTTAAGAAAATAAAAGCTTTCGATACATCTCCAAACGAAGATTTTTGGTTTCATTATGGACCAGTAGTGAAGAATCTTGCAGAGTTAAGGGATGCTCTTTTGCGCATTGATGATGACCTTTATAATTATCATGCAAAAGGGGAAGAGAATGATTTTGCGAGGTGGGTGGGCGATGTTTTTGGATACAAAGACTTGGCAAGTAAGATTGAAAAAGCTAAAACAAGAAAAAAAGCATATAAAATTTTGGATGATGCAGTGGAGTAATCTCTGCTTTGAAATTAGCAGTTATGACGCTTTGTGGTTTCAGGTGAAACAAAAAAATAAGTTTTGAAATAAAATAAAAATGCCAAAATCTCTCGTATTAGGTAATGGAAATATGCTATTATGCTTTGACAACAAAGCCCGTGTTCGTGATTTCTATTATCACTATGTTGGATTAGAGAATCATGCAGGAAGTGGTTGTGTGCATAGAATAGGGATTATGATTGATGGTGATTTTTCTTGGATTGAGGAGGCTGCTTGGAAAGTAACTATGGATTATCAAACGGACTCACTTGTTTCCAAGGTGGAAATGGTTAACAAGGAGCTTGGCATCAAACTTGATTTTAAGGACACTGTTTATAACGAGAAGTGTATTTTTTTAAGAAATGTGACGATCAGCAATCTTTGGGACGAAAAACGAAAAATAAAATTATTTTTTCATCAGCAATTTAGAATATATGATACAGAGAGAAGGGACACTGGTTACTATGACCCTGAAGAAGAAGTTATTATTCATTACGAGGGAAGAAGGGTCTTTATAGTAGGCGGAAGACAAGGAAATACAAGTTTTGATGACTATTGCATTGGAAACTATGGAATTGAAGGCAAAATAGGAACATGGAAAGATGCAGAGGATGGTGAGCTAGAGAAGAACCCTATTGAGCATGGACCAGTTGATTCAGTAATAGCATTCACATTCGAAATAGAAGGACATAAAAAGAAAGTTGTTGACTATTGGATTAGTGCTGCCAAAATTTTGGCAGAGGCGAGGAAATTACATCAATATGTTTTAACAAGGACGGCAAATCACCTCCTTGAATCAACAGAGGACTATTGGAGTGCTTGGGTAAACAAGAATAATCTGGATTTCAAGGATATGAATAAGGAGTCTGTCGACTTATTCAAAAAATCATTATTAATAATTCGAACGCACATAGGAAATGAAGGTGGAATTATAGCATCAGCTGATTCTGATATGTTGCAATATGGTCGTGACACATATGCATATGTATGGCCAAGAGACGGAGCGTTCGTTGCGCTGTCTTTGATAAAAGCTAAATACCATACAATCCCTAGAAAGTTTTTTGAATTTTGCAATGACGTGATTTCGGAAGAGGGGTATTTTTTTCATAAATACAGAAGCGATAAATCGGTTGGAAGCTCTTGGCATCCTTGGTCTAAGGAGGGGAAGAAGCAGCTTGCCATCCAAGAGGATGAAACAGCTTTAATTATATTCTCACTTTGGGAATATTATCAGGCAAGTTTGAATATAGAGTTTATCGAAAGTGTCTATAATTCACTAATAAAGAAGGCAGCGGAGTTTATGTATCACTATCGTGATAAAAGAACCGGATTACCAAAGGAAAGTTATGACCCTTGGGAGCAAAAATATGGAATATCTACTTTTACTTGCAGTACGGTATATGGGGGACTTTTAGCAGCGAGTAAATTTGCAAAAGTTCTTGGAAAAGAAGAGGACGCAAAGAAATACCTACATGAAGCAGAGGAGATAAAATCCCTAACAGTGAAGTATCTATATAACAGTGATAATGGATATTTCTACAACAGAATAATGCCCAATAAAGAGGGGTTTGGGTTTGATAATACAATTGACATCAGTAGTTTCTTCGGTTTATTCTATTTTGATATTCTGGATATTAACGATACCATGTTAGATGATGTTTTTGATGTTGTTGAAAGAGAACTCTTTTGCAAGACCAAAGTTGGTGGAGTCATGAGGTATGTTGGTGATGAATATCACAGAGTTGATGATGATGCCCCTGGAAATCCTTGGATTATAACAACTCTTTGGGTCGCACAATATCGAATTAAAAAAGCCAAGACACTAGACGCTCTAGAGGAGGTTAAAAAAACTTTTGAGTGGGTCTCTGCGCAAACAACTAACGCTGGACTACTCCCAGAACAAATTAGTTCAGATAAAGGGGAACACCTTTCAGCAGCTCCGCTCACCTGGAGTCATGCCGAATATGTTACAACTGTCATGCAATACTTAGAAAGAAAAAAAGAATTAGAAAATAAATAGGAATAGTCGCCTTGAGGAAACTTTAAGTTTTTATAGGAATTTGTTATAATGACATAGATAATTATTGTCTGATAAATAAAGTAAGTAAACAGATATATGAAAATAAAAATTGACCAAGAAAGATGTGTTGGTTGTGGAAGATGCACGGAAATGTGTCCTTCAGTTTTCAAGTTGAGTGAAGAAGGGAAGGCGATTGTTATTAACGAGCGGATTGATGAATGCGAGGACGAGCCAAGAGGAGAAGAGTGTGCAGTTGTCAGCGATGTGGTAAAGAAAGCAGCTGACGAGTGTATTGTTGAGGCGATAGACATCGATATGGAAATAGAATAATTTCTCATTACAAAGATTATATTTGAAAGTTATCAAAAAACCCAATTAATTGGGTTTTTTGATATAAGTATAAAAGATTTGGTCTTTAACGATTTACATTTAGTATCTCTAAAAGGCTCTGTCCTGACATTTCTGGGCCTTTTGGAATCTCCATTAATTCTAGTATTGTGGGAGTAAGATCAACAAGCATACCTTCTATTGGATGGTTTTTGATCTCTTCCAGTGCTTCATCTCGATGGTTTGTAGCTGTAATGTACCAACAAGGAACAGGGTTGGTTGAATGCTCAGTGTCTCTCTCTCCAGTTCTTAAATTTGTCATCTCTTCAACGTTCCCATGATCAGCTGTTATAAGCAAGCAACCATTTTGTTCGATTACTGTTGTAATTAAACGATCCAAGCACTTATCGGTTATTTCTAGTGCAGTCACAGCAGCTCCTATATCGCCAGTGTGCCCAACCATATCAGGGTTTGCGTAATTAACGAGAATAAAATCATAATCCTTCTCTTTGTCTTTTAGTACATCAATGAGTTTGTCTGTGACTTCAAGCGCACTCATCTCAGGAACATCTGCATAAGAAGGAACGTTTTTTGAGAGCACAGGGATTCGATCTTCGCCTTTATAGGGTTTTTCTGCTCCTCCGTTGAAGAAATATGTTACATGAGCGAATTTCTCAGTTTCAGCAATTCTCAACTGAGAGAGTTTGTTTTCTTCAAATATTTGCCCCAATCTCGTTGTGATTTCTTGAGAAGGAAAGGCTATGTTAGAGCAAAGACCTTTTTCATATTCAGAAAAACAACAGAACATTACATTATTCAACTTTTTAGATTCTTTGAATCTATCAAAATTCGGTTGTTCAAAGGCTTGAGTTATTTGTCTAGCACGATCTTTTCTGAAATTGAAAAAAACCACAGCATCATTGTCTTTTATCCCTCCTATAGGCTCACCTGAAGAGTCTGTTATCACGATTGGTTTGATATATTCGTCTGTAGTATTCTCTTTGTATTGTTTTTCAATTGCTGCTACTGGGTCAGTCTCTTTTGTACCCTCTCCTTCGGTCATCAATCTAAAACCTTTTTCAACTCGATCCCAATTTTTATTCCTATCCATCGTAAAGTATCTCCCTATAAGAGAGGCAATTTTTCCAACTCCTAAGGCTTCTGTACGATTCTGGATTTTATTAATAAAATCGATAGCAGCTTTTGGCGGAGTATCACGTCCATCAGTAATACCATGGATATATACATTTTCTAGTTTTTGTTCACTTGCAAACTCCAAGAGCGCATTAAGGTGGTCGATGTGAGAGTGCACAGCGCCATTACTAATCATCCCCATCAAGTGTAGACTCGAGTTATGTTCTTTTGTCCATGCAACAGCTTTTAAAAGCGTTTCATTTTCAAAAAACTTACCATTTTCAATTGCTGCCGTAATAACGGGTAGAAATTGATAAATAATTTGACCAGTTCCTATTGTTTGGTGTCCAACTTCAGAATTGCCATAAATTCCCCAGGGAAGACCAACGGACATCCCCGATGCCTGGAGCAATGTTTTCGGATAGTATTTATTTAATTTGTCAATTGTTGGCAAGTTGGAAATTGGAACTGGATTTCCTTGTGGATTACTCCATTCGCCCCAACCATCAAGAATAACAAGGGTAACTGGCTTTTTTCTTGCCATCTTTTATTTGTTTATTTGTTTTTAGATCTTACTTTAGAGTATAGAACAAAAATAAACTTTATTCAATTTCAGAATCTTCCGTCTCGGAAGTTTCCTCAGCTGTAGTTATTTGAGGGGGAGCGTCTTGAGGAGTTGGTTTTTCTTCTATTTGTTTGGCACTTGTTTTCTTAAAAGAGACGGAAAAATTCGGTTCATATAGATTATTATATTCGTCAACAACTTCAACCGGTTTACCTTCCATTAGAGTTGTCATTGCAATGTCATTTTGAATTTGTTTTAGATCTGCTATTGTCATCTTTAAATCATCAATACGATCCCAGCGAGTACCCATTTGTGATTGAGCAATTGTTTCAAGCTCTTTTTTCCGCAACTTTAATTCATCTAACTTCTCAACTAATTCCTGATATTCTTGATTCTGAGTCAAAGCGTCTTTATATTCAGCGCGGATTTCGGATTGTTCTCTTTTCGCCTCTTTTAGCTCATTGAAAATTTCTTGAATCTCTTTCATTTTTATTTTTTATAATTTAATTTAGATAAAACTTTCTTAGATTGAACTATTATTTTTCAATAAGGGTTATTTTTTCGATTACAATTGGCTCAATAGGTCGATCACTAGAGTCAGTTGGAGCTTCTTCAATCTTCTGAACTACATCCATTCCGTTTACTATAAAGCCAAAATTTGTATGCTTACCATCTAACCAACTAGTTTCTTCTTTTGTTACAATGAAAAACTGTGAGCCATTTGTGTTTGGTCCAGAGTTTGCCATTGCAAGAGAACCCCGAACTAATTTGTGTGAATTGAATTCATCAGGAAAGGAATAGCCAGGATCACCAACCCCCCATGAGCTAGGTTGATCATCGTTCTTAGAATTTGGGTCTCCTCCTTGAATCATAAAATCAGCAATTATTCTGTGAAATTTAATGCCATCATAAAATCCTTCATGTGCTAATTTCATGAAATTATTGACAGTAGCAGGAGAGTCCTCTGAGTAAAATTCAACCTCAATTTTTCCGAGAGTTGTTTTGATTTTAGCGCCCTTATATTTTTCTTTATAATCAAGCGAAGTTAATTCTTTCAATTCCATAAGCCTTTTTGTTAATTGTTTAGTTACTTTTGGTGCTTTTGGTTCCGGCGCACTTTTCGTTTTTTTTGTTTCTCCTAGAGCCTCTTTCTGTCTTTCTTGTTGAGCTTCTAGGTCATATTCGGTAATTTTGGAATTTTTATTCTCACCAACATTCTGACCAGTTTGTTCTGTGTTTGGTAGACTAGTAGTGGAGCAACCAGTGACCATTGTTGCACAAAAAAAGGCGAGTGTTGCCTTGGATAGGCTTTTCATTTTTTTCTCATATATTCTTAATAAATAATTCATTAAACAGTATAGACCATTTTCTTTTTTGAAGCCAGTACTAAATATTTTAAAACCAAAAATTTTCCTTAAATGTTGACTTTTATTAGACAATACCTCATACTGTAGCTGTATGTAAGGTTGTAGAAACTTTTTTAACATGAACTGATGTAATGTGTGCGATTTTATATCAAGGAATCGTTAAAAATAAATACGCAACAAAACTTGCAGACAGGTATAAATTTTTTAAGTTTACAAATGGAACAAGAACAAGAAGTTAACAAAAAAAAGCTCTTCGTGGGAAACATTAGTTATGGAGTAACAGATGAGCTACTAGCAGAACACTTTACACAGGTTGGTCAAGTTGAGTCAGCAAAAGTTATTATCGACAAGATGACTGGTCGATCAAAAGGATTCGGATTCGTTGAAATGTCAACAGAAGACGAAGCTCAAAAAGCAATTGCTGAGTTAGATCAAAAAGAACTTGATGGACGTGAATTGAATGTTAATGAAGCACAACCACCAAAAAGACACTACGAAAACAGAGGGAATTTCTAGATATTGTCGGTTCGACATAGAAAAAAAGACAGGGAGCGCACAGCCCTGTTTTTATTTTTCTTTATTAAAAAACACGAGCTTACCGTGTTTTTTAATTTTAGAAGCTAGCTTTTTGGTCGGATGATAACAAGAATGGAGGTTATTACAAATCCGAATATCCCACTATAAATCAAAGCGTTTATAGTCGAAATTTTTAGTTTCAAGACATCAAAATAGGTTATTGCTGGAATTATCGCTAATAAAACGAGCAACGCTCCAAAAATTTGATAAACAGGCACTGCCTTTTTATCAGAGTCAAATGTGATTGGAAGGATAGCTAAAAAAAGCATTGCAGCCGCAAAAGACCACAAAAAGAATTCAAAAAAATCCCTTTCAATGAAATTAGTAAAGGCTACCAAACCACAAGCAATTGGAACAAGCAGAATAATGATTCGCATTTTATTTTTTATTACTCTAGTCTGGAAATAGTATAGCATTTATTTATGGGAAAGAAAATTAAAAGTAAAGATGTCTTGAAAAAAACCAATATCTACTATAAGCTAGATATATTGAGAACAAACCTTATAAAATTAAAGTTAATATAATGAAAAAAGGAAAGATTGCCCCAAGATATGACTTTGCGAAAATTGAAAAGAAATGGCAAAAAATTTGGCAAGAAAAGAAACTTTTCGAAATCAAGCTTGACGGTGCAAAAAAACCTTTTTATAACTTGATGATGTTTCCATACCCCTCAGCTGAAGGATTGCATGTGGGCGGCGTCTATACATACACAGGAGTTGATACCTTCGGACGCTTCAAGAGAATGCAAGGGTATGATGTGTTTGAGCCAATCGGATTAGATGGGTTTGGGATTCATAGTGAGAACTATGCAATGAAAATCGGAGAACATATAGACGAGGTTTCGAAGAGAACGGAGAAGAATTTTTACAGGCAGCTAGGTTCAATTGGAAATATGTTTGATTGGTCACGGACTGTGGAAACCTATAAACCAGAGTATTATCGCTGGACCCAATGGATATTCCTTCAGATGTTTAAGAAAGGTTTAGCATATCAAAAGAAAGCAAAAGTTAATTGGTGTCCTTCTTGTAAAACCGTTCTTTCGGATGAACAGGTGATTCAGGGACAATGTGAGAGATGTGACAGTTTTGTTGATAAACGAGAATTAAAACAATGGTTTTTTCGGATCACAAAATATGCTGATCGACTTTTGAAAAATTTGGACTGGATCGATTGGCCTGAGGATGTAAAAACAAATCAGCGAAACTGGATTGGGCGAAGCGAAGGTGCGAATATTAAGTTTAAAGTTGAATATACTGGGGAAGAAAAGAGCGAATTAGAAGTTTTTACAACAAGACCTGACACACTTTTTGGTGCAACATACATGGTGCTTGCGCCAGAGCATGAGCTTGTAAATAAAGCAAGGGAAGCTATTGAAAATTTTGATGAAGTCGAGAGGTATGCAAAGAAGGCGATCAGTAAGTCAGAGCAGGAAAGGAAGAACGATGAAAAAACTAAAACAGGAGTTGAATTGAAAGGTGTTTCGGCTATAAATCCTGTTAACGGTGATAAAATCCCAGTTTGGGTCGCTGACTATGTTTTGGCGGGCTATGGAACAGGAGCGATTATGGCAGTCCCAGCTCATGACCAGAGAGATTTCGAATTTGCAAATAAATTTGGAATTGAGATTAGGCAAGTTGTGGCACCTTATTTTCCAGCTAAAAAAACAAGTGATCTTCCTGTTAGAGAGGACAGAAAAACCGTTAAAAGAAATGTCGTTTATGGAGTTGTTAAAAACCCAAAGACAGGGAAATTTTTAATGATTAGCTGGAAAGATTATCCAGGAAAGTCTTTTATTATTGGTGGTGCTAAAGATAATGAAGATATAATAAATGCAGCTAGGCGCGAAGTCACGGAAGAGACTGGATATGCAAACTTGAAATTCGTTAAAAAATCTCAATTTGAAATCCACGCAAGTTATTTTGCTGTGCATAAAGATGAAAACCGATATGGAGTCATTAATTGGGTTTATTTTGAACTAGCAGATGAGACTAAGAAAGAAATTAAGAAGGAAGACGAAGGTAAGCATAAAATTTTCTGGGTCAAAGAAAAGGAAGTTGATAAAGAACTACCATATACGAATTATCATTATGCCTGGAAGACGCTTACTTCAGGAAAGGAGTGTGCTACTGACAATGGAATCATGATTAATTCCGGATTTTTAGATGGACTAAAAACTGATGAAGCTAAAACTAAAATACTTAAGTGGCTTGAGAAAGAAAAAGTTGGGAAAAAATCAATCGATTTCAAATTACGAGATTGGTGTGTTTCTCGTCAAAGGTATTGGGGGCCTCCGATTCCAATCGTATGGTGCAAGGAATGTGCGAAAAAGGAGAATAAAACAAAAGTTCTGTTTCTCCATGGTTTTGAAGGTAACGGTGAGTGTAATTGGTTTCCTGAATTAAAAAAGAAGTTAGAAAAAGCAGGTTGTGAAGTTTTTTCACCAACAATGCCATCACCTGAAAGTCCAAAATTCGAAGAGTGGATGAATGAAATCAAGGTCTACATGGACAAAATGGGAGAAAATGACGTGATTGTTGGTCACAGTCTTGGTTCTGGAGCTGCCATGCACTATCTTGGGCGAACAAATCAGAAACTAAAAAAAGTATTTTTAGTTGCCGCCGCTGTTGGAGATGGTCCGCGAAGAGACTGGGACGCACTACGAAAAGCATGGCCAACTGCTGATGTTGATTCGTTAGAAAAGTTCTGGAAACATAAAATTGACTGGAAGTCAGTTAATAAAAGTGTCTTAAAAGAGACTAGGGTGATTTTCTCAAAAGACGATCCGTATATTGACCCAGAACACTACAAACTTGTTGATTTGGATGATGTTGTTTTGGAAAAATGGGATGGATTAAAACACTTTATCACTGCTAGTTGTCCAAAACTAACTGACTACATTACGGAGAATATCGTGGGAGATATTAGTCCTGTTGCAGTTCCTGTTCCAGACGAAAGTTTACCAGTCGAATTACCGCCAATGGAAAATTTTCTTCCCGAAGGAACTGGAAAGGGACCTTTGGCGCGGAACGAAGAGTTTGTGAAAACAACTTGTCCGGTTTGTGGCGCGGAGGCTGAAAGAGAAACTGATGTTTCAGATCCATTTGTAGACTCATCATGGTACTTTTTTCGATATCCATCAACTGAGTTCAATGACAATGCTTTTGATCCAGAGCGAACGAAAAAGTGGCTTCCAGTAGACAGTTATATTGGTGGAAAAGAACACACTGTGTTGCATTTACTCTATTCACGGTTTGTAACTATGGTTTTCAAGGATTTGGGGCTTATTGATTTTGAGGAGCCGTATAAAAGATTTTTTGGGCATGGACTTATCACAAAAGAAGGAGCGAAAATGTCGAAATCAAAGGGAAATGTTGTCAATCCAGATGATATGATTGAAAAATATGGTGCAGATACAACAAGAATGTATTTGAGATTTTTAGGAGACTTTTCACAAGGAGGGGATTGGAGAGACTCTGGCGTAGAGGGGATGAGCAAATTTGTAAAGAAGTTGTGGACTCTTTTTTCTGAGCTCAAAGGAGAAGGTGTTGGTCTAGGAAATCTTTCGATGATTGATAAAACGGTAAAGGTTGTTGGTGAAGACTTAGAAAGACTTTCATTTAACACAGCAGTCGCAAGACTTATGGAATTCACAAATTGGGCGAAGGAAAATAAAGCCGTTTTCAATAAAGAAGAAGCGGCGCAAGTGAGGAAAGTAATGGCACTCGTTTTTTCACCAATGATGCCTCATCTCGCAGAAGAATTTTGGGAAAAAATTGGAGGAAAAGATTCTGTTTGTAATCAATCTTGGCCAAAATATAATAAAGAGAATATTATTGATAGCGAAATCGAACTCGTAGTGCAGGTCAATGGGAAACTTCGAGATAAAGTTGTAGTTTCAAAGGATGTCAAAGAGGAAGAAGCTAAAAAATTAGCGCTTGAAAGTGAAAATGTACAAAAGTTCATAGAGCAAAAAGAGATAAAAAAAGTGATATATGTTATCGGAAAACTTGTTAATATTGTTGTATAGATAGGTGTCTTTTAATTACATTGGATTAAATAGATGAAGAAAAAAAACAAAAAAAGGAAGGTTTTGGATTCAGTAAACTTCCCCAGTGATATCAAAAAATTACCAGTGGAACGTCTGGAGAATCTTTGTGAAGACGTAAGAGCATTTGTAATTGAAACAGTTTCAAAAACAGGCGGCCATTTTGGTTCAAATTTAGGGGTAGTTGAATTAACAGTAGCCCTTCATCGTGTTTTTGATACACCAAAAGACCTCCTGATTTGGGACGTAGGTCATCAAGCCTATCCACATAAGATTCTCACAGGACGAAAAGATAAAATGTATACAATTCGCAAAAAAGGAGGGCTTTCACCGTTTCCTCGTCGTAGTGAGAGTGAATATGATGCTCTTGGAGTGGGACATTCCAGTACATCGATCGGCTCCGCAGTTGGAATGACGATTGCAAATAAAGGAAAACTAAATTCACCAAAAGTGATAGCTGTAATTGGTGATGCAGCGCTTACAGGAGGGATGGCATTAGAGGCGCTTAATCACGCAGGCGACATCAAGGCTGATGTTTTAGTTGTTTTAAACGACAATAAGATGTCAATTTCTCCAAACGTGGGAGGTATGAGAAAGTATCTTACGAGGCTTATCTCGTCTGAACCATATTTAAAGTTACGCGGTAAAGGAGAGAAAGTTCTAGGAAGGGTATCTCCTGGAGTTCAAGATTTTATGCGCAGAGCAGATTCTTACACCAGAGGGCTTATTACAAAAGGAACATTTTTTGAAGAATTAGGATTTAAGTATTATGGCCCCATCGATGGACATGACATAAAAACACTCACAGAAGTTCTAGAAAATTTGAAAAATATCAAAGGACCTAAATTTTTACATGTTGTAACAAAAAAAGGAAAAGGATATAAATTTGCTGAAGACGACGCCTTTTCTTTGCATGCTGTAAAACCTTTTGACCCGGTTACTGGAAAAAACAATGGACCAAAAAATTCCAACATTACCTATACGAAAGTATTTTCCCAGTGGATTTGTGATAAGGCAAAGAGAGAAAGCGACTTGCATGCAATTACACCTGCGATGTGTGAGGGTTCAGGATTGGCAAAATTTAGCAGAGAGTTCCCAGAGAGATATCATGACGTTGGAATTGCAGAGCAACATGCTGTAACCTTCGCTGCTGGTCTTGCTTGTCAAAAGAAAAAGCCAGTAGTAGCAATCTATTCATCATTTTTACAACGTGCCTATGACCAGTTGATTCATGATGTAGCCTTACAGGAATTAGACATTCTTTTTGCTATTGATCGAGCAGGCATCGTTGGAGCTGATGGTGCAACCCACGCGGGTACTTTTGATCTTTCTTTTTTACGTCCAATTCCGAATTTAGTTTTAATGGCTCCTTCTTCGGAGAATGAGTGCTATAAGATGCTTGATTTTGGATATGATTACAAGGGGATTGTGGCTGTTAGGTATCCAAGGGGAGGTGGGAGTGATAAGTATGAAAAAGGCAAAGATATTTCAATTGAGCTTGGAAAGGCTAAAGTTTTTGTAAAAGGAAGGGATGTTGCCATTTTAGCATTTGGATCGATGGTTGAGAATTCGAGGAGAGCTGCTAAGGAGATCGGAGCTACGCTTGTTGATATGCGCTTTATAAAACCATTAGACGAAAAACTTTTAAAAGAGCTTGCAAAAGATCATAAATTTTTCATTACAGTCGAAGACAATGTAATTGCTGGAGGTGCTGGAAGCGCTGTTAATGAGTTTGTTTTAAATAGCGGCATTGGAGTTGCAGTTAAGAATCTTGGTCTGCCAGATTTTTTTACTGTACATGGTGCAAGGGATGAAATTTTGGAAGAAATTGGACTCGGAGAAGTAGGAATCTTGAAATCAATTGAAAAATTTTTAATAAAAAATAGAAAATAAAACATCACAAAGAGGAATTTCAAACAAATCAAAAAATATGCTACAATGATGCTACGGACAGAAGAAGGAAACTTTCTAGTTTGATTTCCAGAGAATTGCCTGGAAAGAGACAATTGAAAACACCCCTTAAAAAACAAAATGCAACTATTTAAAAAGATTTTTTCCAGAAAGTCATCTGGGAGTGATTATGTGATTTCGCTTGATATCGGCACTGAGTTTGTGAAAGTGCTTGTTTTTAGAGTGGATGAGGACAATCAAAAAGGGATTGTAGTTGGTTTTGGAAAGAGAAGACAAAAGCTTAGAAACATGATCTCAGGAGCTGTCAGTGACATTAATGGAGTGATCGAAACTTGTCGTGGTGCAATCGATGAAGCAGAAGAAATGGCTGGAATAAAAAATGTGCAAAGAGCTATTATGGGAATTGCAGGAGAATTAGTCAAAGGAACAACAACCACCGTTCACTATGAGCGCGCAAAACCTGAAATTAGAATTGATATGCCAGAACTTAAAAATATAATTTCGAAAGTCCAATGGAAAGCATTCGATCGGATTAGAAAGCAACTGGCATGGGAAACTGGTCATAATGAAATAGATGTTGAGCTTATTAATGCTGCTATTGTGGGTGTAAAAATAGATGGATATCGCATCTCTGATCCAATGGGTTTTCAAGGAAGAGACGTCTCTATTAGTGTTTTTAATGCTTATGCGCCAATGATGCACCTGGGGGCACTTCATAAAATTGCGAATGAGTTAAATTTGGAATTGCTTTCGATTGCTGCAGAGCCATATGCAGTTGCGCAGTCAATGGGCACATACAACAACCCAGATTTCGGTGCTATCATTATTGATATTGGAGGGGGAACAACCGATGTTGCGCTAGTAAGAAATGGGGGATTAGAAGGAACGGTCATGTATGCTTTTGGGGGAAGGGCCTTTACGAAACGACTTGCGACCTCTTTAGACCTGGGGTTTGATGAGGCGGAAAAGTTGAAAATGAAATACTCGCTAGGAAGACTTTCTCCTGAAATGACAAAAAGGGTAGACAAAATTTTTGAATCAGATTGTGAAATTTGGGCTTCTGGGCTTGAGATTGCACTGGATAGTTTTTCTAATTATGACCTTTTGCCTCCAAGGATCCTGCTTTGTGGTGGAGGCAGTGGTCTGCCAGGAATAGGAAGAATTTTAGCAAAAGGTGAGTGGATTGATAATATACCAATATCTTCACAACCAAAAGTGAGTTTTATTCAACCAAGGGATGTAGTGAACATTGTAGATCAAACAAAGCAGTTAAAGAGTCCGCAATTAGTAGCACCAATGGGGCTTGCAAACTTAGTGCTGGGCTTAACTGGGGAAGAGAAGGTACTTTCTAATGTACTTGGAAAAGCAGTGAAAATAATACAAAACTAAAAAGATTTAAAATAAAAAGATAAGTGGAATTTTATGCATAAGACGATTTATATCGACATAGACGAAGAAATAACCAGTGTTTTGGATAAAATAAGAGACGAAAAATCTAGTGAGATTTGCATTGTTGTTCCGAAGAACGCAGCCTTGACACAGGGAATTATCAATTTGAAATTGTTGAAAAAAGAGTCGGCTAAGTACGGAAAAACAATAGTAATCGCAACTAACGATCCCCAGGCTAGGAAAGTTATCAAGCGCCTTGAAATAAAAACACAAGAGATTGCAGAAACTGATTTGAAAGGGAGTAGCGAGTTAAAGAAAGTCGAAAAGACTGAAAAGGAAACTGAGCCAATGGAAATCCAAGAGGAAGCAAACAATCAAACTGAAGAACTCAAAGGTGAAATCAAGATGACAAAAGAAGAATTTGTGACCAGCGATATAGGTTCAGAGACATTTTTTGATGGAATTATTCCGGAGCCAATCATTGATGATAAAAAGGAGAACAATATCAAAAGTGATATTAAAAAACAAGAACCAAATTTAATCTCACCGAATGAATTGCGCGAAGAATTATATCCCAGAAAAACAGATTTTAAGAATGAAAAAGTTCCACAGATAAAGCAGAAAAAAAATAAAGAGACCGTTTCTGCAAGTTTGGAAGAGATGTCTGATTTGAAGCCAGTAACAACCGTTGATAAACAAAACGACCTAATAAAAAGAGTTGATACAATGGACAGACAAGCTAAAACTGTCAGAAAAATCACTCCTTCAGAAGGGAAGAATTCTTCCGAAGCAAACCCAGCCATGAAAACAATTCCAAGAGGAGGCAAAACAGTTGTTTCTCGTTCAGTCGACTTTGGAGATAAAATGCAAGAATCAAAAAAAGGTCCAAGTAACGGAAGAGTATTAGCTACCAGTTTTGATTTGCAGAAGCAATCGTCCGAGGGAGGAGATTTCAAGGTAACAGAAGAGCTCAATTTAAAAAGCTTTGATGAAGAAACTTCGAAGAAAGCAGAAGAATTTTTTGGAATAGAGCCCAAGAAACCAAAGGAGTCCATAAAAGAGATGAAAAAACAAGTAAAGAGGGTTGAGAAGGAAATTGTCCAGTCAAAAAACCAAAAGGGATTTATAAGGCGCTGGGGATTTGCTATTATGATAGCCTTTTCATTTGTTGGAATTGGTGGTTTTACTGCTTGGGGGTATATGAATTATCCACAGGCTGAAATTAAAATTCATCCAAGAAAGAAAGATTTTTCTAAAGAGATTAAAATTTCAGTCAAAGAAGGCGCAGATAAAAGCGGCTTTGAGAAAGGTGTTATTCCAGGGCAATACAAGGAAATGACAGTTCAAAAGACAATGAAGTTCAATGCTACTGGTGAGACCTACGCGACTGATGATGGAAAAGCAAAAGGAAAAGTTACTATATATAATAAGTATTCAAAAAAAGAACAACCCCTTGTTGCGACTACAAGAGTTCTCTCTAAAGAAGGTAAGCTGTTTAGACTTATTAAGGGCGTTACAGTTCCGGGAATGGAAAATGATAATCCTGGCACAGTCGAAGCCGCTGTGATTGCTGATAAGCCAGGGGAGGAGTTTAATATCGGTTCTTCCGCTTTTACGATTGAGGGATTTAAGGGGAAACCACAGTATGATAAATTTGAAGTGAAATCTTTCGAACCAATGACAGATGGAGGTTCTCCGGATTCAAACAAGAAATTATCCATGATCTCGATAGCTGATATCGCAAGGGCTCGTGAAAAAACAATTACAGCTTTAGAAAAAAGTCTTGAAGAAGAAGTGAAAGCCCAATTAGGAGTTGAAATGAGTGCGATGTTTGACTCAGTTGAAAAAGAAATTATAGGAGCTTCTTCTACTAATGAGGTCAAGGATGTCGTGAAAAGTTTTTCATACACTGTTGAGCAAAAAATTAAATTGATTACTTTTCTGACAGCAGATGTTAATTCAGCCGTACTTCTTGGCATGAGACAGGATGTTGAAGATGGCTATGAAATAGAAGAGTCTGAAAGTAATGTTACTTTCAAAAAAAGTATCACTGATCTTGAAAAGAAAACAATGACGATGTATCTAGATTCCTCAGCCACAGCTTGGCCAATAATCGAAGCGGAGCAGTTAGCGCAAAGTATTGCTGAGAAAAAGGAAGAAGAAATTCGTGTTATCTTGCTAGGATATCCCACAATTGAAAAAATTGAATTTTTAGTGAAACCGTCCTGGTTAACAGGTCTGCCAATTTCAAAGGACAAGATTGATGTTTCAGTTGTGAAATAGTAAGAGCAGTGGGTTTTTAAACTCAAATTAAAAAGGTATGTTCCGATTTGGAACACACCTTTTTTCTTTCTGATAAAAGAACTGCGGTTTTTAAGGGTTAAATAAAAGGCCCGTATCAATTTTGGAAAACAGACTTTTAGCGTACTCCTTAATTGTTGTGCTTTTGGGTTGAAAATCTGGCTGACCAGCGACTGATGCGTCAGCTGCATCCAGAATGTTCTGAATCTGTTGATCACTAAATTTTACAAGCTTTAGATAATATAGAGCGCCGAGAAACAACGACATATCCTCCCATTCTTTAAGACCAGAGGCTGCGCCAATGATGCTGAGGATGATTACTTTGCCAGAAACGGAAATCAGTTTAAAGATAACATGAGCTGATCCGCCCCATTTGCTGTTCGTAGGATCCCTGTTTTGATGAGAGCAGATAAGGTTGGAAAAGATAGTCCGCTGTACCTTTTCAGCTGCAAAACGCGAACAATTTTTCTCAAATTCGATATCCGGAAAAGTCTTTCCAATTTTCTCATGAATTGGCACCGGCACCAAAGAATGATCTGTGTACATGAATTCACAATTAAAATAGACTGCCTTTCTGTCAGGTGCCAATGTCTGGTTGGCATCCAGCATAAGTCCCAAAACCTTTCCCATACTGTTTATGAGTTGAGGTCCTAAGTCCGTTGTATGTGTAAGCAATTTAAACAAATCCTTTTGCTCGCTTTCCTTAATTACAATTGGCGTAACTTTTTCCTCATAAATTAACTTTGATTCTGGCATCTTCCGCTCCTCCTGTAAAATCCTAGATTTAAGTAAGCACTACTCCAATTTTAGCCTGAGTAACATTTTAAAATACACACAAACAATCCGAATCATGTTTGCTATTGGCGACATTCACTTTTTGCAAAAAGATGTAAAAACAATTTTTTCCAAGTCTCCCAGAGTATCATCCTGGCTGACAGTAACGGAGAAACTTATGCTCCTAGAGTCTTTTAATTGCTTTATTCCATTACAAATTGCTAGAAGAGCTAAATGGATAGCGTTAAGGTTGCTAGATTTTCCATTTTCTAGCTGTAAGTACTGAATTTTAATTACTTCCTCTTTGGTTAATTCCAAAACAACCTTCTCTTTGTAGCCAATAGTTTTTATACTACCAGCAATACTTTTGAAGATTTCCCTTAAGTCAAGAATAAATTCCCTTCCATTAATTTTAGCCATTCATCCTTCCTCCCCTGTTTCCAGGGTAGCTGCAGATTATAGTAAGAACTGTTGACTCATTATTAAAGCACCGAAAATTCCTTTTGTCAATATAATAAATAGATGTTTACACATACCGCGTTAACCCCTTGACATCTCTATTGATTTTAGGTATTATCAGAACTAGTAAAATTTTTAGTTACAATTTAGTAGCTTTTGAAAATCAAAAGCGCACAAAGAAGGTGAAAGGGAAAGAATTCAAGACTTAGGACAGAGACGAAAAGAACCTTCGTTTTTTTGGTTGTTCAAATTTAAATTTAATAAATTTTAATAAAAGGAATTATGGCGAAAGAGATAATCAAGCTCGAGGGGGAGGTTGTAGAACTGCTTCCAAGTACAATGTTCCGTGTGAAGCTCGAGAATGGTCATGTCGTTCTAGCTCATATTTCTGGGAAGATGCGAATTCATTTCATTAAATTAATGCCAGGGGATAAAGTCGAGATTGAAATGAGTCCATATGATCTCACAAAGGGCCGAATCACAAGAAGGCTCTAATGACAGAAGAGTGAGAGTTGAATTAAAGTAATATAACTTAACGAAAAAGATGAAAGTTCAAGCTTCAGTTAAAAAAAGATGCGACAAATGCAAGATTGTCAAAAGAAAAGGGGTAGTATTTGTTATTTGTGAGATTAAAAAACACAAACAACGACAAGGGTAGTTTTAATAAATCATTTAAATTCTAAATAAAAGTATGGCAGTAAGAATTGCTGGTGTAAATATTCCAGACGAAAAGAGAATTGAAATTGCTCTCACTTATATCTATGGAATCGGACGAACAAGATCAAATCAAATTTTAGAAAAAGTTGGAATCGATAAAGATATTAGAGCAAACAAAATTCCCGCAGAAGAACTAAACAAGCTTCGTGCTGAAATTGAGAGTGGTGATGTTCTAGAGGGGGAATTGAAGAGACAAGTGATGATGAATGTGAAGAGACTAAAAGAAGTTGGGAGCTACAGAGGTTCTCGACACGCGAAAGGTCTTCCAGTAAGAGGACAAAGGACCAAGACTAACAACCGAACTGTTCGAGGAAACAAAAGAGCAACTATGGGGAGTGGCCGACGATCAGTTGAGAAGAAATAGTTTACTATAATATTAATTGAATTTTAATAACGCTTATTATGGCTGAAGAGAAGGACAATAAAACTACTCAGAAGGAAACTGAAAAGAAGGTTTCTAAGAAAAAGGAAACTGCTTCTAAAGTTGAAACAACTAAAAAAGTTGAAGCTACTGAGAAATCAAAAACTCCGTCCAAGGACGAGGTAGTTGATAAGAAAGAAGTAAAGAAAGAAGTAAAAAAGGAGAAAACCCAAGAAGAATCAGTGGAAATTGCTGCTGCTCCTGTAATGAAGAAGAAAAAGAATTTGCGACGACAAATTCAAAGAGGACGTGCATATATACGGTCTTCATATAACAATACAGTTGTTTCATTGACTGATTTGCACGGAAATCTTCTAGCCTGGTCATCTTCTGGATTACTTGGATTTAAGGGTGCAAAGAAAGCAACGACATATGCTGCGACTCAAGTTGCTGCAGATGTTGATGAAAAAGTTCAAAAGTATGGACTTCGAGATATCGAGGTTTATATCAAAGGTGTTGGTTCTGGAAGAGAGGCCGCACTTAGAGCTTTAGCTCAAAAAGGATACGGGATCACGAAGATTAAAGATATGACTCCAATTCCACACAATGGTTGTAGATCAAAAAAACCAAGAAGAGTTTAATCGAATTTAAAGAATTATTAAAGATTTTAAATACATATGGCAAATCAAGAAAAGTCAAAATGTAAGTTATGCCGAAGAGCGGGTGAAAAACTTTTCCTAAAAGGGGATCGTTGTGTCTCACCAAAATGCGCTATGGTACGAAAGCCTTACATCCCTGGAGCTCACGGAAACGCTGGAGGCGGAAGAAAAGGACGTGGACTGTCTGATTTTGGGAAACAATTAGCTGAAAAACAGAAGCTAAAAAGACTCTATAGAGTTACTGAAAAACAGTTTAAAAAACATCTAAAAGAGGCTCAAATACAATCAGGTGTTGTAGGTGATAATCTAGTCATTCGTCTTGAATCTAGACTTGATAATATTATCTATCGTCTTGGTTTCGCTGTTTCAAGAGCGCAAGCACGACAATTAGTAAGTCACAGCATGTTTACTGTTAATGGAAAGATGCTAAATGTTCCATCCGCAATTTTAAAGGTTGGCGATGAGATAGCCCTAAAATCTCAAAAGAAAGAAAAAACATTCTTTAAAGAACTTCAGACCGTTCTAAAAAAGAAAAAAAATGTTGCAGGTTGGCTTTCTTTCGATGCTAACAATATGACCGCCAAAGTACTAGCTACTCCAAGTAAGGATGACCTAGGAACTGGAGTGAATATTTCTTTGGTGATTGAATTCTATTCACGATAGTCGTTTCAATTATCAAATATAAAATAACTATTAAGTTAAATTAATGCTCTCAGTATCATTACCACAAGCTCCACTACACGAAGATCTAGGTGAAAGCACTGGAAAGTTCGTTATTAAAGGATGTTATCCTGGTTTCGGAACAACATTGGGAAATTCTCTAAGAAGAGTTCTACTTTCTTCCTTGCCGGGGAACGCAGCAGTTTCAGTTAAAATTAAAGGAATCACTCATGAATTTGCAACAATCGATGATGTGATGGAAGATGCAGTTCAAATTATCTTAAACCTTAAGAAAGTTAGGTTTAAACTCCATGGAGTTGAGGAAGCAACTATTTTCTTGGCGGTTAAGGGTGAAAAAGAAGTTACTGCAAAAGACTTCAAAACAACATCAGAAATTGAAGTTGTGAATAAGAAGCAAATCATTGCAACAACAACATCACCATCAGCTGAATTGGAATTAGAAGTTAAGGTTCAGCGAGGATTGGGATATGTTCCGGTTGAACAGCAAGAAAGAGAGGAGAAAGAAATTGGCTCAATTGCTATTGACGCTGTGTATACTCCAATTAAAAGAGTGAACTTTGTTGTTGATAACATGCGTGTTGGGAAAAGAACTGATTTTGATAAGATTACATTAGAAATTGTCACAGATGGTTCGATTCTTCCAGAAGAAGCATATTCACAAGCAGCAGAAATTTTGCTAGAACAAGTTACTTCTATTGCTCAATTTGGAGAAGAAATTGAAGAAGTTGAAGAAATTGAAGTCAAAGAAGAGACAAAAGAAGAAGGAAAGAAAAAGCCAGAGAAAAAAAACCCAGAGGAAATTTTAATAACAGAACTTGGAATTTCAACTAGAACAATGAATGTTCTAGAAACTGCTGAATTTGCAACTGTTGGACAGGTTGCTGATAAAACAGAAGAGGAGATTCTGGAACTTGAAGGAATGGGTGATAAGGGAGTAAAAGAGATTAAAAAGTCAATTGGAACTTTAGGAATCACTCTAAAATCCTAACGAATAATTTAGCATAAGACTAGACATCAATGAATAAGCGAAAGAAAGGAAGAACATTATCTAGGTCAAAATCTCAAAGAGAGGCTCTACTCAGAACTCTTTTGGTGAGTTTGACTAAATACAAGAGAATCGAGACTTCCTTAGCAAAGGCTAAGGAACTCCGACCTTTTGCAGAACGGATGATTACAAAAGCCAAACGAGCTTCACAAGGTGAAGGGCGAAGAATGGCTATGATTCGAGAGCTCAAAAAAGATCTTCCAACTGAAACAGTAATGGAGCTCTTGAGATTTGCAGAGAAATTTGCAAAGAGAGAAGGAGGATATCTTCGAATCATTAAAATGATGCACAGAAGAAGCGATGCTTCAGACAGAGCATTAGTTGAATGGGTTGAAGAATTTGAGGAAGTGGAGGAAAAAGAAGCGAAGAAAGCTCCAGTTACTGCAAAAAAAGAAGTGAAGAAAGTCAAAAAAACTTCTTCTAGCGCTAAAGTGGAGGAAAAGAAGGTCGACAAAACTGAAGACAAGAAGGATAAAAAGCAATCAGACGAATAATTTGTTTGAAAAATAAGAATAATTTTATGGAACAGGAGAAACCAAAGTACAAGCTATTCGATGCAAAAGGCCAAATCCTTGGAAGATTTGCTGTTGAGATTGCAAAATATCTTTCTGGAAAGAACGAAGTTAACTTTACACCAAATATTGGTGGGAATGGTTGGGCTATTGTTATAAATTCAGACAAGGTTCGATTAAGTGGAGATAAAGCTAAGAAAAAGATTTATTGGCACCATACAGGATTTCCAGGAGGAATCAAAGCAGCTACTTTTGAAGAGATGATGATAAAAGACTCTCGAAAAGTAATCGAAAAAGCTGTGAAAGGAATGATGCCGAAAAATAAACTCTCAGTTGCTGCTAATAAGAGGTTACGAATTTTCAAGGATGAAAATCACTCTTATGCTAAACAGCTCGAGAAATCAGAGTAAAAAATAATTAGAATATCTATGGCAAAAAAAGCAGATCAATACTATGAAGGAATCGGTCGACGAAAGTCAGCTGTAGCAAGAGTTCGAATTGTTGAAGCAACAAAAGGGAATGAAGTTATTGTGAATACAAAGAAATATGACGAATTTTTTGATACAGAAGAATTAAGAGTTACAGTCAAAGCCCCTATGGTGGCAACAGGAACAGAAAAGAAATTTTCAGTTTCAGTTTCTGTAAAAGGTGGGGGAATTAGAGGACAAGCAGAAGCTTCTCAATTAGGACTTTCTAGGGCTCTAGTGAAATTTGACGAAGAGCTTCAAAGAACTCTTCGAGATCTTGATTATTTGAAGAGAGATCCAAGACAAAAAGAAAGAAAGAAGCCAGGATTGAAAAAAGCGAGAAAATCGCCACAATGGAGTAAACGATAGGTCAATTTTTTCAAATAGAAATATTGATGTCAAAAAACCGCTTTTAACAGCGGTTTTTTATTTGGAAAAATTATTGCAAAAGAGCAAATAGAATAGTAAAATAGAGATGTACAAAATACTGAACGAATATCGCGCTTGGATTCAAAATGCGTGATTGTTTTGTAGATTAAAATAAGTATAAATTAAAAACAATAGATGCTCAAAAAAATAATGTCAAAAAAGGTTGCTGTTATGTTCATGTTGATCATGCTACTTGGAGGTTCTCTACGTCTATATAAACTTGGGATGCAGTCATTTATTGCAGATGAATTTTTGGGCATTAAGATTTCCACTGGTTATAATAAAACAGGTGAGTGGAAGCACTGGGATTTTAATACCAACGCACCTAGTGGGGAAACTTATACGCGAGGGAAGGTTTATTATTGGCAAGTTTCGAAGCTTTTGAATATTCTTCCGACATCAGAAGCAAACTCTCGCTTGGTAAGCGTGGTTTGGGGTATGATTGCTATGATTACAGTGTTCTTAGCAACATTTTTTATTACAAGAAGCTGGACAATTGCACTTATTGCACTTTTTCTTTCAGCGATGAGTATAACGGAACTTGCTTATGATAGGAAATTACGTATGTATTCGATGTTTGCTCCTGTTTATCTCTGGTTCTCCTTTGCAGTGTTTAAGTTTTTAGAATACAAAAAAGATTCGAAATGCGCTTTTTTTGGAAAATTTTGTAAGGCTAAGAAGGGGGCTGAAAGTAGGTGTGTTATTACAAGGTTTTCCCAGAAAACAGGGTTGGACTGGATGTGGTTTTTGCCATCACTGATACTAGGATTTTTATCGCTAAAAACACACGACTTAACAGTGAATATTGTGCCCACAATACTCGTTTATCTTCTAGTTATGGGTTTATTTTTATTCTTTAAAAAGAAACAAAAAAACAATCATTATTTAAGAGTGACAGGCATTTTTGTGCTATCGGGATTAGCCTTAATATCAATTTTGCCGTTTTTAAAAACAATTCCAATTATTGGATATATTCTTCAAAAAGCAGTTGGCGCAACAAGTGCTGTCGCCTGGGTTTTCCACCCTAGTTATTTGCAGAAAGTGACACTTGATTATAGCTACATTCTTTTCGGAATCTTCTTTATTTCAATTGGAGCATACTTAATGATCAGGAAATATGGAAAAATTGGTCTTTGGACAGTATTATCATTTCTAGTCCCCTTAGTTTTAGCGATCTTCACTTGGAAAAGGAACGTTGGTGATCAGTATATATACCTCACTCAGCTTTTCAAGGTTATAGTTGTGGCTTGTGGAATATATTTTGTCTCCCAAGGAATTGCTAAATTATTTAAAAATACTAAAAAAGTATTTATGCTAGTTCTTGGTCTAATCCTCTTGCTTCTAGTTAATTTTTCTTTTTTCTATTCAGAACACGGATTTTATCAAAGCGTAAAAGAATGGCAACATTCAAATTATCGAGAAGTTTTTGATTATTTTTTGGAAAAAAAGGGTGAGAATGTAGCACTCTTTGCAAGACCGCTCACCAATTATTATTTAAGAGGGAATAATACCAAATTACTTCCTTATGGTGAAGATAATCAATTAACAGCTCTGAGAATTTTTGAAGCTCAAAATGAATATGATGAATTGTGGGTGATTTTTTCCAAGAATACTAATATCAAAGGAGATGCAAAGAGATTGATGGAGCGAGAATTTAAACTTGTAGAAACAAAGTATACCAATAAAAAGGTGAAAGTTTATCGTTGGAAGAAGAACCATGATAAATTGAAAATAGGATTTGTTACAGATTCACATTGCTACGCTAAGCAGGACAAGGAATCAAAGAATTGGGAATTGAACTGGCGTTGCAAGGAACCTATGACTGACTTTGTTAATAAAATGAATGACGAGTTCAAGCCAGATATGGTTATTGAAGGCGGGGACCTTGTTGATGGCAGGGACGACAATGCTTTTTGGGATTTCAAGGAGGTCAAAGGAATTCTCGAAAAAGCTAATGCTCCGGTGTACCACGTTCTTGGGAACCACGAAACTCGTTCTTTTCCAAAAAAAGATTGGCTTGATTTAACGGAAAATAAAAAAACTTATTATAAAATTGACATAAAGGGTTTCAGGGTGATCGTATTAGATGCGAACTTCACAGCAAAAGGAGAAGATACTACACCTATAAAAGAATCTTACGCAGGAGTGATCAATCAAGAACAACTAGAGTGGCTAAAAGAAACCCTTATAGATGCAGAAGATCTTCGCAAAATCGTCTTTGTACATCAACCACCGATCGAAACGGATGCGAGAAAACAATCAGAATTATTCAAAAACTCAGAGGAGTTAAGGAGTCTACTCTCAAAATTTTCCGTAGAAGCCGTTTTCTCTGGGCACATTGAAAGATTTTGCAAAACTAAACTTGGAACAGACACCGATTATTATGTCTTGCAAGGTTTTTGGAAACAAAACGGAAGGCTGAAGGAAGAGTTCAAATATCCAGAGGCAGGCACTTTTAGTGAGATTACAATTGGCAAAGACATTGAAGTGAGTGTGAATTATAGGGAAAAAGATGAGACAGAATATAATTCTTTTATAATGAACTCTGATAACTCTTCCTGTGAGGACGGGAACACTGTTATTTCCAGGAAGCTTAGAGATGATTACAAAAATAAAAATGAAAATAAATAGAAAAAAAATAGATAATCATTTGAAAAAATGGTGGCATCTATACGTCTTAGCGTTGATTGTGCTGGTGGCATTTTTCATTAGAACTTACAACTTCGCAGATTGGATTTATCTGAAAAGTGACCAAGTGCGTGATATAAAAAAAGTTCAGAGCATTTACGAAGGTGGGCTGGCTGAATTACCACTTTTAGGTCCAAAAGCATCAGGATCCAATCTTTTTTTGGGACCGATTTTCTATTATTTTCAATATGCATCAGCGGTTTTATTTCAAAGTGTTGAGCCGCACGTACTTGTTTTCCCTGATCTTATCGCCTCGCTCCTAACTATTCCACTACTATTCTATTTTTTGAGACAATTTTTTTCGAAGAAAATTTCTCTACTAACAGTTGCAGTTTTTGCTTCTTCATATATGTTCACGCAATATGCAAGGTTTGGTTGGAATCCGAACTCCCTCCCTTTCTGGGGATTGCTTGCAATGCTCGGAGTTTTCAAGGTTGGAACTGAGAAAGACCGCAATAAAGCGGGAAAATGGCTTATCATGTCCGCATTCGCTTTTGGAGTAGTAAGTCAATTACATTTCATTGCATTCCTTGGATATCCAATCGTTACATTTTTGTTTTGGATTTTTTATCCACCAAAAAAGATTCATCCAAAATTTTGGTTAGCTGCAATTTGTGTATTTTTATTTTTGAATTTACCAATGATTGCAAATGACACCATTGGGGGAGGGAATAATTGGAAACATTTTGTTTATACATTAACACACAAAGCTGAGCCAAGAGGGGCCCTAGAAAGCGCTCTAAGAGCTGCTACGTATGAAGGAAGGTTCTTTATGGCATTTGTTACATCTATTAACAATAACGAGGTTTCCAAGATAGACTTCATTGGTATTCTATACGTAACAACTTCTATTTTTTTGGGAGTATTTTTGTGGAAAAAGAAAGCAACTGCTCTGTTCAGGGAGCTTTCCTCAAAACAACGAGCATTTTTAGTCTTTATCTTTGTGTGGCTTGCTGGTTTCACGCCTTTGTATTGGAAATTAGCGTATGATATAAATAACTCTCGTTTCTGGGCAGTGGTATTCGTTATTCCTTTTGTATCTCTCGCTCTTTATTTTCAAATTATTTTTCAAATAGGAAAAAACAAAAACTGGCAAAGGGCCTTCCAAGTCACACCATATTTAATCGCAACAATATTGATAATTTTGAATTTTACAGCAATTGGAAAATGGTATGGAAGTTTAGCAGCGCAAGAAGAAATTGATTTATTCGGAAGAAAGTGGTCAAGTAAAACCTTCCAACAACAGAAGCTAGAAACTGTATGGGTGCAAAAAGAAACCTCGAAGTATATGATTGAAGAATCTAGCAAAAAGAATAAAAAGGTTTGCTTTAAATCTCCCAACGTATACTCAGCTGTGTATAGATATTTTATCAATCAAAATCTTAATGGAGAGGTGGTTGACAGCGGAGATATTGAAAGGGAGACAATTGTAGCACTGGGCAAAGAATGTGAATTTTTTCTTATCGATAAAGCAGAAAAGAGTAGCAATCAAGCTTTAGCAAAAGTGGGGAAGGGCCTGAAATTAAATGACAAGAAAGCAATAGGCTCTGTAGCTATTTGGATTGTTGAATTAGATGGAGACTTTAATGTGAAAAAGGAAAAAAAACAGAGTGTTTTCGAAATAATCCAGCAAGATATTGTAACTGAAATAAAAATTGAGGAAAATAAAGAAATAAAAGAGAGAGAAGAAAAAGAAGACAAAAAACCAGAAAGGAAAGAGGATAAGGACTGGGGTGATTTATGGTACTAATTAGCAAGAAATATTATAATAAAAAACTGAGCATAAAACTCAGTTTTTTATTATAATATTTTAAACGCCAGAATCATTAGTTACGCACTTTCATTTTCCAAACTAATTTTGTTGCTAATACAAAATTTAGACCTGTTGCGAAGATAATAGCGATAAAAGCTGAAAGAAGATAAAAAATTCCGAAAGATAAACAAAAGCGATAGATTGCATAGTTAAAGAGCATAACAAAACCAGAAATCAGATAATAATAGATCATCCTACGGATACTTTCCCTTCTTGACTCTGAACGCTTGTCGCTATATGTGAAAATTGAATTGATAGAGAAATTGGTCAATATTGAAATTAAAATTGCTATAATATAAGCGATTCCATCTTTGTCTTGATGAAAAATCTCAACAAGAAGGGTGAGAATCCCAAGATTGACAAAAACCCCACTAAGACCAACTAAACAAAATTTTAAAAACCTTCCTGCTTCGGGAAGTGTGCGAAAAATAAACCAAAGATGATTAAAGAATTCCAAGCCTTGGGCAATAGTTGCCTTCGAGTCATCATTTTCGCGTGGTAAAAAAGTGTAAGTGATCTCATCAACCTTGCTATATTTAGCGCGCATTAGAATTTCAACAAGAATCTTGAAACCTTTAGGTTGTAATTTCACTCCTTCGATAATCTCTTTCTTGAAAAGGAAAAACCCTCCCAACGGATCACTGGTTTTTCTGGTTTGAATAAAGATAATCTGAGTAAAATATTTCACACCCAAAGAAACTGCTCTTCGGTAGACTCCATAGCAAGTCTTCAAACTCCCAAGACCTATTGCACTGCCGCCTTTTGCATAGCGAGTTCCTGCAATGATATCTGAATCAGTTCCCAGCGCTTTTTCTAAAAGTTCGATAACCTTTTCTGGAGGATGTTGCAAGTCAGCATCAATGCAACAAATATATTTGCCACTAGCTTCCTTGAAGCCAGCAATAAAAGCTGGAGCGAGACCTTTTCTTGGCCCATTAACTAGTTTAATACGAGAATCTTTCTTTATTTCATTCTTGATGATTTCAGGAGTGTCATCATTACTATCATCAGCAAAAATAATTTCATAATCATACCCTTTCGACTGGAAAGAGGAAGTGATTTTCTCGACTAATATTTTCACATTACCTTTTTCATTGAAGGTTGGAAAGATTATCGAAAGAATTTTTTGTCTTGAAGTCATTTATTTCTATTTGTAATTTTTTATCATTCCATATTCCTTATTTCTTTGTGTTCCACTCCCTTTTTGTTTCCAACAAAGTCTTTCCAGAAAAGTCTTGGAATTTTTTCAATTATAATCTCTGGCTCTTTTTTATTTTGAGCAGCTTTGATTGCTTTCATTTTTAAGTGCGCAGTGACTTTTTCTTGATCAATTTTCATTTCAAAAACCATCAGTTGACCAAATTGTTTTTCAGAAATTTTTGAAAGAAATGGTCGAATTTCTTTTTTGACTGATTTTGTACCACCTCTTTTAGTCACTACAAAGAAGAGAGTGTTATGACCCTCCAGTTCAGACACTCTATCTGCTAATTTTGATTTTAAAGTGGGGTCCTTTTTTTGAGCTAAGAGATATTTAACGGGAGTTTTGTATTCGGGCTTGGTGTTAAAGACCACTATTCCTTGATTCCTTTGCTTGTAAAGATGATTAGTGACTCTTTCTAATTGCCCAAGTGTTATCCCGTCTTGCCTTTTTAGAATAAAAGTTCGGTTTGTTTCGATACTTTTAGTTTGAGAGTCAGCTTGTTCTTTAAACCAAAGTTTAGTTTCACGAATATTTAGTACTAGGAAAGCAAGAGCAATTAGCCCTACGATAAACCAGTAATACTTGGTAAGTTTTTTATTTTTAAATTCAGCTAAAAAAGAGAACCAAAGCGCTAACATAATAAAGGGAACTGGGAAGATCGGAGCAAAATAACGAGGACGCAACTGATATGCATTTGGAATTGTGATGATGAAGAACAAACCAGACCATAAGATGAGAATAAGTAAGAAATTCCTTTTTGAAGATTTCTTTTCTTTTCGGATTTGCCAAAAGGCCAGAAGAAGACTTCCAAATAGCAAAATTGTTCCAAAAGTAACGGTTATTGGATCTGCTTTGTTTCCTTGGCGATGACTTTTACCGATAGTAATCAGTGAATATCCTTTGGCTTGTTCTCTGAAATTTCGAACTAATTTCTCCGAAAAAGTTTTAGTTTTTGATTTCTTCCCAGTCTCAAAAACTTCTTCGTCGATATCAGACCTGTCTGCTACAACTGAGATAAACCTTTTTGTATTATTCCAGTCAGTTTTTGTTTCGCTTAAAATGACAGGGAGGTAAAGAAATCCAATGATTAAAATGGCCACCAGAGAATAATAAGCAGCACTCTTTGTTAGAAATAATTTCCTTAAAGAAGTAAATTTTTCTCTAGTAAAAATTGAAGCCTTGCCCTCTAAAATAGCAAAGAAAAGAAGAAAAGCGCCAGAGGTCGCCGTCAGTGAAAAAAGTCCAAAAAAATGATATTGAGAAGCGATTGCAAAGGCGAATGCCCAAAGAGAAATCCAACCCAACTTATGTTTGAATTTTTTAGCAGCAGTAAATCTTAAGAGTCCATAGAGCGCAAGCAGGATGAAAAATGGAAGGGAGTTTGGATTCCAAGAAAAACGCGAATGTTGAATAATGATAAAAGAACCAGCATAAAGAGTAGTCGAGATAAGGGAGAGGTTTCTAGAGAAATAAAGCCTTAAAAATAGAAATAAGAGGGGAATCGTTAAGATTGAAAAAAGCAGATCTGGGTAGGCAAAAACATCCGGCGACGTGCTTTGGAAAATTACGCCCGAAAGGTATTGAGTGTAATAATAAGCTGGCCCAAGACGCAAATAATCACCATCGGCCTTTGCAGCTCTTGGCCCAAGCAAGGGAAGTTCCCCAGGACCATTTTCAATTGCTAAAGAGAGAATAGTCGCGTCACGAGCCTGATCCCATTTAAAAAAAAGCCATTCGTGATAATTATATGTTCGCACCCATATTGCCAAAAAAACAATAAGAGAAAGTGCGATTAATGTAAAACGAGCTTTTTTTGTGAGTTTTATTTTCATGGGTTTTTTGTGATGTGATGTAAAAAAGAGACACTTTTCATCTTTAGTGTCATTTAAAATTCTTTGTCTGTATAACTATTATAGTCCATCACTTGCTTTTTTCAAGCTACTTGTTTCTAATACTGTCTCTTAAGAGAAGAAAATCTTTCTTCGAAAGTTCTTTTGTGAAGAATAAGAACACGAAATAAACACCGAGGAGTAAAATAGACCAAAGAATGAATATGAATTTATGTTGAGAGAGGAAGCTGTCAGCAACCACATAAATAAGCCCACTACCGACAAGGTATTTTAGGACAGAAAAGGGTTTAAAGAAAGAGGCTAGTTTTCTTTGAACAAAAATAATCATAAGAAGCATGACAACAAAAGATGAAACAGAAGTAGCAATTGCTGCTCCGTTTATTCCATACTCTTGAATTAAATAATAATTAAGAATCGAATTCAATATCATGCCAAATAGAGCTATCCACATAGGAAACTTATTCTTTCCTGCACCGTTGAGTGCAAAAGCAAGAATGTAAAAAACAACCAGAAAACCTAGTCCAAATGCTAAAATCGAAAGAGGCGCCCCTGCTAAGATATATTGATTTCCAAAAAATAATTGAGATGCTGAGGTTGAGAAGAACGACAAAAGTGTGACAGCTGGAATAAGCAAGATGAATAAAAATCGCATTGCAAAAGAAAGGATATTTTTTGTTTTTACTAAGTCTTGTTTTGAAGTAGCCTCAGATATCTTTGGCAACAGAATTATTGTTAGGAAGTAGAAAGCATAAAAGGGTAGTCTACCAATTGTAAGAGCTGCATTATATAATCCAGTTAATTCGTCACTTCCCAATAAACCTTTCACCATGTATAAATCAATCGAAATCATTATTTCATAGAAAATCATAAAAAGTGTAATTGGCCAGGCAAAAGAAAGCATTTTCTGCCAAGATATAGGAGATTTTTTATGAGCCTTTTCTTTCCTGAAGGGATCAAGAAAATATGCAAACACAAACACAGACAGTGGTGCCAACGCATGACCAACAACAGCACCTTTTGTTGAAAATAAAAAACCAAGCGAAATAATGAAGACAATCTTTACAATCCCTCTATAAAACTTAATAAGAGACTGAGAATTAAATTTATGAATGCCATTAAAATAATAAACATAGAAACTTGCTAGCGCGAAAGCTGGAATTATTGGTGTTGAAATTTTAAAAAGTTGAACCAAAGAAGGGTCTCCTAAGAGTTTACCTGCAACAGGCGGTACGATAAAATAATACAAAACAGTTACTATCGAAATAAGAATTGTTTGGACGATTGCTCCTGTTTTTCGCACAGACAAAATTGTGCCAGCATCTTTCTTACGTACCTCACTGAGATATTTACTCATTGCTACTGGAACGCCCCTTCCAACCAAAACAACAATCATTGTCGCAAAAGTGATAATGATTCCATAGCGACCATATTCAGCAGGTCCTAAAAAACGACCTAAAAGAGCATGGACAATATAGCCCGAGAGGTTGAAAACTAATTCTGCGATTGTCAGCCAAAAAGAGGCTTTGATTAGGGACATCTTAGTAGTTATTTATATTTTCGATATTTCTTTAATTTTCTTGAAAACTTCGCAGGCAGTTCCTTCTCCGTTTATAAGCTTAATTTCCCAATGCTTTATGAGGTAGTCAAAGATACATTGTTTATTGATAAGAAATTGCTTTCCTTGTTCAATATCACGATCGCGAGAAACTGCGACTTCCGGTGAAACCTCAATGAAAAGTGCAATGTCTGGTTTTTTGATTAATTTTTCAGCAAGTCTTTGCCAGGCAGGAATTTTTTCTCCATCATTGATTTTCTCTAAATAGCGAATGTTGACAATTTGATCATAAAAATACCTGTCAGTTAAGAGGTAATCATAACCACTAGATAGTTTCCTGAAGAGTTGATTGAACCTTGTTGCGTCAATAATAAGAGCTATCTTTCTTAGTGTGATTGTAAAACTATTGGCACTCACAACTGCTCTAGCTGGTTTTGATGAATTTTCTTTTCTGCGACCAAGAATTTTTTTGGCAATTGAAAACTCTGTAATATGAAAGCGGGATACTTTTTTATTAGCATCCTTTAAGCTTCTCTCAAGTTTGTCTAGTTGAGTTGTTTTTCCACTCCCATCTAATCCAGAAATTGTAATAAGCTGCATATCGAAAGAGTGTTAAGCCATTAATACTGCTACGGGCATCATTTTTACCACAGGTTTCACTACCTTATTTGCTTCCATCCCAGCTATTGCAAGTGTTGGATCTTTGTAATGTGAAGCATCTTGATTTTCAATTCCTCTCGAAGCTCCGTTATAAAGACGTACCTTTCTTTTTTCCATTTTCTTCATTAATTCCTCTCGGTTTTCTGGAACTTTTGATGTTTTATCTTTTGATTTTCCAGTGCCATGAGCCGCGCTGAAAAATGTTTGTTCATTTTCATCTGTCCCCACTCCAAAATAAGCCTCTGTGCTCATTGATGAGGGCATGAAAATTGGCTCTCCTGTCTCTTCAAAAAGTTTGTGACCCTTCATTTTCTCTGGTCCGTATGCTCTAGTCGCATTACTTCTGTGAACTATCACATCTTCCCCAAAGTGTTTTTCTTTTGTTGCTGATACATGAGTCATGTCATAGACAAGTTTCAATGCATTTTTCTCCCCAAGAACTTTTTCAATCGCATTTTTCAGATTATACTGAAGTAATGTTCTGTTTGCAAAACCATGATTCGCAGCTGCTCGATGTGCATTGAAGTAGTTTTTCCCAAGTTCTGAATTTGCTTTAATTTTGAAAAATTCCTTCGAATCGCTATACTTTGGGATAGCTTCTTTAAGAGTTTTATGCCACTCGGTTTTATTGTCCAAGAAAGTGAGTCTAGAAAATTCAGAAATCAATTTTTGGCTGGAATGTTCTTTCTTCTTGGGTGTATAGAAATAACTAGCATATTGACCAAAAAGTCCTGATCCGGTATGCATTAAAAAAACATACTGATTTTTATGCAAACCAAATTTAGAAGCCAAATCCTCATCAACAACATCAGTAATTTTCATCAAGTCCAAGAAGTGATTTCCTGCAGCACCCAAGATCCCTGTTCTTAATTGTGCGATATGAAAAAAAAGTTTTGGAATTGCTTTATATAAATCTTTATCTGTTACTCTTTCTTCTCCAAACATATTTCCGCCATGTAAAATTCTATCAACTTCGCCAGTGTCTTCTTTTAGATACTCTAAGAGAGCAATACTACCACGGCGTGAAATATCCATGATTACTTTATAGGGAAGATAGGTCCCCAAGTAAGTTTTAGTTGGGATTACATTAATTAATTCCTTGAAAAGTCGATCAATTTTTTCTTCTGTTAGGTCATTAGCATCAAAAGGTGTTGAAATTAAACGCATCCCACAATTCGGAGCAGTGTCTAATAGTTGTGGCATGAAATAATCCTTAGTAGCAACAACCGTGCCAGAAGGGTTCTTTCTTCCAGGTTTCTGACAAACGTCAGTCAACGCTGCTACGTGTTGAAATACCTCCTTGTTCTTGGCTACTTCAGCCAATTGATCTATCGTTGCTTGATCTGGCATTAATTCATCAGAAACTCCAAAAGACACAGACCCTTTTCCTTCTTTCAAATCCAGAGTTTGTTTGAATTTCGATATTTTTTTAACTGTATTCATTCGATTGTTTATTTTTCAAAATATATTAAATTTAATCTTCTTTATTCAGTAGCTTAGTGTACACTTTTTTGTATTGTTTAACAACATTTCTAATGTCAAATGTGCTATGTGCATAATCCCTAGCATTTTCAGCTAATCTATTCCGTTTTTTTTCATTTGTTATTAATTCTAGAACCGCATCTCTTAGTTGATTCGGCGCTCCCTTCGAAACAACAAGACCTGTTTCATCATTTTTTACAAATTCTTTTAAGACATCAATATCAGAAACGATGGTTGCCTTCTTGCAAGCCATCGCTTCAACAATTGCAAGTGGAATATCAAATTTTCCAGCCATCTCTTGAACAGGAAAGATGTTGATATCGGAGACATTGAAAAGCCTAGGCATGTTCTCAACTGTTTCTAGAAAAATTATCTTATCAAAATATCCACCTTCCTTGGCCTCCTTTTTTATAATTCTTTGCTTCTTTGCATCTTCGGGGCATTTTATTCTACAGGCCAAGATAAGCTTCAATTTTTTGGCCTCTTTCTTGTGCTTTTCAAAAATTTGTTCAAAAGCGGAAATGATATCATCAACTGCCTTTAGTCTGGTATATTCTCCGGCAAATAAAACAATAAATTCATCCTTGCTAATCCCTAGGCTTTTCATCATCTCATCGTTTTTTTCCTGAGGGAAGAATCTTTCAAGATTAATCCCTGGATAGATAACCTCAATATTATTAACACCAGCATTCTTAAGCTTACTCTCAGTTATATATGACTGAGCAATGATTTGATCAGCGAAAAGAACCTTTTTTAATTTTTTCGGATCTTCGATGATAGCATCATCTATAGTCGCCAATGTTTGAAGCGTTTTTGCTTTCGAAAAAAATAATTTAGCGCGAAACAAGAAAGAAGTTAATGGTCTAGGAGTGAAAAGAAAATGCACAATGTCACTTCCAATTCTAATCCTAAAAAGCCTCTTGATAAGTGATAGCTTTGCTCTGGTGTCAAAAGTAGCTGATTTAAAAATAGGCTCAGCAGTCAACGCCTCCTTTTGTGCCAAATAACACTTTTGAATTGAGGAAGAATAGTCTTTCGTTGTCAATAGGTGAAAATTAAAAGTTCCATCTGAATTCAAAGCTATATCATACGCAAGATTTTTAGATGCTTCATCCCAAGGTGGAGCCAGTGGGCGAGTGTATAGCAGAATATGTTTTTTATTATTTTTCATTGGATAATTCGAATTGTTTTTTTAAAGCACCTTTTTTATCTTTTTCTTCTCCCCATTGGAAGGAAACAGTGTATTTATTTGAAGCATTTTGAGAAGCTTCCTCGATAATTTTTTCACTTGGTTCAATGATGAAGTTGCTTCTTGCTGCAACTAAGATTTCCTGAAAATCAATTTGCCTATCATTCACAGAAATAGAGACTAGATATTCAATATTTTCTTCCTCTGAATTTTCAATATTGATCTTAAGGGCCGAAAGATCGCCCTTTTTAATAGACTCCTTTGAATTTAGAAAGCTAAAAACAGAATAACCAACCACAGCTCTTTTGTTGATCGCTGTTTCTCCGTGCCACAATAAGAATGTGAGTGGAACGAATAAAATAAAAAACATGTATAGTAAAAGAGTTTTATTTTGCATTGTTTTTTTGATAAATTACAACATTGGGAGAGGTGTATATCTTTGAAAAATTTTCAGATCTTTCAAATTGTGCAGTCTCAAAACCATCCTTCAAGACTATGTACTTAACACCAGTCTCTTTGAAACATTCCTTTCCAATCTCAGAGTGTGGAATTGCAATCATGTCACGTGTGCAAGTTTCCCTTTTCTTTGTTGGGTCTGCGTATCTACGCAAGAATGATCGAGAAAGTGGATACTTGTAATCTCTCATAAAAAATAATTTCATCCAAGTATCTCCTTTCAGATAGATATGATCTTTTAATACATTTTCTTCTTCTTTTGCGATGGAATTGAGGTACCGAGAGGCCCTATATGTTTGCATGACTTCTCTCTCTTCCGCTGGGTCATTTTTGCGCACAGAATCAGAAATATCAGCAAAACCCGAAATCATCCCAGTTCCGATAACAACAAAGAAAAGTATCTGCGCAATCATCGGAGGTGCTTTTTTGAATAATCTTTGAAATACAAATGCTATAAAAAAGGCGCTAAAAATTGCTAACGGAAAGGTGATATAACTAACAATTCTACTAGAAATTATATCAACTTTTAAAAGCGCTGGTTTTGTACTCATTAAAAATATAGTAAGAAACCAAGAGAATGTTAATGAGATTGAAGCAATTTGTAATATCGTTGTCCTAGAATTCTTCTTTAAGAGCTTCTTACTAGCAACAATACTTAAAACTAGGGCTCCAAGAATTGCATAAAAAAGCTTCCAGGCTCCAACACTGAGAGTGATTGCTCCGAAGGGAAGTCCTACACGAGTTGATTTACTAGGTGCACCGACTGCTGTGTTCACGGCAGTTTTGTTTAGATATGAAGGTGTGTGAACAAATAATATAAAACAAACAATAATAAGTAATGTGACTAAATTCCACTTAGAGAAGAAAACCTTGAAATAGGGGAACACGTTCTTCCAGAGAATAGATAGATTGAATCGATAAACTGAAACTGCAAAAACAAAAAAGATTACTAGGAAGCCAAGAAATACATAAAGAAAAATAAAGGTTGAAAGGTGATGAGTGAAGCCTAGTCCTGCTAAACAGAGATAGAAGAGTGTCGCCATGCGAGAATCTTTTTTCCTGATAGCCAAAATAAACAGATAGATAGTAATTGGAATGAAAAGATTTCCAATAGTATTCCCAATAACACCACCAGCAATAAATTTTGCTTGAGGTGAGGATGTTGCATAAAATGTTCCTGCGATGAGCAAGGTGAATAATGCAGAATTTCGCGCAATTTTTTTAGTTGCAAAACCTGCAACTAGAGAATAAGCACAAACCGAGATAGCAAGTAGAGAAAAAACATTAATTAAAAACAGAACCGAAACAGACATCGAGCTTATATATGAAAAGCCACTTAACATCTGGACAACAGCGAAGATAATATGCTCTCCAATAATAAAATCTGGCATCCCATAGCTTGGCAATTGTCCTGTTTCGGAAATTGTTTTAGACCAATAAATATGATGACCTAAGTCAGTCGTTTGTGGCACAATCCCATCTGCGAGATAAAATGTTCTTATAATACAACTCAAAGCCAATATACCAAGAAATAAAAAAAGTTGTTTTTTAGAAAAGCCCCCAAAGCCAGAAGTACTAACTTTGGAAATCTCTCCCAACTTTTGATTTTTTCTAGACAAAAACCAAAAAATAGCAGAGAAAAGAATAAATACAATTAAGAGCGAGGATACAGTCAGCTTGATCGACAAAAAATTCATCGCAATAACTAGAAAATTTGTAATAAGAAGACTGAAACCAAACGAAAGCAAAACCCATTCTACAATCGAAAAGTATCTCTTTTGCTCTTTAAAAAGAGTTTTAATGAAAAAATGCCCTGGGATAAACAGGGTTAGAGCAATCGCTATGTAGAATTTAAACAAAAGAAGAATTATCATAATTGATTTTAGTATTTTTTCATTTCAGCTAAGTATTGATTTGCTATTTTGCTCCAAGTATTATTTTTTTCTACATATAAGGAGGCCTTCTCTCCAAAATCTCGAATAAAGCCAGAGTCTTTTTTCAGAATAGAATTTACCTTGTCTACCCAAACAGGAACGTTTTCACTTTCTATCAAGAATCCACTTTGCCCGTCAGAGACAGCATCAGTGAGGCCCTCAAGATTGGAGGCAATTACAACTCGTTTGCAAATTGCTGCTTCAATCACATTAATTCCAAAACCTTCCATTGTCCCAGCAACCTTGATATTGGGAGCAACGACTAAGTCAACTGTATTTAAAAGAGTCTTAACATCTTCCCAGAGGAGAGAGGGGAGCAATATTGTTTTTTCTTCAAGTTTTTGTTCCGCAATAATTTCTTCACAGGTTTGAAAATCATCTTTATCACCAGCTGTATTTTTTGAAACTCTGTTTCCGGCTGCTACAAAAATACAATTCTTGGGAAGCTTTGATACGACATTATTCAAAAACCAACTAGTCCCTTTGTGCGGAACAAACCTTCCGAGTCGCAAAACAACTTTTTTTCCATCAAGATCTTGCCCTAACAATTTCTCTAAATCTTTTCGTGTTCGTTTAGCAACAAGTTCTTCCTTGAAAACTCCGTTTGGAACGAAGGTGCAAATGGATTGATCAACACCAACACCAATAGCTTCTTTGATTGTTGCGTTTCCAACCATGAAAAGTTGATTCAATTTTTTAAGTGCAGAAATATTTACTAAGCGATATATAGCTGGTAGAATACCCGACCTATTAGCATAGGTCACATCCAGTCCATGAACAACACAAAAAAACTTCTTTTTTGGATGCAAAAACTTCAAGAAAGCTCCGACTGGGGCAAGAACCCCACTGCCCAAAAGACAAGCGTCGTAACTACCCATCTTAAAAAATGCTCTAAAAGTTGCAGTAACAACAAAAAAGGGGAGAAATAACTTCCCCTTTGTGTTTGCAATAACTTCTAAATCAGTAAAGTTAGATAAGCTCTTTGATAAATTAAAATTCTGACTTTCAACTCCTCCAATTGTTGGGGGGTAGGAATGTGAAATAAATAAAATTTTCATATCGAATCAATTCAGTCTTATATGGTTGCTATTTTTTGAGCTCATCGCATAGTGATCTATATCTTCGTTTTGTTTTACACGTAGAAGTTCAGGACGCTCTAGTGTTTGGAATAGAATGAGCGATTTGCTACTATTCCAATTCCTAATAGTAAGAAAACAATAGCAATCGGAAAAAGAAAAAGATCCTTCATGTAATTAGAAGCACTTGCTTTAAAACTAAGCCCGAGAATTTCTAGCATAATTGACGCTCCTGTAACGATAATTAAGAGCCCTAGGAAAAATAGGAATTTTTCCTTTGATCTTTGGTGAACATTATTTGTGATAGCTTTTTTTCTTTTCGTCACCTTTCTTTTTGTGGCAGTTTTAGCCACTTTTTTTAGCTTTTTTGGCATTTTTTATTTTTTATTTTTATTTTATATAGCGATCCTTTTTGTTTTGATACATCATTTCTTCTGTCAATTGTCTATTTGATTTAATCATGTCAGCAATTAAGGCAAAAATAATCAATTGAATTCCAAACATAATCGAAATAGAAGAGAAAACAATATAGTTTAAGAAGGGACTAATTTTAAAATCTTGAACATAATGTCCTAAGAAAATTAAAAACCCAATAAATCCAAGACCAACTAAAAACATTCCAGGCCAACCAAAGAATTTCAATGGCCGAACATCTCTAATTGCTTTTAGTATTATTTTACACGAATTTCCAACAAATTGCCAGATAGACTTTACTATTCTCGATTCTCTATCTGCAAAATATGCAACACTGACAGGAATCCACTCTATTTTCAAGCTTTTTCCAATCGCGTCAATTATTGTTTCTTGGGTGTATGTAAAATGAACATTTGTTAGGTTGAGTCGCAACAGAGTTTCTCTATTATGAGCCCTAAAACCGCAAGTGAGATCATCAATGTCATGATTTAGGAAGAATCCAATCATTTTTGCAGCTAGTCTGTTAAGTATGCTTTTGATCTTCGGCATATTTTTTGCTTTATGTTTTCCAAAGCGACTTGCCACAACCATATCAACTTTTCCATTCAAAATCGGCTTTAAAAGTTTTGGAATATCTTCGGGATCAAATTGACCGTCAGCATCTATGTTCACCATAAAATCAGCACCTTGTGCCAAGGAGCTTTCAACTGCTTGCTTAAAGGAATAAGCTAAACGCCTATTGGGTTGGTATGAAATTACAATATCTGCGTTTTTTCTGGCAATTTCAGCAGTTCTATCGGAAGATCCATCATCAACAACCTGAACCAACTTTTTTGTAATTTTTAAACCACTCCCTTGGTTGTAAAAATCACTTTGAAAGCTTTTTTTGATCCTTCGGATTGTCTGTTCAATTTTCCCCTCTTCATTATACGCTGGAATATTAACGATAAGCTTCATGAAATAGTAAAAATTATTAGATAAACTACAAACACCCTCATGTAAACAGAGGACCTTACTTTAAATTCTATTTAAGTATATACATTATACTATATTTTTATTTTTTTTTCAATTTTTTCGGAGCTTTATAAGGGGAGTTTAAATCTATGATCTAGTTCATAAAAGAGTGATTTTCCCAGAAAAGATATTTTTCTCCAGTGAAAAGCTAGCTCCTTCCGATTCCATGGTATTCCATCCCTAGACTTTTGATTTTCTCTCCATCCAAAGCGTTCATTCCGTCTACAATCGCTACAACCCCATTCTCTTTAAATTTTTCAGGAGTAATTTTCATAAATTCTTTGTGATTTGTTACAAAAATCACAGCCTGAACCTCTTCTAAGAATTCATCAACCGTTTTCACGTCTGACATATCCAAAATATATGGGTCAAATGAAACAATGGAAGCTTTTTTCTTTTCAAGTTCCTTGATAATTTTAACAGCGGGTGATTCTCGCAAGTCATCAATGTTCGCTTTATAAGAAAGTCCCATCACACCAATTTTTATTCCTTTCATCGGGAGCTTAGCATTGTTAAGTAGATCCTGCATCAACTCCACGGTATAGTTTGGCATACTATTGTTGATTTCTCGTGCAACTCTAAGGAAATGATGATCAAATCCTTTTTTCTTAGCTTGTTCAATGAGATAATATGGATCAACTGGAATACAATGTCCGCCAACTCCACGTCCTGGGAAGTGAGGCATGAAAGCAAAAGGCTTTGTGGCAGCGCCTAGAATTACATCCTTAACATCAATATCCATTTGATCGAAGCTTTTCGCAAGCTCATTTACAAAGGCAATGTTGATATCTCGAAAAGAATTTTCAACAACCTTGGTTGCCTCAGCTTCTCGGATTGACTTCATTACACGAACCTCACCATCAATAATGGAGGCGTAGAATTTTTGTGCAATCTCAGCTCCTTTTACTGAAAGAGATCCAACAACCCTAGGAATATTTGTGACGTTCCATTTTTCATTTCCTGGATCAATTCGCTCAGGGCAGTGTGCTAAGAAATAATCCTTCCCTTCATCAAGACCTGCCTTAGCAAGCATTGGCTCAACAACCTCTTCACAAACCCCAGGATTAATTGTTGATTCAACAACAATTAGTTGGCCAGGCTTTCTATTTTCGATACACATTTTAATGGCACCCTTAACAGGATTAAGATTTGGATAGAACTGTTCATCAACTGGAGTCGGAACACAAATAAGGATAATGTCAGCTTCGACAAGCTTCGAAGCATCGTTGGAAGCTTCAAGTTTTTCAAGTAAATCCAGTCTTTCTTCGATAAACTCTTCTTTGAAAGGGCTTTTCCTGTTTGCAATTGCTGTAAGCTTCTTTTGATCAAGGTCCAGCCCAATAACAGAGTATCCTTTTTCAATACATCGAATTGCAAGAGGGAGCCCAACATATCCCAAACCAATAACTGCAATTTTATTTTTCTTAATGTCCATTTTTTATTTCCTTTAGGTGATTAATGAGTTGCTATTTATAGCCAGTGGCTATCAAAGTTATAGCAAAGAGATACCTCTATCATGGTAGTACAATTTTCTAGAAATGCAAGATTTCAAATAGTGGAGTAAATTTTTCAAACCGTAACAATGAGATTTAAATAAATACGTCTAGACAGGGCGGTTAGGTTGGATTGTTAATAAAATAAGAAATAAACTTAAAAAATTGCGAAAAATAGTCAAGCATCGATCTGTTCATAGAGTGAGAATAAATGATTCACATCAAGCGAGTGATGTGGTATAATAAAAGTAAGATTTTAACAAATAAAATTAAAAATAAAAATGAAACTTAAAGAAGCCTTCATTGGAATGTTTTTGGGTCTTTTTCTTTGTGTCCCAGGGATTGTTCCATCCGCGTCTGCTGATGGCATGCTGGTTTCTCCTCCAAGCGTGGAGATGTATGAAACTGAGCAAAAAGCAGTTATTTTCTATGAAGAGGGGATTGAGGATTTATTTATTTCAATTTCATTTAATGGCACAGCAGATGATTTTGGTTGGATAGTCCCAACACCATCTGAACCAGAGGTGACAAAATCGACTGATACACTTTTCACAATGTTGAATGAAATCACACGACCAGAATATCCAGCCCCAGTAACACAAAATAGATGGGAGAAAAACACGCTAGGAGGGGCACAAGATTCTGGAGTGCAGGTTTTGCAGACGAAAAAAATTGAATATTACGACATCTCTGTTTTGAAGGCAGATAATAAAGAGGGTCTATATAACTGGCTAAACGACAACGGGTATCGTTTTCCTCAAGCTGGAAAATATATAATTGATGAATATATCGAGAACGGATGGGTTTTTACTGCTATCAAAATTAACAATCAGCAAACCGGAACTTCCAGAGTCAGCAATCAGCTCAAAAGTGGGCACGCAATTCCTTTGCGACTGAATTTCAAAACAGAAAAAGCTGTTTTCCCTTTGAAAATTTCCTCGATAGGTGGAATGGAAGATGATGCACCAGATGGAAAAATTGCTTTTGTCACAGGAGCTGAGGGAAAAGGAATGTTGCTTGATGCTGGTAAAATCGTTGCTACTGATAGAGTGGTCAGTGATTTTGACCCAAATGACGGAAGCATCAGTTTCCAACTGAAAAAGCGAAAGGACGGGAATCTAGGGGAAATTCTTAGAGTTGAGCAAGCAAAAGCATACCTCGGCCAGCACCAAGGTTTGATTGTTCAAAATCTTCGAGACAATGTTTATCGTTTTCAAATATGGAGAGACAAAGGTCAACATCAAACAGCTCAAGTTGATCTAGGGAGCGATTTCGAGCAAAACCAGTGGCAAAAATTTGAATTTAGTTGGAAACAAAATAAAGCAGATTCCAAGAAAGTCGATATCAAGTTTTTTATTGATGGTGTTGAGAGAACTCTGAGTGTGAATGGATACGGACTCAATTCACTTCGGGCTAATGAACTTAATGATAAGGCAAAAATCATTATTGGAGGACAAGAACAATACCAAAGCTCTAACAATGAAATTTCCACATACCGGATGCAGAGAGATAAAACCCTTGGCGAAGTTGCATACATTCCATCAGAGCCAGCACTTAATTACTTTACAAGCAGAAGATCCGATATTTTGATAGATGAGTTGAAATTGAACGCAAGCCAAGAGGTGATTTTTGAAGCGAAGTTTGAAGATTCAATGGATATCACTCTAGCAAATGAAGAAAAGGATGTAGTGAGAATTTTCAAAGGCACAAACAGTGGCTCTAGCAGAAAAATCACACGTCCTAATTCAATGGGCATTTTGATATACATGCTCTCTGATAAGAAGTACGAAATTCCAGGATTTGATTTGCAATATGCGGGGCAGATAAATAAAGAGGGGATTGAAAATATTGCTAAAATTGATGGGAAGACACCATGGATAAGCCCTAAGAAGAACAAATATTTCCTTACAAGGATGTATAAATCGATGGATGTGTCACAGATGAATGAAGACATCTATCCTCAGGAAAGCGAAAATCAAGATCAATTCAACTATGCGGGCGGTAACAATAATAGAATAATATTTCTCGTACTGTTGCTTGGCATAAGTTTTAGTTCAGTTGGTTTTATGGTTTTCAAAATTTTGCAAAGTGAGAGAAAAGATAAGAAGAAAAATACCATGGGTAAAAAAGATCAAAAAAATAATTTTAAAAAATAATAAAAATATATGTTTTTCCCAGGAGCAAATGGAGGAGGATTCTTCGCTTGGTTACTACTAATATCCATTGGTGTGATCATCTATCTAACAAGTAAAAATAAGAACATGAATAATAACGCACAAGGAACCCCACAGCAAGCAGGGCAGCCTGCGCCAGGGACTGGCAGGGGAAATGTTTTGGCGGCACCCGTAGATGGACAAACAGTTCCACCACGAAGAGTAAAATCAAAATATTCCATCCTAAGTATCTTCATGGCAGTGGTTTTATTTGGAATCCTGGTAATGTTTGGTGAAAGGTTGATTTTTGACTTAAATCGATATATCAACCCTGTGATTGACAGTGAATATACGCAATGGCAAAATCAGCGAAATGTGAGTATGCGTCGTGGAATTGACCTTGATGGACCACAAACCCCAGTATATCGTTCAGAAAAAATGACAAGAGACTCTGTTAGTGCTGTTAGTCAAACACAAGTTTATTATCCAGCACCAGAAAAAGGACGATATTTAATGTACAAACTCATTATTCATTCCGCAGTGGTGATCCCACTTTTCGTGCTAGCTTTTGTTTTGTTCTATTATAAAAGAAAAGACACAAAATTAAAGTCACTATTGATAAGTTTCCTATGTTTTGGTTTTTGGATGATATTCCACCTTCTTGGTGAAACAATCGCCTTTGTAATGGATGAATATCGAAACATTGCAATCTATGTTATTTTGATTGTGCTTGCAGTTGTTTTCGCTAGTGTTGCATATTTTTCTCAGGCAAAATTGCATAAAGATGAAGATGTTAAATAAGGACGTAATGACAAAGTGCTATGTATGAAATAAAGAGAATTGACATCAGATCAGCCGTAAAAGTCGGTGCAGTGATTCTGTTGGGATTAGCGCTTATTTGTCCCCCAGTAATTGCTTTAATTATTGGGTTTATTGAAGAAGTTGTTTTTAGCAGCAGCCCAGATTTATTGGATATTTTCGAATATCTTTTCGACGATGATTTTTGGGAATTCTACATCCCCTTTGTTCCAATAGCAACAATTGGTGGTCTAGTAATTGGTGCAACTGTTTCATTTGTGTACAATCTTTTATGCGAGAGAATAGGCGGATTAAAAATTGAGATTTTATTTCAAGAAAATCAGCAAAACAATGTTAATAATATGGCGCAGACAGCTCCAGAGAAAGTGGAGGGTGAGGCAACACAGAAATAAATATCTAGAAATGTTATAATCAGAATTAACGATAGTATTTCAAAATCTAAAAGACTTAAAAGACAAAATTGAGAAAAAAAAATATTGAAATTGAGCTGATAGTTAGAAAAATAAAAAACCTAAGCAAGGTGTCCGTCTTGGTATTTTCTGTAGGTTTTTTCTTGTCGTCCGTGATTGCTCCAGCTTTCTCCCACGCTGCAACAGGAGATGCTGAAATTGCTGACCAAGACTACGAGAAATATTTGAAATATGATAAATACAAGAAATATACCAAGCGAAAGAAATACAGAAAATACAACAAAGCTAGGAAGAAATATGGTTTTGATTCCAGTAGTGATAAATTCGCAGCTAAAACTTGTTACCGCAAAATCAAGGATTTGAGAAAGAAAGGTGTTTCGAAGGCACAAACAAAAAGTGACTCTTGTTACAAGAAATATAGTAAATATAAAAAATATAAAAAATACTATTCCCCCTACAAGAAATATAGAAAATATAAAAAATACGACAAAGATGAATATGACCACAGTTCCTGGGGTAATTATGGAACGTCTGAAAATAAGTCTGCATACGATCGTTATGAAAGAAGAGCCAACAGTCAGGCAAATCTAGGTGGCGGAGCTTTGGGCCCAGAAATTAGAGTTGGTCTACATGAGTTTACCGAAGATTCTCTGGAGGATCACTCATTTAGAATTAGAGCATACAAGGCTTCAACTGGTGTGGCAGTTCCATATAGCATTAAAGATGAAAATGGAGATCTAGTTGTTGATGTGGCTGCAGCAGAGGATGACAATGATGTGACGAAGGTTAAATATGATGGAAGTGAAAACTTGAGAGTTTATGATTACGATGAAGCAGTTTCGGATGAAGAAAAAATTGTTAATGAGAAAGTTCGCTTTGTGGCAAAAAATCAAGCAGATGAAAATGACATTTACTTTGAATATTCCCATGATGATATTTCCTCCTCGTATGTTAAATATCGAGACGGTATCGAACTAAATCACTACAATGAATCAGGCTCATCGACAAATGATCGAATTTGGGTGATTAACTTTCTCCCTCTGGAGCATTATGTTTGGGGGATGAGTGAAATTACCGGAACTGGCGACCATGATTATAATCGAGTGATGACAATTTCATATCGAACATATGGTTACTGGAAGATAAAATATAGCACGAAATTTGCGAAATATGACTTCAAGGTCAATGCAACGCCTGGCAACCAACTCTATTCTGGCTATAGATATGAAGTCGAACATGATGATATTAGAACTGCAGCAGAGGAAACACGAGCGAAAATTGTGATGTACGACCACAGAATTGCAATTACACCTTACAGTTCTTACACAGATGGAAGAACAAGGAGCTTTGAAGAGCGTTGGGGTTCAACGAATTATCCTTGGTGCCAATCGGTTAGTGATCCATATGGAGAGCATCCTTCAATGACGACAGCTGAATTGGTTGCCGCAGGAAATCATATGGTTGGACTTAGTGCTCATGGAGCGCTCGATAGAGCTGCTGCTGGTTGGGATTATGAAAGAATCTTGAAATATTATTATGACGGAATTGATCTGGATACAGCTTATTAGCTTTTCAAACTTTCTTTATGAAAAAAACTTCAATTATTCTTGTTTCTCTAGTACTACTTTCAACTTTGATGTTTTTTGGTGTGCGGTATTTTTGGAAAAATAGGCATGAATATTTTTTCAAAGGTACACAACCATTTGAGTTGAGAGAGCAACAAAAGCAAGGCAATTCTTGGTGGGACAAACAAGAGACAACCGCAGAAGCAGGAAATGAAGAGAAAGTAGAAAAGACAATAGAAAGGCCAGTAAAAGAATATGAAACACCGAAAATTGAGAGTGAAGATTGCGACAATAAATGTGATGATTATGATGAGAAAGAAGAACTACTTTATTGTCAGGAAATTTGTGGTTTTTTAGAACCGAGTGAAGCCGAAAAATCAAAAGACACTAGCGAGGAGCAAGAAGAGGGTGTCGATGGGAATGAGTGTGAGGATAAAAATGGTTTAGAAAAAGACACCTGTTATAAATGGAAGGCTGTAAGCGAAAAAAATGCAGTTTTTTGTGATAAAATCAGTGATGAGGACCTAGCAGAAAGTTGTCAAAATAGGGTAATAGAGGAAATTTTTTAGTAAAGTATATTGACGTTGGAAAATTTAAACTGAGTATTTTTTAATTTCCATTTTTTGTCTACTTCTGCTATAATTTAAATAAATTTTACTTTGAATTTAAAGCTACAAAAATAAAAATAAAAATAAATGGAACTTAGAAAAAGGGAGACTGTTAAGAACATTAATTTTAATGGAAAAGGTGAGAAAATTAAAAATGGTGTTTTTAATGATGAGAAAAAAGATGAAAAAAACAGACTCGGTAAGGACGTAGAATTCACCTCTGCTGGGTTGGCAGAGAAAGAAAAAAAAGGAGTTTCTGTTTCGAATACTCCTGATTCTTCAATTGCAATTGCCAATGGAAGTCCCCTCGAAGATCATGAGAAGAATGCCAAAGTTGCAAAAATAAAAAAGATACTTATAGGCGGAGGTTTTTTACTTACAATTCTTTTAGTAGTAGGAGGTTATTTTGGTTTTGAAGCAAGAGATGTCTATCTAGCAAAAGTTCCTTTGGAGGAAATTCTCAAAGGTGATGCGGAGGTCGTGTTTAATATTAATTCGAATGCTGATTTTGAGCAATATAAATATTTGGATGATAATTTGAGGAAATTTCCAGGCTATAAATGGTTGGAAAAAGAGCTCGATGATGTTGGGGAGGGAAAAACAATGTCACAAGCATTTCAGGATGAGCTAGCTGCTCACAATCTGAGCTTTAATGATGATATAAAAAAAGTTATTGGTGATAAAACAATAGCCGTTATTCCATCAGTGACATCATTGACTAACGAATTGCAGAAATTTGCTTTGAATACCGGGAAAAATGCTAAAAACTCATTACGTAAAAGAGAATTAGAAGGAAAAATTGTTAATGCAAATGAGGCATGGATTTCAGGGGATATGACAGAGGTTGGGAGGGTTAAAGTTCTTGGATTGACCAGTGATTTTTATGCTCAAGGTTCCAGCATGGAACAGAAACAACCAGAACCAGTGGACTTTTTGATTGGTGCAAGTATCAAGAGTCTAAAGGAAGCAAAGAGGGTTTTGAATAAAATCAAAAAAGACACAACCAATTATCAGGTTGCAGAGGTTAAATTCGAAGGGTATACATATTTTAAGGTTACACGAAAAATTGAAAACGAAGAAGAAGTCAATGAGATGCTTTCAAGTGTAAAAGACACGTACCATGCTCTTGTTGGGCATAATTGGATTATGGCAACAAAAGAAAGTGACTTGAAGGAAATGATTTCTGCGAGAAGGGCTAATCATGTTTTATCAAAGATTACTTTTTGGAAAAAGAATGAATCAGCGATGACTAGCCTTGCAAATGATGGCAATTATCAATTAATTGAAAAAGATTTAGCATTTAATTCTCAAAACGGTCTTATCTCGGCTTATTTAAAAGTTGATTATACAAGTTTAATGTCATCAAGTTCACCAGAAGACACGGCATATAAACCAAAGAAGTTTTTTAAGAGTCAAGAGAGCGATTTATTATTAGGAGCTCTTTTCAGAGTGACGCCGTCCGGCGTTGTTATAAGAACTTCTTCAAATCAAATCAATCTTGTTGGGGTTAATAATACGCCAATTGAAACAGGGCTTATTCAAAAGATGCCAAAACACTTCGCTGATCGATGGACAGATGTATATTTTGAAACCTCGAAAGTTAAAAGTCTCTATTATAATTTCAAGAAGAATAATCTCACACAAGACGGCATCGATGCTGTTAACGAAGCCCGTGAGGCTGTAAGGGACTCTTTTGGAGTTAATTTTGATATGGAATCTGATTTCATTGATCACTTCAACGGAGATATCGCCTTTGGTGTTTTTACGGGGAATAGACAAGCTCCTCACGCCGCAATGGTTGTTGAAGTTGATGACGAGGTCGCAATGTTGGAGTCAGTAAGAAAGATTGTTGAAATTACTAAAATCATTCAATTGATGCCATATCAAATGATGATGGGAGCATCAAGCCCAATTTCCGCGCAAAGCAATTCTTCCAATGAACAGGACATAATGAGGCCTTCAGCGAACTCTCTCACCATGCCGAAAGAGACACAGGAAATGTATGCAAAAAAAATCAAAGAAATACAAGACTCTAGTCTTATTGAAGTACAAACTGACCCGGGTCCAAGCTATGTCTATGATATTCCTGGAGTTCCTGGTATTTCCCTGACTTGTTCTTTCTTCGATGGGAAAATGATTCTAGGAACAGATCAAAATGTTGTTGTTTCTTTGCAAAAAGAGTTTGGTAATGGAAATGCTACTAAACTTATTAAAGCGGACGAATTTGAGCGTATTGTGAAAAACATCTATCCCCAGGGATATTCTAAATCACTAATCACTCCACTAGGGGTCTGGAATGGCTTCAGTTATTACATGGAACAGATAGCCTCTGCTATGGGAACTGGAATGGATCAAGAAGAAAGAGAAGTGGTTTCAGCAATAGGAACAGTGTTTAGAACAATTAATTCAATTTCTTCAATACAGACAATTTCTCCTGCTTCCGAGGAAAAATCACGTAGTAAATCTTCTCTTTATATAGATATTAAGGAAGTGGATGCTGAAGAAAAAGAACGTGCAGAAGAAATTTTAATGAAGATGAGGTATTAAATTAGTTCTAGGGCTTGATATCTTGCGTTTTTTCGGTTAAAATCAGTTGATAATTGAATTTATCAAAAAGCAAGTTTATGGATATTTTTCAAGCAATTATTTTAGGCTTAATCCAGGGGTTGAGTGAATTTCTCCCGATATCATCATCAGGACACCTAGCTCTTACTCCCATGATCTTTAATTGGGAGGATCAAGGATTAGCGTTTGATGTAGCCTTACATTTTGGGACACTAATAGCGGTCATTGGGTTTTTTTACAAAGAATGGATCGCTATTTTTTGTGCCTTTTTTGGGATACAAAGCAAACTAGTTAAGGAAAAGAAATATCCTTCACATTTTCTTCTGCTTCTAATTGCGGGCACAATCCCGGCTGTTGTTTGCGGACTTTTGCTTGAGGAAAAAGCAGAGACTGTTTTTAGAGACCCTTGGGTTATTGTCGGAACATTAACTATTTTTGGTGGATTGCTGTATCTAGCAGATTTAAGGGCAAAATATTCAAAAGAAGTTAATTTAATCACCTTCAAAGATGCAATCTTAATAGGCTTTGCTCAAGCAATAGCCATTATTCCTGGTACATCAAGATCTGGAGTCACGATAACAGCAGCTCTTGCGATGGGCTTCAGTCGGAAAGGTGCTGCGAAATTTTCATTTTTATTATCAACACCAGTGATTTTCGGAGCAACCGTGTACAAAGCAAGAGATATATTTGAAGTCGGGTTTGGGACTCCTGAAATTATTGGAATCATCGTTTCTGCTGTTAGTGGATTCTTTGCGATTGCTGGCCTCTTGAAATTTGTTGAGAAAGTTAGTTATAAGATTTTTTTCTGGTACAGACTTGTGATCGCAATCGCAATCGCATTATTAATTCTTGGACGTTAAGTTAATGAAAGCACTACTTCTTTTTTCTGGGGGATTAGACTCAATGTTGGCAGCTGAAATGTTACAGGCGCAGGGAATTGAAGTTACTGGGTTGGTTTTCAATAGCTATTTTTTTGATGATGAAAAAGCGAAAGAGTCTGCTAAGGAAGTAGGCATTAAGCTTATTTCAAAAGATTTTTCCAAAAAACACCTAGTGATTGTTAAGAATCCAAAGTTTGGCCATGGAAGTAGCGTCAACCCCTGCATAGACTGTCACGCACTAATGCTTTCCGTGGGAAAAGAAATGTTTGAAAAGGATGATTTTGATATTTTTGCAACAGGGGAAGTTTTGAGTCAGAGGCCTTTTTCACAGAACAAAAGAGCATTTGATCAAATTGAAAAAGCAACTGGCTTAGAAGGGAGAATTTTGCGTCCAGTGTCGGCTAGATGTTTGCCAGAGACGGTCTATGAAAAAGAAAAATTAGTTGATCGTGATAAGTTGGGTAAGGTCACAGGGAAGAGCAGGAAAGCGCAGATGGAACTAGTCGAGGAATATGAAATAGAAAAGTTCCCTTCTCCTGGTGGAGGGTGTCGCTTGACTGAAAAAGAATTCGGAGTAAAGGTACGAGAAATTTTGCCATTTAGTGAATTCACTGATACATCTGACTTTGAATTACTCAGATTGGGCAGACATTTTTGGTTTAGAAATAAGGATAATAGCTTGATGTACCACGCCATGCTTGGGCGAAACAAAGAGGAGAATAAAAAGATGGAAGCACTCGCCAAAAAAGGCGACTCATTGATTACAATTGAAGATGAAAAAGGACCGACAGCTCTAGTCAGATTGTACGGAGAAGCGGATAGTGAGCTTGAAAATGAAACGAGACTAGCGATTAAAAAGCAAATTTGGTTTTTTGCAAAAAGAAAAGATGAGTTTGATGAGAATAAATTCAATGTTCATCATTTAAATTAGAGATTAAAGAGATGAAGAAATTTACCAGAACAATTGAAGATTTCTCTTGTGAGCATTGTGAACGCAAGGTGAAAGGGGATGGTTATACAAATCATTGTCCTTTTTGTCTTTGGTCTAAGCATGTTGATATCAACCCAGGGGATCGTCAAAATAAGTGTAAAGGCATGATGGAGCCGACAAAAGCTTTTTATGCAAAAGAGACTTGGTTTGTGATGCAAAAGTGTGAAAAATGTGGGAAAATGAAGAAAATAAAATTAAAAAAAGGAGACGATTTGAGTGTAGTTGAAGATATTATTGCAAAAGAACTTTATTAGTAAGCTCGACTTAATAAAAAAACTATGCAGGAAATACCAGAAAAAAAGAATCCAGAAAAAAAGAAAGAAAATGTTGTTGGAAAAGTTGTAAGAGATTTTATGAGCGGTGATTATCTGAAATTCAAAAATGCTGTGCAAGCATCGTTTGATAGTGGAGAATTCATAGTAGGTAGGGGAGCTTTTTTGCGAAGCGTAATTGGTCACGCAAAGCTTAGCTCTGCCGAATATGCAATGTGTCAGAAAGCAATTAGAATGGAGATTTCAAAAATAAAAAAAGCAGAAAAAAAGAAAGCAAAGGAAGATTCAGCATTGATGGATGAAACTAAACATTTCGAGAGAGTCCAAGAACAAGATAAACTGATGACGGACAAGGCAAGAGCTAAAATAATGGCTGGAGCTGCTAAAAAAGAGTGGATCGACAAGGCTTTCTACCGGAGAAACGGATTAGAAGACCCAGGAGATGTGGGCGCTTAATTAGTTTTTGAAACAGAATCTAGAAACAAGATATCAAAAAACCACCGGTTTTAACCAGTGGTTTTTTGTATTAAAGTAAAACTAAAAAAGCTATTTTACTTTTTCAATGAATTTTTTGAAAGTTTCAGGATTCTCAACTGCCATTTGTGATAGAACTTTTCGGTCAAGTTCGATCTTCTTTTCGCTCATGTCCTTTATGAATGTTGAGTACTTAAGTCCCAATTCTCGTAGGGCATTGTTTAGTCTCAAAATCCAAAGTCTTCGAAAAGTTCTTTTCTTGTTCTTTCGATCCCTGTAAGCATATTTCCCAGCCTTCATAAGAGCTTGTTTCGCTGCTTTGTAGGTTGAGCTTCTTCTCCATTTAAATCCTTTTGCTGCTTTCAAGACCTTGTTTCGTCTTTTGGATGCAGTAACACCTCTTGTGATTCTTGACATATTTGTAGTTTAAACTAATTTCTAAATTATTGTTAAAAGGCTTTTTAATTAACCTCTATTTGCATCAGTAAGGATGTTTTTGGCAACTTTACCGCTAACTCCTTTGTTTTTTCTCTTTGCTCTAGTCTGATCTGAGGTTGCTCGAGCATTGAAATGATTTTGCCCAGCTGCTCGCTTGGTAATCTTTTTCTTTGTTGAAATTTTAAAGCGTTTTGAAACTGCTTTTCTGGTCTTGATTTTTGGCATAATATAAAAAACTCTAAACTTTGAGGCTTTTTCAAGAAAGCATCAACATTCAGAATTCTAATTAATTGGCTTGATTAGAAGATATAAGAACGTTAAATCCATTAAATTGGCGTTTGATACCTTGTTCTATCTTAATGGGAATTTCAATTTTGTCAATAAATTTTTGCAATTTCTCTCTGGATTGATTCGCAAATGCCTTTTCTCTACCGCGCAGAACAATTTCAACTTTTACTTTACTTCCTTTTGAAAGAAATTTTTCCGCTTGTTTTAGCTTAAAAGCTAAGTCTCCTTCGTCAGTCGCTGGGCGGAAGCGGATTCCTTTAATTTCAATCTTTTTTTGCTTTGCTTTAGCTTCCTGTAATTTTTTAGCTTCTTGGTATTGGAATTTCCCCCAGTCAATTATTTTGCAAACAGGAGGTTTCGCTGTTGGTGAAATTTCAACCAGGTCCAGACCCTTGCTTTGCGCAAGTGCTAAAGCCTCAGAGGTTTCAACAATTCCAACTTGTGTTCCAATGTCATCGATTAGACGAACAGGGGTCACGCGAATCATTTCATTCAATCTTGTTTTATTACTTTGATTTCTGGCTTCAAAAGCCTTTTTTCTTCTTGGTTTGATCGTCTTTTCGTTAAGTATTAGTTAATGTGGAGGTGATGGGAATTGAACCCATGTCCAAAGCTGATTCTCTGAAACCATCTACAAGTTTAGTCTATTTGATATTACACACTATTAATTGAAACAGACAAAAAATAATAATGCGTTTTTTCCTTCTGTGCGCTTAGTCCATTTCAAAGGAGGAAAATGGCTGCATCTCAAAGATTGACGTTAGATTCAGAATATTGAGAATCTCCTGGCTAACGGGCTGTTGCCTGGTTAGGCTACAGCGGCAGCGAAAGATGGTGCAAAAGCTTGCGCGATTGCGTTCTTTGCTTTAGTAATTGTGTTTGCATTTAAACGGTTTGTCACAGTTTTACAAGAATATGACAACTTGACTTGCAGGCTAAAAAGTACACAACCTGTCGAAGCCTAGCACCCCCAAACTAATGGCGCTGCTTCATTATTCGTCCAATTTGGACATCATCTTGGCGTTGTTTGATGACTTGGCGTTTATCAAACTTCCTTTTCCCTCTTGCTAGAGCGAACTTAAGTTTAATCTTACCATGATTATTATACACCGAAAGTGGCACTAATGTCAATCCATCGGCATGAACTTTTTCAATGAGTCGATTGATTTGCTTCCTTTTAACTAAGAGCTTTCTTGAGGCGCGCGAATCATAATCAGAAACCGTTGCATGTTTATAAAGAGGAATTGCAGCATTTGTCAAAAAAAGTTCATTATCATGGGCAGCAACAAAAGACCCCTTAAGAGACATATGTCCTTGTTTGATTGATTTCACTTCATATCCTTTCAGCACTAAACCAGCCTCGATTTCTTCCAGGTGTTCATAATCAAAAAATGCCTTTTTATTTCTAGCTAGTGTGCTCATTGATAGTGATAAATTCAAACATAAAGAGGCAAAATGCCTATGTTTAACATGATATAGTAAAAAAAGTAAATGCGCAATTAGAAGATTACGCAAAAAAAGTGCGATATAAGAAGTTTTTTATTTATATCGAAGTGCATCCAAAGGATTAAGTGAGCTAGCTCGTCTTGCAGGAACAAGACCTGTTGCAAAACCAACAACTGTTGCTGCAATGACAATTGTCACAACAAACCAAAGAGGGGAGTAGAAAAGGTCGATTGGTTCACCACCGAATCTTCCAGAAACAAAATTTAAGAGCAAATTGAAAATTTCACCTTCAATTACCCCCATTATAATTCCAGCAAGTCCTCCAAAAAAGCCCATTATAGAAGATTCTGCAACAAAAGTAAGCAAGATATCCTGATTTGAAACACCAATTGACTTCATGATTCCAATTTCTTGAGTCCTTTCCATTAATGTCACAGTCATTGTATTAAACATTCCAATTGCCGAAACAAATAATGCGATGATTCCAAACAGACCAAGCACAATTTGAATGACCCCGAAAACTCTATTTGCTTGATCAACTGTTTCTGAAAGTGAGGAGACCATGAAACCTTTTTCTGTTAAAATATCTCGAAGTCGATTAACTGCTCCAGAGTTCTCAGCTTTTACTTTTGCTTTTGAAAAACGAGGGATTGTAGTGTACCTAAGTACATCTTTAATATTCACATACACAAGAGGTTCATCTTTTTCAATTACACCAATGATTTCAAATGGCTCTGGAATCTCAACCTTGTCAAAAGCTTCATTCGCAGTTTTGCTTTCCGACATACCATCATTCTTGGGAACTCTGATTTCAATTCCAATCTTTTTTCCAATAATTTGATCAGCTTCTTGTTTGAAGATTTTCGTGAAAGCCGAGGTTACAATTACTCCATTTTTCTTCTCATCAGCAAGTTCTTCCCCTTGATCAACCGAAACCCCATCAAGCTTTAAAAATGAAGAGGTCACAACATATGTCGAAATAGAAGAAATCAACTCGTTGAAATTGATTTGAGAGTTGATTTGCAAGACAGGACTCACCTCGACCACGTCATCCAGTTTTGAGAGCTCTTCAACGATCGCTGGTGTGATAACTCTTTGTCCTTCACTTGAAGGGCTAACGTCAAGAGCGAGCAGTGAATCAGAGGTTGTGATTTTCTCCAGAAGTACATTCTGGAGACCATATCCAAGTGAAACCAAAAAGAGAATTGCTGAAATTCCAACGCCCATTCCAAGGATAGTCAAAAGAGTTCGCGTTGTACGCGCCTTAAACATTCTTGTGGATAATCGTAGGATGTCAGCTAGCCTCATTTTGTATTTTAGGTAATATTTTAAATTCTATCCGTAAGTCAAAAGCATTATGATTTCAATTTCTCTCGCCATTTTTTCCGCAGTTCTTTTATCAAGACCAGAACCACCTTCCCGCACAGGCATATCAAATCCTTTTTGAATTTCTGCAACAGAGATTTTGTTTTTCACTCGCAAGGACAAGAGAATCTTAGTTCTTTTGGTTTGCTCTTCTGTTAGTTTTAACTCGAAATAATCGACCAGATAATCAAGGAGGATTTTTGCTGAAATCTCTGATTTCTTGGGATCAATTTTTCTTTTTGTGGTGATAAGAGCCATCGCGTGCTTTGCAAACTTCTCCGCATTCCTTTTATCAAAACCAGCGCCACCTTCATCTAAACTTATATCCAGTTTCTCTACAAATTCGTCATAAGTAGCTTTTGACAACAGCAGATCCTCCAAGCCTTTAGTGGTTCTGTCAATTTGTTCATATGTTTTCGAGAGCAGGATGTGTGAAAAAAGCTGTTGCGCCTTAAATGGTGCAAGTAGCACTCCGATTTGCGAAAGTGAAAGGTCTTGAAAGGCGCGCATAAGCATTTTGAGATCTGGCGCGATTTTTTCTGAAGTGGTGATTTCTTCGGGCATTGCATCGCCAATAGATTGCTTGTTTTTCACAATCTCTTCTTTCACAATCTTTCCATCACGCATATAAAGAATTCGATCTCCATATCTCAGATGACTCGCATCATGGGTCACGAGAATGATCATCTTTTTGTCTTTTTTATTCAAATCATCCAAGATTTTCATCACGTTGTGTTTTGAAATGGAATCCAAATTTCCCACAGGTTCATCTGCTAGGATAATGTCAGGATTATTTGCAAGCGAGCGCGCAATTGAAACACGCTGTTTTTGTCCACCGGAGAGTTCACTTGGCATTTTGCTTGCTTGGTTGGCGATCCCAAAACGATTCAGAAGGATTTGTGCGTCAGCTTTTCTTTTCTTGATTCGAGATCCAGCAGCAGTTTTTGGCAAACAAACATTATCCAAAACATTAAGAGATGGAATTAAATAAAAGGCCTGAAAAATCAAACCAATTTTTCTTCTATGAAACTCAACCTTCTCTTTCTTGCCTAACTCATAGACGTTTTGCTCTCCAATAATGACTTGTCCCTTCGATGGCTTTTGGAGTCCAGCAATGGTGTAGAGAAGTGTCGACTTTCCACAACCAGATGGTCCAAAAATAATAACATATTCCTCGGGATAGAGCTTTAAATTTCCGTCAATAAGAGAGCGAACTTCGTTCGATTGTCCTTCATTATAAGTTACGCTAACTTTTTCTACCTTAATTAAAGGCCCTTTGGTTTTATTTATCATTTATCAGTTTTTTGTTTTGTCTAGAAAGATTGTTTTTTGCTGGGCAATCTTCGAAGCCTTTCAAGAACAAGTATATCATTTATCAGAGTCTTTTGAAAGTGAATTTTATAAAATTTCTAATTTAACTAAACGCCATTTTCCAGCGAGATCTTGAAAAAAATCAAGCTTGATTTTTTTATCCCCCATGATGCTGGCGGCAAGATTTGAAAATAGATCTCTTTGTTCTGGCGAAATTTCCAAAAGAGCAAAAATTTTCATTTTTGGATTCGCTTTTTTGATCTGTAATATTTGCTCCAATAATCTTCTATAATGTGAGAGTCCCTGCTCTTTTGAAAATAGAGCTGATTTTGGTTCAAAATCCTGCACAGTTTTCGGAGAAGATGCATAGATTTCTGCTGAAAGGTATGGAAGATTGGCAAGAGCAATAAAAACTTCATTGCCTTGAAAGATTTCTTTTTCAATCACAGGCAAGAGCAGATCTCCATTGAACACAGAGATAACCCCATCAAGAGAATGTTTACCGATGTTCCTGCGACAAACTGCAAGTGCCTCTTTCGAAATATCAATTGCAACAAATGAGGTCGCGGGGGAGAGCAGATGTTTTTCCCGAAGGAGGTTCGCTGTGCTGATAGCGATGCAACCAGAGCCTGTGCCGATATCTGCAATTAAGATATTTTTACCTTCAAATTTTTGAGCCACTGCTGATGCATGTTCAACTAAGATTTCTGTTTCTGGTCGAGGAATGAGCGTATCAGTGGTGACGATAAAAGAGAATCCCATAAACTCCTTTTCTCCTGAAATATGTGAAAAGGGTTCATGTTTTGAGCGACGAGAAACAAATTCGCGGAAAGTTTCAGCTTCGTCTTCAGAAAGTTCTGTTTCTGGATGAGTAAGAATGGTTTCGCGAGTTTTTTTTGTTGCCAAAGAAAGCAAAATTTCTGCTTCAAAGCGTGCATTTTCGAGATCATCTCCTTTAAGTTTCCTGGTTGCAGCAGCTAGTTCAGTTGAAATTGTGGTCATGAATTTGAGGTTGAAATATTTTGACTAAGTTTTTTATCAGTGCTAAGTTGAAATACTAAATTATTTTAGTAAGCATGTCATTATTCTAGCGAATGTTGACATAAAAGTACATAACAGAAAAACCAAAAAAAGGAGAGCATTGAAATGAAAGCAAAGAAAAGAAGTTTTCCCATTGGGACGCTAGCATCTCTATCAAGCCCTTTTCCAGTGTTTGGAATCGTTATTGATGAAGAGATTTGGAAGTGTGAAACCACAAAAGAGAACTCAGAAATGGTCCAGCACTATAAAGAAGCGGATGAAGGAAGAAACCTCAGTCTTATCCCAATGATGTTATTCGGAAGAGTTCTAAGTTCCAAGTTGGGCTTTGAAGAAGAAGGGGATAATAAGGCTCCCAAGGAAGTTCCCTACGTTCAGAAATATATATATTCCAATGCTGAGGGGCACGTTTCCATTATTCCAAGCAGGGACACTCTGCGACTGATCATTGACTATGCTCTGGATTTCACAGGAGGACACAACAGAATTGCTCAATATCTTGAAGAAGCAAAAGATGACTTGATTGTCCTCGAATCATACATGGAATGGTTGCAGTTGGGGACGGAAATCCCAAACAATCTCCGTTCTGGGCTCCTCTCACTCCTCAAAGAGGCTCTCCCCAAAGAACGTTTGGGGATTCGCACTTGAGACAGGACAAAATGTCCAAAATAAATAAGGCTGACACGCAAATTGCTGTGAGCCTTATTTATTTTTGTTTTTTTGCCTTATTCTTTTCCTAGAATTCTTTTTTTATCTTCCTCGATAATTGCTTCAATGATTTTGCTAACGTCTCCGTCCAAAATCCCTTCGATGTTTGACCAATTTTGCTTGATTCGGTGATCAGTGATCCGGTCTTGAGGATAATTGTAGGTTCGAATTTTTTCACTGCGGTCTCCAGTTCCAATCTGGCTAAGTCGCGCCTCTCCAGCTTCTTTCATTTCCTTCTCTTCTTTTTCTGCTAGGATTCGACTTCGCAAAACTTTCATGGCTTTCTCTTTGTTTTTGTGTTGTGATTTTTGATCTTGGCAAGATGCAACTGCGCCAGTTGGGACATGAGTGATTCGCACAGCACTGTTAGTGGTGTTCACTGATTGTCCGCCAGGTCCAGAAGAAGCATAGGTGTCGATCCGTAGATCACTTGCTTCAATTTCAAGCTCAACTTCCTCAACTTGTGGCAAAACAGCGACAGTGGCAGTGGAAGTGTGAATTCGTCCTTGTTTTTCGGTCTCAGGGATTCGTTGCACACGGTGCACACCAGATTCATATTTCATGCTTCCGTACACATCTTCTCCTGCAATTTCAAAATTGACTTCCTTGAAACCACCAACTTCGTTTTGATGTGAGTCTAGAAGTGAAAGTTTCCAACCATTGCCTTCGGCAAAACGAGAGTACATGCGAAAGAGGTCTCCAGCAAACAAAGAAGCTTCATCTCCACCAGCTCCAGCACGAATTTCAACAATAACATCTTTTGCATCACTGGGATTCTTGGGAATCAAAAGCAAATTCAATTCTTCTTCAGTTTTTGCAAGGTTAGTTTGGATTTGGGCATTTTCTTCCAGTGCCATTTCCGCCATCTCTTCATCATCTTCCATCGCAGCCATCTCTTCATTTTCAATAAACTGTTTTTGCAATGTAACAATCAGTTCGCTCTTTTCAATAATTTCAGTCAGTTCAGTTCGACGATTCGAAAGAGTTTTCATCTTGGAAGCATTAGTAAAATTGCCAGGGTTGTTCAACTCTGTTTCAATTTCAGTAAGCTCCTTCTTGAATGATTCAATCTTTGGGTTCATATAGTATAGTAGTTTGTAAGTGAATACGAAATAAAAACAGGGCAGATGTCCTATTAGTTCTAAGAATAGCGTATTTTCGTTGGGAGTTCAAGGGGAGGGCGGAGAAAAGGGCATAAATTGCAAGGGGATGGGTAATGAGGTATAATTCTAACGAAAGTGTCAGATTCTTTGAACTAGAAAATGTATATTTAAATAGTTCTAAAATTCTAAACATATGAGCATATCAAGTCAGTCAGGAGTTAGTATCAATAGGCACAAAGAAAACAAAATTAAATCAATTTAACAATATTATAATGAGCAAAGAAGAAGAAAAATTATTCAAATCTCAAGAAGGGTTTGAGCTTTCTCAAGAAGAAATTGATAAAGAACTGGATAGTCAGGCTATAAGAGTAGACCAAACCACGGATGAATATAGTGCCGAGAAAGACGAAAGACTTGAAACACTAAGGCAAGAACGAGAAACTGAAGACAATAAAGAAGTTTCTAAGATTCAGAATAAAATTAAGGGAATATTAGATATTGAAGATTGCAAAACAGAATTATTAGGTCAGTTTGGCTCTGAACAAATAAATTGGGATAATGTAGAGGGCAGAATCAACGCAATGCTTTCTGATATTCAAGAAATTAGCCGTTCTGAAAAAATCTATCAGATAAATACAAAAATTGCAGAACACATTACAGATTGGCTTAAACAAAATCAAGGAAAATATGATAATGATGTACTTGTTGATGAGGCACTAAAGCACGCAGTCTCACAAGCCGAGAATAATTACAAAAACATTGAAGATAAAGGAAATAAAAGTAAAAGTGATGAATCAGAAAAGGTTGATTTGAATAAAAACATGCAAAATGCAGTACGTGATTTCGGTGAAGGCGCAAAGTTAGGTGCTCGCAAAAAACTTATTGAATACGATAAACGAATAAGGGACATTATTGCTAAAAATCCAAACAATCCTCGTCTTAAAGATGCATTGCACGATTTTAAAAGTTGGACAGGGAACGATTGGTCAGAAGATTTTAGTGTTACTCCAGAAAACAAACCAACATCAGAAGTTGGTGAATTAAATATTGAGGACAGAAAAAAACTAGCAGGTTGGGAAGCAAGCTATGAACTAGCTAAAATTGCTAAAACACAAGGGTTGGATTTAACCTCTGTTTCAAGAGAGGAATATGTCCAATTAGCTATTGATAATTCTCTTGCAATTAACGGTGATCAGCTAAGGGGCGCTACTTGGCAAAGAACAGCCACGTCACTGAAAGAATTAATGGATATTCGCAAAAAAAGAAAAGATGAATTACATGATAGCGATGAAGATAAAGAATTTCTAAAATTTGAATATAATATCAAGAAAATTGCTGGAGAAGATGATCCTAAAGATAGATTGATAAAAAAAGGTATAAGAGTTAGGTCGGGGACTCATGACTCTGGTTCATGGCTTTATTTTGGGATTAACAATGGAGCAAAGCATGGGTCAAAAGAGACTTATAAGTCTTATATTTCGTTAAAAGATATCAAGAAATTATCCCCAGACAAGATTATTATTTTCATGGAAGCATTGAGAAATGCTGGATATCAAGGTGATATAAAAACATTTCAAGATATGGCTAATCAAGGAGTTGTTCTAAATGATCAGGTTGTTATGCACGGAAGAACCCAGAAAGATGCAAAATTAGCACTCCAGGTAGCGGAAAATTATTTTGGAGATGAATTGAATCAAAAAGGACTTGGTAAAGATGAGATAATAGACGGCAAAAGTAAGAGTTACAGCCAAATATTGGCTAAAAAAATTCAAAAAGAAGTAAATTTGACAAGTTAGTGATATTTATTAATAAATTGATTTCTTAATATAAAAATATCTATTTAAATTGCAATTTAAATAGCCATTTAAAAATAAAAATCATGAGAAGAAAAATCGAAGATCGCAATGTTCGAAAAATCTCCAAGCGTGGAGGAAGCTACTCGGTGACCATCCCCGTGGAAATGATGAGGGAATTGAAATGGAGAGAAAAACAAAAGATTGTTTTCAAAAGAAGTGGGGATAGTTTGAAAATTGTGGATTGGGAAAAATAGAAAATAAAATAATTTCCTTTAAAGATACGCAGTTTAATGAAGTAAATAAAAATACAAAAATGAAAAACGAAAACAACCATGTGAAAGTGGGAATGGTTTGAAAATTGTGGATTGGGAAAAACAAATAAAAAATTAAAATAATATATCTTATTTTAATTTTTTATTTGTTTTGGTAGAGCTCGCATGATAAACTATAGGGTAAGAGACAATAGGAAACTGCTTCTATTTAATAATATACCCAAAATAACAAATAATTATTACATATGGAAAAATTTGGAGAACAATTTTTACATCAAAGAGATTCAAAGCTTCATACTACCAATAAAGTTGAGCACGAGAAAGAAAGAAGAATAAAAAAAGAAGAAAAAATATCACAAAAACCTGCTGATAAAATAGCAAATTGGCTTGATGTTGTTGAAAAAACACACACAGGGCATAGAGATGATCCAAGGGTTTTAAAGAGAATCAAGAAGTATTATCACAAGGAACATGTTATAAAAGCAGAAGATTTTCCAGAGAGTTATTTTGAGAACCAAAAAAGACTGGCCCGTGAGGAAGGACATGGTGATGTTGAAATATCCAATGATCAAAGAGGTCAGCTAAAAGAAGTAATTATCAGTGACCAAGAATCTACTCTTGATAACTGGGCTGATTATCTCTCTTCTTCTGACTCAGATAGTTTTCCAATGTGGGCAAAATACTTTGTATTTAATGGGATGTTAAAACTTTCTACTTTCGACAAAGAAAGGCATTCTTTTGGAAAAAGGAAAAGAGATACAGTAGCCCCTTTTCCTGATTTAAATAGAGAAGCTTTGGCATATGTAGTGGATGCAACAGTAAAGAAAATAAACAAAGAAGAGATTGAGGGAATAGAGGATAATCAGGAGCTACAAAGACTGCTTCAAGGGGTTAACTTTGGCAAGCTTTATGCTTATGCAATTGAAAAAGTAACTCCGACCGAACAAAATGAACTAGAGAACACAGGAGGGGAGTGGATAAAATATGATCAAAATTCAGATCATATGTCCCTGGTGAAATCACTGCAGGGGCATGGAACTGGTTGGTGTACGGCAGGAGAGACCACTGCTAAAAATCATTTAAAGGGAGGAGATTTTTATGTATACTATTCGTATGACAAGGAAGATAAACCCACAATTCCAAGAGCAGCGATTAGAATGCAAGAAAATGATATTGCCGAGGTAAGAGGCATTGCCCCTGAACAAAATCTTGATCCATATATAGGTGATGTGGTTGATGGAAAATTAAATGGATTCCCTGATGGAGAGCAATACAAGAAAAAAACTGCTGACATGAAACGTTTAACTGAGATAGAAAAAAAACATGCAAGTCAGGAGGAGTTAACAAAGGAAGATCTAAATTTTCTTTATGAGATGGACAGTAATATTGAAGGATTTGGGTATCATAAAGATCCGAGAATCGAGGAAGTAAAAGATAAAAGAGAAACAAAAAAAGACCTTTCATATTTAACAGGACATGCCGAAGATCAAATTAGCACCACGAAAACAGAGGCATTAAGTGAAAATATTAGATATCATTATGGAAACCTTGACCTAAATAGTCTAACCTCAGCCGAAGGATTAAACTTGCCAGAAACAATCAGAGGAAGTCTTGCCTTGAACGGTCTAACCTCAGCCGAAGGATTAAACTTGCCAGAAACAATCAGAGGAAGTCTTACCTTGAACGGTCTAACCTCAGCCGAAGGATTAAACTTGCCAAAAACAATAGAAGGACATCTTAACTTAAGCGGTCTAATCTCAGCCGAAGGATTAAACTTGCCAGAAACAATCAGAGGAGGCCTTACCTTGAGAGGTCTAACCTCAGCCGAAGGATTAAACTTGCCAAAAACAATAGAAATAGATCTTGATTTAAGCGGCCTAACCTCAGCCGAAGGATTAAACTTGCCAAAAACAATAGAAATAGATCTTGATTTAAGCGGCCTAACCTCAGCCGAAGGATTAAACTTGCCAAAAACAATAGAAGGATATCTTAACTTAAGGGGTCTAATCTCAGCCGAAGGATTGAATTTACCAGAAACAATTGGAGGAGACCTTATTTTAAGAAGTCTAACCTCAGCCGAAGGATTAAACTTGCCAGAAGCAATCGGAGGGTATCTTAACTTAAGAAGTCTAACCTCAGCCGAAGGACTAAACCTAACAGGAATAATAAAAAAAGAGGTTGACTTAGGTCATCTTAATTCAGACGAAAAACAAGAAATAAGAGTGAATTATCCACATTTTAAAATAGAATAAACTTTAATCTAAAACTTGGCAAGATGGAATAAAAAAATTGTTTTTCGCAATTGTATAATTTTTGAAACTTGCAAATATTCTAGAAAAAGAAAAAATGCTATAATATAAAAAATATCCATTTTTAAAATAAAAATCATGAGAAGAAAAATCGAAGATCGCAATGTTCGAAAAATCTCCAAGCGTGGAGGAAGCTACTGTGTGACTATCCCCGTGGAAATGATGAGGGAGTTGAAATGGAGAGAAAAACAAAAGATTGTTTTCAAAAGAAGTGGTGACGGTTTGAAAATTGTGGATTGGAAAAAATAAAACATTATAATGTATTATAAATAATTACAATAATATGACGATTGTTCTAAGCACCTGGATCCCAAGATCCTACCTGCATCTAAGAGAGGCAAATTCTAAAATTAAAGACACTGGACTAGACATTCAAAATGTAGAGTTTGATGAGAATCTAACTTTTGATATTAAAAACGTTATCAAGGGTGCTGTTATTAGCTTTACTCTGACTCCTGTTGGTATTTATACAGTTACAGTAGAAGTGCCTAAAAATAGAAGCAAAAAAGAAGTTATCAAAAAATTAAAAAAAGTTATTTTAGATTCTTTGATAAAAAATTGGCATACAGTTACTTATAAGCAAATCAAAAATGAAGTTATCGTCTTGAAATATTCGGCATTATATTTTTCAGATAAGATTTCCACATCATCTGTCGATAAACTCGAAAGACGTTACACAGAGTCATATACAAAAATCAATTTGCCAGCGCTACAAGCGCTTCAATTTTCATCCATCTTAACTGTTGTTATCGATGATTATATCTTGAAAATGTCTGAATATTATCATCAGGCCGACAAAGTGATAGAATCTCTAAAAGAAGATTTTGAATTAAGTGAGCTTAAAAAAACTATTTTCAAGATGGATTTTATCGAGAAAAATACAGGAGAAATTATGGCCAGGATAGCTGATTCAAAAGATTGTCTGGAAAGAGAAATGGAATTAATCAGCAATGCAAAAGTTGAAGATAGTAACATTATGCCTGTTTTCAAAAAGGTAGAAATCGATCTCAATTACGCTGATAGACTTTGGCAACAGATGGATGTCATGCTTGATAATCTAGACAATGCTTCAAACGCAAGATTAAGCTACCAAGAGACCATTGAATCAAGACGAGTTGAGTGGTTTTTGTCAATTGAAGCAGCCAGTGTCGTAGCAACATTATTAGCTAGTGCATTTATCAGTGAGTTTACTGGTATAAATGCCCTTTTCCTTAGTTTAACCTTTTTAGTTGTTTGGGTTTGTATTTTTTATATAATGAAAAAAATTAGAGCAAAATAATAACGAGTTTTAAAAACTTAAATTATCTCGCATAATCGCAGAGTTTTTGAAATTCGTGAAGGTTCTAAAAGAAAAATCGAAGATCGCAATGTCCAAAAAATCTCCAAGCGTGAGGGGTATTCAATGACTATCCCCGTGGAAATGATAAGGGAATTGAAATGGAGAAAAGAACAGAGGATTGTTTTTAGGAAAAGTGATTAATCTACAAGACTCAATTTCTATTTCATATAGTGGTTCAAGGTATAGATCCAATCTTCATCGGTTCCTTCTTCGTCCTTGGTTCTTTTGAGCCAAGCAAGATATTGCCGATCTTTATTAACGACATCTTCAACTTTTTCACCGTTATATTTTCCAAAAGTGAATTTTTTGATTAGAACTGGATTGTTTGAGATGTCAATCATGCGCGCAATGATTTCTTCTTCAGAGGCCTTTGGCGCTTTTTCTTGAGCGTCTTTCATAAGATGATTGAAAAGTGCTTCTAGAACAATAACATCCCCTTCAGCACTGTGTGGGGCAACTTCAACTTTAATTTCATAATAATAGCGCAAGAACTGGAGGTTGTATTCTGGAATTTCTTGCTCTGAATCTAAATAGCGAGCTAAGCGCAAGGTGCAAATAATTGAGTCTGAGGTTCTTAGTTTTTCATTCTGGAGCATTGCAATGTCAAATTTGGCATTATGTGCTACTAAGATATTGTTTTGCAGAACTTTCTCCAAGTCTTTAGCGAACTTACTATCTTTAAAAGTTTTTTCTTTTTCCACCATCTCGTTAGTGATATGTGTAACACTCATGGCTTTTACTGAAATCGGAATGGTTGGTTTGAAGTTTTGCACGTTCATTTTTTTGCCCTTTTTATAAGCAACTTGGCAGAGACGATCTTTTTCCAAATCACTTCCAGTAGTTTCAGTGTCTAGGAAAATTAATTGTTTTTTCATTTTGAAAAGTTGTTATTTAAATTAAGACTATTTTAAGTATACAACAAAATAACTTTCCATTAAAGGTGTCTTTTACCGGTAAAGTGAAAAAAGAACTTGTAAACTAGATATAAATTCATATTAGCATTATTTCAAAGCATTTCTAGTAAGTCGGTATGTGTTTTGAAAATAGGTGTGTTAGTGCTAAAATAAGAATGCTTCAGCATCTTATTAAAATAAACAATTTAAAAAGCATGAAACTTAAGGTTAAATAAGAGCAAAAAGACAATAATTAGTGAAATCAATCAATTAGCAATTAAATATAATTCGAACATAAAAAGCAACTTATAAAACTATGATTATTACAACAGGAGAAAAAATTCCAGGCAAAGAAATAACCAAAATCCTTGGAATCCCACGTGGAAGCACTGTGCGGGCACGCAATGTTGGGCAAGACATTGTTGCTTCGCTCAAGAATCTAGTGGGTGGTGAAATTAGCGAATACACAAAATTACAAGCGGATGCAAGAGAACAGGCAATGCAACGGATGCAAGCTGATGCAAAAGAGTTGGGAGCTGACGGCATAATCAACATGCGAATGCACACCTCAATGATTATGCAAGGAGCATCTGAAATTTTAGTTTATGGAACAGCAGTAAAATTTAAATAACAGACTAAATATATGGCAGAAAATGCAATTACATTATTATTTTGGGGTGTATTTATCGTTGTAATTATATATTTAATTATACGTCGAAAAGAGGAGGCTAAAAAAGAAGACTTCAAAGATAGGGACAACTAAATCAAGAAGAATGTATTTATATTTGCTATTCCAATTTGAAAAACTATGAAGAAAATAACCAAGCTCTTTCTTGTTTTTGTCTTCGTTGCAATATTTTCTGGTTGCACTGACAAAAAAGAGAAAGAAGTTGTTTCACACGATTCTTTAGCGGGTAATAATGAGAGAATCAAAGCAAGAGAGAAACGAATACAAGAAGGTTCTCGGTATAAACCAAAACCAGGAGTCTCTTGGCAGTGGCAGTTGCAAGGGGAAGTTGACACTAAGTTTGATGTCGATGTGTATGACGTTGATCTTGAATTTGCGAAAGTCGAAACAATCGACCAACTTCATAAAAAAGGAATCGAAGTCATTTGCTATTTCTCTGCTGGAAGCTGGGAAGATTTTCGAAGCGATGCAAAAGAATTTCCAAAGGAAGCTATCGGGGGGCCATTAGAAGGTTGGCCAGATGAGCATTGGTTGGATATTTCCAATTATGAAAAATTTGCAAGTATCATGACCGCAAGACTTGATCTTGCAGTCACAAAAGGGTGTGATGGTGTCGACCCAGACAACGTGCATGCATATCAAGCAAAAAGCGGTTTTGATATTAGTTATGAGGACCAACTAATTTACAATAAATGGTTGGCAGATGAGGCTCATAAAAGAAACCTTTCGATTGGTTTGAAATATGATATTGAGCAAGTGAATGAATTGGTTGATGATTTTGATTTTGCAGTAAATGAGAATTGTTTTTATTACCGAGAATGTGATAAATTGTTGCCGTTTGTCGAAAAAAACAAAGCAGTATTTGGCGTTGAATATGAATTAGAGACCGATGAATTTTGTGATAAAGCGAATAAAATGAATTTTAGTTGGTTGAAGATGGAATATAATTTGGACGGAGGAAGAGTTTCTTGTCAATAAGAAATAACTATAGAAAAAAATGAAAAAATCAAAAAATACAAAAGTTCAAAGTTTTCTTGAGGACATGATGATTCTTGACTTGGAGAGATTTGAAATGCTTTTAACAATGCGTGAAATTGTTTTTGAAATTCATCCAAAGGTGAGAGAAAAAATGATGTATGGTGGAATTATGTTTTCTCTGGAAGAAGATTTTGGAGGGCTTTTCGTGAATAAAAAACATATTTCTTTTGAATTTAGTAATGGTTTCCAGTTTAAGGACCCAAAGAAATTGTTAGAAGGGGGAGGAAAATTTCGTCGTCATTTAAAGATCAGGGGTTTGGAGGATATCAAAGGTAAAGAAGTTGAATTTTTTGTTAAACAAGTTCTATAGCTAAAATCAGCCACACGACACAAATAAGTAAGCAAAATTATAAAAAAAATCAAAACAAGAAGATTTAGCCTAAAAAACCACATTCGACTTTAAAATTATCTATCGGAAGAAATTGATAAATTGATTAAAAAGGTGAGCGAGAAATATTTTTTTTAAAAAAAGCCATCAGTAAGCCTTTTAGACTTCACGATTTCTCGTGTGAAAATTTCCCAAGAACTCATTCGCTCGCCGCTACTAGAGTTAATAATTATCATTTACTTTCAATAATCATTAGATTTTTTCAACTGATGGTTTCACTTTTTGCCGATTACACCGGCACTAAAACCCGTACAACTCATTGCGTAGTTGTATGTCGGCCGAGAGAGTATCTATTCTCTTCTTGGCGGCCCTCGGGTGCTTAGATATTAGCAAAAATTTCCTCAAAAAACAAATTTGATTCAAAGAATTTGTTTTTTTGTTTCTAGACTTGACAAGTGTGCTATGATAAGTATATAAGAAAAAGTTCTTTCATAGTAGGTTTAAAAAATAAGAAGTTGATATAATTAAATGTTTTTTAATTAAGGCATGTATGAAATTTTATATAGACTTTTAATATTTAAATTTACCAAAATGAAAAAGAGAATAAAAATTTTAATAGCTCTTGGCTTAACGCTACTTATTATTGCACCTGTATATTTTATGTTACCAGGGAAAACTAAAACAACTAAAAATTTAAATGGGTTAGAGAAGGCTACGTTTGCAGGTGGTTGCTTTTGGTGCGTTGAAGCTGATTTTGAAAAAATGCCAGGAGTGGAAGAAGTTATTTCTGGTTATACTGGAGGAGAAGTTGCTAACCCTAAGTACAAACAAGTTAGCGCTGGTAAAACAGGGCATCGTGAGGCAGTTCAAGTCTATTATAATAAGGAAAGAGTTAGTTATCGTGATTTAGTACAATACTTCTTCCGTCATATTGACCCAACTGACGAAGGCGGTTCTTTCGGTGATCGAGGCAAACAATACTCCTCGGCTATTTTCTATGCAAACGAAGAGGAAAATAAAACAGCACAAGAAGAAAAACGAAGGTTGATCGAAGCAAAAGTCTTTGACAAAGAAATTGCAACAAATATTTTGCCCCTACGCGAGTTCTATGATGCTGAAAAATACCACCAAGATTATTCAGAGATAAATCCCCTCAGATATAAATATTATCGCAATGGTTCAGGTAGGGATAAATTTCTTGAAAGTATTTGGGAAAAAGATGATACCAAGGTAAAGGAATATCTTAAAACTGTTGGAGGCTTCAATCTAAGCGGTTTGACACCTCTTCAGTATAAAGTTACTCAGGAAGAAGGGACAGAACCAGCCTTTGACAATGAATATAACGACGAGGAACGAGAGGGAATATATGTTGACATTGTCTCTGGAGAGCCATTGTTTTCTTCGAGAGATAAATTTGATTCTGGCACGGGTTGGCCTAGTTTCACAAAACCAATAGCAGAAGGTGCAGTTGTCGAGAGAATTGATAAAAAATTCTTTGTCACTCGCACAGAGATTAGTAGTTCAATTGCAAACTCTCATTTAGGACATGTTTTCAATGATGGCCCTGCGCCGACCGGAAAACGTTATTGCATGAACTCAGCTGCTCTGAGGTTTGTTTTAAAAGAAAATCTAGAAAGGGAAGGATTTGAGAAGTATCTTGAAATGTTTAAATAAAAATTACCATGAAAAATATTAAATTGATAAAATTAGTTGGGGGGCTGCTTCTAGTCCTAGCAATGATCTTTTTGGTTAGGGAGTTAGATTTGACAGAATATTTGTCAGTCTCGAAAGCACAAGAAAAAATTTCCGAGTTTGGTATTTTGGCGCCAGTATTCTTTATTGTAACTCTTATTGTGATGACGATCTCTTTTTTGCCAGTCACTCCATTGGATTTTGTTGCAGGTGCACTTTTCGGGACTTTTCTTGGGGTAGTCTACGTTGTTATTGGAGCAACTATTGGAGCAACTATAGCTTTTTGGTTCACTCGTACATTCGGCAGACCTTTTGTCGAGAAGCAGTTGGCGGGAAAATTCAAGAAATTGGATTATTATGACAAGAAGATTTCTGCGAATGGCTTAGGAATAATGCTTTTTTTGAGACTTGTGCCACTCTTTCCTTTTAACGGACTTAATTTTGCAATGGGGCTTACGAAGATTAAATTCAAAGACTATTTTCTAGGAACTTTATTTGGAATTATTCCAGGAAGTTTCGCCTATGTTTATTTTGGAGAATCACTCGCAATGGCAAATTGGAATAACCTTGTGATTGCCGTTTTACTTTTGATATCACTGGCGTCGATCTATCCGATTTATAATAAATTCAGAAAAAAAGAGAAAAAAGAATTTGATGTTATTGTGATCGGGGCTGGTTCAGGTGGTTTGAATATTGCCAGTTTTATGAACAAGGCCGGATTCAAGACTTTATTGATTGATAAAAGTGATGAAAATATTGGCGGGGATTGTTTAAACTTCGGTTGTGTCCCATCAAAAGCCTTAATTCATGTTGCAAAAACAGTTAGATCTGGTCATAATGCTCAAAAATACGGAATAGAAATCAATGGTTTGGTAGACATGGAGAAAGTAAGGCAGCACATCAAGAATGTACAGAAAAAGATAAGAAAAAATGAAAGTGCTAGTTATTTCAAAAAACAGGGGATGGAGGTGAGATTGGGAATAGCTAAATTCGTTGCAAAAAATGGGATTAAAGTTGAGAGGGTTAGTGGGACATTGAAGGGATTAAAAGGGAAATAATTTTATGAAAAAAGAAAATCTTATTCTTGTGCATTCTTTTCCTACTAATAGTAAAATATTGTGTGGGTTTAAAGATTTCCTAGATGATTATTTTAATGTATATTTTATTGATTTGCCTGGATTTATTTGTGAGAAAAAACCTTTAGAAAAGATTTCTATTGAATGTTTTTCGAAATATTTAGATAAAGAAATTGAAAAATTAAATTTGAAAAATTATTTTTTAGGTGGGATTTCTTTTGGATTTTTGGTCGTCAATGAGACTAAAGTTAAGCCTGAATGCAAAGGTATTTTGGCTATTGAACCTTATTTAAATTCTCTTTCTCTTAATATGAATTATGCCTATAAGACTAGTATTGGAATTTTTTCCAATTTAATAAGAAGCCTTTCTTTGGAGGATAAGGTTTGGAATACTTCTTTTTTTAGGAGGATGCTTGAAAAGGGAGGTTCTCCTGAAAAATATATTGATATTATAATTAGTGACATTCATCCTAGAACTTTTTTTTCTGTGTTGAATATCTTGTTGAAGATTAAGGAAGTGCCTAAACTTAATCATAAGAATTATATTCTTTTGATAAACAAGGATGATGCTACTATTGCTGCAGGTGATATCATAAAATTTTTTAAAACCAACGCTAAAGATCTTAATATTTTTTATCAGAAATCTGAGCACTATCCTAAAAATGTTACTAAAGCGTATTTTAAGAGAAAAATTCCAAGATCTCAAATATGTAAAATTATAAAAGTTATTGAGGAAATTAGTGACAGAAAGGCTTAAAAGTTGGGTAATTTAGTTTCTATTATGGATGATATACAGCACCAGCAAATGGGATATGATAGGGCGGCTACAATGTTTGCACCTGATGGGCATATTTTGCAAGTTGAGTACGCAGAGAAGACGATTAGGCTTGGGAGTGCTTCGATTGGAGTTGTTTGTAAAGATGCTGTTGTGATTGTGAGTGATCGGAGGAAGAAGGATATTTTGGTTGTTGAGGAATCTGCTAATAAAATCAATGAAGTTGATGAGCATATAATTTGTGTTTCGGCTGGGATTAGTTCGGATGCTAGGGTTTTGATTGACAAGGCTAGGGTTATTGCTCAGCAGCATCGAGTTACTTATGATTCTGCTCCGACTACTGAGTCTATTGTTCGAGATATTGCGGATATTAAGCAGCAGTTTACGCAATATGGTGGTGGTCGACCGTTTGGTGTTTCTATGATGTTTGGTGGATTTAATGGAAAGCCGGTTTTGTATACTACTGATATTACTGGGAATTACTTGAGATATAAGGCTAATGCTATTGGGGAAAACGATGAGAAGATTCGGAAGATTTTGAGAGGGAAGTATGTTGCTGCTTTGAGCTCTGCTGAGGGATTGAAATTGGCGCTTGATGTTTTCAAAGAAGTTTTGGGAGAGGCCTATAGTGTTGATCGGTTTGATGCTGGTATTTTGTCTAAGGGAAAGATTGAGAAGTTTAGTGGTGCTGAGATTCTTAAGACTGCTCCTAGTCCGGAAAAGAAAACTGGGAATGTAGTGTTGTAATTTTATCTGAAAGTATTTGAGCTGCTAATTGGATAGCTATTTAAAGATTGGAATGTTATATTGATAATGGCAAATACTACTGCGCGAATTAAGAAGGGTGGGAAGCATTATGAGGTTTTGGTTGATTTGGATGAGGCTTTGAAGTTTCGGAAAGATGGGGGCAATATTAATGCTGTTGTTCTTGGGGATGCTGTTTTTCATAATTTGAAGAGTGGTGAGAGGGCTGGTGTTGACGAGATGGAGATTGATTTTGGGACGAGTGTTTTTGAGGAAGTGAGTGAAAAAATTATTAAAAGTGGCGAGGTTGTTCGGACTGAGGCTTCTATGAGGGAGAATCAGGATAAGAAGTATAAACAGGTTGTTGATTTTTTGATTAGGAATGCTATTAGTCCCGAAGGTAGGCCATATACTCCGGATAGGATAATGAGGGCTTTGAAGGAGGCGCGTGTTAATGTTAAGAATAAGCCAGTTGAGTCACAAGTTGAGGAGATTTTGGAGCAGTTAGGGAAGGTGTTGCCTATTAGTGTTGAGAGAAAGAAAGTTAAGTTGTTGGTTCCAGCTATTCATTCAGGGAAGGCTTATGGGATTGTGAAGGAGTTTATGATTAGGGAAGATTGGAAGGATAATGGGGACTTGGAAGTTTTGGTTGATGTGCCTAGTGGGTTGTTGATGGATTTTTATGATAAGGTTAATGGGGCGACGGCGGGTTCGGTTATGAGTGAAGAAGTTAAGTAGAAAACTTTATAAACCGATTTTTGATGAATTAAACATACGAGAAAAAAATTGGGCGCCAATGGGTGTCAAGAACGCATTATACGATTATCTCGAACGAAAATAAAAATGGCAAAAAGACAAATTGTTGTACCGGGAGAAACTGTTGTTTCTGGAAATGAATTTTTACCTGGCGACGGTGCTTATAGAGATGGTAATAATGTTGTTGCTAACCGATATGGGATTGCGAATATTTTTGAGAAGCATGTGAGAGTTGTTCCTGTGAGTGGTGCTTATTATCCGAAGAGAGGGAATACAATTATTGGAACTATTGTTGATATTACTTTTAATGGATGGTTGATTGATTTTGGTGGTGCGCAGAACGCTTTTTTGCCTGTAGCTGAAGTTCCACGATATGTTAACAAAAATGAGATGGCTGAATTTTTGAATTTTGGAGAGTCTGTTATTATTAAAGTTTGGGATGTTAAGTCGAGAGGGGTTGACGCTTCTATGAAAATGAGAGGATTTGGTAAGATTGAAGGTGGGATGATTGTTTCTGTTGGGCCAAACCAGGTTCCTAGAATTATTGGCCGAGAAGGTAGCATGGTTAAGATGATTAAAGGTGCGACTGGATGTGATGTTACAGTTGGACAGAATGGGAAAGTTTGGATTTCTGGAAAAAATACCGATAATGAAGTTAATGCTAGGAAAATTGTTGAGTTTATTGCTGATAATGCGGTTGTTGTTGGATTGACTGAGAAAGTTGAGAAGATGATTGGAGACATGGGGCTTAAGACTAGTGAAGTTGAAGTTATTGCAGAAAATACTGACGAGGTGAGTGCTGAATAATGGTTGAAGGATTATATAAGAAACGAGAGGATGGTAGGAAATTTACAGATGTTCGTCCAATGAAGGCGAAGGTTGGAATTGTTCCTTCTGCTGATGGATCTGCTAGCTTTGAAACTGGAAAGACTAAGGCTATTGCTGTTGTTCGAGGACCTAGGACTTTGCATCCGCAACATATGCAGAATGCGCAGACTGGGATTTTGAGAGTCTCTTATGGGATGATGCCTTTTTCTGTTGAGGATAGAATTAGACCTGGACCAAATAGGAGAGCTGAGGAAATTGGTAAGGTTACTGAATGGGCTCTTAGTTCTGTTGTTGATTTGTCTGGTTTTCCAAATACTGTAGTTGATGTTTTTGTTCAAATTCCACAGGCTGATGCAGGTACAAGGGTTGCTGGTATTAATGCTGCTGCTTTGGCTTTGGCTCACGCTGGAATCCCAATGAAGGAAATGGTTTCTGCTATTGGTGTTGGTAAAATCGATAAGACTTTGGTTGTTGACTTAGATAAGTATGAAGATTCTCTTTACCACGACGGTGAGGGTTCTACTGACATTCCCATTGTTTTGACTTCAAGAACTAAGGAAATTGCTCTTTTGCAATTAGATGGTAAGATTTCTGTTGATGAGTTTAAGGAAGTTATCGAGCTTGGGAAAGTGGCTTGTGATGATATTTTGAAGGTTCAAATGGATGCATTGAAGAATGCGGGAGATAGTACAAATGGGTAAATTTATTATGCCTAACTTGCAGAGAGAGAAAATTGAATCTTATTTGAACGATGGGAAGAGACTTGATGGGCGAAAAGCTGATGAGTACAGAGAACTTGTTGTTGAGGACGGTGTTAGTAAGAATTCGGCGAGTGCTATTCGTGTTAAATTTGGAAAGACTGAAGTTTTAGCTGGTGTTCATCTGGCTTTGGCTACTCCTTATCCTGATTCACCTGATAGCGGGACTTTTATGACTAGTGCTGAATTGCACCCTATGGCTAGCCAGCAGTTTGATATTGGTAGACCTGGAATTAATTCTATTGAATTGGCTAGGGTAATAGATAGAGGAATTAGAGAGTCTGGTTTTATTGATATGAAGAAGTTATGCATTAGGAAAGGAGAAAAAGTTTACCAGGTTTTTGTTGATCTTTTTGCAATTAACGATGATGGAAATTTGTTGGATGTTGCTGGACTTGCTGCTTTGATTGCACTTGGTAGAGCTAGAATGCCTATCTACAACGAGGAAGAAGATAAGATTGATGGATATAGCGAGACAGAGAGGATTCCTTTAGAGAAGGATGTTTTGTCTTTTAGTATGACTTTACATAAGATTGGTAATGCTATTGTTGCTGATGTTTCTAAAGATGAGGAAGCTGTTTCTAAGTTAAGATTAACTGTTGCTATGGGAGATAACGACGGTAAGCCTAGAATTACGGCTATGCAGAAGGGTTTGGCTGGAACTATTTCAACTGAGGATATGGAAACAATTTTAAAGTTAGCTGAATCTAAATGGAAAAGCATGTTTCCTAAAGTTAAGGAATATGTCTTTGGATAATTAAGATGGATAGTAAAAACTTTTCTAAGTACGAGAGAGCACGGATTATTGGAGCTAGGGGTTTGCAGATTTCTATGGATGCACCTTTGTTGGTTGATGTTAGTGAAAGTGAGCTTGATGCTTTGAATTTTGACCCGTTGAAGATTGCTGAAAAGGAATTGGATAGTGGAGTTTTACCTATTTCTGTTAACAAGCCTATGCCTGAAAGGAAGGGTGAAGCTATTGAGAATATTAAGATTGATGAGGATAAGGATATCCCGTCTGATGAGCAGAAAATTGCTAAGGAGAAAGAGATTGAGAAAGAGATTTTGGAGAGCGGAGCAATGAAGGCTCAGGGTGATGGCGAGGGTGATATTATTGTTGATGAACCTGTTGTTGATAAGGCTCATGCTGAGTTAGAGTAATTGTTTTAAGTTATTAATAAGACCTTACTTCCCAAATTATTGTGTTTCTTTCTGGAAGATCTCCTATATTGTTTTCATATACGCTGAATTCTACTACGTGATTTGGAAAGTTGTTGATTAGATTTTGGATTTCTAGTTGGCTGTTTGGGTTTAGGTGTTTTTTTAGGAGTACTATTGCCTCGTTATCTTTGGCATGAAGGGTTTGTTTTTTTAGCCCTTCTTTCATTGTGTCTTTTACTGTGCTGTATGTTAGATATATTCCTGCTGGGAACCCGTTTGATTCTTCTGTGGTTATTTCTATTATTTCTCCTTGTATTTTTATTTTATGGTCTGGCATTGACTGATTGAATACTATATGTTTTTCTTCTATTCCTTGTGATTTTAGATTATTTATTTTTTCTTGAAGAGTTTCTTTTGGTATATTGTACATTCCTTTGTGTCCTGGGACTGCTATTCTTATTGTGTATTTTCCTGCCCAATTGCTTTGATTGATTTCTTCTATGCTGTTCCATGTTTTGGGCCTATTGCCTAGAACTCCTTTATTGTAGAGAATGTAAAATATTTCTTTTGATTTGATTTTTTTTGTTCTGTTGAATTCTTCTAATGCTTTGGCTTCTTGTTCTTCTAGTTGAGATGTTTCCATTTTAGAAGATAGATGACAACCTTTATTAATATATTTTTATTTTATGGAGTATGTTTGTAAAGAGTGTGATGCCTAGGTTTGTTAAGAATTCTAGGGGAGGACGGAGTATTGAGATTTTTTTAGAGAGTTATGAAGGACGTTTTAGATGTTCGGCACCGTCGGGAAAGTCGACTGGAAAGAGTGAGGTTGCGTGTTATCACAAAAAGGGTATTGATCATTCTATGAAGATGTTGAAGGTTTTTTGCAAGAGGTTGGTTCATAAAAATTTTCTTATAAAGAAGGTTGATGATTTGGAGCAGTTGTGTGATTTAATGAGGAAGTTTGAGAAGAGGTTTGGGGTTTTTGGTGGGAATGTTAATTATGCAATGGAGGGTGTTTTTTTGAAGGCGGCTGCGAAGGATAACGGAAAGGAGCTTTGGGAATTTATTAATGATGATGTGAATAATGGGTTGAAGCCGAAGATGCCGATGCCTGTTGGGAACTGTATTGGTGGTGGGTTGCATTCGAAGAAGGTTAAAGGGAAGCGACCGGATTTTCAGGAGTTTTTGTTGATTCCAAAAGAGAAGACTTTTGGGAAAGCTGTGACTAAGAATATTAGAGCTTATGAACACGCGAAGAAACTTTTGGCAGAGAGTGGGCATTTGGGATCTGGTAAGGAGAAGATAAGTATATTTGGAAGACTTGAGAGGATTGGTAGAAAGAGAAATGACGAGGGAGCTTGGATGAGTGGAAGAGCTAATGAGGAAGTTTTGGAGATTATGAAGAGAGTTGCTAAGAAGTATAAGTTGAGAATTGGTTTGGATGTTGCATCGTCTACGTTTTTTGATGGGAAGTATTATAATTATAAAAATAAGGAATTGATTCGAGATAGGGTTGATGAGGTGGATTATATGGGTAAGATTGTTCGGAAGTTTGGGGTTTTTTATCTTGAGGATCCAATGGATGAGGATGATTTTTCTGGATTTAAAGGGATTTTGAGCTTGGTTTCTAAGAATAGGATGAAAACCCTGGTTGTTGGAGATGATTTGACTACGACTAACTTTAAGAGGCTTCAGCGGGCTGTTCGTGGAGGGTCTATCAATGCTATTATCATTAAGCCGAATCAAATTGGGTCGATTTTGGAAGTTAAGAAAGTTGTCCAGTTTTGTAAGAAGAGGAGTATTGTGATGATTTTTTCGCATCGAAGTGGGGAGACTATGGATAATATTTTGGCGGATTATTGTGTTGGGTTTGGCGGGCAGTTTATGAAGAGTGGGATTTTCGGGAAGGAGAGATTGATTAAGCTGAAGCGTGTTATGGAGATTGAGAGGGGATTGAGATGATTCCGAGATTAGTTTTGTTGAGAGGAAAACCTACTTCTGGAAAAAGTACGGCATGGCATACGCTTAGAAAAAAGAAAGAATTGAAAGATTGGATTTTTGTTGATAATGCTTCAATTAAGGATATGTATGATAACCTTCCTAACGATGAGCGGAAAGATTTGGGCAAAAAATCTCTTTTTGAGATTTTGAAAATTGTAATGAAAACAAGAAAAAATATCTTACTTGAAGAATCATCTGAATCTACCTTGATGAAATATGTTGGTAAATGGATAAAAAAATATCGTTATGATATTGTGACTTTTCAGTTCGAGGTTTCGCGGAAGGTTGCATATAAGCGAGATGTTCAAAGGGCGAAAGATAAATGGCATCCGTTTATGGGGAAAAAGTTAGTTGACGATTTGCATAATTATCACGAAGAGAAATTTGATAAGCGTGGTATTTTGGTCGACTGTGATAAGTTGAGTAAAAGAGGGGTTGTTAACTTTATTATGGAGAGGTTGAGATGAAGATAAGGCCGATGTTTGCTTGGTATGATTTTTGGGTTGGGTTGTTTTGGGACAATAAGAAAAAGGTTTTGTATTTTTTTCCGTTGCCGATGTTTGGGTTGAAAATTGAGTTTTGAAAAATATTTTCGGTGGTGTAGTATATAGGTTGTTTTGACGGCAAGCTTTATATAGTCAAATTTCTCTTATTTATTATCGTATCAGGTGCGGGGCTTGGAAACAAGTAGTAGCGTAAACTCCTGAACGGAATTATATACAATGGTAAAAAAAACAGAAACTAATGTTGAAACTGTTGTAGTTGATACTTCAAAACAAGAGGAAGAGAAACCTGATAAAAAAAAGAAGATAACGCCAAGCTTAGGTGATGGCGATAAAAAAGATGATCAGACGATTTTGACTCCTCTTGAAGATTATATTAAGACAGCTGCTTATTTGGGGACTAAAGTTATTACGCCGACTATGAGGAAGTATGTTTACAGAAGGCGTCTTGACGGTTTGGCGATTTTGAATACTTTATTAGTTGATAAGAAGTTGGCTGAGGGTATTGAATTTATTAAGCAATTTAAGCCTGAGGATTGGACATTGATTTGTAAGAGAGAGGCTGGATGGAGAGGTGCTAAGATGTTTAGTGAATTGACTGGAGTTAGAACTTATACTAAAAAATACCCCTCAGGTGTTTTGACGAATACTGTTTTGGATGATTTTATTGAGACGAAAATGGTTGTGATTTGTGACCCATGGCTGGATAAGAATGCTCTTGCAGATGCTAAAAATATTAGGATTCCTGTGGCTGCTATTTGTGACACTAATAATCATACTGCGAATTGTGATGTTGTTATGATTGGGAATAATAAGTCGAATAAATCTATGGGTTTGTTTTTCTGGTTAATGGCTAGAGAATACATGAAAGCTCACAATATTGATAAGCCATTGCCTAGTTTGGAAGACTTTGTTGGGGAACAATTGATTTTGGAAGAACCGCGAAAGAAGAAGATGGCTCGAGAGAAGAAGGAGAGAGATTTGAAGAGTGGGGAGAGTGCTATTGAAGAGAAAATGAGGGCTTTGGCTGAGAAGGCGGATGAAGAGGTTGCTCAAGGTTCAGATGAGGAAGAAAGTGTTAAGGTTGGGGAAGCTGCTAGTGAAGGGGTTTAGATTTTTCGAATAGGATTGGAGTTATGAATATATTTATATATAGATTTGTTTTAGGTATTGTATGAGTGTTAAAGATCAGATTGGGAAGTTGAAAGAGAATTGGTTGATGGTTGTTTTGGGACTTGTTGTTTTGATGTTTATTTCTGGAGGGAATGGAATTATTGGTCAGAGTTTTGATGGTATCGGCGGGTTTGCTGATAGGTCTTATAATTCTAAAGGAGGAATACATGAGTCTGAAATGATGATTGCTAGTGACAGTTCTTACTATGGAAATAATAATGGGGACTTTGCACCTGAGGTTGAAGAGAGGAAGATTACTCGAAGTAGTAATTTAAATACGGAGATTGAGAGAGGTGAGTTTAGTGATGCTGAGGAGAAGTTGAAGAATATTGTTACGAGTAGTGGGGCTTACATGCTCAGTGAGAGTGTTAATAGGAATGGGGAAGGATGGAAGGGGTACTACAATGGTTATTATAATATCAAGGTTGATACTAGTAAGTATGATTCTGTCTTGAGTCAGTTAAAGGAGATTGGAGAAGTTCAGTCGTTTAGTCAGGATGCGGATGACGTTACTGCTCGGTATGATAACTTGGAGATTGAGATTGCTTCGGAGAAGTCTAGATTGGCTCGGTATTTGGAGATGTATGATGAGGCTGAGGAAGTTGAGTATAAAATTGATTTGTCAGATAGAATATCTAATCAGGAAAGGAAGATTAAGTATCTTGAGGATTCTTTAAAGAATGTTGATAATAGGATTGAGTATTCTAGTATTGGTTTTAGTATGAATGAAGAGAGGAGTGATTGGTTGAATATTTCTCTTGTTAAGATTTCGGATTTGGTTCGGACTTTTGTTGATAATTTGAATGCGTTGCTTGGATTTATTTTTGGAATTATTCCTTGGGCAGTTGTTGCTTGGTTGGGATGGTTTTTTTGGAAGCGGTTTAAGAAGTAGTTATGCTTTGTTTGTTATTATTATGATGTCGCCACGATAGTCTCCGTATGGGGTATCTGATGGAGCGTGTCCTGTAATCATTATGTTTGTTGATTCATTAGGTTGCAGCATGAAATTATTTTCTGAAACTATGATAAATTTTGATGTTTCTCCCGAGGACCTTATTGTTGTTATTGTTGGAAATATTTGGGTATTTTCTATTGTAATGTTTCTCCTTGCACTCCCTCCTGGAGATATTTGTCCTATATTTATATTTCCTGGACCTAAGTCGAAGCCAGGATGCTCTGCTACAATTAATCTTGTTGGAATTTTTTGCTTTTCTATTGGTTGACTTATTATTAAGATAGATATTATAGTCAATGTTAAGAGACTTAATATTATTATTTTATTTCTTTTTTGCATTTTGCTTTCCTCTTTTGCTTAATCTTATTACTTTCCATATTAAATATATAAATGCTATTAATAATAATACTGCGACTATTGTTGCTGCTATTATATAGACTCTATAGGTTTTTACTGGAGGTTCATCTACATAAATTGCTATTCGTTTTGCAGTTTTGCCTTTCCCGTAGGAAAGGACTATCAATGCTATATATCTTTTTGCGTCTAAATTTGTTGCGTCAAAATAACCTGTTATATTTTTTGTTTCCCAGGGTTTTGTATCAGTCCTAACTGTCTTAAAACTTGTTATAAAATTTTCTTCATCGGTTATTGATATTTCTGCATAAACTTCCTCTATTTTTGTATTCCATTTATTTTTTATTTTTAAATTAAATGGATTTATTTTTCCCTGTTCGAACATGTAGTCATAATCTACCACTTCTATTAAAAATTCCCCTACCCTAAGTGTTTCATTTAATATGATTGTTTCTCCCCAATCAATTGTTGTATATACTCTATAGTCTCCAGGAGGCAGTGAACTCGTCTTAAGTAACCCTTGTATCTTTTTTGTTTCTTCTGGGGCCATTTCTATTTCTGGAATTATTTCTCTTACCACTACCTCTGAATAACTTGTGTCGTAAACCTCTATTTTTGTATTAACTTTTATAGACTGTGTCCCCAGGCTATTTATTTCAAGTTGATATGAACTATCCTCTCCTTTGTTGACATCTGTGGTCTTAAATTTAGCTTCTGCATATCTTCCAGGATAAGGCACCAATATGTCTATCCTGCCCTGTATCGATGCAATTCCTCCTACTGTTGGGCCATCTATTACAGTTGATTCTCTTGCTCCAACTAAAATTTTGTGTGTTCCTGGTTTTTCTATGTGATTTGGAAGAGAAATTGTTACTATAAATTCCCCTCCATCTTCTAGATAGTCTGTTGATAAAGTTGCAAATTCAGACAAATCCCCTTTTACATATAATTCAACACCCCTATCTGCATCAGCACTAAAAGAATGAAATGCATATTCTTTTGTTAATCCTGGTTCAAAAAAATCTTCATAATGTACCGGAGATATTCCTACTCCTCCTGCTTGAATAAATTGGAATAAAAACAACACTATTATTACTAAAAAAAATCTTATCCTCTTCATGTTCTTTAAAAAGATAAACTTATTTATAAATTATTACCATAGCCCCACTGCTTCTATTTGTATTATTTTTCATTATGCGTATGTACCTACGGCTTCTATTTGTATTGTTTTTCTATTTGCAACTACACTACTTGGTATTGTCATATTGAATTCTATTGTAATATTATCTGCGCTGTCGTACCATCCAAAGTAATCTCCACATGCTGTTTGATAGGTTGTGTTTATTGGTGCATAACCTGAAAAGGTATTTGTTCCAACGCAGGACCCTGTTTCTCCGGAACTATTTAGAACTTTTGCTTCGAATGTTGCTGCTGGCCCAATAAATTCGGAAGGCATTTTATCTGTATATAATTGCAAAGTTACGTTTGCGTTTCCTGTGTTTATTAAAATTAATTCATCAGTTGTTCCTCCTCCAATCCAGTATCCCCCGTAGTTTCCTCCCTCACTATCTATTACTGCTGTTTCTCCGGCTGTTACCGTTCCTGTTCCAAAATCTAAAAAAGCTATCTCGAAAGAGATTCCTCCTGATTGATCAATTGTTACGTTAACTTGGGCTGTGTCGTTTGCGAAGGCGAATCCTGTTAGTTCTGTTCCTATAAAAAAAAGAGAAATTGCTATTACTGCAATTGATACATATGATATTGTTTCTGTTGATTTCATGGTGAATTTTGATTTACTAATTTATCTTCTACTTCTCCTGGAGTAATTTCGAGCCCTATGACTGCTCCGGTTGGAGATGTTCCTAGCTTTGATACAGTTGGAGTTTCGGAGTCGTTTAAACTTAATGTTATTGCTGTGATTGCTAGAATTAGGGCGATTGAGACGAGGATAATCACTCTTTTATTATTTTCCATGGGAGTTGTAATATTTTCTTCTTTATAAATATTGTTATTTATTAAAGGATATTTTGAATAGGTTTATAATGTGTTTTATCTTCGCTGTTTTATGGATTGGTGGAAAGAGAATTGTAAAAAAGTGCTTAATGAAGTTGGGAGTTCTATTTCGGGTTTAGATGACAGCGAAGTGCAGAAAAGATTTGGGAAATTTGGTAAAAATATTTTACGAGAACGTCGTCGGAAGGGACTACTTAATCTTATATTAGGACAATTTAATTCGTTGTTGGTTTGGATTTTGATTGGGATGGCTGCCTTTTCTTTTTTCTTGGAACATTTTGTCGACGCTGTTGTTATTATGGGGATTGTTTTTTTAAATGCTGGCTTCGGTGTTTTTCAGGAATATAAGGCGGAGTCTATAATTGAGAAGTTGAAGAATAGTTTGAAGTATAAGGTTATGGTTTTGAGGAATGGAAAGCGGGTTGAGGTTGATAGTAAATTTTTGGTGCCTGGAGATATTGTTTTGCTCGACGCTGGGGACAGGGTTTTGGCGGATTGTCGAGTTTTGGAGAGTGATGGATTGACTGTCATCGAGGCTGTTTTGACTGGGGAGAGTTTTCCTATTGAGAAGAGCGGTGATACTTTGAAGAGTGATGTTGTTTTGGCGGATAGAAAGAATATGGTTTATGCTGGGACGAGTGTGGTTAAGGGAAAGGCTACTTGTGTTGTTGTTGCTACTGGTGTTGAAACTGAATTTGGGAAGTTGGCCGATTTGGTGCAGACGACTGAGGATGAGATTATGCCGCTTGAGAAAAAGATTGACGATTTTTCTAAGAGAATTTCTTTTGCTATTTTGGTTTTGGTGGGGATTGTTTTTGCTGTTGGAGTTTTGAATGGTATTGATTGGAAGGAGATGATTGAGGTTTGTGTTACATTGGCGATTAGTGCGATTCCTGAGGGGCTTGTTGCGATTGTTGCTATTAGTTTGGCCGTCGCTGTTAAGCAGATGCATAAGGCTAATGTTTTAATTCGGAAGCTTCCTGCCGCTGAGACTTTGGGGCGTGCTACTGTTATTTGTACAGATAAGACTGGGACTTTGACTGAGGAAAAATTAAGTGTTGATGAAATATGGAGTGCTTCTTCTAAAGATAGGGCAGGGGTTTTGAAAGTAGGGGTTTTGTGTAATAATTCGCGGGATGAGGGTAGTGATATAATAGGGGATCCTCTTGAGATTGCTTTGCTTGAGGCTGCTAAGGAGAATGGGCTCGTAAAGAGTGAGCTTGCTAAGGAGAATGTTCGAGTGAAGGAATTTGAGTTTGATAGTGAGAGGAAGATGATGTCTATTGTTCGGCTCTCTGGAAATACTAATACTAGTTATGTTAAGGGTGCGCCGCTTGAAGTTTTGAAGAGATGTACTCGAGAAGTTGTTGATGGAAGGGTTCGGTTGATGAGCTTGAAAAGGAAAAAGGAGCTGGTTTTAGTTTCTAGAGATATGGAGAAGAAGGGGCTGCGAGTTTTGGGTTTTGGATTTCGGCAGATTCGGAAGGTTAATCAGAAAGAAGCGGAGAATAGTTTGATTTTTGCTGGGTTTGTTGGAATGATTGATCCACCTAGAAAGGAAGTTAAAGATGCTGTTGCCGAGGCTGTTAAGAGTGGTATTAAGATTAGGATTATTACTGGAGATTCTGCTTTGATGACTGCTGCGATTGCTTCGAAAATTGGGATTGAGGGTAAGGCTATTAGTGGAGGTGAGCTTGAGAAATTGTCTGAGGGTAAATGGGATGAGGTTGTTAGGACTCGAACTATATTTGCTAGGGTTACGCCGCAGCAGAAGTTGAAGATTGTTGATATTTTGAAGGGGCACGGTGAGGTTGTTGCTGTGACTGGCGACGGTGTGAATGATATTTTGGCTTTGAAGCGGGCTGATATTGGGATTGCTATGGGTGAGCGTGGGAGCGATGCGGCTCGGGATTCTTCTGATATGGTTTTGCTAGATGATAATTTTGCTTCGATTGTTGGAGGGATTAAGCAGGGTAGGCGAGTTTTTGATAATTTGAAAAAGTCGTTGAAGTTTTTGTTGGCGGCTAATACTGGTGAGGTTTTTGCTGTTTTGATTGGTTTGGCTATGGGGATGCCTTTGATTTTTTTGCCGCTTGCTCTTTTGTGGATGAATATTGTGACGGATTCTTTACCTGCTTTGGCTTTGGCTGTTGAGCCGGCGGACAGCAATGTTATGAAGCGTGGGCCTAAGAATGATAGTTTGCTTGGTGGGGTTTGGGGGTCTGTTGTCGTTGCTGGTGCCTTGATGGTGATTTCTGTTTTGATGGTTTTTAGTTATGGTTTGAATTTTTTTGGGCTTGAAGTTGCGCAGACTATGGCGATTACTACGGCTATTTTCTTTGAGCTGTTTTTTGTGTTTAGTTGTAAATCGGAGAGGAGTTTGTTTGTTACAGGTATTTTGAATAATTGGTATTTGGTTTGGGCTGTTCTGATTTCTGGTGCGCTGCATTTGGGATTGGTTTATTCTGGACTAGGAAGTGTGTTTGGGTTTGTTGCGTTTGGTAGCTTAGAGCAGCTTTGGATTTGTGTTGGCGCGGGGCTTAGTGGGTTGGTTGTGTTTGAGATTGGGAAGGTTGTCAGCTTCCGTCGGTGAAAATATTTTTTGGATGCGATAAGTTTATAAACGGATTTTTGCGAGTAGTATTGCAAATGAAAACTTTGGAGATAATATCCAAGGTCTCAATTCACAATTTTGGGACTAGAATGAGCGCTGGACCACTGAGTCGAGTGTGATGATGATCAATTCTAGTTATGTATTTTCAACAATTTATTGTTGATTTTATTATGTCTTAAAGTAATGGAGCGATCTTTCTAAATAAAATACATCAGTGCGATGTATGAATTAATTTAGATATCATTCATATTTTATTATGATAGCAAATTCCAAGAGGTTACCTTTAATCTTTTGGAAGCAAAAAGTTATTTCTTTATCTTTTATGGAGAAATAATGTAGGATTTGATTCTTCGGAATCATAAATAAACATTTTGTTTAATTCCAGTTTATCCTGCTGGAGGATGCAGCTATTTGGTTTGGGTTTAGACATGCAAGTCTTTTCTTTTAATAGGAAGGCGAACTGCTCAGTAACACGTAGATAATCTACCCTTGAGTCAAGGATAAGCACGGGAAACTGTGTCTAATACTTGATAGGGGATTCGACCTGGAAAGGTAGATCCCTGAAACTCGTGCTCAAGGATGAGTCTGCGGCTGATTAGCTTGTTGGTGG
>Ga0209249_1000041_pt1 | contig 181330 bp, 173 predicted proteins | sample SaaInlV_200m_DNA_4_FD_184653 | JGI IMG/M metagenome (GOLD analysis project Ga0209249, IMG submission 184653) | Marine microbial communities from expanding oxygen minimum zones in the Saanich Inlet - SI037_S3LV_200m_DNA (SPAdes) (version 2) | ecosystem: Environmental > Aquatic > Marine >... | reverse complement strand
ACCCCGAGGATTTTCTTTTGGGATTTTGGGGGTCTGGGGGAGCATCCCCCAGCCAAATTGTTTTTTTCTCTGTGTCCTCTGTGGCTCTGTGGTAAAAAAATCATACTCCGAACTCCGAACTTATTGATCATTGATCACTGATCACTGGTCATTGAAATACGTTGCTTGTGCTGTTGCTGTTTCTGCTACTGTCACGGCGTTGAGTGTTACTATATGCGGTTTCAGGTGGTTGTATATCCATTGTGCCATATATTCTGCTGTTGGCGCGTCGGTATCGAGTGTATCGTTAAGCCATTTATGGTCGAAGTATTTTTCTATCATGGGTTTTACGATGGCGTTGATATCGCCGAAGTCTGTGACCATATTTTTTTTAGGTCCTTCGGCGATGAGATTTTCGCTGTTGAGGGAGATTTTTATTGTATAGGAATGCCCGTGTGGATTTCTGCATTTACCGTCGTGGTTTTCTAGTGAGTGTCCTGCTTCGCAGTAAAAGGTTTTTTCTATAATAAACATATTTCTTTGCTCTTTAGTACTTGTTTTGATTAACTGTATATCACAAGACGAAAAAAAAGGATATAGATGAAAACCATTATTTTGAAATTCGGTGGTGCTTCCCTAGCATCTCCCGACAATTTCCTTACTATTGCCGACATCATCATAGAGCGTTCTCGTGGGTACGACCGTGTTGGCGTCGTCGTCAGTGCCATGGGTTCTATGACCGACAATCTTATTTCTCTTGCCGAGCGTGTGCATCCCAACCCTCCTCGCCGCGAGAAAGACATGCTCATCACTGTTGGCGAGAGGATCAGCAGTTCTCTTCTTTCCATGGCACTATCTGCCAAGGGACATAATGCTGTAAGTTTTACTGGGAGTCAGGCGGGCATTATCACTACAAAAGCCCATAATAACGCTCGTATTGTCGACGTCAATCCTTACAGGCTTATTCCCCACCTTGAGAAGCAGAAGATCGTCATCATTGCTGGTTTTCAAGGGGTGAGTCTTCGCAAGGAGATCACGACTCTTGGCCGTGGAGGCAGCGACACCACCGCTGTAGCTCTTGGTGCAGCGTTAGATGCGGATGGCGTAGAATTTTTCAAAGACGTCGACGGCATCTATGACAAAGATCCTAATATCCATGACGATGCCGTGCTACATGCTAAGCTTTCGTATCGCGAAGCGCTTGAAATTGCCAAGAACAGCGAGCATGAAGTTCTTCATAGTAGATGTATAACATTAGCAGAGAAGAATTGCCTACCGCTTCGAGTATTTTCTTTTCGCACGGCGCTTTCTTCTGGTGTGGAGGGCACTCTCATCGAAGATAGTGGTGGTTGTCGCGGTGAAGCGCCACAATATGAAGTATTAGCGTATAGCGGATAGGGACAGCTAAATCACTGATGTTACGTGCTACCGATTTTTTTACCACAGAGCCACAGAGCACACAGAGAGCGCCCACTGCGCAGAGCGCGCGCAGCGGACGCACAGCTATCGCCATTGTCGTTGATTGTACTTCCTTTCTTTGTTTTTCCTACAGCAAACGTAAAGATACAGTCCTATTCTTACGACAACGGCGAGAGGGGGCACTGCCGTGTCCGGGTTTATTCATTGTTCAATGAAAAAGGGGGTCTGGGGGAAGCCCCCAGACATATTCTTTTCTTCTCTGTGTTCTTTGTGGCTCTGTGGTGAAAAATCCTATTCCGAAATTCCTTCTTAATAATGGCTATAGCGTAAGGTCAGTCAATCACTGGTCACTGAAAAAGCGTTTTCGCGGTGAAAAAGTCTTAAAAAAATTTCTATAACATTTTGGTTTTAAGTGTGTAGTGTCATTATTATCTCGACATTAATTGCTGTTGTTTTTATTCTCGGCAATAAAGTTAGTAGTTTTAATATCCTTTGCGTGCTACATACAAATACTATGGACAACCCTACTTTATTAGAGTCTCTTTCTGTCGAAGAAGATATTATGCCAATATGCATATCTTCTAATGATTCTTCGTTGTCGTCATTATGTCGTACTTTCATATCTCATACTATTGGCCGTGTTGTTCCTATTGAGCGTCTTCCCCGTCATTCTTCTGTCGAAGACGATATTTTTGAATCTTTCAATTCTCATCTCCCTTATTTTTCGTGGACATCTCTTGATTTGGAGCCTCCTTTTGAGCTTTCATTTTTCTTATTATGTCGTTTACGCAACAATGCTTTTAAATTCTTCTATGACATGGTCACCCGTTGGATGATCCCTGGCAGAAGTTTTAATATCATGCTTTTCTTTGCATCGGACTTCCGTTTTTCGTCGGCGTTATCTGGTGAGTATTCTGTTGGAGAGCTAAAGATTCGCGTTGAGAGCGCCGAGGATCTTGCTCTTATCCGCAACAATCTTTCTATCATCTCATCGGAGATTTGCCAGGGTGTATGTTGTGACTATCATGCACGCCGCATTCTTGAGATAAAGGGTCTTTCTTATGACGAGAAGACGGCATCGATCCATGAGCACATTTCCTCCCTTCTCAACAAGCGTCCTGACGACTTCGATCTCGACGTTTTCACTGAGATGCAGCACATTTTGGTATCTTGTTCCGACGATTTCAAGAAGTCTCGCAGTCCTCATAATATTTGCAGGATAATTGCTTCTCACTATCTTTTTCGCCGTTCTCTTTATAGTTATATAGAGCAAGATTCTCACAAGCGTTATCCTTTGGTAAAGGTTTTCAAGGCGAACATCACCGTTGACGGTGTTGTTACTCCTGTTATCAGCATCATCATGGGCATAAACTTCCTTGACGGTAACGAGGTTTTCAGCGACCACCATCTTATTCGTGCTGTGCAGCGTCATCTTCATGGTGTAAGTCATGTTTCTGGGTCTTCTTTTGTCAACACGCGCATTATCCCTGGTTCTTCTTTAGAAAGCGGCGCAAAACGAGGGACTCTTTGTACTATGTCTTTAGAGATAGCAAAAGATGACAAGAGCGACTTTTCTCTTGAGGATATGCGCATCCTTCGTCGCGAGCTTCCTGACGACATTATTAACACCATAGAGCAGCTTATGCACCCTCTTTTCATGCCTCATAATGAGGAAGAGACGATGCATGACATCATGACTTTAAGCACACAGTTACGATATCTTCGCGACATCCCTCAAGTAATTATCACCTTTGACAAGCAATCTCGCAGCGCCTTTACTTTTAGCATTGTCATGTTAAGGGTTTTAAAGAAGGATTCAGTCCCTATCAAGAAGCTTTTCAGGGACTCCGACACTTTCATGACATTTGTTCCTGACAGGGTAAAGACTGTTGGGATGTTGCGAAAGAGATATCCTAAAGAGGCAAATGTTTTCAGTATATCTCTTAAGAAGCGTGATTTTTTACGTAGCGACCATTCTCTTGACGTCGCAAAAGCGCGTCGTGTTGTTGTTTCTGAGATGTCGCGTATTGTCGGGGATTTCCGCGACTACAATGGTGGCATGATAATGAAGCAGAACGAGCTACTGTCTTCGTTAAGGGAGATGCTTTCTGCAGATGGCAAGTATAATGAATTTCTTCTTGAAAATTTCTTTTATTCTTTGACGCCCATCATGGCGCGTGCGTTGCTGACTCCGCATCTTATAAAGACGTTGTTTACCATGCTCATTGAAGCTATTGAAGATAATGCTCTCAATAAATCCGTTTTCGCGATGAAAACGCAAGACAACGATGATGCTCTTTTTGTAATGATAACAACGAACGACCATTCCTTGAAGGAAAAGATCGCATACGTTCTCGAGCCTTTACAGACGTCATCTTTACAGGTGATTTCATCTTTCATCAAGAGCGCTGAAACGTCATATTTAGGATACATATGTCGTGGCGACGATCCTTCCCATCGCAAGAAGCTTTTGTCTCTCATAACAAAGCTTTAATTCAATGAACAATGATCAATGATCAATAAAAAAAACTCCAAATTCCGAACTTTGCTCATTGATAATTGATAATTGACCACTGATCATTGATGTTGGCATGCTTTTTGCATGTTACATTAATGTAATATGAAAGGGTTAGTGCGTAGTGTATATGTTTAAAATAATCCTTTTGCCTTTTATCATGCTGTATGTATGATGATGGGATAATACAAACTATATTTATAGTGGGGATGTTATGAAATATTTATATACGATTTTTATTTCGGTATTTTTCTTTCTCTCGTATGCATTATTCGCTGATTCTGGAACAGCGAGCTTACAGATAACAGGAAACATTACCGAGACGGTAACAGTTGAAATCGACGAGACGTCGGGTTATGACAGTCTTGATCTTAATGACAGCATTTCGAGTCAAGAGATAGCGCGTATAAGCATCAATTCTAATGCGAAGGATGGTTTTACGTTGACGTGCACGACTTCTAACAATTTGAATTTCAAGGGCGACGGCACTGCTCAGCAGGAGGCACGTTATACATTGAAGTATCTTTCTGTTGGTGGCGTTGAGAAGACCATCGGCAAGTCTGACGATGGCTCTGATATTACTTACAATGACGGCAGTGGTGCTGTTCTTGAAGATATCAGCATGCAATCGGCTATCACCGATTCTTCGAATCGCACATTGAAGTTAAGTTATACCAATGCTGATCTTTTATGGGAGCCGAATTTCACTGACACGATAACGCTTACTTTGACTAGCAAGTAATTCGTTCGATTATCACAGACGATCTACTGTAATGCTCTGATGGCTGCTGTCATCGGAGCGTTTTTTTAGCGTATAGTAATAGCGTATAGCGCTTTTTCAGTGATCAGTGACCAGTTATCAGTTATCAGTTCGGAGTTCGGAGTTCGGCTATTAGTTCGGAGTTCGGAGTTGGTAGTTCGGAGACAGTAAGCTAACTCTGAACTCTGAACTATGCGGCGTAGCCGTATTTCACTGGTCACTGAAATGCGGCTAAGCCGCATTAAATTTGACATTTCTTTTTTATGATGTTAGTATGAATTTTTTTGAACCTTTTTCATATATGAGGATAGTGTTATGCGTTTTATTTTATGTCTTTTTGTTTTCATGGCATCATTTTGTATTGGTTATGCTATAGAGTTCAGTCCTATGAGTGCGACGTTTGACGGTTCTGGCGACAATGCCACGCAGTCGTTCCAAGTTTACAATCCGTCGTCTACCGACAAAGCTGCGGTGCGTCTTTTTATTGGCGATCGTAGCATTGACGTCGACGGCAATGACACTTTTGTTGAGAACGAGGAAGATTTCATTATTTATCCTCCTCAGATGATTTTACAGCCTGAGCAGACGCAGATCGTCCGTGTTACGTGGATGGGCAACGAAGAGTCCTCTGTTGAGCGTGCGTATCGTATTATTGCCGAGCAGCTTCCTGTAGACCTTAAGAAGCGGGAGTCTGACGGCAAGGCCTCTATACGTCTTCTTATGCGTTTTGTTGGGTCGATATATGTCGTTCCCAATGATGCTTCTGCCGACATTGTTTTGGAGTCTTCGTATGAAGACAGTTCTGATGATATGGTATTGTTATTTGAGAACCGCGGCACTGCCCATGCTCTTCTTCGGGAGCTGAGCCTTTCCATTACTCCCCATGACACTGACGTCGAGGCCCTTCATTTTTCTTCTGAGGAATTGGCGGGGATTTCCGGTGAGAACATTTTGGCGGGATCCAAGAGGAAGTTTTTTCTTTCGCTTCCTGATGATTTTGCTAAAAACGCTTTTGACATAAAGTTCTCTTATGATAATGAGTAATTATGCGGTCGTTTTTTTTGTTATTATGTTTACTGCTGTCGCCTTCGCTTGTTGCTGAGGACATAAAGGTATCGTCACCTTTCGGAAAATTATATACTAGTATTTTCGGTGAGAAAGACGTCTCCGAAAAGGCCGTTGTCCCTTTTTATTTCAATGAAGACAAACGCCCTTCTGGTACGGTGTTGGTATATTTTTCTTATGGCGACGATGACGTCTCTCGTTTCGCTGTAGCTCCTGTCGTAGAGGCTGCTGATCTACGTGCTCATCGTAGTGCTATAGAGAGTCTTTCGTCTGTCGCCGACAACGATGGCATTGTTTCTGTAGAAGACGCCGATGACACTGGTTTTGTTGTAGTTTTCGACAATGCCAATGCGTTGTTACGCATCACCATTGACACCATGCTTCGCGAGGTCGTCGCCCATGATGTCCAGCCGTACAACAACCCATCTATCATCATTCCTACCATCGAGCCTGCGGATCTCAGTGCGTATATCAATGTAAATGCCGGTACGGGATATGCTTTTGATTCTTCTGACAGTGTTACCAGCCGTTCGCGGCAGCCTTTTACTGTAGCTTTTGACGGTACTATAAATTTAAGAGACTGGATTTTTGATGGTGAGGGCGACTATTATGAGAGTGGTGACGTCCATTGGGCTCGTGGTCCTATGCTTCTTTCTCGCGACATCCCCGACAAGTTGCTGAGGTTTTCTTTTGGCGACATAACCTTCCCTACGAAGGGTTTCCAGAAGACGATCACCATCGGCGGTATTGCTGTAACGAAGAATTTCGAGTTGCAGCCGAGCTTCATAGGATACCCTATTTTTAACGAAGAGGTTTTCCTTGAGCATCCTTCTATTGTAGAGATTTTCATCAACGACCAATTATATGAGACGTATTATCTTTCTGCTGGAACGCACAATTTCTATGACCTTCCTGCGAAGACGGGTTCTAACGATGTTATTTTCAAGATCACCGACAATATTGGCAGAGAGAAGATTATTCCAGTACCATTTTTGTATACGCGCAATGCTTTATCGCCGAAGATCTCTCAGCATAGTACTGCTATAGGCACTGAGCCTGTCATCACTGACGGCAGGTATCGTTATCCTGGAAGTCTTTGGCTTGTATCGCATTTTTATCGTCATGGTATCAGCGACACGTTTACTTTGGGAGAATACATACAGGCGCGCAAAGGCCAAGGTCTTTTTGGTTTTGAGGGCATCGTCGCGATGAAATATGGCGCTCTGACTTTCGACACTGCTGCCAGTCATATCTTCGGGAAGACGTCTGGTGGTGCTGTTAGTCTATCTTTCAAGAACTTCCTCTCTAACGCTAGCGACAGTGTCCCTCAGACGTCGTGGAATGCTTCTACGACATTTTATTCTCGGCGTTTTGCTCGTATTACTGTCGACGACCCCGACAAGACGACGCGTTTTTCCTGCAGTGCTTCTGCTGGAAGGCCGTTATTCTATGGTATTTCTGGGAAGGCTGGTGTCGACTACAAATTCCTCCGTGGTGCTGCTAAAGACACGTATAGCATCTCTCTCAATGCGAGTAGGAAGTTACGGAGCAATATCAGCACATCGCTACAGTTCAACTTCATGCTCAACGACAGTGAACAATACGATAGGCGCTGTCTTTTTACTCTTATCTGGTCATTCCCTAACAAGAACCAATATATAACTTTCCACAGGAACTTCAACAGCGATGTATCGCGTACGTCGTGGCGTTACAACTCTCCTAAGAGTGTCAATGCTATAAACTCTACACTCAACTACAACCATTCTACTGCCGACGATAAAGACGAAGGGACGATTTCGGGCTCTGTCCATTACACCATGCGTCGCGCTGTACTTCGCGGGTCATATAGAAACACGGTATCTCTCAGTGACACGTCGTTGATGACGGGCATTTCGCAGATGTCGATAGGGACGGCGCTAGTTTTCGCCGACGGAGTTTTCTCCGTAGGGAAGCCTATATCGGGGAGTTTCGCTGTAATTTCTCGCGACAAAAGCCTTTGGGGTCATAGTGTCGGCGTCGACCCTACTTATGACAACGACTACAATGCCATCGCCGGTATTTTCCCTGGCGTGATATCGTCGATACCCGACTATCAGATGCGTACTGTTTCCATTGACATGAGTTCTCTCCCTGTTGGCACCGACATTGGCGCGTCGTCGTATATATTATCGCCGCGACATAGCAGCGGCTTCTTGATACCTATCCATCGCTATGCTTCTGCTCTCCTCAAAGGCACTCTCGTCGATGGTGTCGGTGAAGTCATCTCTTTCCAGTCGGGATATTTCGTCGATGTTGATGCCGGTGATGAAGGTTCTCCTATACAGTTTTTCACCGACAAGTCCGGGCGTTTTGTTGTCATGGGTGTAAAGCCTGGAACTTATGAGATACAGTTTATCTCCGAAGATTTAGCTCCTACGATGATCACCGTCCCTGAGGGTGTTACAGGAAAGTATTATATCGGTGCTCTCACCATCAACGCCGTGGAGGAATAATGAAGAAACTATTTATAATAATCGGTGTTATGTTTTGTTTTGTTCTATATGGGCATCATTCTTCCGATCCTGACCTAGAGCTTGACATCGAGAATATCACATGGGAAGGGAGTAACAACAGCAACGAATATGACGCCTACAGCATCGACGACGTTACGCAGAAAGTCTCGTTTTATGTGACATATGATGAAAGTTTCGACGACAACTTCTTCGTAACATTCTCCGAAGGGCAGTCTTCTGACTACGACAGATTTATGTCGTGCGGCGGAGAAACGCTTTCATACCAGATCTACGACTCGAAACAGCATCATAACATCTTAAAAGAAATCCCCGAAGCTTCGCAAAACCAAGACGTCATCAAGGGCACTGACAAGCACAACAAAACCCGCGTACAATGCGACTACTATATCTCAATCCCTGCCGGCCAGACCTCCGCTGCTGGCGTCTATACCGATACCTTCGTGTTGAGGCTTTACCAAGGGAAAGTACATAAAACTTATGAGCTCTATGACACCGCTTCCGTAACGTTTACTGCTATAATACCTGCAACGACACAGATCTCCCTGGTAAACAGCGGCGGCAGCTTCGATGCCCTCGACACCAGCCAGAACGTCGACTTCGGCGACATCACAGGGCCTATGTCTTTGACGTTCGATATGCTCGTTCTCAGCAGCGGAAGCTATTCCGTGGCGATGGAGTCGGAGAACGGCGGTGTACTGAAACAGAACGACGTCGATGATGAGATCCCCTACGCACTAAAAATCGATGGCAACATAAAAGACCTGTCAGGCGAAGAAGCAGTAACAGTGGCGTCTGGATCGGAAGCTACACCATCAGGAGGCGACACCTTCCATGTCACCGTCAGCGTCGATACCATAACACAACCCGTCCTCTCCGGAGAATATAACGATGTCGTATACATAGAAGTTTCCTCAACAGAGTAATAGCGTATAGGGATAGCGTTTAGCGGATAGAAAAGAATAAGAGTACAGGAAAGGAATAGGATTTTACCACCACGGAGACGCGGAGAGGCACGGAGTTACACGGAGAGCGCCCACTGCGCAGAGCGCGCAGCGGACGCACAGCTGTCGCCATTGTCGTTGATTGTGCTTCTTTTCTTTGTTTTTCCTATAGCAAACGTAAAGATTCAACCTTATTTTTACGACAACGCGAGAGGTGTCACTGCCGTGTCCGGGTGATGCACGAAGCCTATTCGACCATTTTTGTAGGATGAGCGATAGAATGCCGTTTTATCGCTCATAAATAGGGTTTTTTTTGAGCTATAAAATCGGATTGGCGGTTTATAGGCAAAAAAGAAGCCGCTTGGAGAAAACTCCATGCGGCTTCTATGTCGGAGTAGAGGGATTCGAACCCCCGACCCACTGCTCCCAAAGCAGTTGCGCTAGCCAAGCTGCGCTATACTCCGAAGATGTGCTATACTATACCATTGTGGTAGTTTTCTTACAAGACATTAGTATCTGTAGTAGTCAGGTTTATATGGTCCTTCTGTTGGAACGTTGATATATTCGGATTGTTCTTGTGAAAGTTTCGTCAATTTAACACCTATTTTATCGAGGTGCAGTCTTGCAACTTTCTCGTCGAGGATTTTTGGCAGGAAGTGCAGCCCTTGTCCATATTCTTCATGTTTCGTCCACAGCTCTATCTGTGCGAGCACCTGGTTTGAGAAGGAGTTTGACATAACGAATGAGGGGTGTCCTGTAGCGCATCCGAGGTTTACTAGTCGTCCTCTTGCTAGGAGTATTATGCTTTTCTTTGAATCTTTCCATATGAACTTATCGACTTGTGGTTTGATATTCATTTCTTCGATATTTTCGTTATTTTCTAGCCATGCCACGTTAATTTCGTGGTCGAAGTGTCCTATATTGCATATTATTGCTTCATCTTTCATGACGTCCAGATGTTTTCCTGTGATGATATCTTTACATCCTGTTGCCGTCACGAAGATATCGGCGACGGGAGCGGCATCTTCCATGGTGGTGACCTCGTATCCTTCCATAGCGGCCTGGTATGCGCAGATGGGGTCAATTTCTGTGATAAGGACTCGTGCTCCGAAGCCTCGCATCGACTGTGCGCATCCTTTTCCTACGTCACCATATCCTGCGATGACGACGACTTTCCCTGCTACCATGATATCGGTAGCGCGCTTGAGTCCATCGGCGAGGGATTCTCTACATCCGTACAGGTTGTCGAATTTAGATTTTGTTACGGAGTCGTTAACGTTTATTGCTGGGCATCCTAGTGTTCCTTTTTCTACCATAGCTTCTAAGGTATGGACACCTGTCGTTGTTTCTTCTGTGATACCGCGGATATCTTTTAGAAGTTGTGGGTATTTATCGTGTACTAATTCTGTTAGGTCGCCGCCATCGTCTAGGATCATATTAAGTGGTTTTTCGTCGAACATGATAGTCTGTTCTATACACCACAGGTATTCTTCTTCTGTCTCGCCTTTCCATGCATATACTGGTGTCCCTGTAGCTGCTATTGCTGCGGCGGCGTGGTCTTGTGTAGAGAATATATTACAAGAGCTCCACTGCACTTCTGCACCTAGGATTTTCAGTGTTTCGATAAGGACGGCGGTTTGTATCGTCATATGCAGGCATCCTGCGACACGTGAACCTTGTAATGGTTTGCTTTCGCCATATTCTTCACGTAGCGCCATAAGTCCTGGCATTTCTTTCTCTGCCATAACGATCTCTTTACGTCCCCATTCTGCTAATTTCTTTCCTTCCTCGGAGGTGATATCGAGGTCGTTTATTATTTTATAATTTTTCATTATGTTTTCCTTTGTTTTGTTGAATTATCGCGTTATAAGATATCATGATTCTTTCTTTGTGTGAACAAAAAAGAGCAGGTTAGCGCCTAAAATGATGAAAGGTATGCTGAGGTATTGTCCCATAAGGAGATAATGCTCTCCGTCGAAGAGCATACTCATTGGTTCTTTAAAGAATTCTACGAAGAATCTGAAGCCGAAGATCATTACGAAGAACAGCCCGCTGAGGAGTCCCCTTTTTGTCAGGGCTTGATATTTTTTGCATATGATAAAGAGTGTTATGAATGTAAAGAGGTAGAACATTGCTTCGTACAGCTGCACGGGGTGTCGTGGTATTGGTGTGCTACCGTCGAAGGGTGTTCCGAAGACGACAGCCCAAGGCATATTTGTTTCCGTTCCTATGACCTCTTGGTTGAAGAAATTTCCCATCCTGATAAACGCTCCTACTAGCGCTGTTGGTACGACTATGGCGTCGAACAGGAAGAAAAACGTTGCTTCTGGGATTTTTTTCTTCACGGCGCGTGCTGCAAAGACTAGTGCTATCATCACCCCTATAGCTCCTCCGTGGCTGGCGAGCCCTCCTTCCCATATTTTTATTATGTCGAAAAGATTGTCTCGGTATAGCGGCCAGCTATAGAAGAACACATGTCCTAGCCGTGCTCCTATTATTGTTCCTGCGACGACGTACCACGCCATTTTATCTACGCTTTCTCTTGCGAGGATTTTCGATTCGTAAGGTTTGTGATGTTGTCGTAGTGTTTTGGCGAAGATATTTACGAGGAAGAGGTATCCTATTGCGAATCCTGTGGCGAAGAGTAAGCCGTACCACATGATTGGGTGGTTGATAAATGGTATTGTTATGAATACGGGGTCTGGATCCCAGTAGAACCATGCCATAATATTGTATCCTCAAAATTTAATATTTAGTATACTTCATAAATGAATTTTATGAAAGTTCGGAGTTCGGAATAGGAATTTTCACCACAGAGTACACAGAGGACACAGAGAAGAAAAGAACATGGCTGGGGGATTCTCCCCCAGGCCCCCGTTTTTGAACGGTAAACTGTGAATGGTGACCTGTAAACTTTTTAAAATCCTCGGGGTTCTAGGGGTGAAGCCCCTAGCCCAATCCTATTCCTCTCTGTGTCCTCTGTGGCTCTGTGGTAGAAATTGGGGTTTGGGGTTCGGATTTAGGAGATAGGAGATAGGAGATAGGAGATAGGAGGCGGGAATGTTGAAGGTTAAGATAATAACACCTGGGAAGACTAAGGAGCATTGGTTAAAGGATGCTCTTGACGAGTATTGCAAGCGTCTTAGTGGTGCTATTGCCATAGAGTTCGTATATCCTCGCGATGACGCGCATCTTATTGCTCTTGTCGACAAGGAGAGGCTTTGTCTTGCTTTGGATCCTTTTGGTGATGTTGTCACCAGCGAGGGTTTTTGTAAAATATTGTATAAAGCTTTCGAAGAAGGAGGCTCTCGAGTTTCTTTCGTTATCGGGGGTCCTGAGGGTCTTCCTGATGTTGTAAGGAAAAGGTGTAATATGTTGAGGCTTTCTTCTATGACGTTCACGCATCAGATGACACGTCTTATACTTTTAGAGCAGATATACCGTGCTGCTGAGATATATCGCGGTTCTTCGTATCACAAATAAGGAAAAAGGTATTTATGGAAATTCTTGGCATTGGCAACGACATCATCGCGATATCGCGTATAGCGGCGAGCATTGAAAAGCATGGCCAGCGTTTTATTGACAAAGTCTTCACTGTTAAAGAGCGCGAGTATTGTGAGGGTTATGGCAGCGACAGGATAGGTCACTATGCCGGGCGTTTTGCTGCAAAGGAGGCTGCCGTCAAGGCTTTGGGTACTGGATTTTCGCAAGGGATCTCATGGCATGACATCGAGATCCTTAATGACAGCAATGGCAAGCCGTATGTTGTCGTTAGCGATATCATCATCGAGAAGTTTGGTGGTATAGATATTATGATATCGTTGAGTCACTGCCATTCTAGCGCCACTGCCGTGGCGCTAGCATTTATCAATGATCAATGATTTAAAACGGTGAGAATGTTGTGAGGTATCCTATTGTGAAGCTATCGACATGTTCTGGAGCGTTTCGTGCGTATATACGTCGCGAGTATTCTGCTGTGATGGTGCCGTTATATCCGAAGCAATATCCGTAGCGTGCTCCTATATCTACAGAGCGATTTTCTACCGAGCCGTATCCATTGAATGGAAACGCTAGAGCTCTTGCTCCGAGGCCTCTTGTGAAGTTTCCGAAGAATTTCCACTGGTGTACGTCGAAGAAGTTACGCTCCCATGCGAGTTCTCCTCGAAGTCCTGGCGCTCCTCTATTTGATAAGACATACCCTAGATTTGCCCAGTATCTGCACAGCCAGAATTTCCCTGAGGAGATTTCTTTACCTACGGAGACATGTCCTTCGATATCGATATCGCCACGGTGGAAGGTGCTGACGTCGTGTTTGCTGTCGCCAGTAGGTATTGTCAGTGACGCTCCCCATGCTAAGCTTACGGGGTCTCCGACGATGTCATTGAGTTGTAGATATCGTGTTGTTACCTTAATATTGTCGACGCCGGTATTTTGTCTTCTTGTGCTGCTTAGGAGCATCTCGAGTTCTGCCGTCAATCGTGTATCGGGGACGACTGTAAGGCTGAAGTTTGTGAAGTCATCGAACGAAGGGTATCGTATTCTTCCATCGTCGGAGTGTGTTTTTGTATATTGTTGGAATCCGTATGAGGCGCGGAATTCAAACTCTTGGAAGTTCCCGAACCACGGCTTATATTCTGTAGCGTATCCTGTTATTGAGCAAAGTGCTATCAATGCCGTCATCACTATTTTTTTCATCGTTTTATCCTTTTTTTAACAACCACTGTTCTACTTCTAATGCTGCCATACATCCTGACCCTGCTGCCGTCACTGCCTGACGATATTTATGGTCGTATACGTCTCCTGCGGCGAATACTCCTGGGATGCTTGTTTCGCATGTTCCCGCTTTTACTTTAAGGTATCCGTTATCTTCGATATCGAGCTGTCCTTCTAGGAAGTCGACATTGGGCTTATGTCCTATAGCGAAGAAAACCCCTGCGGCGTCGCGGGAATGTTTTTTTTTTGTTTTCGTGCTTTTTAGTACTACATTTTTTACTACGTCGTCACCTTCGACTTTATCTATAACGGTATCCCATAGTATTTCGATATTTTGGTGTTCCATAACTTTTTTCGCCATAGCTTTCGTTGCGCGCAGCTCATCGCGGCGGTGTACGATATAGACTTTTTTTCCGTATCGCGTGAGGAACAGTGCTTCTTCGCAAGCGGTATCGCCGCCGCCGATTACGAAGAGTTCTTTGTCGCGGAATATTGGCATAGCGCCATCGCATGTCGCGCATGCTGTCACTCCTCGCTGCCAGAATTCGCCATCTTTAGTTCCTTCGACGTCGAGGCGCATTGCCGAGGCTCCTGTTGCTATTATTATAGCGTCGCATGTCACTGTTGTTTTTTTGCCTTTGATGACGAAGGGTTGTGCTTTAAGGTCTACGCTTTCGACGTCTTCTGCTAGGATCTTCGTTCCGAAGCGTTCGGCTTGTTTTTTGAAGCGCGTCATAAGCTCTGGGCCTTGTATACCTTCGGGGAATCCCGGGAAGTTTTCGATATCTGTTGTTGTCATGAGCTGTCCGCCTGCGGGCCCCGAGAAGAAACCCTCGAAAAGTATTGGGGATCGTTCTGCCCTTGCTGCGTATATTGCGGCAGTATATCCTGCTGGTCCTGATCCTATGATGACAAGAGTGGTGTGTTCCATAGTGTTAATACCCATGATTGCGCCCTATATTTCCTTTAGCGCCATAGAGTTGGGCAAGATGGCTCAGTAAGCGACAAGCGAATAGTTGTAACTATTCGCGAGGAACAAAATGAGTCAGGTTGCCTGACACTATGGATGCTATAGGAAACAGTGTCTTTTTCCTTTCTAAAAATCCCTGACAAAAAATATAAACATGTTAAGATAAATATCTTAAACCATTATTATTTCTTATTGTTTTTATTTACCCATTTGCTATTATTTGGCTTCACCATATATCTTTTTGAAGCAGCACATCTGCTTTGATTCTATCCTCGCGAATGTTTTAACATTCGCCCGTCTTTCATCTTCGCACCTGTACCACTGCAAAAACCCTATGGCAAAGTATAGGTCGCAATCATGGGTAATACTTTTTATGTTCTTAAGAAAGACGTTGTATACTTTTATTCATTTTTTTCTCAAGGGTTTTGTCTGTGGTGCCGGCATCTTTCTACTCCGAGATCTCTACTCAAACCTTTGTCTTTCAAACTTTTAGTATATAAAAACCTTGCCTTAAAATATCAAACTTCTTTATACTATTGTTCATTTTTATTAAGGATTTGTGATGGTAGCGCTGCTTCATAGGATTTTCAACGTACGTTATGGCGAGAAAAAGAAGGCCTTTCTTTTTTCGTTGTTAGGTTTCGTTTGGTCATTGGGGGCATCTTGTGGCAACATTCTTGGCGACGCCCTTTTCATTGCGAATATTGGTACTGAGAAGTTTCCTCATGTTTTCATTGCCACTGCTTTGGTGATGTTCATTGTAGCGATATTTTTTCTGAGGGCTCTTAACCGTTATTCTTCTTCGTCGATTTTCAGGGCGGCATTATGTATAGGTGCTGTGTTGTATGCTTTTGGTTATTTCCTTCTTATCTGCGGTGTTGTTAGCGATGATTTTATTTTCTGGTTCGTTGTAAAGATTTTCTCTTATGCTTTATTCATCAATCTTTTGACGTGTTATTGGACGTTTGTCGACAAGTATTATACCTTTGCTGCTGCGAAGCGTCTTTTCGCGCTATTCAACACTGCTATTTTCTGTGGTGTCGCTATTGGTGGTGGTTGGTTTTTGTCGTTAGGCTTTCTTGACATCCACCATCTTTTTCTTTGTATTGTGATGTTTTTATCTGCTAGTGTTGTTCTTGTAACGTTTATTACTTCGCATCTTGATGTTACCGACAATGGTGCTGTTAATGTTATTGACAGTGTTACGACGAAACCTTCTCTTAAGGAGGTTGTTTTTTCTATTATGTCGTCGAGGTTTACGATATTGCTTCTTACTGCGAACATTATGATACAGCTTCTTGAGATCATCGCGGAGTACGATTACATGGTGGCTTTTGAAGTTTATTTTTCTTCATTATATATTGACATTGGCGAGCCTTTAACGCATTTTATCGGCGAAGTAAACATGTTTGTATCTATTGGAAACATTTTCATCGGATTTTTTATTTACAATTATTTCATCAAGAAGTTTGACGTCAGCAATGGAATTCTAATTATACCTTTATTATTTTTATCTTTTTTTATTATGAGGTCTTGTGGTGTGACGTCGATGTTCCTTCCTGTCTTTGGTTTTTCTATCGTTGAGGGATTGTTGTACACTATCAACGACAACAATTTCACGTTACTTCTCAATGGCGTGCCGACTAATGTCAAGAGTCATATACGCGTCATCAGCGAATCGTTTTTCGAGCCTCTTGGCATTATGATAAGTGCTACGTTATTGCTTTTTCACAAAGCCAACAGCACATCTATTGGGCTGCTTCTTTCTGGCGTCGTCTTAATCGTTGCTATCATGCTCCGCGCACGATATAGCGATTCCGATTGTCAATGCAAGGCTTCTGTAACAGATTCTATTGTCGTTAGCGGTTGCGAGAATTGTTCATCTTGAGATATGTATACAGAGGTTTTTTTGTTGATGGTATTATATGTTGAGAGTTCTGGGAAGTTTTTCGTTATGCGGGTATCGTGAAGCAAGGCGTCGTTATCGCGTTTCCATATTACTGTAGTGTGTGGGTGATATTGTTGTCCTAGCAGGTGTTGTATTTCTTTTTTCATAGTATCTTTTTTATCGAGGGCGATGATTATTGTCTGTGCTTTTTTGTCGTAGTATCGCATAAGCGCGAGTAGGTGGTAGCAGTGTCCTATGGGGTATTGTTTCATTGGTGTTTCAGCTCCACGCATTATGCCTTCGGCGTGGACGAAATATATTGGGTCGTTTGTTATCTTGTATAGTCGCAGTAGGTTTTCGGTATGGACGGCGTTTCCTGAGGGTTCTGCTAAGTCGATATACTGGCATCTTTGTAGTATTATCGCGGGGTCAAGGCCATCGGTGACGTAGTATGAGCCGTTTCCGGTGCGGAACTCCCTGCTTAGGATATTCGTCATATGCCTTGCCCATTCGAGCCACTGTGTTCCCCTATCGCTTTCGAATAGTGTTATAGCGGCGCGTATCATATAAGCATAGTCATTAAGAATGCCGAAGTATTTTGCTTCGTCGTCGCGCCAGCGTCGTAGTAGGTGTCCTGCTTCCTGCATATTCTTTTGTATAAACCGTGCTGCTTTTTCTGCGGCGTCGAGGTATGCGTCGTTTTCTAATGCAAATCCTGCTTCTGCGATGCTGTGGATCATGAGGGCGTTCCATGACGTCAGAACCTTATCGTCTTTATTGGGCTGCAGTCGGCATTTCCGTGCTTTTTTAAGTAGAGGATATGAGGCATTGAGGGTGTCGACGAGTTCTTCTTTATTGATCTTATGTTTATCGGCATATTCTTCTTCTGAGAGTTGCGCATATAGCGTGCTTCTTCCGTTGAAGTCGCCTTTATCTGTGATGTTGTAGTATTTACAAAACGTTTTCGCTCTTTTGTGTCCTATAGCGTCGATAATTTCCTGTGGCGTCCAGGTGTAGTATTGTCCTTCGCGTCCTTCGGCATCGGCGTCACACGACGAGAAGAAGGTACCGTTGTCGTTAGTCATTTCTTCTAGTATAAAGTCTATCGTTTTGTTACATACATCGCGATATTCTTCTTTTTCCGTAGCCTTCCATGCTTCTAGGTATGCTGAGATGGCGTTGGCGTTGTCGTATAGCATCTTCTCGAAGTGTGGAATTCTCCATTGTTCGTCTATTGTAGCGCATGAGAAACCTCCTGCTATGTTGTCGTATACGCCGCTGCGGCGCATGACGTCGAGGGTAGTATCGGCATAGAATATTGCGCGTCCTTCTCCGTAGTGTTCGCCGACTCTTAGCATGAGGTTTGCCTGGTATCCTATGGGTGACTTGGGAAGTCCTTTTATTCCGCCGAAGACGGGGTCGGCAAGTTGTATGATCTGTTCGGCGGCTTCTTCGATGACGCCTTTATCTGGAAGTGTGTCGCCACCGGTACGTACTGTTGTTGCTATGGCGTATAGTATCGCTTCAGACTGTTCCACGACGATCTCTTTTTCGGGGCTGTCCCATAATTTTATAGCATCGGCGATGAACTCCGGGAACGTTCTAGCTCCTATTCCCGACTCTATGGCGTTTTGGGTGAAGGCGAAGAAGGGTATAAGGTTTGGCGTGAGGAACATATTAAGAGGCCATTCTGATGTTCCTGCTGTCATCGCCTGTGACATCTCGAAATATATGCCGCTGACGTCGGGGTATTCATCTTTATCAATTTTTACGTTGACGAACGCCTCGTTCAAAAGTTCTGCTATTGCTGTGTCGTTAAAATATGTTTTTTCTGTAATTGTTCCCCAGTGGCATGTCGAGTATCCAATAGAGAGGAATATTGGCTTATTCTCTTCGCGTGCCACGAAGAATGCTTCGTCGCCCCATGGATACCATTCTACGGCATCATTGACGTGCCTCATAAGGTATGGCGATTTTTCGTTTATGAGTTTATTTGGTGTACGTCCTGCTGTCATACTGTTCCTGTCGTTATAGATATCATCAAGTTTATACATGACATCTTGCATAAAGTCTAATATCTTATTGAACTTTTAATCTAGAAGACGTATCACATAATGTGTGCGAAATAAAAAACCATTATAAGGAGAAAATATTATGCCTTTAGTACCAATGCGACCTTTACTAGACTATGCTGCCGAGAAAAAATTCGGTATATGTGCCCTTAACGTCAACAACATGGAACAGATACAGGCTATCATGGAAGCGGCGCGTGCTACTAACAGTCCTGTCATCGTACAAGCCAGCCGTGGAGCGCGGATGTATAGTAATGATGCCTTTTTAAGGAACCTCATCCTTGCTGCTGTTGAGGTATATCCTGAGATCCCTATCGTCATGCACCAAGACCATGGCAACAGCGCCGATACATGCCTCAGCGCGATAAAGAACGGATTTACTAGCGTTATGATGGACGGCTCTCTCGAAGCCGACGGCAAGACTGCTGCAAGCTACGAATATAATGTCGCTGTAACGCGTTATGTCGTCGACGTTGCCCACAGTCTCGGCGTCTCCGTCGAAGGCGAGCTTGGATGTATAGGATCGATAGAAACACTGACAAGCGCAGCGGAAGACGGACAGGGCGCCGAAGGCAAGCTAACTCTCGACCAGCTTCTCACGGACCCTGACCAAGCCATCGACTTTGTAGAGCGTACTGGTGTCGATGCTCTCGCCGTAGCGATAGGGACGAGTCATGGTGCATACAAATTCACGAAGAAGCCTACCGGAGATGTCCTTGCTCTCGATCTCATCGAAAAGATCCATGAAGCCCTTCCTAACTGCCACCTCGTCATGCACGGCAGCAGCTCGGTACCGAAAGAGCTCGTCGACATCATCAACGCCCATGGCGGCGCCATCCCTGAAACTTATGGCGTCCCTGTCGAAGCCATACAGCGCGGCATCGCCGCTGGTGTCAGGAAGGTAAACGTCGATACCGACAACAGGCTCGCCATGACAGGAGCGATACGTACGCTCCTAACCGAGAAGCCCGCAGAGTTCGACCTCCGTGCATATATGAAGCCGGCACGCGCGGCGATGCAGAAAGTTTGCGAAGAGCGTATGACACAATTCGGGCAGGCCGGCCACGCGCCAACAACACCGATCGTCACCCTCGAAGAGATGGCGAAGCTCTACAAAGATGGAACCTACGGCGAGGCCGCTAAACCCACCGTCATAGCATAGCCTTTTGGAGGGACCCTGCCCCTCCAAACCACCCCGCCAAAGGAAACGAAGTTTCCTCTGGACACCTGTTTACCATGTCGCCACACTCTCGTCGTCTGTCGCTTCGTTACTAAGAATTGCACCAGCTAAAAAAGCGCTTAGCCCTCTAAGGAGGGCTCATTTTCGGCTTACGCCAAAAATGCCTGCGCTTTATGACTGGTGCAATTCGCAAGCGAGTCCCGCCATCGGCGATTTTTGCTAATCCGCAAAAATCCTCTCCTCGGCGGGACAAAAGGAGGTTGTTATTCTTTACACATCTGCAGTAAAAATTTGCTCTTCATAGACTTGTGAAATAAGCACTTTATGCAACAAAACCTGTTCGTAATACTGTTTAGACTTATGGGTAATAGGATGGAGTGGTGCTCATCATAGGAACTCTGTACTCCCCACGTAGGCGACAAAACGAACGGGCATAAACAGTGCTGAAGCGCTGTTTATGCCCGTTCGTTTTGCTGCCGCCGATTAATCGCCATCGCGATGGCGATTAATGGTATAACGCTAGCAATAAACTACTTAAGAATCTTTTTGCTATGTTTCGAGATCGTGTAATATAGGAGCGATTTTTTCTAGGACTTCGGTGTCGGTGATTTTGTCTATGAAGAGTATGCCGTTGAGGTGATCTTTTTCGTGCATAACGACGCGGGCTTTTAACCCACAAAGATTTTCTGTGAAGGTATTGCCCTCGAGGTCCTGTGCTTCTATCGTCAGTGTTTTGGAACGTATAACGTCTTCGTGTATTCCTGGTACCGACAGGCACCCTTCGGGGAAAGGTATTGTCTCTTCGCTATGGTTTGATAGTTTTGGGTTTATAAAAACCTGTGGGTCTTGTGGGATACATTCTCCGTCTTCTGTTGTTGTGAAGAGCCGTATCACGAAGACACGTTTCGACACTCCTATCTGTGATGCTGCTAGTCCGATGCCGCTACTTTCGTCCATCGTCTCTACCATATCAGCGACGAGTTCTTTTATTTCGTCGTTGATATCTTCTATAGGTTCAGATTTTTCTCTAAGGACAGGGTCCGGATAATATACTATTTTTCGTATCATAGTTCAGCCTGTTCCGTCTGTTGTTGTATGTATTCATTGCTTGCGGCTTTTGTTTTGGCGCGTCCTAGCGATCCCGTCCAGAACGAAAGTACAACGCATGATACCATGAATATCGTTGCTAGCCATGCTGTGAATTTCGTGAGAACGTCAGCTGTCGAGGCTCCGAACATCGAGCTGGAGTCTCCCCCGCCGAAGGTGGCTCCTAGTCCTGAAGACTTACTTTCTTGTATTAGTACGACGAGGCAAAGTAATAGTGCCACGACGATGAAAGTAATAATAGCGAAGTAGTAGATAAAACTCATTGTTACTGTTTCCTTTATTTATCGAAGTTTACAAGTTTGACGAACGATTCTGGCTGCAGTGCTGCTCCACCGACTAGTGCTCCGTCGATATCATTTTGCGCCATAAGTTCTTTGACGTTTTCGGGTTTAACCGATCCGCCGTATAGTATTGTTATTTTTTGTGCGACGTCATCGCCGAAGACATCTTTTATCACGGACCTGCAGAAGACGTGTGTTTCTTGTGCGACGTCGACAGTTGCTGTTTTCCCTGTCCCTATCGCCCATACTGGCTCGTAAGCGATGACTAGAGGTCCTACATTTTCTGCGGTGAGATCTGCTAGGCTTTCGGTAAGCTGTTGTCTTAGGACTTCTTCGGTTTTGTTATTTTCGCGATCTTCTAGTGTCTCTCCGACGCATAGTATCGGTTGTATTTTTGCGCTTAGAGCTTTTTTAATTTTTCTGTTGATGAATGCGTTATCTTCGTTGAAATACGCTCTTCTTTCGGAGTGTCCTATCACTACGAACTGCGCTCCTGCTTCTATAAGCATATTGGCGGCGATTTCTCCTGTGAAGGCTCCTTCATCGGCGTCGTTCATATTCTGTGCTCCGATGACAACGTTAGTATTTGCTGTTTTTTCGCTGGCGGGGCGTATAGCGGTATATGGTACGGCGAGGTATACGGCGTTATCGCTGTTGGCGACTTCGGTTGCTATGGCGTCGACGAATGCTGTCGCTTCTGCTATAGTCTTATACATCTTCCAGTTTCCTGCTATGATATACTTCCGTGCCATGGCTATGTATCCTTTATGTTGTAATTTTGTTTCTTTATCTACTATACTTACTTCGAATTTTAAAAGACAAATTTTAACGTTTATTCGTTAAGAAATCAAGGTGAAACATTCAATATGCTAAATCCTCTCGAGGCCATTACGATATCGCAGGCGACGCAGAAGATCAAGGTTCTCCTTGAGGGTTCTTTTCGTAATGTCCTTATACGTGGTGAAGTCAGCAATCTCACAAACCATTCTTCTGGGCACAAATATTTTTCTTTGAAGGATTCTGGTGCGCAGATATCGGCGGTGATGTTCCGTGGTGATGCTTTAGGTCTGAAGAAGGTCCTTTCTGCTGGTGATGACGTCGTTGTACGGGGTGACATTTCCGTATACCCTCCTCGTGGGAACTATCAGATTATCGTCAGGGAGGTAATGCATGCTGGTATTGGTGAATATCTTCTAAAGTTCGAGGCTTTGAAGAAGAAGCTCGAAGGTTTGGGGTGGTTTTCTGAGGATACAAAGAAGGCGTTGCCGCGTCATATCACAACGCTAGGCATTGTGACGAGTCCTACTGGGGCGGCGGTTCATGACATCATCGACGTTGCAAGGCGTCGTGTTCCTGGGATTCGTGTTGTCATCAATCCTGTCCTTGTCCAGGGCGACGGTGCTGCTGTCGATATTGCGATGGCGATACAGCAGATGAACGAGTATGGTCTTGCTGATGTTATTATTGTCGGTCGTGGTGGTGGAAGTATTGAGGATTTATGGCCTTTCAACGAAGAAGTTGTTGCCAAGGCTATATACGACAGTGTTATCCCTGTCGTCTCTGCTGTAGGCCATGAAACGGACTATACCATCGCGGACTTTGTCTCTGACGTCCGTGCTCCTACGCCTTCTGCTGCTGCCGAGATTGTCACGGCATCGATGGTCCAAGACATTGAGAAGATCACGACGTTACAGAAGCATATTGTCCATATGGCATCGCAAGTTGTCCGCGGTGCACGTTTTAGGCTTGACGCTGTTATCAAGCAGCCATGGTTTATCGCTCCCTGTCGTGTTTTAGAGCTTTACAAGCAGCGTGTTGACGAACTTTCTTGTGTTATCGATGGTGCTATGCGGCGTAATATTGAGAAGTATAAGCTTGTTGTAGGGTCGTTTGTTTCTGCCTTTAAAGCTTTGAATCCCAAAAGCATAATGGACAAGGGCTATAGTATTGTCTTTTCGAAAAAGGACAATTCCGTTATTCTTTCTGCCAAGGACGTCGTTGATGGGCAGAAATTAAAGATCCGTCTTTATGACGGCGAAGTACATGCTATTACCGAGGAGGTTGTACAATATGGCGAAGAGTAATAAAGCTACCATGAATTTCGAGAAGACGTTGTCACGTCTTGAGACGATTTCTGAAGCGATGAATTCCGTCGATACTGGTCTTGACAAATCTTTATCGTTGTATGAAGAAGCCGACGCTCTTATTGGAGGATGTCTCCAGCATTTAAAAGCTGCTGAGGATAAGATCGAGGTACTTACCAAGAAGCGTGATGGCGGTGTTGTTCTCGATGACGATGGTTCTCCTAAGACAAGTGAATTTTAATAATAAAAAAAGGAAAGACATATGGAATACCCTCTTCTCGACAGTATTGCTGGCCCTGGTGACATTAAAGACTTCGACGATGCTACTTTAAAAGCTCTTTGTGATGAAGCGCGGCAGCGTATCATTGATGTGTTGTCTGTCAATGGCGGACACCTTGCGTCGAACCTCGGCGCTGTAGAGCTTACTGTTGCCATGCACAAAGTCTTCGACTCCCCTGTCGACAAATTTTTATGGGACACCAGCCATCAATCTTACACTCACAAGCTCCTTACTGGCAGGCATTCTAGTTTCGAAAGTTTGCGTCGTTATCATGGTATTACTGGTTTCGGCAATCCTATGGAGTCTGATCACGACCATCTTTATGCTGGACATGCTGGCACAGCGCTTTCTTCGGCGTTGGGTCTTGCTGAGGGGCGCGACCAGCGTATTGAAGAGGGGCATATTGTCCCTGTCATCGGCGATGGAAGTTTAACTTGCGGTCTTATTTTGGAAGCTTTGAATAACATTCCCGAAGACCTTAAGAAATTCGTTGTCATCCTCAATGATAATAACATGGCAATCTCCGAGAACGTCGGTGCTATTACTAATATATTGAGTCGTCTTCTCAACAACCCTAAGATGGACAAGTTTTACCATGACGTCGATACTTTCCTCAACAAGATCCCGTCATTGGGAAGGATTTTGTCTGAGAAGGGCAAGAAAGTCCGTGAATCTTTACAGAACATTGTAAGTCCTTCGTTATTCTTCGAGCAGTATAACATGTCGTATCTTGGCCCTTTCGACGGCCATGATGTCAACAAACTCGTCGAGGTTTTGGAAGAGGTCAAGAACTCTGAGTGGCCTGTTTTGGTCCATGTCATCACCAAGAAGGGCCTGGGTATGGACGAAGCGATAAAGAACCCGACGGCATACCATGGTGCCAAGCCTTTTTATCCTGATACCGGGAAGTTCCTTCCTGACGCTTCGCCGAAGCCTACTTTCCCTAAGATTTTCGGCCAGCAGCTTCTTTCTATGGCTGAGCGTGACGATGGTATCATTGCTGTCACTCCTGCCATGCTTTCGGGGTCGTGTCTTGAAGGTATCATGGAGAAATTCCCTGAAAGGTGTTATGACGTCGGCATCGCCGAAGGTCATGCTGTTACGTTTTCTGGTGCTCTTGCTCATGGCAAGAAATTGAAGGTCGTTGCTGCGATATATTCTACATTTTTACAGCGTGCTTTCGACAACGTCTTCCATGATGTATGTCTTCAGGAGTCCCCTGTTATCTTCGGTGTCGACAGGGCGGGATTTGCTGCTGCTGACGGCACCACACACCATGGCATCTATGATATTGCTTTCCTCAATGCCATCCCTGGCATGGTTATAGCGCAGCCGCGCGATGGTGTAGTCCTTAGGGACATTATGTCTTCGGCATTCTCGTGGCAGCGTCCTACGGCGATACGGTATCCTAACACTGTCACCAACGATGACGATGGAGAATCTCGCTGTGAGCGTCTTCTTGGCAAGGGGGAAATTCTTGCTGAGGGAAAAGATGTCGCGATAATAGCATTGGGGCATATGTGTAAGACGGCATTGGAAGTTCGTGAGATTCTTTCTGGTCATGGTATCAACGTCACTGTCGTCGATCCTGTTTTCGTGAAACCTCTCGACGAAGATCTTATGCGCGACATTTTAGGGCGCCATAGGGTAGTCTTTACTGTCGAAGAGCATGCTCTTATTGGCGGCCTTGGAAGTATTATCAATAACTTCGTCGTGAAAAATGGTTTTTCTGATACTAAGGTGGTAAACTGCGGCATTGACGATGTTTTTGTCGAGCAGGGCGGCTATGGAGACCTTCTTAACGAGGTAGGCCTTACTGCTGAAAAGCTCGTCGCTACAGTTCTTAAAACTTTTTACCCTGAAAATCACTCATGATAGCAGCTATCATAGCAAACATGGACAAAGAAGAGGCGCGTGATCTTAGCATCAAGGTCCGCGACTTCCTTGTAGAGCGCGGTGTTACCGTCGTAACTGATGACGCGTGCTGTGAGGCCCTTGATATTGCACCCATTTCTAGCGTTGCTCCTGGTGACATTGATGTCATCATCGCCATGGGTGGTGACGGCTCGATACTACATATGTTACACAATCATCCTGACCTCGGCGCTCCTGTTTTCGCGGTGAATCTCGGAGGCCTTGGTTTTATGGCGGAGATACCAAAAGAAGACGTATTTCCTTGCCTAGAAGATTTTTTGGAAGGACGCTATCGCGTCGAAGAGCGCGTCATGCTTCACGGTGCTGCATCAGGAGAGGTTCCACCTTTTGCTGTAAACGAAATCGTAGTTCATCGGTCTCCTAATCCTTGTCTTGTCGACCTTGCTATTGACGTCGACGGGAAATATTTCAATACCTTCGCTGCTGATGGGATTATCATCGCCACTCCTACGGGTTCTACGGCATATTCTCTTGCTGCTGGCGGGCCGATATTATCTCCTGAACTCGATGCTTTCGTTATGACGCCGATAGCGCCACATACGATATCGAACAAACCATTTGTCTTCAGGGCCGACCAGACGATACAGGTACGCCATCTCAGCGATGGAAAGCCTATAGAGGTAACTTTTGATGGCATAGCGTCGTTTACAATGGCTACTGGTGATGCTATTACGGTGTCGCGTTCTGAGAGGACTTTCAAGTTGGTATGTCTCGACAGGCACGATTTCTTCACGACACTTCGCGAGAAACTCAATTGGTCGGGGAAACTACGATCAAGATAGTAAAATCAATGCTCAATGATCAATGATCAATGTTCTATGTATTGTTCGATATCTTCGCGGAATTCTTTGATCTGCTCTTCTAGTAGGCGCTGTTCTTTTTCGACTTCGCTTTCTATGGCGGCATCTTCGTCGTCGATCTCTTTACGCATGGCGATATCCGAGATATATTGTTGTGTGAAGTCATCTATTATAGAGGCTAGGGCTGTGTTGACATCTTTCTCTATGCGTCCGCGTCGCGAAATGAAGAGTTTTTCTTTCTCCCATGTTATCGCCTGCCATGTGAAGTCTTGAGCCCACGAGTCACGTTTTATTGTGACGTCTTCGACGAGTCGCACTGTACACGTCATGATATACGTCACCCCCGAGGGTACTATTACTAGAGAAGCGTGTAGGAATGGAAGCATATTCTTCGGCGAAAATCCAACTTCGGTGTTGAAGACCTCTTCGCCGAAGAGCCGTTGTACGCTTTTTCGTAGAGCGTTGCTGGTCATTGGCAGTTCTTCGCCTTCGGGGACGATAACCTGTGCTACGATGCGCAGATTTTTTGTTAGGTCATCGAAATCATCATTACCAACCCATACGCCACGCTCGTCGAGGGTATTCGTCACCCATCCTGGGTTATAATACACTTCGACATCTTCTTCGTCGTCGCCAGTGGTGTCGAGGGTTTTGCCGTTGGTGGTATATGTTATAGCGTTAAGTGTTGTGCTTTGCGCTACGACGAATATCATCGCCATAGCGATGAAGAACATTATAAATTTATTGGCTTTCATGACCTTTACACCTCATTATTATATCAACATATTTTTTATGTTATAAGATATCGACAAAAAAGTGAAAACTTTTATTATTACATCTAGCAATCTGACACATCATCTTCTAGAGTTGCAAAAGGATTTCCTGAATGTTTTTTGCCCCAGCGATCTTTTTCCGGAAACTGTCTTATTTGCTCTGCTTCCGCCATTTTTTGTTCTTTTAGAACTGTATGTTTAATTTCTTTCTTTGAAAGGCGTATTGTTAATCTATCCTCTTCCTGCTGAACAAACACTCTATTCGCCAAATCTTCTATTTTTTCTTTTCGCCATTCTTCCTGTTTCCTGTCTACATATTCATCTTTTTCGGCAGCTGTCAAAAGCCTGACTTCACACGTTATGCTACTTACCGATGTCAAAAAGCGCTTGTATTTTTCCGATTCGGCAACTCTGAACAACCATTTTATTTCTCTCGCCTTGTCTTCCACTTTTTTAACCAGCATATCCTTAACGCTTTTTATGCCTTCTTTCTTTATCTTTGCTCCAACTACACCACTATTTCTTTCTATTCCATCTCTAGCCTGACCTTTTGAATGTCTTTTACTTTCTAATGGTCGTCCTTGCTGTCTTGTTTTCTCAACAACAGCTTCCTGATCTCTAAATACTATTTTCGCTACTTTTGTTACCTGCTCTATATTTCCTACGGCAGCTGTCCTGTCATACACATCTCGTATTTCTGAACAATTTCCACCCTCTTGCCCAAAAGAGTGGAATGGGTGTTTTAATAAATCCGGATCTAGTATTAGTGCATTCATATCATACCTCAGTTTTTCGTCTATCTCTCATCTTGCGATTTATTGTATAAACGGTTATCATATTGTTTTATTTCAGGCTATTATAGAAAGAGTCATAATTTTTGGCACCTGTAAAAAGAGGAGTTGTCATGTCGGAACTTAACCGCAAGCTTTTAAAGCGTCTTGCATCGTTATGCAGGATACACTGCACCGAAGACGACGAGGAGCGTCTTCTTAACGACCTCGGAAAAATCCTTGATTATGTGGAGTTGCTCCATGAGGTCGACACTGAAGGTGTTGATCCTTGCAATCATGTCATCAGCGATATGGTCAACTGTATGCGTGCTGATGTTCCTGGCGACGTCACTCCTCGTGATGTTTTTATGAGGAATGCTCCTGACAAGGTCGGCGGCATGGTCCGTGTTCCTTCTGTTATTAAAAAATCTTCTTAACTTATATCAGGATTTATTATGTATCGCCTTTCAGCATCAGAATTACACCGTCGTTTTTGTTCGGGAGAAGTCTCTGCCGTAGAGATCATCGAGTCTTTCCTTGCTCACATCGCTGATATCGACGGTGATGTCGGCGCTTTCTTGAAGGTCTTCGACGAGCGTGCCCGCGCGAAGGCTGTTGCTCTCGACGCGAAGCGTGCCTCTGGCGCTTCTCTTGGCAAGCTCGCCGGCGTCCCCATAGCGATAAAAGACAACACACATATAAAAGACGAGATAACATCTTGCGCATCGAAGTTCCTTGAAAATTACGTTGCTCCTTTCGATGCTACGGTGGTACGTCTTCTTGAAGAGGAAGATGCTATAATCATCGGCAAGACAAATATGGACGAATTTTCCATGGGTTCGTCGTGCGAATATTCTGCGTTGAAGACGACGCACAACCCCTGGAATCTACGTTGTGTTCCTGGCGGGTCGTCTGGAGGTTCTGCTGCTGCCGTTGCTGCGCGGATGTGTCCTATAGCACTAGGCAGCGACACTGGCGGGTCGATACGCCAGCCTGCGGCGTTGTGTGGTGTTGCTGGCTACAAGCCGACGTACGGCCGTGTATCGCGTTATGGTCTTGTTGCTTTCGCCTCTTCTTTCGACCAGATAGGCCCTATCGCCCATGATTCTCGCGACATTGCCATGGTTATGGAGGTCCTTGGTCAGCATTGTGACAAAGACTCTACAAGCATCCCCCGTGGTGCTGATGATATCGTTTCTGGTCTTGACAGTGCCGATGTTTCTGGCATGACGATAGGCGTCCCCGACCATCTTCTCGACGAAGCATCTCCTGAGGTACGCGAAAATTTCTATGCTTCCATCGACGTCCTTAAGGGCCTTGGTGCAAAAGTCGTTGACGTCGACCTTTCGATCTTGAAATATTCTATAGCGCTATACTACATCCTTGCCACGGCGGAGGCTTCGACGAACCTAGCACGTTTTGACGGGATACGTTATGGCCTACGATCTTCACAGGCGAAGACTCTCGACGAGATTTACGACCTTTCTAAAGAAGAGGGTTTTGGCTTCGAGGTAAAAAGAAGGATTATTTTGGGGACATACGTCTTATCGTCGGGATTCCAAGATGCTTATTACCATAAGGCGCAGAAGATACGCACTCTCATCATAGATAAGTTCAACGAAGCCTTCAAGACGTGCGACATAATATCGTTGCCGACATCGCCATTCCCTGCTTTCGAGCTCGACGCCGTGAAAGACCCTATGCAGATGTATCTCTCTGACATATACACCATAGCGGCGAACCTTGCCGGCGTCCCTGCGATGAGCGTACCGTCGGGTTTCGCAAAGAATGGCTTGCCCTTGGGGATACAGTTCACGGGACCTCTTCTTGAAGACTCTCGCGTATGTCATATGTCATACGCATACCAACAGGCTACAAGCCACCATGAATGTCTACCATCTATTATCACGGAGGGCAAGTAAATGTCATATAATATCCCCGAAGGCTGGGAAGCGGTAATAGGTCTAGAAATCCATGTAGGCCTCAACACGGCATCGAAGCTATTCAGCGGTGCCCCTAACAGGTTCGGCGACGAGCCCAACACCAACATCACTGGAGTATGTACTGGAGAGCCTGGAGCTTTGCCTGTGCTCAATGAAGCTGCTGTCGAGAAAGCCGTACGTTTCGGCTGTGCCGTCGGTGGTGACGTCCAACACTTCAGCACCTTTGACAGGAAGTCGTATTTCTATCCCGACACACCAAGGAACTACCAGATAACACAGTTTTTCGAGCCTATACTTCGTGGTGGCACCGTCACTGCCGACGTTGGCGACGTGCCTATGACCTTCGCCATTGAGAGTGCCCACCTCGAAGACGATGCTGGGATGCTAAAACACTTCTCTACTTTCGCCGGCGTCGACTACAACAGAGCAGGAATTCCTCTTCTAGAGATCGTCTCCGAGCCGTGCATGCATTCTCCGCAAGAAGCCGTGGCGTATGCTACGATGATACGCGCGATAATGCATTACATCGATGCTTCGGACTGTAACATGGAAGAAGGGTCTTTACGTTTCGACGCAAATATATCTGTAAGGAAGAAAGGCGAAAAAGCCCTTAGGAATAAGATAGAGATAAAGAACATGAACTCTTTCTCTTTCATGGAGATGGCCGTCGACGCCGAGATACACCGGCAGATCAAGGAATATATCAAGAACGGTGACAAAGACCATAGCGAAGTCATAACGTCAGCGACATATCGCTGGGACAGCGAGAATAAAAAGACGGTACTCATGCGCCGCAAAGAAGAGGCCCACGATTACAGGTATTTCCCTGAGCCAGACCTCTTACCGATACAGCTCTCCGACGAATACATCAAAGACATACGCAAAACGCTTCCAGAGCTGCCCTACGACAAGGAAAAACGCTACCTCTCCGACTATGATCTTTCACATAAAAACGCCGCGTTCCTCGTCAGCGAGAAAACCATCGCCGACTACTTCGAAGAAGGTCTGAAGGCTTGCTCCAATGCAAAAAACCTGTGCAGCTGGATCATCGTAGAGTTCGCTGGGCGTCTGAAAGATACCGGCAAAAATATCACCGACAGTGGCATCAGCGCCAAAAACGTAGCATCTCTAGTAAACCTTATCGACGAAGGTACCATCACCGGAAAGATAGCGAAAAAAGTCGCCGACGATATGCTCTCAGCACCAGAAAAAAGCCCTGCCGATATCGTCGCAGAAAACCCCGAATACCAGCCAGTCCACGACGAAGAAGAGATAGAAAAACTCGTCGATGCCGTCATCGCAGAAAATACACAAGCCATAGAAAACTACAAAGCCGGAAACAAACGCGCCTTCGGCTCCCTCGTCGGCGCCGTAATGAAACTCTCCAATGGCAAAGCATCACCGCAAGTCGTCAACTCATTACTCCACAAAAAAATCTCTTCTTGAGGGGGAACGCTGTCCCCCTCAAACTCCCCCTGCCAAAGGAAACAAGTTTCCTCTGGACACCTAATTACAAAAGCGTCTTATTTTGCGACAAAATAAGACGCTTTTGTAATAGATTGTACCAAGAAGATCTGTTTTCTTCGTCTTGAGAGCTTTGAACGTTCTCCCACAATTGCCTTCTCTCCCGCCATCGGCGATTTTTGCTGGACCGCAAAAATCCTCTCCTCAGCGGGATATAATATTGTCAGGCTTGTCCTTATTACTAATCACCACGGTGTAACGGTGGTGATGACGGCAGAGACAAGGCAAATATTTAAGGCGTTTCGCCTTCACTATTTGATTTTGTCGCGGGGTTGCAAGGGGATATTTCCCCTTGCCGCGGGATTATTAAGGGGCGCGGAGACCCTTAATCGGAGCCCCTTGACGGGCTGAATGCTTCGAAGGATTCGGTTAGGTGTTTATTGCTGATATGCGTATAGCGGTCTGTTGTGGCGATAGTGGCATGTCCGAGCATTTCCTGTATGACGCGGAGATCGGCACCGTTATCAAGGAGGTGTGTCGCGAAAGAGTGTCTAAGTGTATGTGGAGATACGTTTTTCTCTATGTCGGCGTAGCGTACGTATTTCTTTATCATACGCCATATTGCTGTTCTATCGACGCGAGAGCCTTTTTTCGTTACGAATATCGGTGCTGCGGGGTCGGCGTCTTCACCACGATGATTTAGTAGGTAGTGGTCTAGGGCTTCTAGTGCTTTTGTTCCGATGGGCACCATACGTTCTTTTCCGCCTTTACCTTTTACGCGGATTACGGTGTCGTCGATGTCGTATATGCTTAGTGAGCATAGCTCCGACACTCTAAGTCCGCTGGAGTATAGTATCTCTATTATTGCTTTATCGCGGGAGCCGATTCTGTCGGTGATGTCGGGCTGTGCGATAAGGGCTTCGACTTCTTCAACGGTGAGGACCTCGGGTATGAAATCCCATTGTTTTGGCGCAGCCATATATATTGTGATGTCAGTGGTGATGACACCTTCACGCTTAAGGAAGCGGAATAGCACGCGTATTGTTATAAATGTACGATATAGTGTTGCGCTGGCGTAGCCTTTGGCTTTAAGAGTGGCAAGAAATGATACGATGTTTTCGTGGGTGACGTCGCGGAAATCTTCGATATTGCTAAGGGCGAGGTGTTTTACGAAAGACTCTATATCACGGCGATAGCTCTCTATGGTGTTGAGGGCAAGGCCCTTTTCCGAAGAGATATACAACAAAAAATCTGAAAATTCTGCATCGATAACGCTCATGTCTTCTATGATTGGCATTACTGTCGTTTTTGTCACGAAAAAAAAGCTTCTGCTTTATAATTTTTGGCACGGTAATTGCATTGTAATATGGAGATCACAAACCATAAAATCATAAGGAGAGGCGGCGATGACTACACCAGAAAGAAGAAGAAAAAGCAAGCGTTGGACTAGATTAATACCTCTTATCCGTCGTCCTCAACGAACAACACGCGAGCTTGTTCCTGTCCCTGTCCCTATCAAGCGTCGTGTCGACAAGTAGCGTTATTTTGTTTCCAGCATCTTATACCAAATCCATAAAATAAACCTGCAAATTCATCTCCATCTTTTTTGCGCAGAACATCACGCTCGATCTTGCTAACACATAAATGTTTGCTGCGATCTCCGCGCAATGTTCTGCACAAAAATCTTGGAGCCAATTTGCGAGTTTATTTCATGTCATTGGTATTAGCCTCTGGGATTTATGTCTCAGGGGCTTTTTTTATATGATTATATATTGATATTTTTGTTACAGTGCCAATGAATATACTTTTTCGAGGTGTTATATGGAAACTCTTGCAGGTTTCGTTGCAGGTTTTGCATTTTTTCTTGTCGGCATAAAACTTTTTTCCGGTACTATTCACCAGCTTACCAGCGACCGTGTTCGCGATCTTATGATGCGTTTCACTCCCAACAGTTTTGCTGCAGGTTTTTGGGGTATAATTTTGAGTCTTTTCACTGCCGGCAACACATTTCTTACGCCGTGTATTTCTGCTAGTTTAGCTACTGTAAAAGCTATAGACCTTCGCAAGGCATTGATGATAACGATATGGAGTCGTGTTGGCGCATGTTTTTACATATATGTTGCGGGCTTCAACATCGAGGTAGCGGTTTTGATGATGCTTGGTATTTCTGGGATATCTTTTGCTCTCGACAAGCCACGGCGTTTTGTTACTATGGCGACGTCGATATTTTATTTGAGCGTTGTTTTATTTGGCATACAGCTTATCAAGAGCAGCTCGAAGGTTCTCGTCGAGTATCCTTGGTTTGACAACATCGTTGTCTATGCTCAGGCTTATCCGTATCTCGCCTTTGTTGCTGGTTTTCTTTTTCTTATATGTGCTCAGAGTCTTTTCGGTGCTCTTGTCGTCAATCTCAGTTTTATAGGCTCTGGCATCTTCACTATCGACCAGGCGATATTGTTTGCTTTTGGCATATATGCTGCTGAGGCAATATTAAAGATTTTGTATCTTCCTGCTTTCAAAGATCGTTTCAAGCAAACCCTCGCCGTTCTTCCTATTTTCTACGCTGCTGCCATGACCATCGGAGTAGTTTTATTCTTAACAGAGACGCTGACGCATCTTTCTTTTGTTAAAGCTCTCGGCGGCATAGGACATCCGATGCCTAAAATTGTTATGGCGAACATAAATTTTTCGTATCACATCATCACGGCGATACTTCTTTCGTTGAGCATTGTCCCTATAGAACGTTTTCTTGAAAAGCTTATGAGGAAAGCCGAAGCTGAGGAGGTTCCTTCTGTGAACATACCTTCACAGATTCTCGACGACCCCCACAGCACCATAGCCCTTATTGACAAGGAGAGTCTACGTCTTGTAGGATATCTTCCTAAATACATGAAAAATGCCCGTTCGGGAAAGAGCCTGAAATTTCCTTCGTTATATAACAACCTCCACCGCGACCTCGAGAAGAACTTCGAGATAATTCTTTCCGTTTTCTCCGATCTTTTGAACCGCAACAACTACAACGAGCAGCTTTCGTCACAGATTTTGGCCAAGATAAAATGCCTCAACCTTACGGCTTCCCTAGAAGACAATGTCTATAGGCTTATGACTATCATCGACAAGCTCAGGAAAGAGCTCGTCGGAAATCCTGATCTTGCTGCAAAGCTTTTAACCTTCGGCGAAGCCACTGACACTATGATATTGTCTACGCTCGACGTCTTACGCGAGCCTCATGAAGAATTTTACCACGACGTTCTTCTTAAGATAACGCAAGACGACCGTACTGATATAATGAAAGAGATCCGCCGTGAATACCCTCAAGACATCGATGCTGTCGAGAAGGTCGACCTTCTAGCTCTTATAAATCTTTTTGAAAGTACCATCTGGATAATAAACAAGCTCTCGAAGGCATTAGAAGAGTCAAACAGCCGCGACAGAAAAAGCTTTAGAGAAAATGCTGTAAAAGATATAGCGTTGCAACGTCTCTCACAATAGAGCTTTATTGGCGCTCTTGTCTGTGATAACTACACCCTTCGGTGATTTGTTCTTTTCCGAAGCGTTCTATTCTCGGCCACTGCCGACATACTAGTGGTCGAAGGATATGGCATCCGCACTTGCCGTTTTTCATAAGGTACCTACAGCTTACGACGAGCATTTTTTCGCCATCGACATCGACAGGGTCGGTATTTCTTAGGTAGAAACCATTAACCTGTGTATTCCATACGAGGTGTCCTTTTCCTAGAAATGACCTTGGTGCTGTTATAAGGATATAATGGCAGCATTTCCCACAACGCGCACATTTCCCTGTCTTACGACGTGGAGGTCTGACTATCGACGAAGCAATCTTATTTGCCGCCATGTCGAGGGCGACGAACGGCAACATAATAACCCTTAGCGGCCATCTAAACAAAGGGCTCAGCCACTGTTTTGGTATTATATTGTCACGATCTTCACAATCACGAGGCTGTGAATATCTTAGTTCCTTCTTCATGGTCATCATCTCCAAAAAAAATAGCGTAGAACAGACAGGTAATTCCTGTGCGCTCTACGCTATAACTATCTACTATATATAGTCATTACCAAAAAGTTTAGCCTGCGCGTGCTGCGAGGACAATGACAAGGACTAGAGATACTATTGACATCAGCTTAATAAGAATATTCAGGCTTGGTCCGCTGGTATCTTTTAGCGGGTCGCCGATAGTGTCTCCGATGACAGAGGCTTTATGAGCGTCTGAGCCTTTACCACCGTGCTCTCCTTTCTCGATATATTTCTTGGCATTATCCCATGCTCCACCGGTGTTCGACATCGATATAGCTTGTAATACTCCGGTTACGAGTCCTCCAGCGAGGAACCCTCCAAGAGCTTCGAGTCCTAGTGTAAGTCCTACGACAACAGGTACGACGACTGCTAGCAGTCCTGGTATTACCATCTCACGTAGTGATGACTTTGTCGAGATATCGATACATCTTTTGTAGTCAGGCTTTGAGGTGCCTTTCATGATACCTTTATCTTCGCGGAACTGCCTGCGCACTTCGTCGATCATATCGAACGCTGAGCATCCTACGGCTTTTATCGTCATGCTACAGAAGAGGTATGGCATAACGCCTCCGAAGAAGAGCCCTATTATTACTAGAGGGTTCATAATATTTATCGAGGAAAGGTTAGCTTCTTTCGAGAACGTCGAGAACAGTGCCAGTGCGGTAAGTGCCGCTGATCCTATAGCGAAGCCTTTTCCTATAGCTGCTGTGGTGTTTCCTACGGAATCGAGGACGTCGGTACGTTGTCGTACTTCTTTACCAAGGCCTGCCATCTCTGCGATGCCACCGGCGTTATCTGCTACTGGGCCGTATGCATCTACTGCGAGGCTTATCCCTAGTGCGCTGAGCATCCCTACTGCTGCTATTGCTATGCCGTATAGTCCTGCGTAGTGGTGTGCTGTAAAGATAGCTGCTCCGAGAACGAGGATCGGTGCTACTGTACTCATAAGTCCTGTAGCAAAGCCTTCTATTATATTCGTTGCTACGCTCATCTCTGAAGCTTTAGCGATGTTTTTCACTGGGGCGAAATCCATAGAAGTGTAGTATTCTGTGATATATCCTATGGCGACGCCAGCGATAAGTCCGCTTATTGTTGCGAAGAAGACATCATAGTTCCCGAAGAGTTTGTAACTCAAAAATGCAGAAGCTATTATTACGATACCGTTACTTATCCACATACCTTTGTTTAGTGCCATGGAGACGCCTTTGTCATCTTTAGCACGGACGAAGAACGTTCCGATAATACTTGCTACGATACCTATACCTGATAGTGCTAATGGGTATATTGTCCCTATTGTTCCGTATGCTGCTAGTCCTAGTGCTAGTGCTGCGATGATACTTCCGATATAGCTTTCGAAGAGGTCTGCTCCCATTCCTGCTACGTCGCCGACATTGTCGCCTACGTTATCAGCGATGACGGCGGGGTTACGAGGGTCATCTTCAGGGATACCGCTTTCGACTTTACCGACGAGGTCAGCACCGACATCGGCGGCTTTAGTGAAGATACCACCACCTACGCGGGCGAATAGTGCCACGAAAGAGGCTCCCATTGCCATGCCGAAGAGGACATCTGTGTCATTAAAAATTCTGTATAGTGCGATGACACCGAAGAATCCTAGTCCTACGACGCTGAGTCCTAGTATCGACCCCGAAGAGAACGCCACACGAAGAGCGTGGTTTATAGACTTTCGTGCTGCTTGTGTCGTTCTTGCGTTAGCGATCGTTGCTACGCGCATTCCGATGAATCCTGCCAAAGCAGAGAATAGTGCTCCTGTAACGAATGCCACTACTATAGGGGCGCCCATAAGGAAGTAGAGTATCACTGCTACTGCGAAGATAAACCCCGCTAATATTGAATACTCTCTCTTCAAAAATGCCATAGCTCCGTCGGCGATGCTGCCGGCGATGTCCTTCATCTTAGCGGTTCCTGCATCCTGTTTCACCATTTTAATGCTGGTGATGACAACATACAAAAGCGCAAAAACAACAGGGATATAATACCAATTATTACCCATCAAAAATCTCCTCCAGAAATATAATTTTGAAAAATCGCCCTCTACAGGCGACAGTTTTTATAACGATGCGTACAATATACACAATATAAGGATATTTGTGGTAGCAAAATCAAGTGAGTCTGTGAATGTTCGTAGAAAAAGGTATGCGGTTACCAAGATTTGAACTTGGGACTTCTACATTATCAGTGTAGCGCTCTAACCAACTGAGCTATAACCGCATATAAAAGACATAACGCGCGACATTGGTTGTCACGCGTTATTTTGGAGGTTAGGAGACTCGAACTCCTGACTTTCTGCTTGCAAAGCAGATGCTCTTCCAACTGAGCTAAACCCCCATGCAAAGAAGTATAAACAATACAACAACACCTACAATTATCTCAACACTTTTTTTTGTATGCAGCTATGCTGCATTTCAATGCTCAATGAAAAATGAATGAAGCGTATCCTACGACGCGGGAGGTATCACCGGTAACGTCTCCGGAGTTTGCGTATTTTAGTAGTGTCGGCTTCCATTGTTGTTTTTTTGCTATTTCGATCATTGTTAGCAGTGGTATTTTTCCACAGGCATCGCCATTTTCGAGGAGGGCTTCGTAGTCAAGATCTTCGACTGCTTTTATTGTTGTATTGTCGAGGTCTACTGCGACGTCGTAGTCGTTGAAATGGCTGAGGTCGCTACTTATTATAAGGATGGTATCGTCGTCGAGGATTTTCATGATATCGTCAGCGAGGGCTTTAGCGTCGGCGTCACCGACGACGATGGGAAGTATCTCTATGTCGTCGAAAATTTCTTGTAGGAAGGGTATCTGCACTTCCAGGCAGTGTTCGGATCTGTGTGCGTTGCTATTTTTCTCTAAGGTATTTTCAGTGATTTTCACTGTGCCGAAGGGTGTCTCCCATTGTTCATTGTCGTCGGCGGCGTAGCCATTAAGGAAGGCCGTGTGTGCTGGCCCTACTATTATAGCTTTTCGTTTTTTATGTTTTTCCAGGATTTTATAGGCGTATGCTGCGACCTGTCCGGAGTATACTAGCCCTGCATGCGGGACGATGATGGCTTTAAGGTCTTTAATTTCTGTGGCATCGTCGACGTTATCGAGGAAGCCTTGTATCATCTCGTGAAGAGACAATGGGCTTGAAGGGTAGAACGTTCCTGCCACTGCGGGTTTCCGTATTTTTGTCATGACCAAACTCCTGGGATTTCCTTTCCGCATGTTTTGCATTTTCCTTTGTCGAAGGAATCTTCGACGACGACGGAATATCCGTTTCGGCTTATTAGCGGTGTAGAGCATTCGGGACAGTGTGTTGTAGAGTGTTCTTCGTCGAGGATATTTCCTACATATACATATTGCAGCCCTTCTTCTTTGCCGATATCGTATGCTCTATATAGTGAAGATGGTGGTGTTGGCTTGACGTCGAGCATTTTGTAGCACGGGTAGAATGCCGTGACGTGCCATGGTATTGTAGCATCAATTCCTGCGATGAATTTCGCTATGTTACGAAGTTCTTCGTCGCTATCGTTATGTCCTGGTATCAGCAGTGTTGTTATCTCCATCCATATTCCACGACTGTGAACTTCTACTATGGTATCTAGGACGTTTTGCAGCTTGCCGCCGCATATTTTTTTGTAGAAATCTTCGTTGAAGGATTTCAGGTCGATGTTGATGGCGTCAAGGAGTCCCGACATAAGGTTTAGTTCTTCGGTACTGTCATATCCGTTGCTTACAAAGATATTTTTGAGGCCTTTTTTTTCGGCGATTTTTGCTGTGTCGTGGGCGTATTCTGCGAATATCGAGGGTTCGTTGTAGGTATATGCTATAGTCTTTGACCCTGATGAAATGCATTCTTCAACGACATCATTTGGTAGCATATCGTCGCCCATAAGGGGGACTTTTTCTTTGAGTTTCTCGCGAGGGTCTTGTGTTGCCATGGCGATATCCCAGTTCTGGCAGAATTTGCAGTGGAAGTTACATCCTACGGTACCTATCGAGTATGCCGTTGTTTTGGGGAGGAAGTGGTATAGTGGTTTTTTCTCTATGGGATCGACGTGGTGTGCTACTGCTTTGCCATATACGAGAAGGTACAGCTTCCCGGCGTCGTTGTATCTAACACCACATATTCCTGCATGGCCTTCGGGGATGGTGCATTTGTGTTTGCATGCTGTACAGGCTACTTTTGAGTCTTTGTCATTCTCGTATAATATTGCTTCGTACATAGCTATTATCCCCGGAAAAACGCCGTCTTACTTTTGCCGATAAGAAGTTTAATGAAGCGCATTATGATGTTCTGCTTCATCATCCATGATATTGCGCGCCATCTTCCGAAATGTCTTCGTATTATTTTCCTTGTCTCGTAGAAGTGTCGTGTTATAGAGCTTCCTGTGGTGCTATACCCTTCGTAATCGGTGAAGACTCTCTTTATCCTTGCGATTTTTATTGTGGCATCGAGATAAAACCTGCACATGATATCGAAGCCGCCACGAAGATAATATCTTGTATCGAACTTGCCAATGCGTTTTAACGTGTCGGCACGAAACCAGCACGATTTTATACTCGTCGGCTGTTCCCCTCCTTTTAGGACGTCTAGGGTGAAAGGTCTCAACATAATTTTGGTGTCTTCGGAGTCGTCGTGGAGCATGCTTCCGCAGTATACGAGGTCGGGCATATCGTTATCTATCGCTGTTATTGCCATATACGACAGGGAGTCGTGAGAGATAAAAAAATCTCCTGGGAAAAGGATATTTATATATTCTCCTGTCGCCAGTGATATTCCACGGTTTATCATCTCGTAGCAGAAATACTTCGCCACGGAATATATATGTACGTCATCGAGGCGGTAGCTGCGTATCATCTCGATGGTGCGGTCTGTAGAGCTTGCATCGATGATGATAATTTCAAGGTCGGCATATCTCTGCTCGGCGAGGCTAGACATAGTACGTCCTATCCATTGAGCGCTGTTGTTTGTAGGTATTATTACGGTGACGCGCGGGAGTTTCGCGCCCTCGGGGATCTTGTTTTTTTGACAAAGCTTCTCCCATGGGGACTGTATTTTCTCTGATTTTTTAGTGTTCATATTTCTCTACCGATAAAAATTACTTTATCTCGGAGGATACTCGCTGTTTGCTAGCAAGTCAATATTTTAGAGATAAACCTTGTATGTAAAGTAATTTTTATGGCATAATATTACCATAAACCGTTAGTAATAAACATTTTTTGAAAATAACAGAAAAACAAGGAGAATAATTATGACAGATTTTTCCGTACATACCGTTGCAAAGCCTGTTGCCCGGGCACTCGACGCCTTCGTCTACTATGACGAGCGTGTTAATCATGCAGAAGAAGCTATTGATTCGTTGGGACGTATAGTTTTTACAGCCTTACTTCATTCTGCCAATGCAGTAACTCTTGCTGCAAAATCCATTTTTAGAACATTAGCTCTTATGCCTCTTCCCATTACTATACCATTATCTTCATATGCAAATGCAAAAGATAAAAATCTCGGAGATGCATTTAAAAATAAATTCTCGCTCTATGGAACTAAAATGTCTGAATATTTTAATGGTACGGATGATATTGAAGATGGCAGAGAGCGTCACATTCCTGGTATTAAGGACTCAATAAAAGGTCTTTTCACACATGCTTTAAAAAATGCGGGTGAGACAGTCAAGCATACATTCCGTGCTGTCGTCTGGCCGTGGAATCGGCCTGACTTCTCTCGGCTGCCCTTTAGAAGTTCTGGCGCTGATCTTCCTCATCCATCTAATGGTGGTTGTGATTTTCAGACAACAATCGATATTTTAGATCCTGGCAATCTCTTCTCAGGCCCACAGACGGCCCCTACCGACCCTCAAACTCCTGGTGTTAAAATCGATTTTCTCGATGACTAACTAACATCATACCACGATTTCCCGTATATTTTTCTATAAAGCCGGCATTAATGCCGGCTTTTTTGTTCTTCCTTGAGAAAAAAACCTATTTGACTATACAATCTCTGACATCAACAAAGAACCTTATGAGGAACACGATGATAACCTTCCAAGATCTTATTACACGCCTGTCTAATTACTGGAAAGATAATGGGTGTGTCGTCCATAAGGGCTACGACCTCGAGGTTGGTGCCGGGACGTTCAACCCTTCGACATTTTTGCGATGTCTTGGTGGCGAGCCTTACAAGGCGGTATATATCGAGTTATGTCGTCGTCCTTCCGACGGAAGGTATGGCGAAAATCCCAACAGATTGCAGCAGCACCATCAGTGTCAGGTTATTTTGAAGCCATCGCCTTACAACATCCAGGACCTGTACTTAAGATCTCTTGAAGCTATCGGCATCGACCTCAAAGCCCACGACATCCGCTTCGTCCATGACGATTGGGAGGGCCCTACCCTTGGCGCTTGGGGGCTAGGTTGGGAAATATGGCTTGATGGCATGGAAGTCACGCAGTTCACATATTTCCAGTGTGTCGGTGGTTTAGACCTCAAGCCCATCACCGGAGAGCTTACTTACGGCCTCGAAAGGCTAGCGATGTACCTTCAGAATGTCGACAATGTCTATGACCTGCAGTGGGACGAGAATCTCACCTACGGCGATGTATACCATAGGAACGAGGTGGAGTGGAGTACGTACAACTTCGAGCATGCATCTACGTCGATGTGGTTCAACCATTTCAACGACTACGAAGCCGAGGCAAAGCGTGCTATGGCGCAGAAGCTCGTCCTTCCTGCCTATGATTTTGTTATGAAGGCCTCTCATGCTTTCAACATCCTCGATGCGAGGAATGCCATCTCAGTCTCCGAGCGTACGGGTTATATTGGACGCATCCGCGATCTTTCTCGTAGCATCGCCGAGTCGTATATCGCCAGCAGAGAAGAACAGGGACATCCTCTTATGGGGCGTTTCCCCGAAGTCGTTGCTCCTGCTGTAGAGCGCGAAGATAGTGATGAAAAACACCCACATGCTCCCGAAGATTTCATTTTGGAGATCGGCAGCGAAGAGCTCCCCGAGACGTTCGTTCCTATCGGCATCGCCAACCTCAAGAAAGCTGTTAGCTCGCTCCTCGACAAAGAAGGCCTTGCCTATGATGACATCATTGGTTACGGCACGCCACGGCGTCTTACTGCCCACGTCAAAGGTCTCGCCCATGAAAAACCTGCAACTTCCGTAGAACGTCGCGGTCCTGCAATCTCCGTTGCTTTCGATGAAAAAGGCTCTCTTTCAAAGGCGGGTAAAGGTTTCTTCGCATCTATCAACGTAGAGGCGTCCTCTCTTGAAGACGTTCGCTCTGGCGACGTCGAAGGGATAGAGCTCCGCACGATAAAAGGTGGAGAGTATCTCTTCGCCAGTGTTACGACGCCGCAGAAACTCACCGCAGAGATCCTCGCCGAGAAGCTTCCCTCCCTGATCCTTGGTCTACACTTTCCTAAGACGATGCGTTGGGGCGACGGAAACATAACATACGCACGCCCACTGCGCTGGATACTTTCTCTCTTCGGTAAAAAGGTCGTACCTTTTGCTATCGATGGCATACTCTCGGGCAACTACTCGTTCGGTCATAGGCAGCTCGACGATGTAAGGTTCACCGTCCCTCATGCTTCGCGATACCTTGCTGCTCTTAAAGACCACAACGTCCTCGCTGACGTTGATGTCAGGACGGCGAGCATAAAGAAACAGATCGAAGAGATCGAGAAGGAGTCTGGCAACACCGTCATCGCCATCGACAAAGTCCTCCCTAGCGTCGTGAATCTTTCAGAGTGGCCGATGCTTACTACGGCATCTTTCGACGAACGCTTTCTTAAGGCTCCCAAAGAGGTTCTTATCTCCGAGATGGTCCATCACCAGCGATATTTCCCTGTAGCAGACAGCGATGGTGAGCTTGTCAACACCTTCGTCATCACCGCCGACAACACCCCCAGCGACACTATACGTTCAGGCAACGAGAAAGTCCTCTCTGCGCGTCTCAGCGACGGCGTTTTCCTCTACGACCAAGACCTCAAGAAAACCCTCGAAGCCTTCAACGAAAACCTAAAAACCATCACCTTCCTCAAAGGCGTAGGGAGCATGCATGCAAAAGTAGAGCGTCTCGTTGAGAACACCGCCCTAATCCATGGACTTCTTCCTCTCGGCGACAAAGACACAGCAACGCGCACTGCACTGCTCTGTAAGGCAGACCTCGCGACGAAGCTTGTCTGCGAGTTCCCTGACCTCCAAGGCATCGTAGGGAAACGCTATGCTACCATCAACGGCGAAAGCGACGACGTAGCGCTCGCCATCGACGAACACTGGATGCCTCGCGGTGAGAAGTCCCCTCTTCCGCAGTCTCCTGCTGGCGTAATCGTCAGCATCGCCGACAAGATCGACAACATAATAAGCTGCTTCTCTCTAGGCCTCAAGCCGACATCTTCCAGCGACCCTTATGCCCTACGACGACAAGTACTCGGGATAATAAAAACCCTTGTAAACGGAAGATACAACGTCTCGATAGTAGATATCCTAACCCGCTGCTTCGAGAACTTCAAGCTCTCCCAAGAAAGCATCGCTAACCCCGACGCCGTCGCCGACATCCTCGTCTTCATCACCAACAGGATAAAAACCGTCTTCCAAGAATACGGCCTCGCCTACGACGAAATCGAAGCATCGCTGTCACAAGGCTTCGACGATATATACGACATCTTCTGCCGCATCAACGCCCTAAACACCTTCAGAAGCGCTTCCCCAGAAGCCTTCAAAGACCTTTACGAAGTGTACAAGCGCTCAAAAGGACAGCTCAACAAAGAACCACAACACCCCTTCTCCGAAGAGCTCCTCGCCGCCACAGAAGAAAAAGCCCTCCACGATGCCCTCACTACCGCCGAAGATGCAGTAACCTCAGCAATATCGTCGCACGACTACCCCGCCGCATACACAGCCCTCTCAACACTACAACCCCCTCTCGCTGACTTCTGGACACATATAAAAGTCCTCGACGACGACACCTCAATCCGCAATAACCGCCTCTCACTACTACAACGCACACTCTCCCTCTTCGCCACACTCCTCGACTTCTCCAGAATCCGCTGCTAGTGATGGTGAGGGACTCCGCCCTCCCCATGCCCCTCCCGCCAGAGGAGAAGTTCTCCTCTGGACTCCCCAATTAAGAGCAAAAAAGCCTCTGGCGAAACCGCCAGAAGCCTTTTTTGCTCGTCATTAGGAAATTCAAAGCAGGCGCTACACCTTTGGTGGAAAAGAATATGGAAAAACCGAAACCACCATGCCACCTATTCCTATTATATCATCGCCATCGAACCCGCGATTTTTACCAAATTTGTGGTCAACCGCTACAGATGGAGGTGAAATTTTATACATTTTGACAAGGGCATGTCTTGAGACATGGCCGAGGAGAAACGTATAAAAGGTTGCCTCCAGCTGTAGATGGTTGGCCATGAATTTGGTAGTAATTGCGGGTTGAAACGATGGTGATGACACGGCAGTAAAGAAAAGAGCAAAGGCGTCTCGCCTTTGCTCTTTTCTTTGTCGCATACATGGGGAGTCCAGAGGCGGACACCGCCTTTGGCGCGGGTTTGTTAAGGGTGCGCGGAGCACCCTTGACCGCGGAGGCCCCTTAACTGACGGTTGGTGGAGATTTTTGAAGGTCGTTGAATTGTTTTAGTAGGGACATTGTGTCGTCGTCGGAGTGTGTGTTTTTTATGGCGTCGTTGATATTTTGTTTTTGTTGTATCCAGTTTCTTTCGAGGATTTTCTGTATGGTGTTTATGACGTGTTCTTGTGCTTTCTCGGTATTGATTTTTTTTGTGATAAGTTCTCTGAGGAAGTGTTGGTGGTGTGGGTTGTCGAGAGCTATTGCTAGGGAGAGCATATCTGGCGCGCCTTTTTCGTCGTAGTGGTCGTAGTAATGCTGGAATATCGTTTTGCAGATGTCGTCGTGTAGGTCTTCGGCGGTGATATTGTTTTTTACTATGGAGACGATTTCTTCGTTATTCTCTCCGGCGACGACGAGCCACCTTAGCAGGTCGCTTTCGAGGATTTTGTTGGCGTCGACATTTTCATGTCGCACGCTATCGCCTTTCTTTATATACCGTCGTGGTGCTACTGCTTCGATGCCGACGACATCTTCTGGGACGCGCGTCAGGAAGGCAAGTTTTCTTAGGCTTTCGTGTATCATCACCCTATCGTCCCATCCTCGTATCACTGTAGCGATATCTTTTATCGCCTCGCTCTTCGCTGCTGGTGACGACATATCGACCATCGTCGACATATGTTTTACTAGGAAAGTCAGGAAGTCATCGCTTTTCTCTAGGAGTTTCGTAAACCCTTCGATGCCGTGTGTCGTTATTATTGTGTCGGGGTCGGCGTCATCGGGGATAGCGACGACGTATACTTCGACGCCTTTTTTCTGGAAGAGGTCCCCTATCTTCTGTGCTGCTTTTTTTCCTGCAGCATCACCGTCGGTGGCGAGGTATACTGCGCTGACGCCTAGGTCTGTGAGAGCTTTAACATGTCCTTCACAGAAAGCCGTCCCTAGTGGCGCTACTGTTATGTTGAGGCCTTGCTGTATAAGTTTAAGGGCATCGATCTGCCCTTCGACGATTATCGCCTTACGTTCTTTGGCGATACGCCTTCTGCAGTAATTTAGTGCGAAGAGTATCTGTGACTTTTTAAATAGCGGCGTCTCTGACGTATTGATATACTTCCCGCCGAAGGTTTTCTCATGATATTTCCGTGCTGAGAATCCAACAACGTTACCCATGGCGTTATTTACTGGGAACATTATACGCTCTGTGAAGAACTCCCTCTTGCTGCCGTCTTCGCGTTCTGCTAGGAGTCCTGATGCTATCATTATCTCGTCGGAGATCTTCTTGGCGTGCATCATCTTCCTGAAGGCCCCGGCTTTTTTCGCTGCGAGTCCTATACGAAACTGTTTTATAAAGTCGAGATCGATTCCGCGGTCGTAGAGATATTTCAGAGCATCGTGACCTTCAGGAGTGTGTAGTAATGTATAGTGGTATATGTCGGTGGCGAGGTCTAGGGCGCCCTTCATAGCGGCACGACTGGGGCCTTTATCTTCAGGGCCATCGACATAGTCGAGGTGCACGCCGAACTTCTCGGAGAGGCTCTCTACGGCGTCGCTGAATGACATCTTCATATACGTCATAAGAAACTGTATAGCGTCACCATGAGCGCCACATCCGAAGCAATGGTAGCTGGTATCACCGCGGCGTACTATGAACGAAGGAGTCTTCTCGTCATGAAAAGGGCATAGTGCTTTGTATGTCGCTCCTGCTTTCTTAAGCTCGACATGAGAGCCTACGACGTCTATAAGGTCGATACGCTGGCGCAGTGTCTCTAGGCTTTCTTTAGTGAAAAACTTCATATATTTGTCTCCTTAGAGATAAAATCATATCATACTGTATGCCTTTAATGCCAGCTATCCCCTGCCAAAAAAAATATAGCTTCTAAACCCATGACGCTAAAGAGAAGAGCGATTAAAATATTTTTTATGGGCTTACACAAAACATTCCATCTGTTACGATATAGAAGATTAATTTTTCATGTATCTTAAAACCCGGTTGGCCCCCTATCCTTTGCCATAGGGTTTTTGCAGTGGTACAGATACGAAGATGAAAGACGAGCGAATGTTAAAACATTCGCGAGGATAGAAGCAAAGTAAATGCGCTGCTGCAAAAAGATATATGGTAAAGCTAAATAATAACAAACGGGAAAATAAAAACAACAAGTAATAACAAAGGCTTAAGATATTTGTTTTTATATAGTTAAAGACTCTTGTTAGAACTTTTAAAAAGAAAAAATGCCCTGTTTCCTATAGCATCCATAGTGTCAGGCAATCTGGCTCATTTTACTCCTCGCGAATAGTTACAACTATCCGCTTGTCGTGCACTGAGCCATCTTACCTAACTCTATGGCGCTAAAGAAAAGATAGGAAGACAACCGGGTTTAAATATAATGGAGGTATTATTTTATGAAATCTACAGTTTTATTATCGCTCGTAGCAGCGATGTTTTGTATGACGAGTTCCGTCATCGCCGAAGAGTCTATCGCCGACAAAGATGTTGTTGACGCCAAGCCTATAGAAGTTTTGCTTCTTTCTGCCTTACCGGCATCGGGAAAATCCGAAGCACGCCGATATCTTTCGAGTCTCAACGCCGAAGAGTGCCTTAACCAGTTTGGCATTGGCGAGACTGTACAGCTCGACGACTTTCCTTATGTTTTCTTCATGCGCCGTATCAGCGACGAGCTAACTGCTCGCGGTGAAGAAGGAATGTTCTTCATTTCTCCAGCTTTACCATTCCGCAATCCAAAAGAATGGGGAACGCTCATACATCTTGTCAACGAAGACTACGAAGACCTCGTTGCTGGAAACATACCTAACCCTAAGTCTGCTGCAGAGTGGCTTTTCAATCGCATCGACAAGGCGCGCATGAAAGTCGGCGCTGCTCCTGAGCTAGGACTCCTTCCTGCTGATATCAGAGAAGAGCTTATTGCTACTCTAGAAGACGAAGCAGCAAGCCTTCTAAAGAATAAGATCGCCGAGGTCCCTGAGAGTCTCGACGGAAAGACTGTCGTCATCGAGTTCGCCCGTGGTGGTGCTGAAAGTTCTACTTACCCATTACCGGCACCGTTCGGATACAAATATTCGTTTTCACAGCTTAGCGATACTATCCTCGAAAAGGCTTCGATACTATATATATGGGTCGACCCTGCAGAATCTCGCCGCAAGAACCTTGCGCGTGCAAACCCTGACGACCCTGGTTCTATTTTAAGCCACTGCGTCCCTCAAGCTGTGATGTATGGCGACTATGGCACCGACGATATAGCTTGGCTCCTCGAGACTTCTGACGTAAAAGACACTGTACGTGTCGAGACCGATGGCGGCGTATACCACCTGCCTTTAGGACGCTTTGACAATAGGATAGACAAAACAACGTTTGCCCATGGCCCCGTCGAAGACTGGAAAGACAGCGACATTGCCGAGATACGTGCTGGCCTCGAAGAGGCTTTTGCTCCTCTTACAGGAAATGGCTAAGCCACAGAGTATATCGAAAAACAGAAGGTCGCTCATCTGGGCGGCCTTCGTTTATATAATGGTAAAGTAATATGACACAAAAAATAACTACAGAAAAAGCTCCCAAGGCGATAGGTCCGTATTCACAGGCTGTCGTTGCTGGAGGTTTTGTTTTCGTCTCTGGGCAGGTGCCTATAGACCCTGACACTGGCGCTCTCGTCGACGGTGATATAACGACGATGGCAGAAAGAATCCTCGACAACATCGAGAACGTCTTAGAAGCTGCTGGTTGCGGCATGGAAGACGTCGTCCGCGTTGATATCTTTATGAAAGATCTCAATGATTTCGTTGCTGTCAACGATGTATATGCTAAGAGATTTACTGGCTCTGTCCTTCCTGCGCGACAGACTGTAGAGGTAAGCAGACTCCCTATCGATGCCGTCCTTGAGATGTCGTGTGTTGCTGTGAAAAAATAGAATCATAAAAAAAACGCCACCTAACGGTGGCGCTTTTATCTACGTTTCGAAACTATCATCTTGTCGTGTGCTGAGCCATCCTAGCAGCTCCAGGCGCGAAAAGAAAGACAGCGGGCAAAGCGTCTTTATGGCTACTGACTTTTAATACCTCTCGAACAAACGTATCTTTAAAAATAGAACACGGTCTAACTGTTTCCGGAATGGCTTTCTTCTTTATATTTTTACCAATAATCACGATATCATGAGAAAGCACTCCCAGCACAGATACTTTTAATCCAGCAAGCAGTAAAGGACCTACGGAAAAAACAGCACCTGCTGCAAGAAGAGCGCCAAAAATTCTAACAGCAATAGAAGCTACTCTATATTTTAATGCATCTCCCTTGAAAACAGTTTTGATGTCATTACCTAGCTCACTTAAAAAATCTCCAGCAATTTTTATTGGTTTGCTTATCATTGGATTGCTTACAGTCATAATCATTCTCCTTAAGTTTGTTGATTCTATGCTACAGTTATAAACGAAAACGGGGATTTTGTCAATAAGATCCTTGATATTCCGGATTGCTATGATATTTAGTACAAAAGGCTTACACGGTGAAATGGGGATTCTACTATACAGTAATCAGCAAGGTACACAAAAGGCGTAAATCGTCGTGGTAAAAGATGGCGTTCTGCTAGACGGTAGGTCTTTTACCTTCTTTAGATTTAATGAGTGCTATCTCCGTCCCTATAGGTCCTATTATTTCGTCGAACACTATCGATGCTAGAACTATAGCTGTTATCGTTGCTGATATTTCTGGGATAATATCTTTCACGATATATATCAGTCCTATTGCCACCCCTGCTTGTGGGACGAGCCCGAGTCCTACATATTTCTGTACGACTTTTGGTGCTTTACTGATACGCGCCCCAAGCATTCCGCCGAAGACTTTCCCGCACCATCGCGTTGCGACATACATCAGCACGAGGTGCCACACCTGTGGTATCAATGCTATCTGCAGTCGTGCTCCTGCTAGGGCGAAGAACAGCACTATTATTATCTCTTCGATATTTTCTACTGCTTTAAACAGTTTTCTCGAGGCGTGGAATGTGTTGGCGACGAAACATCCTGCGACCATATTCGTCAAGAGCGGAGATATATTCAGCGCTATTGATACACCACATCCTAATAGCACCAGGCTTACTGCTATATATATGTGGTAACTATCTTTTTTATTGCCGTTAACAATATAGTTTATGCTAAAGCCGATAAGCATCCCTATAACAATAGCTCCTACCAGCTGCACGAGTGATGTCAGGATGACATGCCAGCATTCTGTCGAGCCATTTCCCATCATCGCCAAGACTATAGCGGCGACGACGCCGAAAAGTGCTAAGCATATCGCATCGTCGATAGCTACTATCGCTAACAGTGTTTTTGCTAGGGGTCCTTTAGCTTTAAGTTCTTTGATTATAGCGAATACTGCTGCAGGTGCTGTTGCGGCGCTTATCGCTGCAAGCAGTGCCGCTATAGGCGCTGATCTGCTGATGAAATATATCCCTATAAAGACGAGGATGAAAGTCGCTAGCGCCTGAAAGACTGTTATGAATATAATGTGTTCTTTTAGCTTGCGTAGTGCGCTGATTTTTATCCTTCCGCCAATGATAAAAGCGATGAACCCTAGGGCGGTATATCCTATGAAGTCGAGGTCTTCGATGATTTTGGCATTGACGATATTTGTCACGGAGGGCCCAAGGACAAGCCCTACGATGATATACCCTATTATTGCTGGGAGTTTCAAGAACGTCATAATTCTGCTAGACGTATATCCCAGAAGAAAAAACAACCCTAGCGCTAAAATATCGTTCATGGCGATGTCCTATTTTGTTTGTATATAGACATTTCTTATCACAAACATCGCTAATGAGACAATGAAAAAACATTAGTAGCACATTTTCAATATATCATCTTTAGTGAGGGAGGATTTATTTTCTTCTCTCATATCACAAACGACCCTCCCCTCTTTCATTCCTAAAATTCTGTTTCCGTAATCGATGGCGTGTTGTATATGGTGTGTAACCATTATCGTTGTGATATTCTTCTGTCGTATTATTTCTGTCGTTATTGCCATTACGTTTTCCGCCATCGTATGGTCTAGTGCGCTGGTATGCTCGTCGAGCAGAAGCAGCTTTGGTGGGTGCATAAGACACATCGCCAGCCCCAGCAGTTGTTTCTCTCCTCCCGAGAGTTTTTTTGCTGGCATTTCCATCATATCGCAAAACCGCGGCAAGAATGTTTTTAGATACTTTCGATATTTTTCATATAGCGCTGTTTTTTTATAAGGCACAGGTTCCGTTCCTTTTGTGTCTGCGAGAAAACAGTTTTCAAATACCGTCATATCTCCAAATGTTGACATCTCGACGTCTTGCGTCAGCGTCCCGACGAACCGTGAGATATCTTTTATCGTCATGGTTTTCGCATCACGCCCATCGACGACGATCTTTCCTTGTGTAGGTTTGAAGGTGCCGTTCAGCATTTTTATGCAAGAGCTTTTCCCTGAACCATTACCTCCGAGGAGGACGATGAAGTCTCCTTGTGACACTGTGAGGTCGAGGTTTTTTATTATTGCTCTGCCATTTTTCGACAATACGAGTGTTGTATCTTCGAATGTGGCGATAATATCTTCTTTCATAATGCTCCCTCCATATGTTTTTCTGGTTTTGCTGTCATAAGAAAAGATGCTAATGTCACTCCCATTATCATCTTCAAATATATGGGGTTTAGCTGCAGTTTTATGAAGAAATTCATCGCCGTGAAATATATTACGACGCCGGCGAAGCAGAACATCAGCATAACATGGTGAGGTTTTTTCTCGTCGCCGAATGCCGCGCCATATAGTTGGTTACCTATTATCACTGTCCCTATACCTATAAGGCCGACTCCTAGCCCCATGGCACTATCGGCATATCCATTGACTTGTGCTGTCAGCGCCCCACACATTGCTGCGAGGGCGTTGCTGATGACGAGTCCTATTATGCGGTACATCTCGGCGTCTTTTCCTATCCTTAGTAGAAACTGTTTATTGTCTCCGAAAGCGCGTAGGAACAGTCCTATCCGCGAAGACATCATCACGCTGAGGAACGTCATCGTCGTTGCTGCTACGATTATGAAGAACAGCGTTTTAGACGCCTTTTCTTGTAATGGCATAAAACCTTGGAAGATCGTTATGATGGTATCTTTTCCTAAAATACTGATGTTTGGCCTTCCCATAACGATAAGCGTCGCCGAGCTCAGTATGAAGATGGCGAGCACCCCTGATATCAGGGGTGCTACGTTACATCTATGCATAAAGCTCGTCATCGTTCCTGCCAACGCTCCTGCCATACACGCTGCTGCCATTCCAACAAAAGGGTCGTAGTTTTCCGTCAAGAGTCTGGCGAACACCGCCGCTCCTATAACGAAACTTCCTTCGACGGTGAGGTCTGGGATTTTCAGTATGTTAAAGCTTAGAGAAACCGCCGACACTAGAGGAAAAAAGATACAGCTTTGCATTATAATTTGTATTATGCTGTTACCCATGGCTTTCACCTTCGGAATCTACGATGATGTCGTGATACCCCTCTTTCTTCGCGCATGTCGCTATTGCATCGGAATCAATTCCTTGTGCTTTGCATGCTGCTGTGTTGATAAAAACCTTAAGGTCTTCGAGAACAACAACGGCTTCGAGGTCTTCACTTTCTCCTTTTAGGATCTTTTTTATCTGTTGTCCGCCGATAACGCCGATATCTTTCTCTTCAACGGCGAGAGCGAAAGCCCCTCCTGTTGCTATAGATCCCAGGTCTGATGTTATCAGTGGAACGCCAAGCTGTGCGGCTTTCTGTGCGAGGGTTCCGCATGCGCTGACGACAAGGTGATCTTTTAAGATAACGATAGCGTCAGTTTTGCTGTCGATGGCGTTGCTTATCGCATACATATCGGCGAGACTCTGAACCATCAATCCCTGCACCTCTATCCCTGCATCTTTCGCCACAAACGAAAACTCGTGTGCATCGTTATATGCCTTCAATGAGGCGCTATATACTATGGTAAGGTGTCGAATATCGACGACTGCCTTCTTTATAAAGTTTAGCTGTGTCGCCAACGATATCTCGTCTAATATCACCGAAAATTTCTCGGGGCTATAATTTTCTTGTTCTTCGACAGCATAGCTTGCAAGTCCTACGACGGGGATATCGTCTGACATCTTCAGCGCCATAAGCGTAGCGTCGGTGCCGATAGGCGCTATGACGTCGACCTTGTTATCGATAAACTGCTGTATGATGCTTCTCTGCATCTCCGCTTCGCCATAGGCGTTCTGTACGACGATATTAATATCGTCGTCATCTAAAGCCTCATACACTCCTGCCACGATCTCGTCCATAGCGACGTGCGGCATCGGGACGACGACACCGACGACCTGTCGATGATCTTTCGTTAGGGACGTAGTATATATGGCATAACTTGTTATCGCCACTGCTATGGCGATGATATAATAATATTTCTTCATTGGTAACCTCATAAATAAATGGTAAAAAAAATTGACGCAGCACATCACGCTGATTGTGCGTACGTATCAATATATTACTGACCTTACGCGCCACTCTCACTTTATTGGCGTGCTGCAAGGAACAATCTACTAAGTATTCCTCCTCACCCAGCTCTTCAGAGCTTGGTTCGTCGGAAATACTTGCATCTTGCCCCTTTCGCTACACCACTAAAGCAAGATTAGCGTGCAACATCAGTATGTTATATGAAAACAGGGAGGATTGTTATGGCCTGGGCGGCCACCAAGAGAAAAACGGCAGTACACTGCTATGCGTCGAAGCGTCGACTTCTAACAAAACAATGCTAGTATCTATAGAGTTTTCCATGAAATGTACTATACCTTATATAATTGACATCATGTTACTTAACTATCAAAAAAAATACAAGGAAATTTTTAGCCCATGATTGAGACCTAATCTCTTCTACCATAGATTCCTCTTTTTTTATTGCAAATAAAGACTATATTCTTTATAATATCCTGATAAACAATGAGATATCGGTTAATAACAACAAAAAACAACGGTAATAATAAAATTATGGAAATACAACCTAAAGCGGCAACTTTTGATCAAGGACACGCCTTACAAGAAGGCGCTCCAGCTGCCGATCGCCAAGAACAAGGTGTTAATTTTTCTTCTGCCAGCAGGGAAACAATTGCGGCGATTAGGCTCCTTACTGGTGACTTTTTTAGTTTGCGACTAAAAAAAGAAGAAGAAGAAGAAGAAGAAGAAGAAGTGAAGATTCTAGTAGGTCTCTGTAAAAAGCAGCCTCCCGCTAATACAGACCATTTAAGAGCTACAGTAATTCCTAGAGGAAATGTTTCTAAATGTCTTAAACCTAGAACTCCGTTCAAGGTTGATAGCTCATTTTACAGAAAACAAGCCCAAAGAAAAGATGAAAAAGCTAGCAAAAAGAAAAGAGGTTCAAGTAGAGATGTATCGTCGATAGAAAACAAACGCCCTCGTTCACTTACTGATAGTAGCCAATAACATATAACTATTTTATCCTGTACGTCTACGTCGTCCTTGTGCAGCGAAACCATGTTTTTCCTGCCTTCCGCCTTTCTTTCCGAACGAGTTCGATTTTCCACGATATGATTGCGTTTGTTTATTTTTGCCTTCTCTTTTGCCATGAGAGGCATTGCGTCCTTGTCTGATAGGCTCAGCCTTTATCGAAGGGTCAGGCTCATATCCTGGCATCACCTCTTTCGGCAATTCACGCTTTATCAGAAGTTCGATATCCCTAAGAAGTTTATGTTCGTCGATACATACCAACGACATCGCCTCGCCTTCCATTCCTGCGCGGCCAGTACGGCCGATACGATGTATATAATCTTCTGGAACGCTTGGCAGGTCGAAGTTTACAACGTGGGGAAGCTGGTCGATATCAAGTCCTCGAGCAGCGATGTCTGTAGCTGCGAGCACACGAACATTTCCAGCCTTAAAATCTGCCAACGCCTTGGTACGTGCTCCCTGACTTTTGTTGCCATGGATCGCCGCGGCGGTGATGCCATCGCTTTCGAGCTGTTTAGCAAGACGATTGGCGCCGTGTTTTGTCCGTGTAAAGACGAGGATCTGCTTCCAATTATTCGAAGTGATAAGATGTGACAGCAGCTCGCGCTTACGCTCTCGGTCGACAGGATGAACTACCTGTCCTATTCCTTCAGCCATAGCATTGCGTCGCGCCACCTCTATAAGAACCGGCGAATCTAACAAGCCATCGGCAAGTTTCTTTATGTCGTTGGAGAATGTCGCCGAAAACAGTAAGTTCTGGCGTTTTTTTGGTAGCAGCGCAATGATCTTACGGATGTCGTGGATAAAACCCATATCGAGCATGCGATCGGCTTCATCGAGGACAAGTATCTCGACCCTAGAAAGGTCAACGCTTTTCTGTCCAGCGAGGTCAAGTAGGCGTCCTGGCGTTGCCACCAAAATATCAACACCTTGTCGCAGCCTCACCATCTGTGGCTTAATATTGACACCGCCAAAAACAACGGTAGACTTCAATGGCAGATGCTTGCCGTAATCTTCTACGCTTTCACGAACCTGAGCAGCGAGCTCTCGCGTCGGTGTAATAATCAGTGCCCGCACACGCCGCGGGCCTTTGCCGGGGGCATCTTTGCTGAGAAGCTGTAGCAGCGGCAAGGTAAAACCTGCAGTCTTTCCCGTCCCTGTCTGTGCGCCGCCCATAATATCGTTTCCCTTAAGAATAATAGGAATGGTCTTGCTCTGTATCGGTGTTGGCTCGGTGTAACCTTTCTCGGAAACAGCACGAAGCAGCTCGGCCAAAAGGCCTAGTGAATCAAATGACATATAAAATACTCCAAAAAATGTCTGCACAAGACTTATGCCCTTGTACGATCCAGACAAGATATGATTTGTTTCGAGGCGAAGCAATCAAGCTTCATACCACGAAAATGTTAGGCGCAGACCGAAAGTGCGCCGAAGATTAAACATCATACCACAACCGTCAACAGAAGTCACTAACAATAAAATACTTCATCGCAAAACACTGTTATATAGGAGCACTTTTTCATTTTCTCTTTAATTTTGCTTAACAATCTGTGGAAGAAAATGGTAGACTCACGATAATCATGCAAGATACAAAAAAGGGAGGGTGTTGTATGAATAAACCCATACTATCGCATCATTTTACGACAAGGCAGCCTTCTTCGATCCGTCTGTCACAGATCGAATTTCTTAAGAGAACAGACGGCGTCGAAGCCATCAATGTCGCCATCGGTAATGTAAGTCTACCGATGCATCCGGCGATGATTGAAAGGATGAAAACGCTTACTGACGAAGGCTCCCCTTTCAGTGAAGGCGTCGTCTCCTATTCTCCTTCTATGGGGGCGCCTGAAGCGAATATAGCCTTCAAGAATATCATTGCTTCTTCTGGTTTCGACACCGCCAACCTACGAACTATCGTAACCGATGGCGGTAGCATGGCGATGGAGCTTATGATCCTCGGAGTCTGTGGCGCTGCCGGCGCCGACGAGAAGCCTCTCATGCTCATCGACGCCGTCTATACCAACTACATCTCGTTGGCAGAAAGAACTGGCAGAAAAACTGTTTCTGTAAGGAGGACTCTGCTTGCTTCAGGGCAGTTCTCTATGCCCGACATTGCCGAAATCGAAGAGGTCATCAAGAAAAACAGGCCCGGCGCGCTTCTCGTGATACCTTACGATAACCCTACGGGGCATTTTATCAACATCGACATGCTTACCGCTCTGGCGAAGCTGTGCGTAAGATACAACATGTGGCTTGTCAGTGACGAAGCCTACCGCGAACTGTTTTACACGGAAGAAGCTGTTTCGAGCATATGGGCTATCGACGACGCCCTTGTCAAAGGCATCGAAGGTCGTAGGATAAGCATAGAGTCGGCATCGAAGGTATGGAACGGCTGTGGCCTGAGGGTAGGCGCTCTCGTCACCGACAACCAAGAATTCTATAACAAAGCTCTGGCGGAATACACTTCGAATCTATGCGCAAATACTATAGGACAATATATCTTCGGCGCCCTTGCTCACGAAAAACACGAAGACATACGCAACTGGTATCAGCAACAGCGCGAGTATTATAAACCGATGATGAACGAAGTCCGCGAAGGGCTTATCAAAAGGCTCCCAGGGATCATCGTCTCATCACCAAGCGCCGCTCTATACTCCGTCATCGACGTACGCGATATCGCCAAGCCATCGTTCAACTCCAAAGACTTCGTGCTGTATTGTGCAAAAAAAGGATCTATAGAAATCGACGGCAAGAACTACACCCTCCTCGTCACTTCAATGTCGGGTTTCTACAAAGTCCACGACGATGAAGCCAACCCCGGAGATTGCCAGATGCGCATCGCCTATGTTCTTCCCCCCGACACGATGCGTCTCGTCCCCGTCCTCTTCGAGAAGCTCTTCCACGACTACGAACGACTACAAATTTCGCATCATACCGTCTAACAATGGCCTTACGCAACAGCCGTTATTATGAACTGATGTTACGCGCTAATCTTGCTTTAGTGGTGTAGCGAAAGGGGCAAGATGCAAGTACTTCCGACAAGCCAAGCTCTGAAGAGCTGGGTGAGGAGGAATACGAAGCAGATTGTTCCTTGCAGTACGCCAATAAAGTGAAAGTAGCGCGTAAGGTCAGTTATTAAGGAATTTCGGAATAGGAATTACTACCACGGAGGCACGGAGTGCACGGAGAAAAAAAGTTTAAAGAAGAAAAATGGCTTATAAATTGAGGTGTAAAAAAAAGAGAGCTACTCCGGCGAAGGTGTAGCTCTCAAAGTGAAAAGGCAAGCAGTCTTGTTCAAGGACCACCGCCTTCTCGCAGTTTGGCTGCTCGGAGCCGGACTCGAACCGGCACAGCCTTGCGGCCGAGGGATTTTAAGTCCCTTGTGTCTACCAATTTCACCATCCGAGCATATAGAGGATGTATTATACTTTTCTATTGATATTGCATCAAGAGAAAGCATGCGCCCTCAGTGTTTTGAGGGCGCATTTTTGTTTATCCATCGAACTCTTCATCGAGTAGCGATAAGAACGACTGTGTTTTTTCTTTGAAGACCTCTTTTTCTACAAGCGCCTTTTTTGGTTTCGGAGGTTCTTGTGGTGTTTCTTTGGTCTTTTCTTTTTTCGTAGCTTCTTTTTTCTTTTTCGGCTTCGGTTGTTTTTTCTCTTTTTTCTCTTTTTTCGGTTTCTTTTCTTTTTCGGAAGTTTCTTCTTTAGGAAGAAGTTCTTCTACATTTTCTGCCGAGGGAGGTTCTAAGAGAATAACTTCTTTGTTTTCTTCAGAAGCTTCTTTGCCTTTTTTTCTGTCGAAGATCAGTGTTTTTGGTGGTGGTATGAGGCTTTTCATTGCAGGCGCTGGAACATCTATTGTTTCATCGCTGCTGCCCCTGCCCATGCCTTCGGCATTGCCATCCTTTTCTTCGACGTTATCGTCTTGTGTACGTTTACGTCGTGTATTACGGCGACGTTCGCGTCGTTTATCTGAACGAAGATCTTGAGTATCTTCGGCAGATTTATCTTCTTTGTCTTCGGTTTTATCTTCTTTCGGTTCTTTTTCGACCTTTTTCTTCGCTGCTGATGTTGTAGTTTTTTTCTTCGCTGTTGTTGTTGCGCTTTTCTTCTTATATGAGGAATCTTTTCCTCCGCCGATTTTTATTGTTTTTTCTACGGCGGTATGTTTCAGTACTAGGCGCGTATCGCGAACTTCTATGACATCGTAGTCGGAGACTGGCAGTAGGAAGGCTTTAGGTTTTTCTACCGATCTGAAGAATATTGCATTTCCGAAGGCTATGATTTCTACGGCGTCGACAAAATATTCTTCTTGTCCTACGCCTTTGCTATTGCGGACCACCAACTTAAACCCTTCGCGGGGTGTAATGACGGTCTCTGTCACTGGTTCTCTTGTAAAATGCACTGGTATATCCGTGGTTTTGTTATTATTCTTGTTATTTTTCAAAATAGAGGGTGTAATTTTCGTTCTTTTGTGTAGCATTCCCTCTACTTTGCTTATCACTGACGTTACGCGCCACTCTAACTTTATTGGCTTGCTACAAGGTGCAATCTGCTGCGTATTCCTCCTCGCCCAGCTCTTTAGAGCTTGGCTCGTCGGAAATACTTACATCTTACCCATTTCGCTACGCCACTAAAGCAAGATTGGTGCGTAACGTCAGTTATCAATGATACATCATTATCTCTTAAGAAACAATTATTATTGTTCTATCATATATAGCATGAGGTCTATGATCCGGCATGCGTATCCCATCTCGTTGTCGTACCATGATACTAGTTTGAAGAAGGTATCGTTTAGCGCTATTCCTGCGTTTTTATCGAAGATCGAGGAGTAGTTGCTTCCTATGAAGTCGCTTGAAACGACGTCATCTTCGGTATATCCCAGGAATCCTTTCATTGGCCCTTCTGATGCTGCTTTTATTGCTTCGCAAATAGCGTCGTATGATGTTGGCTTTGAGACCTTTACTGTGAGGTCTACGACGGAGACGTCGGCGGTAGGAACGCGGAATGCCATACCTGTAAGTTTCCCTTTAACTTCTGGTATACATATTGCTACAGCTTTAGCTGCTCCTGTTGAAGCTGGCACTATATTAAGCGAGGCGCATCTTCCGCGTCGAGGGTCACGAGCGCAAGGCCCATCTACTGAGGGCTGTCCTGCTGTCATAGCGTGTATTGTCGTCATAAGTCCTTCTTCTATGCCGAAGTTATCGAGTACGACTTTTGTTACTGGTGCCAGGCAATTTGTCGTACATGAAGCGTTAGAGACGACGTAGTCAGTTTCTGGATTATATTTAGTGTGGTTAACGCCCATAACGAACGTTGAGACGCCCTCTTTTCCTGGCGCTGAGAGTATTACTCGCTTTGCTCCTGCGGTGATATGTTTTTCTGCTCCTTCTTTGGTACAGAATAGCCCTGTCGACTCTATGACGTATTCTACGCCGAGCTCTCCCCATGGGAGTTGTTCTGGGTCACGTTCTGAGCATACGGTAATTTTTTTGCCGTTAACGATTAGGTTCTTTTCTTCGACGGATACTTCGCCATCGAAGCGTCCGTGTACGGAGTCATATTTCAGAAGGTATGCGAGGTTTTCTGCGGGAACGAGGTCGTTGATAGCGACGATATTAATTTCAGGGTTTTTATTTGCGGCGCGTAATACTAGTCTTCCTATGCGTCCGAATCCATTTATTGCGATATTTATAGTCATATTATATTCATCCTCATTTATTATGGGTTTATGGTTTGTTTATTTGCCATAATAATCGAGATTGTCACGATTGTAAAGGTGAAACAAAAAAAACCTTACGGCCCGAGGGTCGTAAGGTTTTAACATCTTAAATGTCTGTAGTTTTCGTTATTTAACGAATTCTATGATACATGTTTCGGCGTTATCACCGGCGCGTGGTTTGTTACGCATTATGCGTGTATATCCGCCGTTACGCTCTGCGAACATTGGCGCCCATTCTCCGAAGAGTTTTTTTATGACGTTTCTATCGTTATTATATGCTGTGGTGTCGCCATTTTTTACGGCGCGAGCTTCTTTTGTTGTGAGGGTATTATATCGTACCATCATTTTTGCCACAGCGCGTCTTTTATTTGCTACGGAGTCATTTTTCGCCAAGGTGATCATTTTCTCGGCATGCTTTCGTAGTTCTTTAGCTTTAGGCACTGTTGTCTCGATACGTCCGTGCTCGATAAGAGCTTTGAGCATATTGGCCATCATGCATCGTCTATGTGATGATGTGCGGTTCAGTTTACATGTTTGCTTTTTATGTCGCATTGCTTCTTTCCTATACTAAAGGCCCTAGGTCCTTTTCGTTTATATTTGATGAGTTATCTTTTTTTTCTTCGTTATATTTCGTTATGATATCGCGGACATTATCATCGTTGATGCCATATTTTTCCAGGTCCATCCCTAGTGAGAGTCCCATTTCTGTAAGTTTTGCTTTTATTTCGTTGAGGGATTTCTTTCCGAAATTTCTGAATTTAAGCATTTCAGATTCTGGTTTAACGACGAGTTCTCCTATAGTCTCTATTTGTGCTCCGCTTAGGCAATTTGTTGAGCGCACCGACAGCTCTATTTCGCCGATACGTAGTGCTAATTTCCCCATCATCTCGTCATCGGCGGTATCCACTGTAAGCCCGCCTTCTTCGAAGATTAGTCCTTGCTCTTCAACGTGTGCTAGCACTTCTAGGTGTTTAATCCCTATTTGTGCTGCGAATGATATAGCTTCTTGTGGTGTCACTCTTCCGTCGGTGGTGATTTCGAAGATGAGTTTATCGTAGTCAGTATCTTGTCCTACGCGTGTATCTTCGACGTGGTAGTTCACCAATCTTACTGGCGAGAATGAGGAGTCTATAACGATCTCGTCGATGATTTTATCTTGTATATCATGACGTTCTGATGTTACGTATCCTCTTCCGATAGCGACCTTAAGTTTCACCTGCTTTTTTATTGGCTTTGTTACGGTGAAGAGGTGCAGTTCTGGGTTTACGACTTCGAAGTATCCATCTTTGACGATATCGCCGAAGGTGACTTTATATTGTCCGCCATTTTCGTCGATCATCTCTTTCGTCACTATTATTTCCGAGTCGACATTTTTCGGCTCTCGAGTATTTTTCGTTTCTTCGGATGGAAGGTGTCTTAATAGTGCCATTTTGAAGTTTAGGACGATATTCGTCATATCTTCTATTATACCTTCTGCTCCCATATATTCATGAGGAACGCCTTCGATATTTACTGATATTATCGAGGGAGCTTCTAATGAATTAAGCATCATACGACGCATGGCGTTCCCTATGGTGTATCCGAAGCCACGTTCGAACGGTTCAGCGATGACGCGTGCAAACGTCGATGTCATCGTCTCTTTTTCGAACATTATGTTATTGGGTATTTCAAACTTGCCATATTTTACTGACATTTGTTTTTTTCTCCCTGAAAAGTAGTGTTTTTATATATTTTTATTATTTTACGGGCGTCGTCGTTTTTTAGGACGGCATCCGTTGTGTGGTATTGGTGTTTTATCGCGTATTACTGTGACGATAAGTCCTGCGCTTATCAATCCACGTACTGCAGACTCTCGTCCTGCTCCTGGTCCGCGAAGGTTAACTTCTACTTCTTTGAGTCCTAATGCTTGTCCGGTTTTTGCAGCATCTTGTGCTGTTGTTGTTGCTGCGAACGCCGAAGATTTCCTTGACCCTGAGAAGTTCATTTTCCCTGCAGACGACCATGCTATAACTTTTCCTGCAGGATCGGTGATAGAGACGATTGTATTGTTAAAAGTAGCTTTAACGTGTGCAATACCTGCTGGTATTGTCCGCATTGCTTTTTTTCGTACTTTTTTCGTCTTTTGTGTAGCTTGTTGTTTTGCCAATGTTCAGGCTCCTCAATTATTTATTTTGCTGTTGGGGCTTTCTTTCTTCCCGTCATGGTTTTTTTCTTACCTTTTTTCGTACGTGCATTCGTCCTTGTTCTTTGTCCTCTGACTGGTAGTCCTAGTCTGTGGCGCAGTCCGCGGTACGAGTGTATATTGACGAGGCGCTTAATATTATTTTGCACCTGTCGTCGTAGTGTCCCTTCTACGATATAGTCATTTTGCAGCATCTCGTTGAGGTGTGCTATATCCTCTTGTGAGAGTTCTTTTGCTTTCATATTTGGGTCGAGTTTAAGCTTAGCGATAACCTCTTCGGCTAGCGTTGGGCCGATGCCGTATATATATGTGAGGCTTATCACCAATCGTTTTTTCTCTGGGATGTCGATACCAATAATTCGCGGCATTATTCTCTCCTGCCTTGTTATTTTTGTTTCATAATTATAACGTTTTCAAAGGGCTATAACTATACTGTTTTTCCTTTTAACTTTCAACGTATTTTTAGTTACGTCCTCTAATTCTTTTTCCTTTTGTCATAAATCCGTCGTAACGTTTCATTATCAGGTGTGATTCTATTTGTTTCATAGTATCGAGGATTACTCCTACCATTATCAATAATGACGTTCCGCCGAAGAAGTAGCTTATTTTTGCGTCTACGTTCATGATTTTCCCTAATATTGTCGGTGAGACAGCTATCAGTGCCAGGAATATTGCTCCTATCAGTGTTATTCTATTCATTGTGGCTTCGAGGAAATCCTTTGTAGGTTTTCCTTGTCGTATTCCTGGTATGAACGCTCCATTTTTTTTCATATCGGAGGCTATTTGTTCTGGGTGGAACTGTGTTGCTGTCCAGAAGTACGTGAAGAATATTATGAGTATAACGAACAGTATGGTATACGCCACGCTTCCGGGGTATAGCATCCGTGTTACTGATCCTATCACCGAGTTATTTCCTAGGAAGCTTCCTATTGTTGCTGGGAACATAAGCAGTGAAGATCCGAAGATTACAGGTATTACTCCTGCGTAGTTAACTTTTAGTGGTATATGTGCTGCTGTTCCTTGTATTTCTTTATTCCCTACGATACGTCTTGCGTATTGTAGTGGTATACGTCGTTGTCCTTGAATGATGAGTATTGTTCCTATTGTCACGGCGACGAATATTGCCAATAGAACTATTAGTGTAGCGAAGGACATTTGTCCAGCTTCTTGTGAGTCGAGGTTCAGTTGTGTGATGATATTTCCGAATGCTGTTGGCAATGACGACAGGATATTTATTGTGATGATAAGGCTTATTCCGTTACCGATACCTTTTTCTGTTATTTGTTCACCTATCCACATTAGCACTACTGTTCCTGTGGTCATCGTTATCATTACGGTGAGCATAAAGAGCAGTGGTATTCCGAAGACTTGTGCTTCTGCCATTTCTCCGACGATAATTCCCGGCGTTCTCATGTTATTTGCCAGGGCATATCGTGCGAATAGCAATGCTTGGAAGAGTGCTAGTGCTACTGTCAGCATTCTCGTCCATTTTATTACCTTACGTCTTCCTGCGTCGGGATTTTCTTTCATCTCGCGTTGCAGTTCTGGCATTAGTGCTGTCATAAGCTGGAGTATTATCGACGCTGATATATATGGCACTATTCCCAGGGCCATTACTGTCATGTGTGAGAATGCTCCTCCAGAGAAGATATCGACGAGTTGGAAGAGGTTTTGGCTTCCTCCCACTTGTCGTTGGAATATTGCAGTGACGAGTTCACCGTTGATTCCTGGTACGGGGATAAACACACCTAGCCTACATACTGCTAGCAGTGCCAGTGTATATAGAATTTTTTTTCTAAGATCGGGGACGCTAAATATACGTTTTATTGTTCCAAACATCGCAACGGGCAACCTTTTTTTGTGACGTATCGCCATCGTTTTTACGGTGACGTTTTATCATTTTAATTAAGTCTTATTATATAACGCTGAAGGTTATGCCGGCATCTTCGAGCTTCTTTTGTGCTCCTGCTGATATGGCATTTACTGTCATTGTAACTTTCTTCGTTATCTCGCCATTTGCCAGGACTTTTATTCCGTGGCATTTTCCGCTTACGAGGCCGTGTTTACGTAAAGATTCTTCGTTAACGTCTTCGGCATCGTCGTAGAATTTTTCTATCTGCCATAGGTTTACGATATGGAGTTCTTCGCGAAAGCGTGCCCGTGAAAATCCTCTTGTTGGGAGTTTCATATATAATGGGAACTGTCCGCCTTCGTTGCCGTAGCGTTTCTTAGCTCCCGACCGTGCTCCTTGTCCTTTATGTCCACGTCCAGACGTTTTTCCTCGTCCTGATCCTGGTCCACGACCTACACGTTGTTGTCTGTCCTTTGGCTTATTATTTTTCAGTGTGTGTAATGATGTTGTCATATTATCCTCTTAGCGCTTGGACTTTTTCTGGGTTACGCAGTGCTTTAAGAGCTTTAAACGTTGCTCTCACCTGGTTTACCGGGTTATTTGAACCGAGGTTTTTTGCTACGACGTCTTCTATTCCTGCTAGTTCTAGTACAGACCTTACCATCGACCCTGCTACTACGCCGGTACCTTCTGGTGCTGGTTTCATCATGAGTCGTGCGCCGTCTTGTTTCGCTATAATCTCGTGTGGTATTGTCGTTCCATTCTGTTCGAATGTTATAATATCTTTAAGCGATGCTTCACGAGCTTTACGTATAGCGTCTGTGAGTTCGTTAGCTTTTGCGAATCCGTAGCCTACTTTTCCTTTACCGTTTCCTGAGACTATAAGTGCTGAGAAGCTAAATTTTCTTCCACCTTTTAGCACTTTAGCGCAACGGTTTACGAAGACGACTTTTTCTTCATATTCGCTTACTACTTCTTCTTTTGGCTTTCTTCTATTATCTTTTCTTTCGTTATTTTTTTTCATAGTCTACCTTGTATTAAAACTTAAGTCCGGCTTTACGTGCTGCGTCTGCCAATGCTGCCAACACTCCATGATATTTCGATGCTCCGCGGTCGAAGACTATTTTCTCTATTCCTTTTTCTTTAGCTTTTTCTGCTATGGCAGTACCGAGTTGTTGTGCAGCGGCCTTACTTTTACGGTTGAATTCTGTTGTACGGAATTCTTTCGCTAGCGTCGATGTTGCTGCTATGGTGTTGCCTTTATCATCGTCGATAATTTGCACGCCGATATGCTTATTAGTTTTAACAACACAGAGGCGAGGTTTTTCGCTGGTGCCTCTAATGTGTTTACGTACGCGTTTAGCACGCATCGCTTTTTTTGTATGTAAATTCTTTCTTTTCGTTAGCATGATGCTTTTTTCAACCTTATTATTGTTTCGCGGTTTTACCTGCTTTTCTGCGGATATATTCTCCGCGATATTTTATTCCTTTACCTTTGTATGGTTCTGGTTTACGCATTGCGCGGATATCTGCGGCGAACTGTCCAACGGCTTGTTTATCATTACCGGAGAGTACTATGGTAGTATTCTTTTCGACTTTCGCTGTTATTCCTTCTGGAATTTTCCTGCTTGTCGGGTGTGAGCATCCTATTTGCAGGTCTATGGTGTTACCATTTACTGCGGCGCGGAATCCTACTCCTACCATTTCCAGCGTCTTCGTAAATCCTTCTGTCACTCCTATCACCATGTTATTGACGAGCGAGCGGTATAGGCCATGGAAGTTTTTTTTCTCTTCGTGACCTTTAGCAAGTGTTACTGTAGCCTCATCATTTTCGACATGCATTTCTATGCCGTCGATGAGTTTTTGTGTAAGGACGCCTTTTGGCCCTTTAACGGTGATGATGCCATCTTTGACGTTAGCATCTACACCTTTGGGAAGTGCTATTGGTTGTTTTCCTATCCGAGACATAGTATTCTTTTCTCCCTTATATCCTTACCAAATATTTCCGACGTGTTCACCGCCGATCTTACGTTTACGGGCTTCTTGTCCACTCATCACCCCGTGTGATGTTGACATTATTGCCATTCCCATACCGCCGAAGACTCGTGGTACGTTTTTATGGTCGGCGTAGATATGCAGTCCTGGCCGTGAAACACGTTTTATTCCTTGTATTACCGGTAATCTTCCGGAGGCATACTTCAAGAATACGCGCATAATACCGCGGCCATTATCATCGAGATCTTTTGTTATAAAGTTCTCGATATATCCTTGTTCTTTTAACAATTTTACTATCGCGACTTTGAACTTTGACCGGTCAACATCGATATATCGATGCTCGGCTTTAAGTCCATTACGGATGCGAGTAAAAAGGTCGGCTATTGGGTCATTTATTGCTGACATCCTTGGTCTCTCCTATGCAACATTTTTCTTTTTAAAAGGAAGGCCTAGCTGTGTTAGCAGCTCACGACATTCGTCATCGGATTGTGCCGATGTTACGAATGTTATATGCATTCCTTGTGTCCTTTTGACATCATCTAAATTTATTTCTGGGAAGATCTGCTGATCATCGACGCCGAGGCTATAGTTCCCTCTTCCGTCGCATTTAATCGAGAATCCTCTAAAGTCACGGATTCGCGGGCATACGATGTTGAAGAATCTATCCATGAATTCATACATTCTTTCTCCACGCATCGTAACTTTGGCGCCTATTATCTGCCCTTCGCGCAGTTTGAAGTTTGCCACTGACTTTTTTGCCATAGTAAGTATTGGCTTCTGTCCTGTGAGAAGGGTCAATTCTTTAACGCAGTCTTGTATAGCGTTTTTATCTTTGGAAGCTTCGGCGAGGCCCATATTGACAACGATTTTGAGAACTTTTGGTGTCATCATTATGTTGCTATAGCCGAACTTTTCTTTCATCGACGCTTTTATTTCGCTATTGTATCTTTCTTTTAACCTAGACATTTATCACCACTTATTTTTTCTTATCTTTTTTTACTGAGCGATAAACCACATCTTTGTCGCCATCGCGGTAGAAGAGTTCTCGTTCTTTATTCTTATTGACACGCACGGCGAGCTTCACCCCTTTATTTTCTGTAGGGCATAGTTTCACATTAGAGGCGTTTATCGACACTTCGATATCTATGATACTTCCTGGGCCTTGTTGTGTAGCTTTAGTGTGTTTTTTTCTCACATTTATGCCTTGCACAACGAGTCTATCATCACCTTTTCGTGATAATATTGTCCCTGTTCTTCCTTTATCGTTACCTGCGATAACGACAACTCTATCTCCTACTCGGAGTTTTTTGTTGCCCTGCACGACTGGTCTTTTTTTACGCGTTGTTTTCATTAGTATTATCTTCCTTAATATTTATTAGATAACTTCTGGTGCCAAGGATCCTATTTTAGCATATCCACGGTCGCGGACTTCTCGTGCTACTGGTCCGAAGACCCTAGTTCCTTGCGGGTTACCTTTATCATCGATGATGACACAGCTATTGTGGTCGAATCGCAGTTTCGAGCCATCGTCTCGTGATATCGTACTTTTCGTCCTTATTATGACGACTTTTACTATTTCACCTTTTTTTACGCTTGCTTCTGGCTCGGATTCTTTTACTGAGCATACGACGACGTCTCCGACGCGGGCGTATCTTCGTTTCGATCCTCCGAGGACTTTAAAGCATTTAACTTTTTTAGCCCCTGTGTTATCTGCAACGTCAAGTTCTGATTCCTGTTGGATCATATTATGTCACTCCTTACTTTATTTGCTTGTGGGGACGACGCGCCAACATTTCGTTTTCGAATATGGTCGTGTTTCCATTATCGCCACCTTATCGCCGACGTTACATGTATTATTATCGTCATGGGCGTAATATTTCTTTGACCGTGTTATTACCTTCTGGTATTTATCGTGTCGTTGTGTTGAGGACACGGAAACGACGACGGTCTTATCCATTTTATTGGCAATGACGATGCCTTCTTTAACTTTGCGGCTTGTGCGCTGATCTTTTTCTTTCATAGTAGTTTTTACAACCTTAGCTTGCTCGTTTTTTCTCGCTCAACACAGTATATATACGTGCTATGTCTTTGCGGTTATTTTTTAGAAGATGTGGTGCATCAAGTTTCTTATTTTGTCGCAGTTCATTACGCAGTGAGAACAGCTCTTGTTGCAAGTCGAGCAACGAGGCCTCCAATTCTTCTGTAGTCTGATCTCTGAGATCTTTGGCTTTCATGGTATTTTCCTCTACACTGTTTCTACGCGTTCTACGAAGCGTGTTTTTATTCCTAGTTTCCCTGACGCCAATCTTAGCGCTTCTCGTGCTTGTTCGATGGAGACGTTTCCTACTTCGAACATGATACGTCCTGGTCGTATTACTGCCACCCAGTTACTTGGTGATCCTTTACCTTTACCCATACGAACTTCTGCAGGTTTTTTTGTTATCGGCTTATCTGGGAAGATCCGCACCCACACATTACCTTTACGGCTGAAGTGTCGATTTATAGCGACACGACATGCTTCTATCTGCTGTGTTGTCACCCATCCGCGTTCTAGTGCTTGCATTCCGTACTCTCCGAAGTGCACGAAATTTCCCGCTTTACTTAGTCCAGTACACTTACCTTTTTGTATCTTACGGTGTTTTGTCTGCTTAGGCATTAGTGGCATTTTTTTGCCCTCCGGATTTCGTGGTATTAACTTCTTCTTCGCCGTTATTTATCCACACTTTAACACCTATGGTGCCGTAAGTTGTTTCTGCTCGTGCTGTTGAGTAGTCGATATTAGCTTTTATAGTATGCAGTGGTGTACGTCCTTCTTTGTACCATTCGCTGCGTGCTATTTCTGCTCCGCCTAGTCGTCCTGACACTTCTATCTTCACTCCTAATGCTCCGGCGTCCATTGTCGTCTGCATAGCGCGTTTCATTGCTCTGCGGTATGCTACTCTACGTTCCAGTTGTTTTGCTACGCCATCGGCGACGAGGAATGCATCTCTATCGGGTCGTCGAATTTCTTCGACTTCTATAAAGACATCTTTTCCTGTCATTTTTCTTAGTTCGGCTTTAAGAGCGTCGATTTCGGCGCCTTTTTTTCCTATTACGAGTCCTGGTCGTGCTGTATGTATAACGATTTCGATTTTATCGCTGAGTCGTCGTATTGTTATCTGCGACGCTCCTACGCAGCATGGTTTTTTCATAAGGTTTTTCCGTATCGCCATATCTTCGACGAGGAATTTCCCGAATTCTTGTTTATTGGCGTACCATTTCGAGCGCCAATTTTTATTCTTTATCAGCCGGAAGCCTATAGGGCATACTTTCTGTCCCATTATTTTTCTCCTTTTTCCTCTTGAGTACCGACGGTGACGGTAAAGTGGCTTGTTCTTTTCAATATCGGAGCTCTTCCTCCGCGGCATTTTGATTTAGCACGTTTTAGTGTAGGTCCTTCATCGACGCGAACCTCTAGAACTTTAAGGTTCTCACGTTTTGCATCTTCGTAGCGATCTTCGGCATTAGCGACGGCGCTCATAAGAGTTTTCTTTAGGAGCGGTCCTGCTTTCATCGAGCAGAAGTCTAGCTGTATTTCTGCTTCTCCGACGGTTTTCTCTCTCATCAGTGCTGCTGCTAGTCGTGCTTTTCGCGGACTAATCCTGACGTATTTCGATAATGCTTTTGATGTATGTTTTGTCATCTCGGCGTTTCCTTATTTCTTAACGGGGTGGCCTTTGAAGATACGTGTAGGTGAAAACTCTCCGAGTTTGTGTCCTACCATATTTTCTGAGACGTATACCGTGATAAATTTATGTCCATTATGTACTTCGAACGTATGTCCTACCATATCAGGTATTATCATAGAACGTCGCGACCATGTTTTAATGGCGTTTTTAGTGCCTTTTTCATTTTGGTTTTCGACCTTATCCATTAGGTGGTGGTCGACAAACGGTCCTTTTTTTAGTGATCTAGCCATATTTATCCTTTTATGCTCTATTTCTTACGTCGATCTTTAACGATAAAACGATCGGACCTATTTTTTTTCTTTCTAGTTTTGAAGCCTTTAGTATGCTGTCCCCAAGGTGTTTTTGGTAGATATCCGTTATGTCTTCCTTCACCACCGCCGTGTGGGTGATCTACTGGGTTCATAACGGTACCGCGCACTGTAGGTCTTATACCTTTCCAGCGCATACGTCCTGCTTTACCTTCAACGCGCAGACTATTTTCTGCATTGGAGACTGTTCCGAAGGTTGCCATGCAATCTTCTTTTATGAGCCGTACTTCTCCTGAAGGCATACGTATTGTGGCGTATCCTTCGTTACGTCCCATTAGTTGTGCTGACAAACCTGCCGATCGTACGAGTTGTGCTCCGCGTGTTGGGTACATCTCGATGTTATGTATAGTCGATCCTATTGGCATGTGTTTCAATTTCATGCAGTTTCCTACACGGAATGGAGGCTTATCGCTTGTCATCACCATATCACCGGCTTTAAGTCCGTGTGGTGCTATGATGTATCGTTTTTCACCATCTTTATAATTAAGTAGTGCTATATGTGCTGTTCTATTTGGGTCGTATTCTATTGAGGCGACTTTCGCTGGTATTTCGAACTTATCACGTTTGAAGTCGATGCAACGGTAGTGTCTTTTATGTCCACCTCCGCGGTGTCGGCATGTGATATGTCCGTGGTTGTTACGTCCGCTTGTGCGTTTTTTATGCAGCAGCAGCGATTTTGTTGGTTTTACTGTTGCTTTAGAGCCTTCTTTACGTGTAAGGCCTTTATGTTCTGGAAGAACCAGTTGTCGCATACTCGGTGTTGTTGGTCGATATTTCTTCGGCATTGTTAATTGCTCCTTTATACGTTGTCGAGGTTGTCACCAGGCTCTAGTGTTACTATTGCTTTTTTATAGTGAGCTGTTTTTCCTGGTCGTCGTCGTGCTCGTCCTTTTCTTTTAGGCTTTGTGATGAGGGTATTTACGCCAACGACTGTTATCCCTTGTTCTTCGTATATTTTTTCTAATGCTTTTTTTATCTGTGGCTTATTAGCGGACATATGCACATAGAAGACGTATTTTGGCGATTCGCATCTTCTTACGCTTTTGTTGCTATCTGCGTTCTTAAGATTTTCTAATAGTGCTGTTTTTTCCGTAACGCATCGTGATTTTACGATGCTATATGGGTTTTTATCACAAACTTTTGTGCTCACGGTATGTCACCTTATTTTTTTTACTTCAACCAATCTTTTATTTCTTCTAGTGCTGCTTCTGTCATAACGATATCGTGTGCTACCATGACGTCGTAGCCGCTGATATTCTTTGCTAGCGAGAATGTCATTTTTGGTATATTGTTCACGCTTTTTGAGAAGTTCTGGTATCTATCGTTATAGACATCGACGTTTCCGCCACCGTATTCTCCTGGGATTTCTGTTTGGCTACCTTCGCCGAGGAAGAGGATTCTTTTCCCTTTAAGTTCGCTATTTTTTATGAATGCTGCAACGGTCTTTGTTTTTGGCGCTTCTAGGATGATATCTTCGATGATTGTCACGCGTTGTTCTTTTATCATCTCTGCGACGAGGAATTTCGTTACTTTATTTCTTTCTTTTTTATTGATACGGACGTGTTGATCGAATTTCGGTTTTGGTCCGAAGACGATACCTCCTCCGCGGAATTGTGGTGCTACGAGGCTTCCCTGTCTTGCACGTCCTAGGCCTTTTTGTTTATGAGGCTTTTTCGTCGAGCATTTTACTTCGGAGCGATCTTTTGTATTTGCTGACCACTGTCTAGCGTTTTCTCGTAGTGCTACTATGTAGTCTTTGATCATCTGTCCGTTGGCTTTAACGTCGAGCCAGGCGTCGTCGACTTCCGTCGTTCCTGTCTCTTTCCCTTCGATATTATATTTCTTCAATATTGCCACTTTAGTATCTCCTAATTATCTTCTTATGCGCCTTTTTTCACTGCTTTTTGTATAAGGATTTCACGTCCTATATGTCCAGGCACGGCGCCTTTAACGATAAGTATATTTTTTTCTACGTCGATTCTTACGACTTTGACATTCTGTGTAGTAACTTGTGCATTACCTAGGCGTCTTGCTTTCTTTGTCCCCGGAAGTACTATTCCTGGTGAGGAGCACATTCCTGTAGAGCCTCCGCGGCGGTGGAAGTGTGAGCCGTGTGATGCCGGTCCGCCTTTGAAGTTGTGTACTTTTATTACACCTTGAGTTCCTTTACCTTTAGATATTGCTGTAACGTCGACATGTTTAACATCGGCGAAGACTTCTACTGTGAGTTCTTGTCCTAGCGAGAATTCTTCTGTGGTATCGACGCGGACTTCGTGCAGTTGTCGGCGAGGTTCCACAGCAGCTTTCTTGAAATGTCCCATCAGAGGTTTTCCGACGCGAGTTTCTTTAGTGCGACGATCTTTTGTTACGACTTTATCGTAGCCGAGCTGTATAGCGCTATATCCGTCGTTTTCTTTAGTTTTTATCTGTGCAATGACGTTAGGTTCGCAGTGAATGACGGTACAAGGGACTATACGTCCTTTATCGTCGAACAGCTGTGTCATTCCTTTCTTTTTGCCCATCAACGTTGAAGTCATGGCTTTTATTCCTCGTGTAGCATTTGCATTTATGTATCTGTCTTGTGGACTATTTCGAAGTAATCTGGTGTATCTTGCCTTGATTCTTACAGAATTAAGGTGGCTGATACATCGATTGACGTCACTTCCACAAAAGCTCTTTATATCTTGTTAATATCAAGTTTAAAAAGCTGAAAGGAAGAGACTAACAAAAACCGCCTATTCTTCACAACATAAAAAGTGAGCTTTTGTAATTTTATCTCTTAGAGTGTGAAAGATGAGAGTAAACGGAGCTAGGGTTTACCACGAGAATTCAGGGGTTTACCTCGGAGGCTACTTCACTGATGTTGCGCGAAAACTCTTGTTATAGAGAGAGATAAAGCTCTCTATAATGTGGGTGCTGCGCAAGGTCAGTGATAAGCATAAAGAGAATATAAAAATACGGAATATACTACCACGGAGCCACGGAGTTCACTGAGTAGAAGGAAAAGAAGACGGGGAATTGGCTATGGGTTTCACCCCTAGAACCCCGAGGATATATAAATTGTAAACAGTGCGATATAAATGGTGACTTAGGTTGTCGCGTAAAGTCTGCACCTCATTGATCAATGAAGTGGTCTCTGTGGCAAAAGCTCTGAAATTATAGCAGGGTTTTTACTTTGATTTTTTGTCTATTGCGGACTTTTGAGTTGTTTTTGACACGGCGTGTGTCGGCGTTGTCGAGGGGTTGCGCCATAGCTATGGCGTCTTTCATCAGGGTTCCACGTTTTACTGTATATGTTCCTGGGTATTGCACGGCGCCTTCGACGGTGACGGTTATCGTCTCTGTAACGAAAGGTGTTCCTTTGGTGTCGTCTTGTGTTGTCGGGTATGAGCTTGTTATATATCCGTATGTCCCTGTTGCCAGGATAGCTCCTATTGCTATTACTACGACGGCCCATTCGTGGACTTTCAGGTGTGCTGCGGAGTTCTTCATCATTTCCTTCGTAGTGTCGCTCCGAAGAATCCGTCCATACCATTTTGTGTTGGCTGTGATTTAAAGGTGTCGACGAGTTCCAGGTTGTATGTTTCGCTGAAGTGTTTTATCTGTAGTTCGTTTTCTTTTGGGAAGATCGAGCATGTTATATAGACGATATATCCTTTGGGTGCCATGAAGCTCAGTGCTTTTTCGAAGATATGTCGTTGTTGTCCTACGAGGTTTTCTATATCGGTGGCGGAGGTTTTCCATTTCATTTCGGCGTTACGTCGCCATGTTCCTGACCCTGAACATGGGGCATCGACGACGACCCAGTCGAGGTTTTTCTTAAGCTTTTTAAGCTGCGGGCTATCGTTTTTAACGATCTGACAATTATTGACGCCTGCTCTTTTTAGTCGTTTCTTCGCCTGTGCTAGTGCTTTATCACGGACATCGTGAAGGAATATCTGCCCCTTATTATTCATTGTTGCTGCTATTGCTAGTGCTTTACCCCCTGCTCCTGCGCAGTAGTCGAGTATTTGCTCGCTGTCGTTGATTTTTACTAGCGCCGACACTAATTGGCTACCTTCGTCTTGCACTTCAAAGAGTCCTTCTTTGAATTCTTCCATACCTAGGAAGTTGATACGCTTATTAAAGGTGATGCCTGTGGTCGAGTGTTTACATCGAGAGACTTCATAGTGTTTTTGTAGCTTTTTGAAGAGATCGTCGCGAGAAATTTTTATTGTGTTGACGCGTACTGTCGTCGGTGCTGCGCTGTTGCTGGCGAGGCAAATTTCTGCCGCCTGTTCTTTTCCGTAGGTATCGGCTATCATATCGAAGAGATCTTTTGGGAAGCTACATCTTACGTGTTCTGGCAGTGAGGTATCGTGTTGGCATTTTTCTATATCGTTTTTTTTGTATGTATCGAGGCGTTCTGTCCAGGAAGATTTCCCTATGCCGTCGAGGAGCCCACGCCATCGCATCATATTGTATGCGGTATCGACGATATAGCGTCTGTCTTTAGAGCCGCATGCTTTATTGGCGCGGAAATAGTTGCTGATAAAACGGTCGAGCGGCAGGTGCTGCTTCTCGAATTCTTCTAATATCAGTAAAAGGTGGTATTCGCGGAAAGGTTTTGTCATGATAGTTCTCGTTATTTATTCTGTTTATGTTATCATATTACCATGAAAAACACCATGCGAAAGGCTTCGATTGTCGTTATTTCCTTTGTTGTTGTTGCATTTGGTCAGCCGGCGTGGGTGCCGTGGCTTGGTCTTGTTGCTGCGGTTTGTGGTTATGCTCTTCTTTGGAGGAGTCTTTCTTCTGTTGGCAGCAAAAAGCGTCGTTTTTTTGTTGCTTCTTCGTGGTTTTGTTGTGTGCAGCTTATACAGTTGTCGTGGATGACTTCTATAGAGTATGTCGGTGGTGGTCTTATCGTGGCATATCTTCTTCTCAGTATCATGATGGGGTTACAGTTTGGTGTGGTTAGTTTTTTCGTCGAAATTGACAAGAAGGTTCGGACATTTTTGATCGTTCCTGCTTTGTGGGTTTTGATGGAATGGATGCGCCTTTTTCTTTTTTCGGGTTTCACCTTCAATCCTGTAGGCTTGTCTTTTGCTGGGAGCATATATCCTCTGCAGATGGCGTCGTTGTTTGGCGTCTATGGATTGTCGTTTGTTGTCATCGCCACAAATATTCTCGTCTTTTTTTCTATTTCGGCGCCGAAGAAGATTTTATCGTGGGCGATTGTTGGTATTTTTGTTGTGACGCCCTTTATTTTCGGTTTTTTTCATCTTAATGATGGTAGTGATGGTGATGATGCTGTCTCTGTCGTCCTTGTACAGACGGCTCTTACTCCTGAGGAGAAATATGGTCTTTGCCGTGGTGATGGGGTATCGTTATCGCCGTACGACCAGTGGCTTTATATTCTTTCGTATCTCGAAGATTCTGGTGTCGATGATGCAGATTTTATCATCTTCCCCGAGAACACCGTCCCTCTTGGCGTCAGTGTTCCTGCGTATCGTTATGATGAGGTCGTCGAGAGCTTACGTATATTTTTCGGCGACGCTATTTTTGCTGCGCTTCCTCCTTTGTCTGAGCCTTATTATTATGAGGGGGGCCGTCTTGTCAGCAACAGTTTCTGGGCACAGAGCCTTGCTAATGTTTTTGGTGCTGATGTTATTGTCGGCCTTGAAGACGTCGAAGGCTATGATGTTTATACTTCTGCTGTAGTTTTCGTCCCTGGAGGTGCGTCTTTTCGTCGCTATGATAAAAGGATCCTCCTTCCTATGGGGGAATACATCCCTTTTACATTTCTGGAATCTCTTGCTAGGAGGTTCGGCGTCGAGGGTTCTTTTTCTCGTGGGGTTTCGGGGCGTGTTTTCGACCATGATGTCATGCCTTATTCGGTATCTATATGTTATGAGGAGACTTTCGGCAATATCATTCGCCAAGATCGTCGTGATGGTGCGAAGCTTCTTATCAACATCACCAACGACGTATGGTATCCCAATTCTCGTTTGCGTCTTCAGCATTTTCATCATGGACGCCTTCGTTCTGTTGAGAACGGCGTTCCTCTAGTCCGTGCGTGTAATACTGGCGTCACTGGCGTCGTCGACAATGCTGGGCGCGTTCAAGATACTTTCGGTGAGGGACGTTATGGTGAAGAATGGCGGCGTGGCGCTCTTGTTGTCTCTGTTCCTATTTCTTCGTACGATACTTTATATTCTCGTTATGGCGATTGGCTTATTGTCGTGGTGTCGTTCATCATGCTTTGTGTTGGAATGTTAGGAATAGCGTACAGGAAGAGCGGATAGAATAACTGATAACTGGTCACTGGTCACTGGCTGATATAGCTCTTGATTTAAACGTATTATTTTATTATCATTATTAACTAACTGATGTTACTAATATCAACACACGGATAGTATTGTGTCGCACAAAAAAACTTTACGAAAACAAAACACCTTAATACGAGAAGTCTCTTATTCTGGCGTAGGAATTCACACTGGCGTTGACGTCACCATGATTTTATGTCCTGCCCCTGTTGGCACTGGCATTGTCTTTAAGCGAACGGACCTTCCTGACGCTCCTATCATCCCTGCTACTGTCGAGAATCTTCATAGTACTTCTCGCAGCACTAATATTGGTGATGGTGATATTGTCATCAACACTGTCGAGCATCTTTTAGCGGCTCTCAAGGCTTATAATATCGACAACCTAACGATAAAGATTTCCGGTGGCGAAGTCCCTGTTAGCAATGGAAGTTCCGAAGTTTTTGTCGATCTCATCGAAGATGCTGGCGTTGAAGAGCAGGATTCCGACGTTGCCATTGTGTCTATCGACACTCCCCTATTTTTTTCTGACGGCGACATACATCTTGTCGCGCTTCCTTCCGACGAATATCGAGTGAGCTATACTTTACACCATCCCGAGACTGCCGCCATAGGCACGCAGTTTCTCTCAGTCGTCGTCGATGCTGATACTTTCAAAAATGAAATTGCTCCTTGTCGAACTTTCGCCAAACACGAAGACATCGAATTCCTTATGGAGCGTGGTCTTATCAAAGGCGGTAGCCTCGACAATGCCGTTGTTGTCAAGGGCGATACTGTCCTCAACGAAGAAGGTCTTAAATTCCCTGATGAGATGGTTAGGCATAAGATTTTGGACCTCATCGGCGATCTTTCTCTCGTAGGGGTTCCTTTCTGCGCTCATATCATCGCTATAAAGTCGGGACACACCTCTAACGCTTCTTTTGCCAAAATTTTATTAAAAAAACTTACGTAAGGAGATATTATTATGTCTTATGATACTACCGTTTTAGATATTAAAGATCTTATGTCAATCTTACCTCACAGGTATCCTTTTCTTCTTATCGACAAAGTCGTCGAGCTCGACCTTGAGAAAAATGTTATTGTCGGACAGAAAAACGTTACTATCAACGAAGAATTTTTCCAGGGTCATTTTCCTGGAGCTCCTATCATGCCTGGTGTTCTCATCTTGGAAGCTCTTGCACAGACGGGTTCCGTCCTTGTCAGCAAGAAGGTTGGTAATGATGGTGTCGCCGTCCTTCTTAAGATCTCTAATGCCAAGTTCCGACGCCCTGTACATCCTGGCGACGTGTTATATCTTCATGTCGAGGGTCAGCATTTAAGTGATAAAGGCGGGCGTGTTTTAGGAAAGGCTATCGTCGATGAAAAAACCGTTGTCGAGGCGGAGATAAGTTTCGCTTTCGTCGACAAAAAAAACATATAAACAAGGAAATTCGATATTTATGACCACTGACATACATCCTACTGCTATTATTGAAGAAGGCGCGACTTTTGGTGAAGATGTTATTGTCGAGGCGTATGCTATCGTCAAGAAAAACGTCGTCCTTGGCGATGGTGTTATCATAAAGGCTCATGCGTATATCGACGGCAATACTACGATAGGCTCTGGTACAACGATATGGCCTTCTGCAGTGATAGGCACACAGACGCAAGACCTGAAATATCGCGGAGAGACGACATATGTTTCTATAGGGAAGAATTGTAGTATCAGGGAGTTTGTTACGATAAACTCTTCATGTGGCGAAGGGTCGACGGTCTCTGTTGGCGACGACTGTCTTATCATGGCATATTGTCATATCGCCCATCATTGTACTGTTGGCAACAATGTTATTATGAGCAACAACGCCACTCTTGCTGGCCATGTTACTGTCGAAGACCACGCTATCATCGGCGGCCTTACTCCTATACATCAATTTTCTCGTGTCGGCTGCCATGCTATGGTTGGCGGCATGAGCCGTATCATCCGTGATATCCCTCCATATACTATAGGCGGTGGAATACCATATAAGATGGGAGGGATCAACCTTGTGGGTTTGAAGCGTCATGGTTTCGACCGTGAAGCGCGCAGTGTCTTGAACAAAGCTTTTAAGGCGGTGTATCGTTCGAAGATGTCTTTGGAAGAGGCGTTGCAACATATCGAAGGAGAGCTTCCCGGCACTCCCGAAATAAAACATTGGCTAGAATTCTGTCGTTCTTCGGAACGTGGTCTTATCGGCCTTAACGGTGAGAAAGAATAACTATGAAGATAGTATATTTTGGCACTCCTGAGTTTTCAGCGAAGGTTTTAGGATATCTTATTGACAATGGCATCGATGTCGTCGCTGTCGTCACTGCCATCGACAAGGCAAAAGGGCGCTCCGGAATTCCTACTCCTTCGCCAGTGAAGGCTCTCGCAATGGAGAAGATCCCCGGCGCCGACATCTTACAGCCTACGAAGCTGCTGCCTATGGTAGACACTCTGTCATCGTATGATGCTGATATGTTCGTATGTGTAGCTTATGGCAAGATCATCCCAGAGGCTGTCTTGGCTTTGCCGCGTCTTGAATCGATAAACCTTCATACCAGCCTTTTGCCGCGGTACCGCGGTGCTGCACCGATACATCGCGCTATAATTTCTGGAGAGAAGGTGTCTGGTGTAACAATTATGAAGATGGTCAAAGAGCTCGATGCTGGGGATATCATCAGCGTCGTCGAGACTCCTATCGGCGAGAATACGACCTTCGGCGACCTTGAAGAGACGTTATGTGTGTTAGGGAGCAAGGCACTTCTTACTGCTCTTTATGGACTAGAAAACGGAACTGCTACGATGACGCCACAAGATCATAGTCTTATGACATACGCCGCTAAAATAAGCGTTGATGATTCCAAAGTTTTATGGGAGAGCACTGCCGAAGACATCCACAACCTCGTCCGCGGTGTAACACCATCGCCTGGAGCGTGGTGCATGATATCGGTGCGCGGCAAATTGCGTCGGCTCAAAATTCTAAGCACTCTCATATCAGAAAACGCCTACTCTGAAGCAGCGCCAGGGACGATACTCTCTGCCGATGACAAAGGTATTATCGTGGCTTGTTCGGAAGGAACTATCGCGATAACATCGTTACAGCTCGAAGGCAAGAAGCCCACGACGGCGGAAGAATTTTTACGTGGATTCCCTATCGATGTCCTTTCTTTTATCAGCTAATTTTATCAAGTAAAAATTTTATTATTTTTTTGCTATACTCTTTTTTGTGCAAAGGCGTATAATTGTCGTGCAAATGCTTATATATCATTATTATAAGCATATTTTTTCACGTTTAAAAGAGGAATTTATTATGAACGCATCAGCAACAATACAACAAATTGGCATACAAACGGCACAGATAAAAAGTTTCTTTCATGAAGCTTCTTCTGAAAAAAACCGTACTATCATTAAAGGTGATTTACAAGTTGTTCGCTGGTGTGCTGAGGCTACCAACAATAAAGTAGTAGCAACATTCTTTAATTTTATCCGAGAGCTAGTTTGTCTAGCAGACCTTCGTGACGACTACAAGTTTTTAAAAGAAAAAGAAAAAAACGTTACCAATCTAAGTATTGGCATTAACGGCAGCATTGCCGACGTTGTTAATACCGTCCTTTTCGTCAGCAGTACCAAGCTTATATCTCTAGGCAAAAGCACTGCTAAAAAGATGGTACACACTATAGGCGTCACGGGATCCGTTGCCTATGGCATAATAGGTGCTATGAAAGCTAAAGAGCTATGCAATACTATCAGCGAAAAGAAAGTAGGCTGGAAGTTCACTGCTCGTGTTCAATTTCTGTCGGTGGCAACGAAAGCTACTCAAGTAACATATTTCCTCTTCGCATGTTTCGGCGGAGGAATTCCTGGAGCTGCTTTTTTCGGAATAGTCTCTGGAGCACTAGCTCACGCTGATGCTCACTACGTCGATGTGTTGAAAAACCAAAAGGTCGTAGTAGTAGTAGAAGAAAAAACAAAACAAGTATAAAAAAATATTTATCATTTTTTTGTTTATGGTGCCCTCCTAATATTTATTTAGAAGGGCATTTTTTGTATATTTTCATTTACCTTTTTCATGCGTTTTTATACTCTAGTTTTGTTTCTAAATATCTAGCCAACAACTTTTAAGGTGAAATCGTTATGAGTCAAAGCGAACAATTAAAATGGGAAACAAGTTTTCCGTTAAAATGGGAAGCATTCTCCTTCTTTAATACTCTTGTATCTCCTTCATGCACTATCTCTGGCGAACGTGATGGCATGAAAAGCCTTTTAATATTTTTCACTGGTTTTTTTCATGATTTAAAGCTTAAAACAGCAGTGGAGTATGCTTCTCACACCCACGATGTAATTTGTTGTGGTGATGTTTTTGAAGACTATAAATGGTGGTCTACTAAGAGCATCGGCATTCCAAAAAATCTATTCACTAAAGAAGCTGAAGAGCAAGAGATTCCAAGAGAAGGCCTTGTCAACGTATGTGCTCGTATTGCTGTAACCGTTGCCGATATTTTTTGTTTTATGCTCGTCATCGAAAAGCTTGCTATCATCTCCCTTGGCAAAGCTTCTTCTAAGATAGGAGGCGCTGTAATTGGTACTGCCTCTGTTGCGCATGGCTTAAAAGCGATAATAAACGCGAGCGATTTATACAAAACGATTCGAGACAAACGGGGTGAAGAGAGAAAGTTCACTGCTTCAGTACAATCTGTTGCTATAGTATCAGAGATTGCAAATATGTTCTACTTCATCTTTGCAGAGACGGCACCTGCCGTTGCTCTTCCTGCTGCTTGTGCTTTTGGCTTGTTCTCAGGATCCATTGGATGTATCTCTGTTTTTCTTAATAAAGATTTAGAAAATCTAAGAGAAGGACAAGAAGAAATGGCAACAGAAGCGGCATAGTCTCTATAACTATTTTTTGATCTTTATGGCTCTCTTTTAGTTAAGAGAGCTTTTTTTTTATTATGAGATACATTTACGTTTACATTTTTCATGTGTTTTTATAATCTAGTATCGTTTTTAAACGTCTTGCTAACAACTTTTAAAGGAGAAATCATTATGGTCACCAAAGCTGGCATACAACCCAACCCTACAGAAGGAAACACAACAAGAACTGATAATCCTGCAGCATATATAACAGTAGCACTAGCGACTGATGAAGCTCCTCGTTCTCCTGAAACGTTTTTTGGTCATAGTATCACTGTCGTTACTACACCTTTTAAAGCTGTAGGCTTTGTTGCTGACAAGATTTTTTCTGCTTTGGGGCTTATTGCTGGAACTGCTTCAGGTCGAGAACGCTTGTTTAAGAGTATCTTTCCTTTTCTTCTTATATCTAATCCTTCTTCTGAATCGGCTGCTTTGATGAAAAGCGGACGCTCCGCAATAAAATTTGCCGACTCCTTCAAGGAAACGATGTTCTTTAAAAAGGACGGCAAATGGTTTGACAAAGAACGTTTCACCTTTTCGAAACTTTTCACAGAAGACGGTAGCTCTAAAGAAGGAATTGTCAGCACTTTCCGCGGAACATGTGCTGCAATAGCGACAAACTGCGCTTCACTGCGTTGGCTCGAATCTATAAAAATAATAGATTTGGGGAAGAAGGCCAGTGCTGTAGGCCTTACTCTATCTTGCAGTGCCCTCGCATCGTTAACATCGGCGTTATTGCTCAACGTGAAAGCAGTTTCCAACATTCTACACGACACGGAAAAGCACAGTACTATCTATAAAGTACGAAACATCGGAAATGAACTTATCTCTTTCATAAAAAACACTGTCGACACTGCCGCTCTTGTCTTCACAGCGAAAAAGAGCAATTTCCTTAATGTACTCACTTCTTTCAATACAGCAAATGGTCTTTATGCCGCTTCCGGTATCATGGGTTGCGTCTCGATACTCTCCCAAGACTATAATAAAAGAAAAAATGCTGAAGAAGAAGCGGCAACAGCATAATCGTTTTTAAGCATTTTTTATATATGCCGGTGAAGAAATCTTCGCCGGCATTTTTTTTATTTTTTTGCTGTACATTTCCCTGCCAATCTTCTATCATATGTTTTTACAATTCGTTTTTATAAGGTATATTATCAGTGGCATTTAGAGATGCTTCAGCAGATCGTGTTTCCTCAAGTTTCCCTGCAACTTTATGCTGTAAATTTACTACTGCCCTTAAGAATTCCATCAATGCCTGTGGAGTCGCTTGTTCTACTTCTAAGAACACTATGAAGACAGCAAAGTTCGCGAAGGATTTTTTCGGTTTATTAGCAGCGGTTCCTCGTTTTAGCTCTTGCTCTTCTTTTTCCAGAAACCGCAACTTTTTCGGTGCAGCGCATACCACTATACGTTTTTTTTCATACCCTAATGTTTTAAAACCTTTCGATAAGCCCTCTTATTTTTCCTCAACTTTCATAAGAACAATCGTATTAGACTGTGTTGATTTTTTAGCACCAACACTTAGCCTTGTTTTTTGGCTATCTTCTGCTGAGATAATAAAAATAAGTGCTCGTACCAAAAAATCTATAGGGCAAGGTTTTTCTTTCTTCGACACAACGTCCGAAAGCGTTCATTTTATTAAAAACCTCGAAAAGCTCAATGAGCGCACAAGAGTTGCAGTCTCTGAGGCGCGCAATCCTATAGTGTTTCTTCAGGCTATGCAGCGCAATCCAGACTATAAAATAGAAGTCTCTTGCTTATTTTTATCTACAATAAAAGTTTTCCCCGTTATTTTAGCGGAAATTGTCTCGGCAGGAGGTCTTTATCCCTCATTACTTTCTTCTGCTTTTACTCTCACTGCTTCTACCCTTGGATTGGGGAAAGTTTTATACGAAAATTACTATGACTGACACTCGCCACCAGAGCCTTAGATGTCTTCTAAACTGTTGCGATATAATTTCGTTTGTCTTGCTATTATCGTGACGGTATTTTATACTATAGCATCATTTATCTATGACAAGGAGAGTGGCTTTTATGAAAAAGGGTATCGTTATATTGTATATCATTAGTGTTATGGTGTTTTTTGTTACGCCAGCACTTTTTGCTTCTCAGGACATTGGCGTCAACAATCGCATTTTAACGAAAGTCAACGGCAAAACCATCACTGTCATGGACATTGCCGACAAGATGGACGTTATTTTTTCTCGAGAGTTCCCTGAGCATACTGACTCTCTTGAATCCCGCTATCAATTTTATATGGCAAACTGGCAATATATTCTTCGGGATATGGTTGACAAAGAGCTTGTTCTCTCCGATGCTCTTGACAAGAAGATCGTTATAAGCGATGGTGACATCCGCGAGGAGCTTGAAGACATGTTTGGCTCCAACGCTATAGAGGCCGTCTCGCAGCTTGGCATGACATATAATGAGGCGTGGTCGATGATCCATGAAGACATTATGGTACGTCGTATGATGTTATATGCTGTACACTCTAAAGCGATGAACAAGACGTCGCCGCAAGACCTTCGTCGTGCTTTCGAAGGATATCTTCTTGACAACCCACAAAATGACGAATGGACTTATCGTGTTCTTTCTATCCGCGACAGTAACAATGGCAAGGCTATTGCCAATGCCACTATAGCGAATATTCTTCTCACTGAAGAGGGGGTATCTTTTGAAGAGCTTTCTTCGGAGCTTTCTAGCCGCGGTCTTATTGAAGATTCTACTGAGGTAAAGGTCTCCGCCGAATTCCATCATAGTGATAATATGTTATCGTCGTCGTATAAAGAGGCTCTTATTTCTCTATCTCCTGGTGAATACAGCGAGCCTATAAAGCACCAAAAAGGTGGAGACCATTCTCCTGTATATAGGATTTTCTTTCTTAAGGAGCATGTTGTTGCGGAGCCAATAATATTTTCCGACATCGAGGAAGGGCTAAAGAACCATCTTTACAATGCTGCTATTGCCGAGGAGACGGAGCTATATATGGCATCTTTAATGAAGCGCTATGGTTTCAACGAAGATCGCTTCCTCGCTGGGATCCCTAAAAACTTCGAACCTTTTATTCTTTAAACCCGAGTTTTAATGCCTTTATATCGTCTTAGCGACCTAAAAGATTTTCTCGATGATGTCGGTGTTCAAGCAAAAAGAAGCATGTCGCAGAACTTCCTCGTCGATGGTAACATCGTCAAAAACAGTATCGACATTGCCGCTGTTATTGCCGATGATGTTATTGTAGAGATAGGTTCTGGTCCTGGTGTTTTCACTGAAGAGCTTTTGTGTCGTGGTGCTACCGTCGTTGCCATAGAGAAAGATGACGTCTTTGCTAGGGCGCTTACACGCCTGCAGACCGCTGACAACAGGCTTCACATCGTCGCCGACGACGCTCTTACCACCGACATTACGGCGCATATATCCCCTCTTCTTCGTGGTGGTGCCAAGGCGAAGATCGTTGCGAGCATACCTTATAGCATCACAACGCCATTGTTACAGAGATGTATCGCTTTGCGTGATATTTTCTCTTGTGCCGTCTTCATCGTCCAGGATGATGTTGCCAGCAAGGCGGTATCGCGTCCTGGCGACAAGAATTATTCCTTTCTTTCAGTTTTCTTGAAGAACTACTGTCACGTGAAATATTCTTTCACGATAAAAAATTCGTGTTTCTATCCCCGTCCGAAGGTATCGTCGGCGGCATTGTCGTTAGAGTTCCGTGACGAACCTCTTCTTTCTGAAGAGCTTTTAGGGCATGTCCGTGAAGCGTTTTTACAAAGACGTAAGATGCTAAGGTCGTCGCTGAAAGAGTATTATTCTAGTGAAAGTATCATGGCAGCATTGGAATCGATAGGGAAGCCTTCTACGGCGCGCCCTGAAGAGCTTTCTCTTGAAGATTTCGTGAACATCTTTCAAATTTTGATTATTGATAACGAAAAACAGAGCCATGAAAGCTTCAGAAGACAGGATTTTTCACCACAGAGCCACAGAGAACACAGAGAGAAATAGGGCGGGCTAGGGGTTTCACCCCTAGAACCCCGAGGGCATAATATTCAGCATTCATTAATCTGCATTCATTATTTTTCTTTCCTAACGGGGTCTGGGGGAGACCCCCAGCCAGATTGCATTCTTTCTCTGTGTTCTCTGTGGCTCTGTGGTGAAAAATCCTACTCCTAATTCCGAACTATTTTATAGCCAACTTTTGAGTTTGTTATACCATGCGATATTTACGTCGTGAATTGCTTTCAGTGGAACTTCTTGTATTGTTTCGTTGCGCTCGTTGACGATATGGATATTTCCGACGTGTTGTCCTTTATTGACTGGGAGTGTTATGTCTTTGTTCCAGTGTACAAGGGCCGTTAATTTTTGTTCTTCTGAGGGGTAGCTATCGAAGACGACATCGCTATCGATAGCGACTTTTAATGTTCTGTTGCTTTTTTTTAGTTTCAGCGAAGCTTTTTGCATTCCTTTTTTTAGAAGTCTTTTCTGTATTTTCTTTTCACGGAAGGCTGTTTCAAACATCATGATAATATCTTCGAACATTTTATCACGTTTGTCATAATGGAACACTACAGCTATCAACGTTCTTCCATCTTTTTCTGCGGCGGCCACTAGGGTATTTTGTGCATCGGTGGTATATCCTGTTTTTATTCCGAAAGCATGAGGGTAGTAGTGCTCGCTTTTCTTTTTAACGAGCCTGTTAAATGCGGGCATCCATGTAGATTTTTGCATATTGGTCTTAGGCCGCTGATATTTCGTCATAAGGATAACTTCGCGGAAAAATGGTATCTTTATAGCCTCTCTGGCTATTAATGCCATATCGTATGCGGTGGTATGGTGTCCCGGAAAATATAGTCCATGTGGGTTATGGAATGTAGTATTTTTACATCCTATCTCGTCGCGGAGGTATATGTTTAACTCTTCCATGAAGGTTGGTATGCTACCGCTAACGTATTGTGCTATGAGGTTTGAGGCATCGTTTGCCGAGGACAGAAGCATCCCTTGGAAGAGCACGCGAAGATGTAGTTTCTCTCCTTTTTTTATTCCCATATGTGAAGAGCCGAATTCCAGCCAGTATGCTGGTTTTGTATATTTCAGATGTTTCTTTGCCGCTGGCGATATAGCACCTATAGCTTCTTGTGTTCCTTCGAGGACAACGTCGAGGTTATCGATATTTTTAAGAGCATATAATGCCGACGCCACCTTTGTTATACTGGCAGGGTCTTCGGGTTTATGGGCCTTTTTTTCATATATGATAGCTCCGGTGTCGGCATTCATAATGATTGCTGACCGTGCTTTCGTTGAGAAGTGTAGCTGTTCGGCGTAGCAAAGGGCTGGCATAAGAGCCATTATCATAGTAATAATTATAATGTTATAACATCTTCGAAACACGCGCGCTATCTCCGTAATATTTTTATATGTAGTAGGTTATGCTACCTTATATACAATGAATTTTTTCGCTAAACAAATTATGTAGAATGTCGATACCTACTATAGGATAAAAACCGATATAAACACAACAAAAGGGAAGCGATTATATGGAAGCACCAACAAATCTTAAAGCGTCGTATCATGAATGTTTAGAAAGTCTTTCTCATATGGCTCCCGACGATATTATCAGTGTTGATTTAGAGCTTTTACATTCTCTAGACCTCGTTGACCAGCTTATTCTCCATAATCGTCGTCCTTCGGAATTCAACGCCATGTTTCATATCATTGAATCTTCTGAGAAGATAACGCTTTTCAACGAACGTTTTCTCATATGGCTTGTTCCGCAATATGTTGAGGATTGTCCTGTAACGTTTGTGATGATAGCTTCTAACACTGAAGGCTCCCCTAACTCTTTAGAGATGGTTTTTTCGACGTCGGGGATATACAATTCTTCATTTTTGATATTGCGTATTCTTGAGAAGCTTCTTTTTGACATCAAAGAGAACGACGTTATTTTTTCGTCATTGTGAGGATATTGGAATCATTTTCTCTAGAATACAACACGTGATCCATTATTTTTTGCATCATAAAAATTCCTAGTCCTCCTATTTCCCTTTCTTCTATTGGTGCGCTGACATCGATTTCTTCGTCATGTTCAAGTGGGTTGAATGGGATTCCTTTATCTTTAATGATTATTGTTATCCCGATTCCTGAGTTACCTTCTGGTGAGCATCTTATCTCTATATCACCGTCGCTGTTGGGGTATGCGTATTTTATAATATTTGCAACGGCTTCTTCTACGGCGAGGATTATTTCTTCGATATTTTTATCCTCGAGGCTTTGTTTTTTTGCGCTTTCGGCGACGAAGACCATCATGTCGTGCAGATTTTCTAGTTTCGCAGGAAAGTTTTTTTTCTCTTCATCTATTTCCATATATTTCACCATATGTGGTTTATATAGCTTACGATTTTACGTGCTAGCGCGACATTTAGCGGATCTTCTACTATACCGCGAGCATTTTCATTTGTCGTCATCTGCCCTAATGAATAAGCGAGTAGATTTGTTCTGTTGCTATCGAAGTCATAGTCGTAATCGACAGAGTCATCTATTAGTGTTGGTCCAGAGATTATTTTCCCTGTAGCTGTTTCTTCTATTGACACTTCGACTTTTGTTATGAGCCGACTTTCCACTTGTATAATATTTTCCAGGCTATCGTCGTTGTCATCTTTTTTGTGACGATATCCGATATTTTCGCTGTAGGAGTCGAGGATCTTGACGTGTAGTATAAGCTCGCCAGAGTGTTGTTGGTATGACAGTCCTCCTGTCGAGGTTTCAAGTTCGCGAACTATAGCGGCGGTGAGTTTCCCGTCGTTATCGCCGTCGACATACGGAGTGTGTATAGTATTATACGAATGCGACAACGTATTGGCGCTACCCCATTGGTATCCATTACCGCATGAGAGCGTCATCATTGTCAAGATACAAAAGAGCGCTATATTTTTAAAATATTTCATCATCACATATTATATTGTGTCACTTCACGACGACTATGCTGAAGGGTTTTCGCTTGCATCGATATGAAGTTCTAATTCTGCTACTTCTTTATGTAGCGCATCAAGTCTTTTATTACAATCTTTTGCGCTTGTTGTCGATGGAAATTGTTGTAATACTCTGAAATAGTAGAGTGCTGACGCTTTTGGTTTTTTTATTTTCTCGTAGAATTTCCCTGTATTATAAAGGTTTTTCGCGTAGTCTTCTTCCATATCGGCAACGAATGCGTTAACTTCTTTTGTTTTTGGATTTTTAGGGAATTCCTTTGCAAAGCATGCGGCGTTTATTTTGGCGAGCTGAAGTACGTCGAAGTTATTTGCGCTTTTAGCGCTCTGTTTTTTATATAGTCGTGCTACGGCGAGGAAGCTTTCTGCTGCGAGTTCATGTTTGGGGTGTTTATGTATTATGGTATTATAGACATCTGCAGCTTCGACATTGTCATCCATAGCTTCGAGTAGCTGTCCTTTTGAAAACATAGCTTTTATAGCGACTTCTTTCCCTGGAAGTGCTGTTATCAAAGAATCATAGATCTCTAATGCGCTGCTCCTATCTACGACGATTTTCGGCATAGCCTCCAGCCCGAAGAGGTGTTTCTGCGCACCTTTTCGCAATTTTTCTGCTACGGCGTAGCGGAATTCCCATGTTTTCTCGAAGAAAGTTGTATGGTCGGGCATATTGAGATATGCTATGAAGTGTTTATTTGCCATATCGATATCGTTGTTCTGGAAGTATGCTACTCCCAGATAGAATATTGACGACGGGATGAGAGTGCTTTCTGGGTAGTTGACTTTCAATACCTTGAACTGCTCTATAGCTTTCTTCCACTTTTTCTTTTCCAAGGCTTTAAGGCCTAGGTCATAGTGGTCTTCGGCAGAGTATTTTGCGGCGTATTGTTTTTTTATCAGCCTGCCTTCCCTAACGACATATGCTGCCTCGGCGGGGGCTGCTGCTGCTATCATTATACTGGTTGTTATAAGGGCAAAGATTACATTTTTTTTCATTGTGGTATCACTGCTTAATTAATATACGGTAACGATTGTAATATCTTCGCGTGAAACGTTCAAGGTCAAACTTTCACGGTGTCGATGACGCCTGTAACATTTTTCACGATATCGTGTACTCGTTTTTTGTCGTTGACGTGATATTTTTTTCCTACTGCTATCTGTGTTGTTGTGTTGTCGTCACATATGTCGAGGGTTACTGGGATATCGCCGGAATGTTTCAGTAGGACATCTTTTATTACGAGTATTGTTGTGAGGTCGGCGTTGTTGGCATCGACGTTGATTGTTAGAGAGGGAGTGTTTATTTGTTGTTGCTGTTGTTGTTGCGGGGCTTTCGGCGGTTTTTTCGGTTGCTGTCGTTTTGTGCCACTGTCTTTACTGCTTTTGTTGTTATCGTTACGTCGTGTTATTTTCTCTGAGAATTTTGCTTTGTCGTAGGCATTATCGCATGAGCGTATCATCGTCTCGTTGACGTCTGTAAGGTCGTCACACCAGCGACATTGTAGTTGTCTATTGCCTTCACGTTCTTGTACGTTGACGACGGCGTATATCAGTTTATTTGTATCGAACAGGTGTGTTTTTTCTTCGTACATTTCTGGCCATATTGGCAGTTCGTAGCGTTCTTCTCCGTCGCTTATTGTCAGGATGGCGAACTTACGAAGGCTTTTCGAAGAGATCTTTACGTTACTATCTTCTATTATAAACGCTGTTCTGAAGGTACCGCCGATATCGATATCTTTCGATGTCTTCAGTGGCACACACGAGAGTTTTTCCATGGTATCTTCGTAGGAGTCCATGGGGTGTCCTGTTAGGAAGAATCCCAGCAGATCTTTTTCTCTCATAAACGTCTCATTTTCTGTACTTGGCGCTACGACGTCTGGCGGCGAGGAGAATAGATCTTCTTGATCTTCTTCTATGAGGGTGAACAGTGATATTACGCCGTGAGTTTCATCTTCGCGTTCTTTTGCAGCAGAGGCATACATTTTTTCTACGCTTTGTCGCATAGCGTCACGCGTCCATGTTGTGAAGTCGAAACATCCTGCGTCGGCGAGGTTTTCTGCGGCTTTTTTCCCTACTTTTTTTGTGTCGATACGTTTTACGAAGTCGTATAGTGTGGTGTATTTTCCGTTCTTCGTTCTTTCTGTTACTATAGCTTCGACGGCGCCTTCTCCTATGCCACGTATTGCTGTCATTGCGAAGCGTATACCTTTGTCGGTGGGGGCGAATTCTTTCCCTGCGTCGTTAACATCTGGCGGAAGCGTTGGTATTCCCATTTTATGTGCTTCGTTTATGAACTTAGCGACTTTTTCTACGTCGTCGCTGTCGCAGCTCATCAATGCTGCCATCCATTCTGTTGGGTAGTGAGCTTTCAGGTATGCTGTGGTGTATGCTATATAGGCGTATGCTGCTGCGTGGGATTTATTGAAGCCATATTCAGCGAACTTCTCCATCTTATCGAAGATAAGTGCCGCTGTTTTCTCATCGATATCGTTCTCTGCTGCTCCTTCCTGGAATTTCTTCCGCATCTCTGACATCTGTTTCATATCTTTTTTTCCCATAGCGCGCCGTAGCACGTCACCTTCTCCTAGGGAAAAATTTGCCAGGGAGCCTGCTATCTGCATAACCTGTTCCTGGTATACCATGATACCGTATGTTTCTTTTAGGATATCTTCAAGCCACGGGTGGTCGTATTCTATCTCTTCGCGTCCGTGTTTTCTGTTGACATACGACGGTATCATATCCATCGGCCCTGGGCGGTACAATGACACCATAGCGATTATCTCTTCGAACTTATCGAGGTGCAGATTTCGTGCGAGGTCGCGCATGCCACCGGATTCCAGTTGGAAGACTCCTAGGGTATCGCCTTTGTTAAGCATTTCGAAGGTTTCGGCATCGTCGAGAGGGAGTTTTGCGCTATCGATATCTTCGCCGGTACGTTCTCGTATAGAAGCAACGGCTTTCTGTATTGCCGTCAGTGTTTTAAGCCCTAGGAAGTCGACTTTAAGCATCCCCACAGCTTCTACAGGCTTCATAGCGTATTGTGTCAGTGACATCTCGGAGTCTTTGGCGCGGCATATTGGAATCTTTTCGATTATGGGTTCTGCCGAAACTATTACTCCTGCAGCGTGGACGCCAGTGTTACGTATAGAGCCTTCTAGCTTCCTTCCGATATCGATAACCTGGTGTGCTTCTGGGTCTTCATTATATTCCCTTAGCAGATCAGGGTCGATTTCCAGTGATCTTTCGATGGTGATATTTAGCTCATCGGGGATAAGTTTCGTCAGGGCGTTGACTTTTGCTAGAGGCATACTCAAGACTCTTCCTACGTCTTTTATCGCCATCTTCGCCTTCATCGTCCCGAAGGTTATTATCTGTGCTATATTTCCTTGACCATATTTCTTTACCATATAGTCGATTACTTCACCGCGGCGTTCCATACAGATATCTACATCGATATCGGGGTATGACATACGTTCTGGGTTGATAAAACGTTCGAAGAGGAGGTTGAATCTTAGTGGCTCGATGTCTGTTATACCGATGAGGTAGCATATTATCGAGCCGGCCCCTGATCCACGTCCTGGTCCTACAGGGATGTTGTTATCTTTAGACCATTTTATGAAGTCGTATACTATAAGTAGGTAGTCGCACAGCCCTTTTGGTGCTATGACGCTCATCTCATATTTTAGGCGTTCTTTTATTACGTCGAGCGGGGCTTTATCGGGATATTTCTTCTGTACTTCTTCTAGGCTTTCTGTGTTGTAGCGTTTTTCTATGCTCTCCGAGCATAGTTTTACAAGGTATTCTGCTACGACGTCGTTATGTTTTTCCTTTGTCAGCTTTTTATCGCCATAATCTGGCGGATAATACATGGGGTAGTGTTTTGTTTCGAAGTCGATCTCGACGTTACACATCGCTGCGATGTCTGCCGTCGCTGTTATTGCGTCGGGGACATCTGCGAAGAGTTCTGCCATCTGTTCTGCGCTTTTGAAGTAACATTCGTGTGAGGAGTATGCCCTTCTTCTGGGGTTAGGAACTTTTGTTGTAGCGTTTCCTGCGGCATCGCGTTCCCATATCTCGCAAGGCTCTCCTGACTGTATATTAAGGAATATCTCATGTGCCCGCCATTCTTCTCTTTCGATGTAGTGGCTATCGTTTGTGGCGACGCAGCGAATTCCTAGGTCTTTCGATGCCTGTATAATTCGTGCGTCGGCTCTTTCTTGTTTTTCTATGAAGCTCTTGTAGTCGTGGTAAAGCCATGTTTCCATGTCAACGCCGTCGGCGACGATGGCGTCGTGGGACATACGATGTCGGTGTAGTTCTAGGTAATAGTCTTCGCCATAAAGTTTCTGATACCACTGTATTTCTTCGTAAAGAACATCGTCGGTGACGGCCTCGTCGGCAGCAAGGGCTGTTACTCTGCCGCTAAGACATCCAGACAGGCATATCACTCCTTCGCTATACTGTTCTAGGGCTTCTTTGTCGACGCGAGGGACGTAGTAGAATCCTTCGAGGTGTCCTATCGACGAAAGTTTGCATATGTTATGGTATCCTTCCTGGTTTTTTGCAAGAAGGACGAGGTGATAGGCGTTTTTCTTTCCGGCGATGCGCTGTTTCTCATGGCGCGATGTTGTAGCAACATAAACTTCACAGCCTATTATTGGTTTAACGCCTTTAGAAGAGCATGCTTTGAAGAAATCTACTGCGCCGAACATATTTCCATGGTCGGTTATTGCCACTGCAGGCATCTCTAATGCTGCGGCTTTTTCTGCTATCCTCTTAACCGATGCTGTAGCGTCGAGGATAGAATATTGCGAGTGAACGTGTAGTGGTACCCAGGACATCTTTACCCATAATTGCGACCTATATTTCCTTTAACACCATAGAATTTGGGCAAGATGGCTCAGTGAGCGACAAGCAAATAGTTGTAACTATTCGCGAGGAGCAAAATGAGTCAGGTTGCCTGATACTATGGATGCTATAGGAAACAAGACCTTTTTTTCATTTTTAAAAAGCTCTGACAAAAATATAAACGTGTTAAGATAAATATCTTAAGCCATTACTATTTCTTATTGTTTTTCTTTGCCCATTTGCTATTATTTGGCTTCACCATATATCTTTTTGCAGCAGCACATTTGCTTTGATTCTATTCTCGCGAATGTTTTAACATTCGCTCGTCTTTCATCTTCGCACCTATACTACTGCAAAAACCCTATGGCGAAGTATAGGTCGCAATCATGGGTTATACTCCTAACTATGCGTATTCTTTAGCTTCTTTTCTTTCTTCTTTGGCATCGCTATCATCTCTGATGCTTATATTTATAAGTGGTACCATTAGTGCTATTGTTATTATGCTACACCCTGCCATAGCGTATAAAAAGCCATCCCATCCCCACAGTTTAATGATATATGTCAAAGGGTATCCTGCCACTGCTGCGCCGATATAAGCGAAGCATCCTACGAAACCCGTCGCTGTCGCTGCGGCTTTTTTGTGTGAGAAGTCTGCCGCTGTACATCCTATAAGCATCTGCGGTCCGAAGATGAAGAATCCTATAGCTCCCAGCAATATTATATCGAGAGTTACTGCCGTTGTTTTTATCATAATCAACCCGAGGAATGGTATTAGTATCGCCACCATATATAGCACCATTACAGGGACTCTACGTCCTTTGAAGATATAATCCGACGCAAATCCTGCTACGAGCATCCCGAAGAATCCTCCTATCTCGAAAGCGGTAATAGTAAGGTTAGCAGAGACCTCTTTGTATCCTTTAGTGTCGATGAGGAACATAGCACTCCAGTCGTTAACTCCCTGCCGTACTATATATACGAAGAAATACGAAATACCTAGCATCCATATTATCTTATTTTTTAGGATGTATTTGAAGAGGATCTCCTTGACGGTGAACTCTCTTTCTTTTTTGTCGCGCGCTTCGCCTTTGACATGGTCGTCCTTGAAGTTCTCTATCGAAGGAAGCCCTAGTGATTGCGGGGTGTCACGGAGTCTGTTCATTATGAAGAGCCCTACCACGATACAAAGGACTCCTGGGACATACATAGCATACCGCCATCCGTAATGAAGCACACAAAATGCTACTAATAGCGGGATTATCGCTCCCCCGACATTATGCGAAGTACTCCACAGCGACCACCACGTCCCTCTTTCTTTTTGTGAATACCAGTGTGTTAGCAGTCTACATGCCGGCGGCCATCCGAACCCTTGGAACCATCCGTTCAGCCCCCAGAATATTGCGAAAGCATATATCGACGAAGACATCCCGAAGAAGATATTTATAAAACCCGTTATTATTAGTCCGAAGCTCATAATATATCGAGGGTTTGACCTGTCACCGAGGATGCCGCTGGCGAACTTGCTGACGCCATAGGTTATAGAGAGGATACTCGCCAGTATTCCTAGGTCTGTGATGCTAAAGCCAAGGTCGGCGATTAGTGCCGGCATGGCGAATATGAAGCTTTTCCTTGTGAAGTAATAAAACACATACCCTATATACATCGCGTAGAAGGTTCGTATACGCCAATATTTATAGCTTTTCTTCACCTGCTCTTCGTCTGCCATAGTCTCGATGAACGGTGCGGGCTTAAAGATATTTATCAACTTTCTCATGGATTTTCCTCTTTTGTTAATATCTACAAAAAACAAAACAATTTGTCCTACGATGACGAATCTTACGATTAATGTCAAACCATCATTGACGCCTTATCCTCCTTATGATAAAACTTCCTTTATCTAATATATAGAAGGGAAATGCTAATATGGACAACGACAACTTCACATCGAACGACGACTTTGACGATATTTTCGGCGACCTTTTGCAAGGCGCTACTAATCCTGCCTCTTCTGATGCGGCGTTCGAAGAAATCCTTGAAGACGTGGTCTCCGAGACCATAACACCTTCAGCCAAATATTCTTTCGATGAAGACTTCTCTTACGAGAAGCCTCGCTCCGATAAAAGAGTCGACATCGACACCCTCCTCGATGAGGTCGTCTTGTCGCCTTTAAAACCAAAAAAGCGTCGTTCTGATTTCGTTTCTCCTTCGGAGGAATCTTTTTTTGCAGAGATCGACAGTCGCTATGGCATCGACACCGCTTCGTCACCGTCGAATAATGCCACCGTTGCCGCAGCAAAACCCTCTCCTACATACGAAGAGCCATACTACGAGAAGCCCGGAGAAAACTTTCCTGCTCGGCGTCCTCGTCGCAGCTTTAATTTTTTGAAACCTCTCAGAAAAGTTTTTACGCTGTGGCGTCATGCCGCAGTTTTTGTCGTGGCACTGTCCGCTGCTTTTGCGTTATGGCACGGGTATGATGTTATGTCGCGCAACACCGCCGCCGCAGAACATAGCGCCGCACGCGACCTCGTTGATATCTCCATGGCTCTCGCCCATGCGCAGCTTACCCGCAGCGATGATCCCGGTGCTGCCAACGACTACACATCGCCATTGCTATTAAAAGCTCACTACGATGCCGTCCTTCCCGACGGCTACAGGACTGCGTTCCCCATAAGCAGCCGTGGAATATTAGGATCGTCTAAGTACAAAGTCAACATCATCACCAACAGTAACCTATCGCACTATGCCCTTCTTGCTACGCCATCGCCATCGCCGATGCAGAGTATTTTCCCAAAGGCCTCGTACCTCCTCGACAGCACGACGATGATATTGCACAAAGTTTCTAACGTAAAGGCCTGGGAAGACCTTTTTAACAACACCCTCTTCATAAACGCATCTCTTGCTTCAGACATCGCCGCTCTCGCAAAAAAAGAACCCGTAATAACACTATCTTCTCTCGACGACGGCAATGGCATGGGCTTCGCCCCTCCAGAGTCTCTCGCCATAGAGCATCCTGGCGCAAAGAATGTCGTATACAACGCACCACGTTTCTTCCCCTTCAGCACCGCCGTACTAAAAGAAGTTACTAGTAATATCTTCCCTTCAGACTCCACCGTCTATGACAACGAAGCAGCGTCTTTCATCAGCAAAAACCTCGCTTCCCGCAACGATACCGTGTTGTATATGCCGATAACGACGAAGAAAGGCTACGAAACATACCTAAAGCTCGCAGGCCATCCTGCGCTGAAAGGTTTCATCATGGGACACCTCACCTTCGACAGCACCTCCAAAAAGATAACACGTAGCGCTTTAGTAGAAGCCCCTATCTCCAGCGGCGCTATGCTCTTCATCGACGACGACACCATAGACATCGCCATGCCTAGCATCCCCTCTTACGATGGCGAAACCACCGCCCTCAACGTCTTCGAAGGCGAAGGCCTCGAAGATGAGAACGCCATAATATATCGTACCATGATGCACGAAGCCCTAGCACAACTAGTTAAAACACGCCACGCTTCACTAAACATCATCTCCGAAGATATCGTCGCACTCCTGGCCTCATACAACAGAAAACCCTTCGAAGACTTCGACGAGCAATACTCCCTAATAGAACAACGCTACAAAGAAGAAGCACTGACACACCACAATATCATCGAAGGAGCACTAGAGAAATTCTTCGCGTCATACGTAAAAAAATCCCCATACGAAAACTTCCCCGTCTTCAAAACCGTCGTAGAATCCATGAGCCTACACGACTACGTCAGCAATAGCCTCTACAACGATCTCAATAGCCTAATCTCAGACTCCACTACTACAATGTCAAGGGTTCCGCACCCTTGACAAACCGCGCCAGAGGAGAAATTCTCCTCTGGACTCCCCATGTAAGCGACAAAGCAAAATGTAAAGGCGTTTCGCCTTTACATTTTGCTTTGTCGCCGCCGTCATCACCATCGAAACGATGGCGATGAAAATTTGACCTTACAGCTTTTTTTAAACCCAGCCCAACAAGAAATCCTTTTTTTTATATTCTGTTAAGCGCTAAACTTTTGCTTTATTTATATAAAATCGAAAGAGGTTTATGGGATATGGAGTTAGAAATAGTAGGACCAGAAATATTAGTAAGGACACAAACACCAAGCAAAGAACAATCAGAATTAGCACCACCACCACAACGAGAAGATGGAACGCGTGCCAGACAGGAAGCACAAGTAGATTCGTTAGGTCAAGAGGCTTTTGACCTTGTCTATGAACATAGAAAAAAAATGTTTCTTACTGCTGATAATGAAAAAACTTCTCATTATTATGACGGTACATGTTATAAAGGATATAAATATTCTGAAAGATATACATATCCTACTGATTGTTTTATAGAAGCTACGGCGAAAGTGACTAAAACAGGCATAAAAACTGTTAAGAGCGCTCTGAAAATCTTGTATGACTCTGGACAAGAAATCACTACTTTACCTATCTTAGCACAAACTATTTATAACCCTAATAAAGGCCTTGTGTGTTTTATTAAAGAAGATTCTCCTACTCTTGAGAGCTATCAACTTAGTTTTGACAAAGTTTTTGTAGCAAAAAGAGCAGAAACAATAAAAAAAACGCTTACAAAAAACAAATTATTTAAAAAATGTGAGGCCAAAAAGACATTTGAAAGTTTAGTCGAAGAGGCATTTGAAAGTTTATTACTTGAGTATAAAAACCTTGACGACTTAGGGCTGTTAATGAAGGAATTGTGAATCGATCCATCTCCTGATTCTTCTACAACAACAGGTTATAATCTTAACTGGCAATCACAGGTATAAATTCCTCATCGCCATCGAACCCGCGATTATTACCAAATCTGTGGTCAACCGCTACAGATGGAGGTAAAATTTTATACATTTTGACAAGGGCATGTCTTGAGACATGGCCGAGGAGAAACGTATAAAAGGTTGCCTTCAGCTGTAGATGGTTGGCCATGGATTTGGTAGTAATTGCGGGTTGAAACGATGGTGTTGACATCGAAGGCAAAGCACGGCGCGAGGGCGTTTCGCCTTAGCGCTTTGCTTTGTCGCGGGATTGTTAAGGGTGCGCGGAGCACCCTTAACTTGACGATTTTGTTTGTGGTGGGTATAATCGTGGCATCTATAAAGGTGTATAAGGTTTTGCTATGAATATTTCTATTCCTAAGGGTGTCTTTGATATTGTTCCTAATCCCGTCAAAGAAGAGTTATCTTGGCAGGCGTCGGACTTATGGGCTTATGTTGAGGGTGTGATACGTCGTATTTCTTATGAATATGGTTTCCGTGAGATCAGGACACCGCTATTCGAGCGCACGGAACTTTTCAAAAGGGGTGTTGGCGAGACGTCGGACATCGTCACCAAGGAGATGTATACCTTTGATGATAAGGGTGGACGTTCTATGACGTTACGTCCTGAAGGTACTGCTTCTGTGTTACGTTCTTTTTTGGAGAAGAGCATGCACCACAGTTCTCCTTTAAACAAGCTATTCTATATTGCTCCGATGTTCCGCTATGAGAGGCAGCAGGCGGGACGGTATCGCCAGCACCATCAGTTTGGTGTAGAGGCTATTGGTGGTGGCGCTCCTGAGCATGATGCTGAGGTCATTGCTATGATGTACAATTTCTACAAACGCCTTGGCATCGAGAAATTTTCTATAAAGATTAATTCCGTCGGCGACGCCGAAAGCCGCAATCGTTTCCGTGATGTTTTACAAGACGTCTTACGTCCTCATCTTCCTGAGCTTTCTGCCGATAGCAAAGAGCGCTTCGAGAAGAACCCTCTACGTATTTTGGACTCCAAAGCTCCCGAAGACCAGCAATTTATTCGTGAAGTTCCTTCTATTCTCGATAGTCTCAACGACGAATGCCGCGACCATTTTTCTCAGGTGTGTTCTTTACTTGATGATCTTTCTATTCCTTATGATATCACGCCTAGTCTCGTCAGGGGTCTTGACTATTATAGTAATACTGTCTTCGAAGCTACTGCCGACGATCTCGGCGCGCAGAACAGCATCGGCGGTGGCGGTAGATATGACAGTCTTATCAAGACTCTCGGCGGCCCTGATCTCCCTGCTATAGGCTTCGGCATTGGCATCGAGCGTGTCATCATGACGATGCTTTCCCAGGGGGCCAAATTCCCTGAAAAGCCACACCCTACACTATATATAATACCTCTTGGCGACGAAGCACGAAGCCGCTGTTTTCTGGTGCTACAGAATCTTAGGGACAAAGGCATCGCTGCAGAGATGGATTTCTCTGGGAAGAAGCTCAAGAAAGTCATGGGATATGCCGACAGCATTGGCGCCAAGTATTCTGTCGTCGTCGGCGCCGACGAGCTTGCTTCCGGCACTGTGAAGGTCAAAGAGATGTCTTCTGGCGACGTCCGCGACGCCGCTCTCGATGCTCTTGCTGACATTTTAACATCATAACTCAAGGAAACAGAAATTTCTATGTTTGACTATCGCAGAACACATACTTGTGGAGAGCTTCGCAAAGAAGACATCGGCAAAGAGGTAACGCTTTCTGGGTGGGTACATCTCCATCGCAACCTTGGAGGTCTTATCTTTATAGATATCAGAGACCGATATGGTTTCACGCAGGCGGTCTTCGACCCTGAAGTCGACAAAGAACGTCATGCTATTGCCGAAACTTTCCGTTCCGAGTGGGTTGTTTCCGTTAAAGGCACCGTCATCGCCCGTGCCGACGGCATGGCGAACTCCAGCCTTGACACTGGTGACATCGAAGTAGAGGTTAGTGACGTTGCTGTGTTGTCGAAGTCCAAGACGCCACCGTTCTCCGTTTGTGACGAGGTAATAAACGTCAACGAAGAGCTACGCCTACGTTATCGATACCTTGACGTCCGCCGTGGTGGAATAATAAAAAACCTTGCCCTGCGTCATAGTGCTATGCTTGCGACAAGGAATTTCTTCGACTCTAAGGGTTTCATGGAGATACAGACTCCTATCCTTGGGAAGTCTACTCCTGAAGGCGCTCGCGATTATCTTGTTCCTTCGAGGATATATCCTGGCTCGTTCTATGCGCTTCCACAGTCGCCGCAGATCTTCAAACAGCTACTTATGGTCTCTGGCCTCGACAAATATTTCCAGATAGCTCCATGTTTCCGCGACGAAGACCTTCGTGCTGACAGGCAGCCAGAATTTACACAGATAGACATGGAGATGTCGTTCTCTACTACCGAAGAGCTCTTCGATATTATCGAAGGCCTTGTTGCTACGATCTTCGACAAAAGTTTAGGAGTCACTATTGGCGGTTCTTTTCAAAGGCTCACCTACGACGAATGTATTGGTTCGTACGGCACCGACAAGCCTGACCTACGTTTCGGTATGAAGCTCATCACTCTTGACGATATCGCCAAGAGGTCGACTTTCTCGATATTCCTCGAGAACCTCAAAGGTGGAAATACCGTCAAAGGTCTGTGTGTCAAAGGCGGCACTAACATCTCACGCCGACAGATCGACGAATATACTGCCTTCGTCGGGGAGTTCGGCGTAAAAGGCCTGGCTTGGATGAAGCGTAATGATGAAGGCGTCCTTACTTCCAGTATAGTTAAGTTCTTCGACGAGGGTCTTCAGCAGGAGCTTATCGACGCTCTCGACATCGCCCCCGGAGACCTTATCTTCATCGTCGCCGACGAAAAAAATAGGACCAACCAGGCTCTCGACCACCTACGTCGTCGTCTTGCCAAAGACCGTGACCTCATCGAAGCAGGAAAGTATGAATTCTTATGGGTCACCGACTACCCTCTTATGTCGTGGAACGCCGAAGAAGAGCGTCTCGACAGCGAGCATCATCCTTTCACAGCGCCTCATCCCGAAGACGCCCATCTTCTCGACAGCGACGCTACGAAAGTTCGATCTCTGAGCTACGATCTCGTCGTCAATGGCTACGAGCTTGCCTCGGGATCGCAACGCATCCACGACGAGATGACGCAGAAGAAGATCTTCGAGCTTCTTAAGCTCTCCGAAGAAGAGATACAGGGACGTTTCGGCTTCTTCGTCGAGGCTCTAAACTACGGAACACCGCCGCATATCGGCATAGGAATAGGCTTCGATAGGCTCCTTATGGTGATGATCGGCACTGAAAACATCCGCGATGTCATTGCCTTCCCAAAGACGCAGAAAGCCTCAGACCTTATGTCCGAAGCCCCTAGTGCTGTCGATGACATACAGCTCCAAGACCTAAAGATAACCATTAAAGATTAATACAATTACTTGAAGGAACTTCTCCTATGATAAAAAAAACAATCGTACCATACCTTATAGGCATAATAATATTAATGTCCGGAACGTTATACCTATATGCAGGATCTTCCAGCGACAACAGTGTCACAAAAGATACCGCCGACAATTCCGAGCAACAAGTTCCCAAGAAAGAATCTTTTTCTAATGACGACATCGCCAAGGTGTCCGAGACTTTCGGACATTTCATCGCCAAGAACCTCGAGACTCCTGGTTTCACCTTTGACCTCGACGCCATAATACGCGGCATGCACAATGCCCTCGCCGGTGAAGAGCCTCCCCTCTCAGAAGAAGAATACGAAGCGATGGTAACCGTCATCCAGGAAAACGCCTTCCTTGAAATTTCTGAAAACAACCTTTCTGATGCCGTTGCTTTTATGGAAGAGAACATCGAGAATGACGACGTCGTAGAAATCGAGGCCGGCAAGCTACAATATATCATCCTCGAAGAAGGTTCTGGCGCCGAAATCGCCGAAAACGGCACAGCGACAATACACTATACCGGGAAATGTCTCGACGGTACGGTATTCGGAAGCTCGCTCGACAGCGGAGAGCCTATAACATTATCGCTAGACCAAACGGTCCCTGGCTTCAGCAGAGGGCTCGTCGGTATGAAGCAAGGCGAGAAACGCCGTATCTTTATACACCCTGACATGGGATACGGAACGGCAGGGCAACTCCCACCGAACAGTCTCCTTATCTTCGACATCGAAGTCGTTGACGCCAACGCAACAATCGTCGACATCGACGCCGAAGAGTAGAAGATAGCAAATGGAACCGAACTTTTTTTCTAGTGCGCCAAAAAGTTTCGCCATAGAAACATTTCGACATCTCGGCTGTGACGTCGAAGTTTGGGAAGAACCTAAGCTTGTCACCATCAAGGTAGAGCCTTCTTCGCTAGAACGCATTACTAATATTATGGCGACGTGTCTATTGCCGCATATTGCTTTCTGGGAGTCTGTGAAGTTCTGCAAAGACCGCAGACTGTCGGAGAGACTTTTAAAAATAAGTGTGCAGTCTACCTTCGTCACTCTTTGCCCCTGGGCATGTTTAGCATATTATAAAACTCTTCGCTGTAGCGAACGTTTCATACGCAGTGGCTTTCCGGAAAACCCTCAAAAACTTACGAGAAGTTACCTCAACATGGCGAGGTTTATGGCTTCCTGTTCTGACATAGAAGGTCGTGATGATATATACCAAGCGTTGACTCAAGAGCTTGGAAGTCACATCACCAACATCGAAAACGCCACGAACCACCGCCTAGAAGCTGCCAGGATTTTTAGGCTGTTCGCTACGCATTACGACGTTTCTATCAAGCTGTCAGCCGTCAAGGCGATTCCGACAAAAAGCATTTTCTACAAACCAGGCGATTGCGTTCCCCTCGAAAATGCCATACGACGAGAGCGTATTGACACCTTTATTCTTCTAGCTGGGGCCGTTACTTCTCAGGACTCCCAAAAACCTTTAGCCAACAAAATTATGGCGATCATACAAGAATGTTATAGTCTATGTCTGTCGACGGATGCAGCAGTGGAGAGGCCTGTTCAGCAAAAGGCGCAATCACTTCCCGATGTCGTAAAATTAGCACGGGCTAAAGAATCTATTTCAGACATGTGCCTACAAACGGCTGAAGATCTCTGCGATGCTATGATAACTTTAATTGGCTACATTGAATCAACAAATGTCTTTGAAACATTGACCACTAATATCGAAAATATAATAAAAAAGACTACTTACAATGTCGAAGGCGAAGAAATTCTCATTATGTTTGCCAAGATATCATTAAAAATAGCCGATACGGTGAAAAATTTACATCTCAATACAGCCCTCATAAGCAGCTTAGTAACTATGACGAACGCTGCTCTTATTATTCCCTGCCTCGACTACGTCACAAGAAATCAGCTAGAACAACTCAACCAAGACTTTAAAAAAGCAGAAAAGTCTGGTGACGAAGAAATCACTCTGTGCACTACGCGCACTACGCGCTCAAGGCGTGCTATTCCACTTCCCGGAGCTGTTGATAGCAAAGGGTATCAGTGGTAGATATCCAAGACGCGCAATGTAATTTTTTGACGAAACAGTGCTAGATTTATAGCGTTTTTCATGTTATGCTAAACCTTTAAATGTTAATCAATGACACCTCAACGAAGACAAAAATACGGGAGATTTTTATGAAGGTAGTATTGTTTCAGCCTGACATCCCGCAGAACACCGGAAACATTGCGCGCACCTGCGCAGTAACGGGTTCTTCGTTGACGCTTGTGAAGCCACTAGGTTTCAGCATCTCAGATCGTTATCTCAAGCGTGCAGGCCTCGACTACTGGAATGACGTTAACGTCGACACCATCGACAACCTTGAAAGCTATCTCGAAGGACAAAATAATAATTTCTATTTCTTTTCTAGCAAAGCGACGAAGCTCTATACCGACGTTACTTATGGGTCTGATGATATCCTTATATTCGGCTCGGAGACGCAAGGGCTGCCGCAACATTTCTACGAAAAGTGGCCCGAGAAGTTCGTCACGATACCTATGGTCGACAACTCACGCTGCCTAAACATCTCCAACGCCGCCGCCGTCGCCGTATACGAAGCCTTGCGCCAATTAACGGAAACTATTATTAGCGGATAGTTATAGCATTTATCGAGTAGAAGCCTAAACATCAAAGTCTTGAAGAGCCTTAATAGCTATGTTAATGAGGACTTTATCTTTTAAATGCTGCGTAACCTTTCTTAGCCCTACGATAGCAGGTTTGCTTATTGCTGGATTCGGGTTTTTTGCGAGCTCTATCAGCACTTCAAGAAATATCCTGCTATGCTTTAATTCCTTTGCATTCCAAGAAAACAATATTAATCTCTCTCTAGATTTTTTGGTTATTATCGCTGGGTCCTGGTTGTTTGCGAGTTCTTTAAGAGCTTCAAGAGCATTCGTACGGTTGTCTTCATATTTTGAACAACAAGCAACATTTAATAATTCATCGACAATTTCTGTGCGAACATCCTCTGATAGTTCGTCTTCTTTTGATAGTTTTATTATAATAGAAAGAGAATTTATAAGGCTGTGTTGATATTTTGAAAAATAAGCACTCCGTCCTAGCCCTTTGATAGTAGATTTGCTTATCTCCAGATTATCGCTTCTTGCTAGCTCTATCATCACGTCAGGACATTTATCTTCATGCCTTATCTCTATTGAATTATAGTAAAAAGAACTAAATGTGACTATTTCTATAAAACCTTGGGTTATTATCATTTCGCCGTGGTCTGCCACTAGCGTTTTAATAAAGTCAATAGATTTAATGACATTTTCATAATTGTCGCTGCTAATGATTAAACGATTAATCTCTTCTGATAATTTCTCGACAATTAATATACGAACATCATTTAAAGGATCTTGTAAAGGGCCTTGGTTTTTTGCTAACTCAATAAGAGTATCAAAATCGTAAACTCCATTGCCAATATCTATCTCTAAAAAAACAGCTTTTATTAGCACCGTGATAGCAGCTTCTCTTATTTTCGGATTCTGTCCTTCTGCTAATAATTTTAAATTTTTAATAGTCTCTTTTCTAATCTCTGTATTTTTTGCTTCTGAAACAACGTATTTCATATCAAAATGAATCGCCTCTAAAGACGATTGTTTTGCGCTCTCTATAATTTTACAAAGCTGGACTATAGAAGCGTCGTAATCTTCATGACAAGCAAGGTCTACTTCTCTAGTCTGTGCATACATATCCATTGCAGTTGCATACATATCCATTGCAGCTTCCTTAAACTTTTTAAAAACTCTTCTAGCACGCGCCCCTAAAGATTTGGGTTCTTGTTCTCTTGAAAATGTCTTTGTGCTAGTTCTGAAGTTTTTTCATCCTCGCAGGGAACATGGCATAGACCTACGAGAGGCGCTGGCGCAGCATCTACTGCATCTGAACCTTCTGTTTCTCTGCGAATTTTTCTTATTACATGAAGCATAAAAAATCCTGCATATTATAATTATTAATAAACATTATAGCATACGTTAGAATAAAAAAAATAGTAGTTTTTTATTAAAAACTTGAAATTTTAATTTGTATATCTAGTGAGATATAGACTACAGCGCAACGACAGCGATATCGTTATTTTGTGCGAGGGTGATAGCGTCGTCGTCGATGACGATAGTTTTGTTTGCTTCTATTGCTATGGCTGCTGCTTTGATTTTGATAAGTTTTTCTATGGTGTTCTTCCCTATAGTCGGAAGGTCGAAGCGCATATCCTGCTGAGGTTTCGCCATCTTTACGACGACGCACCCCGCGCCACCTATCTCTCCTGCACGTTCGAGACAACGATCTGTTCCTTCCATAGCTTCTACAGCGACGACGGCTTTGTCTTTGACGACGACGGTCTGTCCTACGTCGGCACGTCCGAGTTCTTTTGCTATGCCTACGCCGAAGCGTATGTCTTCCATGATATTCTCTGGGGGCTGTGTTTCGGTGAGAACGCCTTTTTTTGCGATATATTCGCCGATGTATTTCTTCGTCTCGACAAGGGTGATGCCTTTCTTTTTGAACACCGCCGCTATAGCGCCGAGGATGGTGTCGGCTTTGCGGTCTTTCAGTCCCCACCAGAGTCTAAGCATCGTGAGGTCCATACGCCATAGCTGCATATTATATATTATATCGTGAGGGACTCTTCCTGCCATGATGACTTCTTTGCAGCAATATTTCGATGCTGCCGTGACGGCCTTTCCAACCTGCGTTACATATATTTTTGCGACATCATCGGCGCGTTTTTCTAGCGCTTCAGGCGTTATACCTTTGAGGGCGATGAGAAGAACTTTCTTCCCCGCTTTGTGGACATTACGGATTACTAATTCGGGCATCTTGCCTTCACCAGCGATGATAGCGACATATTCTTTTTCTTTTGTCATTATACTGACAAGATTAGCTTTTTAAGAGTCTCGGCATCCTGGACGCCTACAGTACGGTCGACTTCTTTGCCGTCTTTGAAGATGATGATTGTTGGCACTGATGTCACCTGGTATTCTAGGGCTTTGTTTTGTGATTCATCGATGTCGAGCTTTACAATTTTAGCCTTGCCTTCTATATCTTTGGCGACCTCTTCAAGGATAGGACCCATCATACGGCATGGTCCGCACCATTCTGCCGAAAAGTCTACTGCTGTAGTCCCCGACGCTATTGTTTCATCAAAGTTGCTTTCGTTAACATCAGTTAAATTTGCCATAAGAACATTTCCTCAGTTATTACTGACCTTACGCGCTACTATCACTTTATTGGCGTGCTGCAAGGGCGATCTGCTACGAATTCCTCCTCGCCCAGCTCTATCTGAGCTTGGCTCGTCGGAATACTTGCATCTCATCCCTTTCACTACGCCACTAAAGCAAGATTAGCGCGTAACATCAGTTGTTAGTGTGTTTCTTCAAATTCTCTCATATTTCAACATTTTTTTCCAGAAAAACCAATACGCACTTTTTACACCTTCTCGAATCGAAGCTCGGAATAGGGTTTTTCACCACAGAGTCACAGAGAACACAGAGAGGAAAAAGGACATGGCTGGGGGAATCCCCCAGACCCCTTTTTTTGAACGGTGAACTGTGAACGTTAAATGGTGAACTATAACTCTACGCTATACGCTATTCCTATCACCTGGACACGGCAGTGCCCCATCTCGCCATTGTCGTAAGAGTAAGATTGTATCTTTACGTTTGCTATAGGGAAAACAAAGAAAGGAAGTACAATCAATGACAATGGCGACAGCTGTGCGTCCGCTGCGCGCGCTCTGCGCAGTGGGCGCGCTCTGTGTGCTCTGTGTTCTCTGTGGTGAAAATTGGGGTTTGGTGTTCGGGGCGAGAGTTTTGAGCCTTGATGGGTAATAACCTTTTGCTATATGATATATCACACAATGCGGCCATGGCGGAATTGGTAGACGCGCTAGATTCAGGTTCTAGTCGGGGCAACTCGGTGGATGTTCGAGTCATCTTGGTCGCAAAGCGAAGAGCGAGAATACATTAGTTATTCTTGCTCTTTTTTTTATCCTTGTGATAGCGCTATTATCTCGGCAACGATTTCCTCGATAGAAAGTTCTGTTGTATCGATATAGTGAGCATCGTCTGGTTGTTTTAATGGAGAGTGTTCTCGTGAGGAGTCGTAGGTATCGCGTCGTATTATGTCTTCGAGAACTTTCTTTTTATCGAAATACTGCGCGCTTTTGTAGTCGTTTTTTACGAGCTCATCATATCGGCGTTGTGCGCGTATCTCTGGTGTGGCGTCTAGGTATATTTTAACATCGGCATCGTCGAAGACGACGCTGCCCATATCTCTTCCTTCGAAGACAGCATCGACATCATGTCCTAGTCGTCGTTGTAGTGTCATCATGGCGTCTCGAACACTTTTCGCTGCCGACACTTCAGAGACATGTGTCGTCACGTTTGGAGATCGTATTTGTTTTGTGACTTCTTCATCGCCGATATAGTAGTGTTTCTCACCGTCGCGAGTTTCGATATGATATTGAAACTCTTTAAGGTAGTTTTCTATGGCGATGACGTCATTGAAAGGGATGCTGTTTTTTATAAGACCGTAGGTTACAGCACGATACATCGCTCCGGTGTCGAAGAAGGTGTATCCTAGTTTTTCCGCAACGCTTTTTGCTACGGTACTTTTTCCTGTTCCTGCTGGTCCGTCTATTGTTATTATCATTGTTTTTTTCCTATAGTATCATCAAAGTATCATCAAAAATAGATATAGTGCTGGAGTGGTAAACAGGAGGGAGTCGAGCATATCGAGGACTCCTCCAAGTCCAGGGATGTCGTTACTATCTTTTACGCCAGCGTCACGTTTTAGTAGGGATTCTGCCATATCGCCTATCTGTCCTAATATCGACAATATCATCCCCAGTGCTATTGCCAAGACGAAGCCTCCTTTTGTGTCATAAGGGAAGATCGCTGTGCCGTAGAAAAAAGAGACGCTTGTCACTGCCGCTGCTATTATTCCGGCGAAGGCTCCGAGTATTGTTTTTTTTGGGCTTATCGTCGGTGCTAGTTTTTTCTTGCCGAAGCCTCTTCCTATGAAATACGCTGCGATGTCTGTGACTTTCGTCACGGCGATGAGGTATATCAATACGAGAGGCCCCCACTGATATGCCATTGCCACAATAAAAGACATACTTACGGCGATATACACAAACCCTAGCACGGCGATAGCGACGTGTTCTATAGCTTTATCTTGGTGTATAGCGTGGTATATGAAGAATGAAAAAATTGCTGCCCAGAAGACGACACTTCCCATGATGAAGCTGTTGTCGATATAAAATATCGCGGTAGTAGCGGCGACATATGCTACGCCACAGGTGATGTATCCTTTGACGCATGGTTTATATCCTTTTGCTATGGCGAGCTGTGCATATTCCCACAATGCCACGCCAACGACAGCGGCGATGACGATAGCGACGACGGGGAGGAACGCTGGGTTTCTCACCATGATAAACATCGCCACCAATAATGCTATAACTCCGCCACCAACGAAAATTCTTTGTCGTAGTTCCTTCATCGTCCGAACCTCTGCTCTCGCTTTTGATAGTTGTATATTGCTTCGAGGAGTTTATCAGAGCCAAACTCCGGCCATAAAGCTTCAGTAATATAAAGCTCAGCATACGACAGCTGCCACAACATAAAGTTGCTAAGGCGTCGTTCTCCGCCGGTACGTATCATCATATCCGGGTCTCCCCATCTGGCGGTGTCAAGGTGCTGTGATATTATTTCTTCTGTGATAGCAGTGGCGTCATCGCTCTTATTCCCTTCTACGGCCTTGTTGACAGCACGGCATATTTCATCACGTCCGCCATAATTCAAAGCAAGGACGAGGGTTATCGCCGTACCTTTTATCGTGGCTTCTTTTGTTACTTCTATTATCTTATTAATATGTTCTGGGAAGCGTGAAAGATCGCCGATGGTATCGAAACGCACTCCTTCACGTACCATAGCAGCCCTTTCGTCGATGAGGAAGTTCTCGATAAGAGTCATCAACGCCGAGACTTCCGCCCTGGGACGCTCCCAGTTCTCTGTCGAGAAGGCATACACTGTAAGGACTTTTACGCCGAGTTCAGAAGAGGCTTTTATAGTACGCCGTAGCGCCTCACCGCCTTCCCAATGTCCGCGCGCGATATCGAGCTTATGGCTTCTCGCCCAGCGTCTATTTCCGTCCATGATGATAGCGATATGCTGAGGAACGCTTCCTCGATCAATACGTGACATGTCTTCTGCGGTGTATACAATATCTTTTTTAGTCACTATCAGTCCTTTTTTTGAAACAGCAAAAGTATAGTAAATGTTCTATTTCAGAGTAAAGGTCGAATTGTGGTATGATTACGAAGAAAACAATACCTCTGGATAACAATGGCTCTAAAAGAAACAACAGAAAAGGCTCTCAGCGGCGTTACATACCGTCTATTCCTCGGATTCAGGGCCACGATAGCGGTATCTACAGCGCTGAAGGCCAGCGCATTATGGCATGCCGACAGCGACAGTGGGTCCGCTCCGATAATAACGGCTCACCATGACGACAAAGAATATATTGGCATGGCAATGTCTTCATCGTCACCGACTATTATTGAGATCCGCGAGGCTGAGACATCTCTTCGCGACATCATCCAAGGATACTGCCCTACTCTACGCATCGACAACATACCATTAACACTTTTCCCACAGACACTGATATCATGAAAAAAAAGCTAATATTAGGCTCGGCATCACCACGAAGGAAAGAGATCCTCGGATATTTCTCTATGCCCTTCGAAGTTGCCGTTGCTGATTTCTCTGAAGACGATGTTCCTTTCGCTGGCGATGCCGCCGACTATGTATGTCGTGTTGCTCGTGGCAAAGCCGCCGCCCTTGTCGATCGATATCCCGAAGACATAATTTTCACTGCCGACACGGTGGTATTCTGCGATGGTGTTGTCTATGAGAAGCCTTCCGACGAAAAAGCTGCTTTCGATATGCTTTCGGCGCTAGTAGGCCGCTGGCATAGCGTCTTCACCGGCATTGCGGTGCGCTGTGGCGATGAAGAGCGTTACCGCCATGAAGAGACGCGTGTTCTCTTCAACGACATCTCCGCCGACAGGATAAAAAACTATCATCGGCAGCTGTACTTCCGCGACAAAGCTGGCGGCTATGCCATCCAAGAGTCTGGAAGTATCATCGTAAATAAAATCGAGGGTTGCTTCTATAACGTCATGGGTTTGCCGATAAACGCCACGGTATCGATACTCTCAGAAGTGGGGATAGATCTATGGAAAAGCATAAAATAAACTTCGGTATGGATAAAAAGTTCGTAATTCGGAATAAGAATAGAATTTTTCACCACAGAGCCACAGAGAACACAGAGAAAGAAAACAGTCTGGCTGGGGGATGCTCCCCCAGACCCCCAAAACCCCAAAAGAAAATCCTCGGGGTTCTAGGGGTGAAACCCCTAGCCCGTCCGCTGTCCTCTCTGTGTACTCTGTGGCTCTGTGGTGAAAAAGTTCGGAGTTCGGAGTTCGGAGTAGGAAATCGAAAGAGTCTTCTGTATCTTTTTGGTAAAATCAACCGCCACCATAAAACAGCATGCTTTGAACCGTGTCTAAAATTCCTATTAATAGTTTTCCTCGCGGTGTTCCTTGTGGGATGTTCTCCTCAGCGTAACGATGATGCTATCGCCAATGATATCCCCGTTGTCACAACCCTCGCTTCAGAAGCTCCTGTGGAGTACTCACCATCACAAGCTTTATTCCTTATGCAAAGCGGCGACACTGCTTCTGCGATATCATCATACCGACGATTATGTGTCGACACCGGCACTGACGACTACGACACCCTGAAAAAGATGGGTATGATACTTCTTGAGCGCGGAAGTTCGAGCCGCGACGTCGAGGACCAGCTTCTCACAGTATATGGCGCTGGTGTCGTCGCGACAACAGAGGTCCTGCCGATACTATACCGTGCTGCTATGAGCGAAAACCTCACGATACAGCTCGCAGCAATACACGCACTGTCAAACCTCAGCAACGACTACGCCGATGATATCATCAACAGAAGCATAACGTCGTCATATCTCGCGACACGTCTAGAAGCGACATACTGCCTAGCAACGAAACGATACTATACCGCCCTCGGACAGATAGAAGCCCTGATGGCGAAGTCTCCCGAAGAGCTACAGTATATCTTCCCGGAACTTCTCGCCATAGAAGGCAGCTCACGAGCTACGGCGCTACTGCGTCGGCACCTCACCGACGAAGATGAAACAATACGTATAGAAGCTATAATAAACGCAGCGCGTCACAACCGCGACGACCTCCTTCCCGACATCCGCGCCATCGCCAGCGACACGTCATCACTACACCAAGAAGCCTGTGCATGGGCGCTAGGAGCACTGAAAGACGATAAAAGCATCGGCACGCTAAAAACCCTGTCGGCATCTCCTATCGATAACGTAGCAATAGCAGCAGCAGCGTCACTACACGCCCTTGGCGACGACGACGCCCTCGATATAATATACCACCACGCCAGTAATGGGAACATCTTCGCAATAACAGCGCTAGGAGACATCCCCGCAGTAGAAAACGCCCTCGTAAAAATTCTATCGACGACATCAGGAACGCCGCGCCTCAACGCCAGCGTCGCCCTGCTACAACTCCGCAGCACAAAATGCGTCGACAGCATATGCTCAGCGCTGATAAACGACCGCGACACCATAGCAATCCTGCCACACATGTCTCCGGGGAAAGCCCTCACCGCATACAAAGTAGTAATGCCCCCCGACAAAGAAAAAGAGTTCGCATACGTTACGGCGACATCGCTAGAAGTTCGCAAAAAAATCCTCGCCGAAGCTTTACACCTCCCCGAAAAAACATTCCTAACAATAGCACAGAAAATTTTCTCCGCAAAACAGAACGACCTCGTACCCACCCTCGTCGTCCTCCTCGAAAACCTCAACACACCACAAGCAATATCACTGCTAAAACAACAACAGCAGCACCCTGGCGCACCACTGATCCGCGACTACTGCAACCTCGCCCTCTTCAGGCTACGACAAGGCGAAACCTATACAAAAAACCTCGAAGACTGGATATCACGACAGCAAGACCACGAAATAATACAATTCCAAACGTTCGTACCATGGGGAATACACCGGCAATCGCTACTATACGAACTAACACCACACGAGACTTCACAGCTCCTAATAGAATCATACCAAGCACTAGCACAAAGTCACACAACCAAAGGCGTAAACGCCATCCTCGACGCCATAGCACACGGCAACACAAAAAACTCCTACGCACTAGCAGGACTACTAATCCACTCCATCGAATAGTGGAGGGGTTCCGCACCCCTCCACCCGCGGTCAAGGGCGCTCCGCGCGCCCTTGACAATCCCGCGCCAAAGGCGGTGTCCGCCTCTGAACTCCCCATTTAGTCGACAAAGAAAAGAGCAAAGGCGCAACGCATTTGCTCTTTTCTTTGCTGCCGTTCCTCACCATCGCAATTGCGATGGTGAGGAGAAATATAAATATTTTGTGGCTATTTATAACCTGCTGTGCTATAATATATTACGAAATAAAACAATCTTTAACATAAACAAAGGGAAATGTATTATGACAGTACCTCTTACAAAAGAAGCCAGCGAACATTTAAATACTTTTTTTGTAGCTGATGGTGCGTTCAACACTGGTGATATAGCCATCAAACAACACAACAAATACAAAAAGATAGCACAAGTGGGTAAAATTGTAGCTGTAGCTTCATTGGCATTCGCCATGTTGTTGCCACTTAACGCGGCTGCCTATGCAGCAGTTGCTGTGGGAATTACGGCAAAAATCATAACTGTTCTTTGCTCTTATAAAGCAACGCGAATAAAAAACGTTATTATCGACCACATTGACCAAGCATTTAAAGCTCGAACAGAAAACTCATTTAACGAAGAAGAAAAAAACATCTTCGCTCATTTAAGAATAACACTATATTGCCGTGTTATCGTTATTTCTGATTATACTTAATATCTAAAGTATTGTCGGTGAAATCCGATTGATCTTAGCTCTCATCGTTATCGTTGTGATTGGCGATGAGAGTTTTTTTTATTCGCAATTGGTATCAGTCCTTCGTCGTAGGCGATGGAGATGCGTCGTCTTAGGGCTTCTTGTTGTACAAGGAGTTCTTCTTCTTTTTCTTTCATATGTTCATTTATTGTGTCGCGTTCTTTTTTTGCGTGGCTGAGTCCTTCGATATCGTGGAAGATACGCCCTGCGTTAGATTTCACCATCTTAGCGCTTGTGAGGAACTCGTTACGTTCCATTATTTTTAAGATTTTATCGACGGCGTCGAGGTCATATTCTTCTTTGTTGTTTTCTTCCATAGCAGCTATTATCTTATCGGCTTCGGCGATGATGATGGTCTCTATTTTTTCTGCCGTACGTAGTATCGCCAATTTTTCTGCGTTGCGGTACCGATGCCATGCTGCCATATACCTACGCTCTGTGCCGAAGAGTCCCAACAACTTCCCCCAGAAGACCTTACGAGCGAAGCCTTTTGACGTTATGCGCGCTTCGTAGGCACCTTCGCGGATGTGTTCTCCTTGTTTAAAAAGCTGTGACAGCGTGATATCATCGAAACAATGATCATAGCGCATCTTTTGTTCTTCGAAGAAAAGCGTCTGTTTTACGAGGTATTCTTTGAAAGCTTTGGTATTCATTGCGAGGCTCCTTAATATTGTTTGTGCAATTAACCTATTTACCAAAAATCTTTTTTTTAGTACACAAGATGTATACCAGTATATACCAATATAAGGATTATCGCTATGAGCTTATGTCAAGAACTTCAAGAAGAGAAAGATCTTTCTCAAGAACTTTACGAGGAATACTCCCACTGTGATGCTCACGAAGACCTCGAGAGTCTTGTCGCCCGCGACGTTCCGCGCATTGTCCTTGATGACAAGGCCATGCATCGCGACGCTGCGATAGGAAGATTTTTACGCGTAGGGAAATATAAGGCCGCCTACGAATACCGTCGCATCCGCAGAGACCTCGACGTCCAGTGTCATGACGCCGTTTTACGTATCGCCCTCAACACTCTCGACGAGATAACATCGGTCCTCGGCGCTCTCGACAGGGAATATATATCTCTAAAAAAAATCCCTGAGGAGTCGGAGCTAGAATATCTCGACAAAAGACGTATAGGTCGCTGGCTCGAAGAGACGATAGATTTCTTCGATGCCTACGAAGTCCAGCGTCTACGCGAAGATCTCGCCACCCTAACCCTCGAAGAGCTAAAAATCCGCGAACGCGCCCTCGCCAAAGAAAAAGAATCGCTGACAACCACCATCGCCGAAGCCCGCGACAAAGGCATCCTGCCACAAAGCTGTGGATAGCGTATAGTAGGAAAAGTTAGAATATTTCTATCTATCCGCTATACGCTCTTCCTATACGCTGTCGTTTTAATCGTCGGCTTTGAGTACTGCCATGAAGGCTGACTGTGGTATTGAGACTTTACCGAATTCTTTCATCTTCTTTTTGCCTTTCTTCTGTTTGTCCCAGAGCTTACGTTTTCTTGTGATGTCGCCGCCGTAGCATTTTGCTGTGACGTTTTTCGACATGGCACTGATGGTCTCTCTAGCGATGACCTTCCCTCCTATCGCTGCCTGTATAGGGACTTTGAACAGCTGCCGAGGTATGGCGTCTTTGAGTTTAGAACATAGAGAGCGTCCTTTTGATTCTGCTTTGCTTCTATGTACTAGCGACGAGAAGGCATCGACGGGTTCTTCGTTGACACGTATCTCGAGTTTTATTATATCGCTTTTTCTATATTCGTAGAATTCGTAGTCGAAAGAGGCGTATCCTCGTGTCACGGATTTAAGTTTGTCGTTGAAATCCGTTATTATTTCGTTGAGGGGGAAGCGGTATGTCATAAGGAGTCGCGTGCTATCGAGGGCGTCTGTTTTTACGCATTCGCCGCGTTTATTTTGTGCCAGGCTCATGATAGCGCCGAGGTATTCGTTTGGTGTCATGACGTGGCATGTCACCCACGGTTCTTCTACCATCGTTATCTGTGAAGGATCGGGGTAATGTATAGGGTTGTCGAGTTCTTTCGTTATACCCTTGATTGATGTTATTTTATATATGACACTAGGCGCTGTCGTTATTATATCGATATCATATTCTCGGAGGATGCGTTCCGATATTATCTCCATATGCAGAAGTCCGAGGAATCCGCATCGGAATCCGAAGCCCAGGACCATGCTCGTCTCCTGTTCTACGTGTAGTGATGAGTCGTTGAGCTGTAGTTTGAAGAGTGCTTCACGTAGTGCTTCGAAGTCTGTGGTATCGACGGGATAAATCCCTGCGAAGACGACGGGGTTGATAATTTTAAAGCCTGGCAACGGTTCAGCGACAGGAGTTCTCTTCAGCGTTATCGTATCTCCGATCTTGACATCTGCGGTATTTTTTATGTTCGAAACGATATACCCTACTTCTCCGGGGCGCAGGATTTCTACGGGCTTCTCTTCGGGGGTAAAGATTCCGAGGTCTAGGACTTCGTGGCTATTCCCTGTAGCCATCATGGTGATATCGAGGCCTTTCTTCATCGTGCCGCTGATGATACGGACGTATACCATCACACCGCGGTATGGGTCGTAATGCGAGTCGAAGACAAGAGCGCGAAGCTTATCATCTTCGGGGTCTTTTGGTGGCGGGAATTTCTCTATGATAGCTTCGAGGATCGGCGCTACGCCTTCTCCTGTCTTAGCAGAACATGGCAGTGCTTCTGAGGCATCGAGTCCTATAACTTCTTCTATCTGTCTTTTTGCTTCTGCGACGTTTGCTGCGGGGAGGTCTATCTTATTTATTACTGAGACGATCTCGAGGTCGCGTTCTACGGCGAGGTGTACATTTGCTAGGCTTTGCGCCTGTACGCCTTGTGCGGCATCGACTATGAGCAGTGCGCCTTCGCATGCTGAAAGCGAGCGCGACACTTCGTAGGAGAAATCCACATGTCCTGGTGTGTCGATGAGGTTGAACTCGTAGACGTCACCATCGGAGGCTTTGTATAGCATTGTTACGGGGTGGGCTTTTATTGTTATGCCCCTCTCGCGTTCGAGATCCATATCGTCGAGAATTTGCTCTTGCATATCTCGTGACGACACGGTACGTGTTATCTCTAGGAATCGGTCTGCTATCGTCGACTTTCCGTGGTCGATATGTGCTATGATAGAGAAGTTGCGTATCTTCTTTCTATCGTATTCGAATATCATTTTGCTCCTGTTGATTTCTTTGCAAGTTTTTCTATTATAGCGTTGCTACGTACGACGTATTCTGTTAGCTGTGCGCTGTCGAGCTCATGCTGTGCGAGGAGTGTCGACTCATATAGGTGTGCTATAAGATTTTTTGTCAGGGCTTCGTCGCCGCTTTCCAGCTCCTGTATCGCCTTCATCAGCGCGTTGTTGGTATTAACGACGAAAGACTGCTTCACTGGCATTGCAGGAATATCTCCTGGGTTGGCGACGCGCATATAGTCGCGGAACCTTCTTTGGTCTTCGTCTATTGTTATCATAGCAGGTATTGATTCCGTCGCCAAGCTTTTTGCTGTGACTTCGACGTTTTCGATGTCGAGCTTACTGCTGACATATTCCTGTAGGCGTACAGATTCTGTTTTACCGTCGGCGTCGAGGACAGTTTTTTCTTTGGAGGTATCGATTATAGCATCTACGATGCCGGCGTCGATACGTTGGAACTTCGCTGGAGCGATATGTCCTTCCAGGAAATTTATAAGGTGTGTGTCTATCATGGATGAAAGATTAAGAACTTCTATTCCTTTCTCACGATATATATCTAGGACGTGTGCGTTGTGTTTTGCGTCGGAGGTGTAGAAGACTTTGTTATCGTTTTTATCTTTATTTTTCTCGATATATTCTTCTACGGTGCCCCACTCTCCGTCGGTATTCTTCCAGATGAGGAATTCTTTTATTTTTTTATAGAATTTATCGTCTTCCATGGCGCCGAGTTTAACTATTATCTCAACGTCGCTCCATGATGCTATGAATTTCTCTTTGTCGGTTTTATATAGCGTTGCGAGCTTGTCGGAGACCTTTTTGGCGATATGCCCTGAAAGCTGTCGTACTGTCCTGTCCATCTGCAGGCAGCTTCTTGAGACGTTTAGGGGGATGTCTGGGCTATCGATAGCGCCGCGAAGGACGGTGAGGTATTCTGGGATAAGGTCTTTACAGTCGTCGTTGACGAATACTCTGTTACAGAAAAGCTTTATATTATTCTTACGGAAATCGTAGTCGCGTTTAACTTTCGGGAAGTACAGTATACCTCGCAGGTTGAAGGGATAGTCGACGTTTAGGTGCACCCAGAAAAGCGGCTCTTGCTCGAAGGGGTACAGCTGCCGATAGAATTCGCGGTATTCGTCGTCGGTGCAGTCTGCGGCGTTCTTAATCCACAGTGGTTCTTTTGCGTTGATATGGGTGTCGTTGAGGTATATCGGGTATGGAAGGAAGGCGCAATATTTCTCTAGCATGCCTTTAATCCGCGGCTCCTCGAGGTATTCTTCGTTGTCTTTGTCGACGTGCAACGTTATCGTTGTGCCTTGCTCTTTGCGTTTTCCTTTTCCTGTTGTATATTCTACTCCGCCGTCACATTCCCAGAGGACAGCTTCTGCATCTTTTTTGTATGAAAGCGTATCGATTTCGACTTTCTCTGAGACCATAAACGCCGAGTAGAATCCTAGTCCGAAGTGTCCTATTATCTGGTCTTTTTCTTCGTTAGACTGATATTTTTTTATGAACTCTTCGGCGCCAGAAAAGGCAAGCTGCGCGATATATGTATCGACTTCTTCGGCATCCATTCCTATCCCAGTATCGGAAAATATTAGCGTGCGTTTTTCCTTGTCGACGGTGATGTCGATGCGATGTTCTTGCGAGGAGGCTTCTCCTTTATCGGCGATGACCTTCACTTTGTGGATGGCATCGCAAGCGTTGGAGACGAGTTCCCTGACAAAGATATCTTTGTCGGAATACAGCCATCGCTTTATTATCGGAAGGATGTTCTCGCTATGTATTTGTAGTTTTTTCGTTGTCATTGTCGTTAATCCCGTTGTTTGTTTTTTATCCTTTGTCGATCATAAATATCGCATCTACGTCGATGATGCCAAGGTTCTGAAGCATTACTATTGCTATAGCAATAGGCACTGCCCATCTGACAAGGACGAGCCACACGTGAAATAGCTTCCCTATCTTTGGAGAGCCGTCTTGGAACTCTTCTTTAAGCATCTTCTTATCGACTATCCATCCTGCGAACAATGCTATAAGCATACCGCTGATAGGGATCAGCCACTGGTCGGTAAGCATCTCGATAGTATTAAAAAAGTTCATCCCAAAGAACCCTTCCCAGTCGAAAAGCATCGTCGGTGACCCCGACAGTGCCGAAGGTATCCCGAAGATGAATATCGCCGAACAGCAGAATATCGTCGCTTTATGGCGAGGCATATTTGTTAGCTCCATAAGGTTGGCTACAAGAACCTCCATAAGAGATATCGTCGAAGTCACCGTAGCAAAAACAAAGAGAACGAAGAACAGAGTAGAGATAATAATTGTTCCGGGGAGTTTAGAAAAAAGCAACGGCAAAGCTTTGAAAATCATGCCCATCCCCGCCTCGGGTTCTATGCCAAAGGTAAAGATTATTGGAAAGATCATCATAGCTGATAACATAGCAACGCCTGTTGTTATTCCTCCTACGAGAAAAGCTGTCTTTGTTATGCAGTCGCCACGGCGCATATAGCTGCCGTATGTTACTAATATACCGAACCCTACGCTTATAGTGAAAAACGAAAGCCCTAAAGCCTTTACTACGCTAGAAGGTTTCATCGAAGACATATTGAAAGAGAATATAAAATCAAAAGCCTGTGAGAAGCCTGGAAGTGTTGTGCTGTACAAGAAAAGCCCTATCAGCAAGATAAAAAGTGCAGGCATAAGAATCTTTGACCAGTGTTCTATACCTTTCTTTATACCGGCATATACTATGACACCGGTTAGAGAGGCAAAAGCCGCAGACCAGAAAATGTTAAGGAAAGGAGAGGCATACATACTATCAAATGTGCCACTTATCTGGTCAGGAGTGAGACCTTTTGTGAACTGTACGAGAGACAAAACGGTATAGTGCAACGTCCATCCTGCAATGACATTATAATATGAAAAGACCAAAAATGTGGTGGCCACTGCAAGCCAGCCAACGTATTTCCAGGAAGGCTTTTTCTTGGCTAAAGCAGCGAAAGCAGCTATAGGGCCACGAGAAGTGTTGCGTCCTATGATAAGCTCAGCGATGAAGATAGGTATCGCAATAGAAAAGGTGAAAATGAGGTATAGCATGACGAAAAGACCGCCACCGTTCATGCCCGTAACATACGGAACTTTAAACATACTTCCAAGGCCTACAGCAGAGCCTGCTGTTGCCAAGATAAAGCCTAATTTTGAACCCCACTTTTCTCTCTTTGCCATGGTGTTTTACTGTAACCTTCTTTTTTCTGTCTGAAATAATAATTTATAGGAATTATTGATACCACGTTATGGCATTTAACGTCAAGACATTCGACCCTTTCTTAAGGCAAACAAAAGATGCACATCGCGGTTTGTCATGTCCATCCCCCTTGACAAACTATTATTTTAGTGGTATCATTAACATATATTGAGGGTTATGTATTATGACAAGTAATAATAAAATTGGGTCGGGCCAACCAGGCAACTTTCGTCGTCCTCTTGGTCCTATCAAGAAGCGTAAAGATAAAAGCGTTGTCCGCCGCTCTTCGGAAGCCGGGTTAACGGCTTTGTCTTCCTCATCCCAAAAAAGCCCTTCTATTACCAAGATGACAAAAAAGGCATTACCAACTATCAAGGGTAGTCCTCGAAGCGCGCAGTCTTCAGAAGCGTCGAGTCCTGAAGATGGAAAAGCGAAAGTACTTTCCAGTATTGTTTTATCGAATAAAGAGTCACAAAAAATAGCGTTAGCACAGGCTTATGACAAAATGGATGCGTCGCTACAAAACCTCGAAGAGACCGACAAAAAGTTAGCTTCTTTTAATTTTTTAAAGATATCGCCATCCGTTACTGCTTTGGAAGGAAGCCTATCATCGTTATCATCCGAGGAGCTTGACGATCTCGACCGTGTTCTCGATGGCTCGTTGAAGGACATTGATTTGTTTAACCAGTTCTTAGCAGAAGCTAACAGGCATCAAGATGAAATATCGCAACTAAAAGCGGCGTTAACGAGGGCTCCTTCACCGACGAGTTCCGGTGATGACCTGGAGAAATTTTCCAAAGTTCAACAAAAAAACATTGCTTTAGAAAGAAGTATTCAAAGCAGAAAAGAATCTGTAAGAAAAGAAAAAGAGAAATGGGAGCCATTTCATGAAGGTTTTAGCGAAGAAAAAAAACAGTATGTGAAAGATCGCGGTGTTTCCCAGGTTACTATTGACAAAGCCGTTAAGGTCGCCTCAGAAATGTTTCTGGGCAGACGCACGGAGCCGATGCGCATTTTGGACTCTTCCGGTAGAGACGCCATTATACTGCCTGGAGAGGGATGCTCTCTTCCTAAGATATATTTTAAGATTAAAAAGCTCGGCCAAGGGGGCTACGGCAAAGTTTACATGGTTGTAAACGCGTCAAAACGAACCTTTTCTGCCTTCAAAGAGGCTATGACGACAGGACCGCATGCAAGACGCTCTATCGAAAGTCTTTTCAACGAAGCGCGTGTTCTCAGGGATATTGGAGAGTTTCCTGGAATACAGAGGCCTCCTCATAGAGTTGTAGTGATAAAGTCAGACGGATCGGCAAAAACCGGTGTCGTAGGACTTATGAGCACTTCTCATGAATGCACTGTGTTGGAAAAACCTCCCAAAACATACGAAGAAAAAAAACACACCTCATGTCGTCTTCTCTCAGCGCTTAGACATATTCATAGCAGCAAACGCCCTGACGGCATTACCAAACCTGCTTATAGACACGGCGACATCAAACCTGACAATATCTTTGTACCGTATAGAAAAAAATACGACCCTATTTTGGGGGACTTTGGTGACGCACACAGTTTCGACAAGCTTGAGAAAAAGTTTATTGCTGCTCAAGAAAGCATTAAAGGTTATAAAGGTTCACCCCCACCCTCTATTGTAAAAAAATTAGCTTTAGGTTTATGGGGCACACACACAGATGCTTTTTGCTCTTTTTACAATGATTCTAGCGGCGACAAAACCTTTCGCGATGTTGAAGCTATTCAAGAAGCCCTTAAAGATGGTAATTTCGAGAAGTATAAAGCCATTGAAAAAGCTCGTGACGTCTATGCTTTGGGGATGAGTTTTATCTTATCCTTTGCTTTTAAAGGAGGGTTTCGCACTCTTATCGAAAAAAGGATTCTTGAAAGAGTCATAACAGATATAAACAGCAGCAAAGTCCTTCCTGATTATATAAAAGAATCTTTGGAAAAGAGAGGCTTTAGCAGGCCTCAAAGAGAAGTTCTTGAACGGATGGTTTCCAGCAGCTGGAATAAGCGCCCTCTTGTCAAATATGCGCAGAAAGCCTTCAAACAATAGGAGTTGTGTTATATGAAAATAGATAAATCTCAACAACCTCAAGATGATAGCAAGGGCGTTCATGACGCCCCTCCTTCGCAACATGATCCTGATAAAAGTTCTACTTTTGATGGGCGTGTCTACACTTCGGAAGAAGAAGCTGCAGTAACGAAAATACAGGCTGGTATCCGTGGCAAGTTTGGCAGGATAGAAGCTAGGGAAGCACGATTCGATAAGACTTTCACTAAAGAACGCAAGGATGGGGCTGCCTATAGTACCGGCATAAATCTTGATGAGATTAACAAAATTGTAGGCATTGCCCGCGAAACGCTAAGACGATGGATTCTGCCTTCTCAACAAAATATAAACTCCTTGAAAGAAGAGGCTATATTCTCTCACGATGCGGAGAACGGTAAAACCGAGATAACGATTAATGTCGAGCCTATTGCAGAGGGAAGTTTTGGCAGTGTATACAGTGTTTTTAACATTGTCGCTGATAAACCTGCCGCTTTTAAAATAGCTTTTAACGAAGATGTTGCACTAGAAGATATCGACCATGAAATCGCTACGCTTACCGAACTCCGAGGCACTCCTGGTCTGACAAGGTGTCATAGCGTTGTAAGGATAGATAGCCGTAACAGCCAGGGCACGACGAAAACATCACCTTCAGCATCACCAACACCCACTACCGGCTATCTTAGTCCGCTTTGTTCCGGTAACCTGGAGGATATAGTCCCTGAATATATCGATCAGCAGATCTCTTGTATCCATTCTCTCCTTACCACACTTAATGCATTACATGACAAAGGCTTCCGACATGGCGATGTAAAACCAAAAAACATTTTAATGAAAGATCCAGAGCTTACGGGAAACGGCACATACGAAGCTATTTTAGGGGATTTTGGTGGTGCTCGAAAATTTGAAACTCTTGAAGCAATCTTTAACGAGGGCGTTAAAGAAATAAAAGAAGCTAAGAAACAATATAAAAAAATCACTGTCAAATCTTATGCTGATACTTTATTTGGGACAAAGACTCGTGATTTTTGTGCGCATTCTAAATATAATCGTGATTTACTCCTAGACCTTGATGAGATAAAAGAAGCTCTCGAAGCTGGCGACTTCGAAAGATATAAAGACATAGAAAAAGCTCGCGACGTCTATGCTATGGGTCTTAGCTTTCTTTTCACCTTCGCCATCGAAGATGACTATGACTATATGACTGACGACGAGATAGACGACGTTACTTTCCATATAGCAAGAACCGAAACCATCCCCGACTATATGCGTGATAAGCTGGAAGAGGACGGTTTCAACGACGGCCAAATAGACTTTATCGAAGGTATGGTTCATCCTAGATGGCATAGGCGTCCTGCCGTCAAAAGTGTTATTGAAGTTTTCGAATAAAATTATGGAGTTATCATATGCCCGGCGATGGAAATATTAAAGGTGTAGGCGGTCCTCAAGTAGATCGCGGTCATACTCGTCATGACGATAAGGAAGGTGCTGACGCTGTGGGTCGCGCCTATAAAAGAAAAGCACCAGATTCTTCTTCAGCTCCTGCTAAGAAGGCATTAGAAGGTGCAGGATCATCTTCTACAGAGATCAAATCAATATCCGACCGGCATGTGGATCCGCTGCATGACCAAGAAAACGTTGGCGCTAACAGGGGCGCTGGCATAAAAGATCAGGAACTCGAACAATTAGAAAAAAGGCTGTTCAATACGATTGATAGTCGAACGGCGGCAGCGAAATCTATTGTTAAGACTTACGAGTTATTACGTATATCAAAGAAAGAACCAATATTTGTTTCCGACGCTAAGACTACTGTATTGGAAGGCGACCTTTCAAATAAATCTATTGAAGGGCTTTCTACGATTAACGATCGTCTTAAAGCTTCCTCGGAGGATCTTAAGGAATACGGAAGGATCCTTTCAAAAATATATGAATATGACGCCGAGATAGAAGTTCTTATGAAGAAATTAAAGCCTTATGATTACAAAGCTCCTAAGATTCCTGGGGAACCAGCCAAAAAAATAAAATCGCTTTATAACCGATACAAAAAAAGAATCTCAGACAGAAAAGTTTATGTTAGTGATATGCTGGAAGCTGCCGCTGCGACAAAAATTCAATCGGCATTCCGCGGCAAGCGCGAGCGTATGCGCGGCATCACAGAAGCGCGGAAAAAGCGGTTCGACGCTATTTTCACCGAAAAGGAAAAAGATTCTGCTGTAAAGCATGGCGGGATATCGCGTGATGTCGTCGATAAGATCGTCGAAAAGGCATCGCTTTGCTGGCGGCAAGGGCAGGTGCTAGTAAGAGTACAAGACGAAGCAACGAAACAAATCTCTGCTGCCATCGTTTCTCCGGGGGTTAACGACATCTCACCGAAGATAACCGTTCCTGGCGAACAAATAGGAGAGGGTTCTTTTGGTACGGTATCAAAAGTGTTCCAATTGTCTACGGGAACGTTTGCTGCGTTTAAGCAGGTTATCATATATACAGAGGAGTATGCAGAGGAGAATATAAGAGATATCCTAACAGAAGCAGCTCGTCTTAAAGAGCTCGGTGGTCATGATGGAATACAATCCGCTCCTTATGAAGTTGTAGATATCACATCTAAAGATAGGAGCCCCGTTGCAGGACATATCAGCAAGCTATATTCCGGCACTGCAGATGATATCACACCACAGACGCCAAAGCAGCTGAAACGTTGTTCTAGAGAGCTTTTATCAGGCCTTGTTTATCTACACGAGTCTGGTTATGTGCATTGTGACATCAAGACCGGCAATATTTTCATGGAAGCTCCGGAGCTCGCAGGGGAAGGCATATACAAAGCCGTTCTGGGAGACTTCGGCGGAGCTTCCAGCTTCAAGCACTTGGAACAAGTTTTCTTCGAAAATAAAAAAGATAAAAAGACAGTAAAGTGTCTACCTCGTATTTTATGGGAAACATTTACAACGGAATTCTGCGCTCAAGCTAAAGCTATAAAACCAACAAAAGATAAATCAGTTGCTGATCAGGTTTTTGAACTTAACGAATTATTTGATGACGTTGGCGATTCATCGTTAGCTACCGAGACGTTCGCTGACGTCGCCGCTGCCACTAAAGCTTATAATGACGGTGATTTTGAAAAATATAAAGAAATAATGAAAGCTAACGACGTTTATGCTTTAGGGTTGAGCATAATCCTTGCATTCGCTTTAAAAAAAGATCATGAGGGCCTCTCCGAAGAAACACTCCTTAAAATACAAGATATAAACAGCAGAGACCGTCTTCCTAGATACATAAGAAAAGCTTTGAAGAAGAAAGGCTTTAGCAAAGAACAAATAAATACTCTTGAGGAAATGGTTTGCTGCGATTGTTACAATCGTCCTACTGCCAAAAAGGCTTTAGAAGCCTTCTCACGATAAAAATTTAGTTATGGGTATTATATTATGAATATTGATAAAGGTAAAATTCAGTGGAAGGGCACTTTTGGTGCTCCTCGGCGACCTGCTCCTGAGGCGCAAAAAGGCTCTGACAGTGTTCGCACCTATAAACAATCCAAAGAATCTGCTCTAAAACCTGCACGAAAAATATTAGAAAAAGCCGAATCAGCTTCTACATCGGGAAAGCCCCTCTCCGGCGGGCGTGTGGATCCGTTGCACGGCCAAGAAAACATTGACGCCAATAGACGCTTTGGGACGACAAAACCGTCGCCTGAAGTGTCAAAAGCTAAGATGGAAGCTGCGATAAATAGTCGAACAAAGGCAGCAAGCTCTCTCAAAGAGCCACACGAATTGTTGCGATTATTAAAGAAAAGGCCAATATTCGAATCCGACTCTGAGACTACTGTATTGACAGGAGATCTTTCAAATAAATCTATTGAAGAGCTATCTAAGATTAACGATTATCTTGACTTCTCCTCAGACAATTATCTTACCGAATTCGGAAATATCCTCACAGAAATAGAAAAATACGACACCGAAATAGCGGGTCTTCGGAAGAGCTTAAAGCCCTCTTCCTCCAAAGAACCTAAGATTCCGGGACTTCCTACCCATAAATTGAGATCGATTTATGACAAGTATAAAAGCAAAATCGCCGACAGAAAAGCTGATGTTCATAAAATGCTGAAAGCTTCTGCTGCGACAAAAATTCAGGCGGCATTCCGTGGCAAGCGCGAGAGGATGCTGCTTTCACCGAAAAGGAAAAAGATGCTGCCGTAAAGCATGGCATCTCCCGTGATGTCGTCGATAAAATCGTCGAAAAGGCGTCGCTTTGTTGGAGACAAGGGCAGGTGCGGGTAAGCGTACAAGACGAAGCAACGAAACAAATCTCTACTGCTATCGTCTCTCCGGGGGATGAAACCACCACTATGGAGATAACATTCGATGGTGCACCTATCGGAAAAGGTTCTTCCGGCAAGGTTTCTATGGTGTTTCAGTTGTTAAGAGGAAAATTCGCAGCTTTTAAACTCGCTATCATAAATCAAAAGGACGTGGCTTATGCGAATGCAGCTATTAGAGATGTCATCAAAGAAGCAAAACTTCTTAAAATTTTTGATGGTTCTGAAGGTCTACAAGCCGCTCCCCATGATGTTGTCGACATCACATCAGAGTGGAGAGACCCTGTTGTTGGGCATATTAGCCCATTATATTCGGGTCCTATTAATAGCGTGGTACCTGAAACGCGAAAACAAAGAATGTTTTGCGCCAAACAACTTTTTTCTGGCCTTAAGAAATTACACGGCAAGTTCGGTTATATACATTGTGACATCAAACCAGATAATATTTTCATGAAATCCCCAGAGCTTACAGGAGACGGCACATATAAAGCCGTTTTAGCCGATTTCGGTGGAGCTCGTAGTTTTGTTGACCTTAAAAAAATCTTCGATGCTGAAAAAAGTCAAAAACAAACAGTAAAGCTCATACCTGGTGGTTTATGGGGAACATGGTCTCCGTCTTTTTGTTCTTTTACCGACATTGACGCCGTCACCAAAGCCTACAATGAAGGTAATTTTGAAAAATATAAAAAAATCATGAAAGCTCGTGATGTTTATGCTTTAGGGCTGGGCCTTGTTTTTACTTTTGCTTTTGAAGGAGGGTACGGTAAAGCATCTTACGATATAAGAGCCTCTTTATTAACACATATATCAAATAAAGGCACTCTTCCTGATGAAATCAAAATAGCTTTAAGAAAGAATGGTCTCGGTGAAAAACAAATATTTGCCCTTGAGAAGGCGATCTCTTCTGATTGGTCGCAGCGTCCTACTGCCAAAAAAAGCTCGTCGGGCTTTCTCTTTTAGATTATTCTAGACATCGAAGACATTTCTATGTACAATATTGGAAACGTTTTATTTATAAAGGGATAGATTTATGGCAGTGGTAGACACCAACAGTTTTCGTAGTGGCATGAAGCTTGAGATCGACAGGCAGCCGTATCTTATCGTCAATACTGAGTTCGTCAAACCTGGCAAGGGGCAGTCGTTTTGCCGTGTTAAGCTTAAGAACCTCATCAGTGGCCGTGTTATCGAGAGGACATACAAATCCAACGACAAGGCCGAGGTTGCCGACATCAACGAGACGTCTATGAGGATGTTATACCGCGATGGTGAAGGTGTTGTTTTTATGGACGACAATACTTACGACCAGACAACAATACCTCTAGAGAACGTCGGAGACACAGAGCGATGGCTCAAAGAAGACATTGTCTATGGCATAGTCTTTTATAAAGGCGACGCCATCAACGTTATACCTCCTACTTTTATGGAGCTCAAGATCGATCGTTCCGACCCTGGAGCTCGTGGTGACACGGCATCGGGCCGCGTCCTCAAGCCTGCGACGCTGGAGACCGGCGCCGAGGTGCAAGTTCCTATTTTCATCGATGAGGGTGAAGTTATCAAGGTCGACACGCGCACGGGAGAATATGTCTCTCGAGCGTAAATAAGTGACCAGTGACCAGTGACCAGTGACCAGTGATAACTGATCATTTAATATCCGCTATAACTATACTCTAATAAAAAGATGGAAAAATGCGACCCAACAATTTTGAGAGACAGAGCGGCGATGTTATCGAAGGCGCGCGGATTTTTTTCTGAGCGTGGCGTCGTTGAGGTCGACTGTCCTGTGTTATCGTCGTCTGCTAGTATCGATGCTCATATCGATCTTTTTACTACGCGGTTCTGTGACGGAGCAATACGATATATGCATTCGTCGCCGGAATATGGGATGAAGCGTCTTCTTGCTATGGGGATGCCAGACATCTATCAGATGTCGCATGTATTCCGCGACGGCGAGCTTGGCAAGCGTCACAATCCCGAGTTTATGTTGGCGGAATGGTATCGTCTTGGTTTTTCTTTTGAGGCTATGATACAAGAGACCGTTGATTTCGTCGCTCTTTTCGTTGACAGCCATCCTGTTGAAGTCATAACATACCGCGAAGTCATTAAAAAACATGCCGGCATCGACTATGTGTCTTCTTCTGACGAAGAGCTTATGTGCTGTCTTAACAAGCGCGGCATCGAGATCTACGAAGGTCTTGGTGACGAAGGTCGTGATGCTATTTTAAATATGATAGTAGCGGCTATTGTTGAGCCAAATCTTGATAAAGATGTCGTTACCGTCGTGAAATACTATCCTGCCTCGCAGGCAGCTCTTGCGCAGAAAAAAACTGTTGGCGATGAGGCTGTCGCCGAGAGGTTCGAAGTATATTTCGGTGGTTATGAGCTTGCCAACGGATACCATGAGCTCGGCGACGCCGAAGAACAGAGCCGACGTTTCCAAGACGCCAATGAAGAGCGTATGCGTATGGGAAAAGATTCCCTTCCTCTCGATGAGAGCTTTTTGGAAGCTCTCGATGCTGGACTCCCTGATTGCTGTGGCGTCGCTGTCGGCATCGACAGGCTTATGATGATACGTCATGGTGCCGACAAGATCGCTGATGTTCTTCCTTTCTCGTGGTAAAACCCATTATTGCGTTTAAAGATATATATTGTTTAATATATAGAGTATATTTTTTATTACTCAACGAGGCAAAGAAATTATGATACACAAAAAGCGCGACCTAAAAAACTACGACCCTCTTCAGGTAAAGATTGCTCGCGATACTTTGGAACGCTATTCCAACTCCCCTCCTGACGACTTCTGTTCATATTTATTTATTACGAACTTCCCGAAATATTTAGAATATTTCGCCGATGCGCGTGGGCTTACCATCGTCCAGGGTCCAGGCTTTAATGTTGCTCATTCCCCTGAAGACGACATCAGCATCATTGACTTCCGCATAGGATCTCCTACGGCGGCGTTGCTTGTCGACTGCTGTGCTTTCTTACCAATAAAGGCCATCCTACATCTTGGCATGTGCGGCGGCTTACGTCGTAGTTATTCTGTAGGAGACTATTTCGTCCCTGTCGCCAGCATCCGTGGCGAGGGCACTTCGGACTTTTATTTCCCTTCGGAGGTTCCTGCCATGGCGAATTTCCAGGTACAGAAAGCTGTAACCAACGCTTTGGAGAAGAACAACACCCCCTATCACATTGGGATATGCCATACTACCAACAAGCGTTTTTGGGAGTTCGATGAAGACTTCATTGCGCGCCTCAAGGCATCGCGAGCGCAGTCGATAGAGATGGAGTCTGCGACGTTATTTTGTGCTAGCTACAAATACAAGATCCCCATGGGAGCGTTATATATCATCTCCGACCTTCCTCTCGAGAAAGGCGGGATCAAGACGAAGAAGAGCGCAAAGTTTGTTTTGGACGAATACACTGCCGACCATGTCGACAAAGGCGTCGAAGTTGTAAACATCATGAAAGACATGCTCAATAAACAATTATCATTGAACATTGAACATTGAACATTGAGTATTGAGTAGTTATCGTTGTATTCTAGAGGTTCTGATAATGCTAAATAATATTTTTCCAAGTTCATCAGCATCTGCAAAAATATTTTTATAGTCTTCTGTTTCCAAATATTTCGTATCTAAACACTCTTTATATGCTATCGAAATCTTAGCTGAAAAATCAGCTTTAGAAATCCCACCATTTGCCTCCGATACATTTGCACCTATTGACGTACCAGCACGCAAAAGTTGTTTGGTTAAAACAAATTCTTTTTTATTTTCTCGTATCCATTTAACACAATTTATAATTCTGATAGCAAAAGCATATGCTTTTTCATAAGTAATGTTTTCATTTTCAATTACCATTCTTCCCCCGTCCTATTAACTGATAAATGCTCAATGATCATTGATCAATGAAAAGGCATTCCCATACCGCCTAGTGAATCTAGCGATGGCATATTATCTGATATTTTTGAGGAGGCGTCATCTAAAGCAGCTTTTATTAGATCTTCGAGGCCTTCTACATCTTCGGGGTCGACGCATTCAGGTTTTATTGTGATATTGGTTAGTTGATGTTCTCCGTTCACAGTAACGACGACGAGGCCGTTTCCTGCCTGTCCTGTCACTTCGGTATTTTTCATATCTTCTTGCATCTTTGCGATGGTATCTTGAAACATCTTAGCTTGTTTTTTCTTCTTAGAGAATCCTGTTCCCATAATGCCCTTCCTATTTTATTGTGAAGTTGTTTTTTTCTTCGTCGCCGTTCCGTCGAGTTCTACTGCGGAGAACATCGTCATGGTATCGCGAACGCTTTGTGTATTTCGTTGTTGTGGTGTTTCTTTTGCTGCTACGATGACGTCGTTTTCGATATCGGCGAGTTTTGCTACTAGGGCTTCTATTGGTATCATTTTATGGCTACGAATTATCTTCATGAGGGCGATCTCTAGTGCCACCTGCATCGAAGGCATCGTCTTGATATTTCCGTAGAAGTCGGCGAGGTCCTCTAGGATGTTAATACACTGTTCTTTGTTGTATATTGCTGCGGACTCGCGGTAACTCATACGGTCGTTTTCGCTTAATGTTTCGTTTGTATCATTGTTTCCTGCGACAATCGTTAGTAGTATCGTGCGGTAGTGTTTTATTAGCTCTTCGAAGAAATAAGGGATATCTTTGCCGTGGGAGAATACGTCATTGGCGATGGTGAATGCCGCGGTAATATCACCTGCTGCTCCTGATTTATCGAGGTCGAAGAATACATCGCGCGGCATAAGTCCAAGGAGGTCTGCGACGATATCGCTGGTGATCTTACCTTCGGCGTAGGAGATCAGCTGGTCTAGCGTCGAGAGAGCATCGCGAAGGCCTCCATCGGCGAGGGTAGCTATCGTTGTTAGAGCTTCGTCTTCGACGTCGACGCCGAGGTCGGCGGCGATATTTTTCAGCGTCTCCATGATATCTGTAGTGGAGATTCTGTTGAGGTTATACCTCTGGCATCGGCTCATTATTGTTGGCAGAACTTTGTGTGGTTCTGTCGTGGCGAAGAAGAAAGCGACGTTTGCTGGTGGCTCTTCTAGGGTTTTAAGGAGAGCGTTGAATGCCTCCTTTGTCAGCATATGCACCTCGTCGATGATATATATCATATAGTTTCCTGCTCGCGCAGAATATCTTACGGTGTCGTTGACTTTTCTTATGTCTTCGATACCGCGGTTCGACGCCCCATCGATTTCTATTACCTCTAGTGAAGTGCCTGCTGCTATCTCTTTACATGATGGGCATTTGCTGCATGGCTCGTTGTCGTCGCTACGGTCGTGGCAGTTCAGCGTCTTTGCGAGGATACGCGCCAGCGTTGTTTTCCCTGTGCCTCGCGATCCACTAAAAAGGTATGCGTGTGCGATACGTCCTGAAGCGACGGCATTTTTCAGCGTAGTAACGATAGAGTCTTGTCCTACGACATCGGAAAAACGTTGTGGCCGGTATTTTCTTGCAAGGACTTGGTAGCTAGACATGTTGTTGTATATCCTTGTGTTAATTAAGGAATAATATTACTCTTGGAAATTATTTTATACCAGAGTAAACTTATCATTTATTGTTAACAAATGTGAGTTCGAATATTTCTTATGGGTAATAATAACGAATTTAAAAAGCGTTTCTCTCGAGGTGCTAGTGGTCTGAAGTTCCCTAGAGAGCAGGGCTTCTTCGATAAAAGCTTCATTCTTCGTGTCGTTGTTTTGCTTTTGTTCTCCGTAGGGCTTTTCGCTGTATTACATTTCAGGGAGATACACGTCGACACTCTCGAGCTCAACAAATCTGCTGACAGGTATATCGTCGCACAGACAAATTTTTCTTTTCATGACGCCAAAGCCACTGAGAGTCGTCGTGAAGAGGCGCTCCTTGATATCGGCAAGATATACCGTTTTAATAAGAAAGAAGTACACCAACGTCGTGTCGACTTTGAGAGATATCTCGTATACAATAAAAGCTGGCGTAAGCAGTCAGAGCGCAGCACTTTTGAGGAGATGTACTCTGGCATCGACGATGTTGAGAAGATGCTTCTTTCCATACGTCTTACTGACCCACGGACGATACAGAAGATCAAGCAGTTTGGCATGACAAACAGGGACTATCTGGTATACATCACTTCTGATGTTACCAAGGCGATAAACGTTCCTAAGCGCATATGGGAACATATTGAGAAGATCGCCCTTACCAAGAACATATACCAGCCTGGCACTATAGATTTCATTATAACATATTTTAAGGGCAAGGGTTGGGATCTCGTCGAAGACGGCGAAACCCTTGGCATCCTTCGTAACAAAGCTACCGATAGCATTCCTAAGCAATACACTCGTGTTAATGCTGGCGACAGGATCATAGGTTATGGTGATAAAGTTACTGAGCAACATATCGCCATGATCCATGCTATGAAGAAAACCCTCGCCGAGGGTCAGAATATCTGGCACTATACAACAATCGTCGGAAGTGCTGTTATGACGGCGCTTTTCATCATCTTGGGTATCATGTACCTTAATAAGCGTTTTCCCGACATCTTACGGTCCAACAGAAAGATTCTTCTTCTATGTAGCATCATCGCCATAGCGTTTATTTTCTCTAAACTTGCCGAGCATATCATCATAAATTCCAGCATAAACCTTTTCGAGGTGATACGGTATCCGTTATTCGTCCCATTTGCTGCGATGCTTCTGTGTACGTTGATGAACATGGAGATAGCCTTAGTTGTCAGCGTTTTCCTTGCAGTAGTGCTATCTATGACCCTTGCTCTCAACAAGGAATTCATGATAATAAACCTTGTCGCCGCTGTTATTGCTATATTAGGGAGTACATCATTCCGCAGCAGGAAGAAAATCTTCGCGGTATGTGCAAAAGCGTGGATTGGGTGTATTGTCTTTATCGTAGCTCTTGGCTTCTATAGGGGGAACATTATAAGCCGTACTGTATCCGTCGACATTTTTACTACTATGCTTTTCATGATATTCACTGCTGTCCTCGTCATCGGGATCTTACCTCTTATAGAGTTCGCCTTTCCTATCATGACCGATGCTATCCTTATGGAATACCTCGACCCCAACAACGAGATCCTTACGCGTCTTGCTATGGAAGCTCCTGGAACGTACCAACATTCTATCGTCGTCGGCAACCTCGCCGAGCGTGCTGCACAGTCTATCGGCGCCAACGGTCTTTTTTGCAAGGTTGTGTCTTTGTACCACGACGTCGGCAAGCTAAGGAACCCTCAATATTTCACCGAGAACGAGCCGCGCGGGACTAGCATGCACCAGCTTCTTACTCCTACGGAGTCGGCGCAGGTCATCACGGAACATATCAGCGAAGGTGTTGCTTTGGCGCGGAAGTTCGGACTTCCCGAGCAGTTCGTCGACGTCATAAAAGAGCACCATGGCACTATGAACGTAAGATATTTCTACAACAACCAGAAGGAGCTTATGGACGGCGACGCGTCACGCGTCAACGAGAAAGACTTCAAATACACAGGTCCTACAGCCCACAGCAAAGAGTCTGCGATAATTATGATAGCCGACGCTTTCGAGGCGGCATCACGCTCTCTCGAGGCTGTAAACAAGGCGTCCTTAAAAAAGCTTATAAACAATCTTGTCAAGGAGCGTCTTGAGTCGGGACAGTTCGACGAATGCATGCTTACTTTCGAAGAGCTCGGCACCGTAAAGGAGTCTCTAGTATCGTCGATGTTGATGTCGACACATTCACGGATAAAATATTCCGGCAACGAAGATGAAGAGGATGATGTATGAGTAACAAAACGCTAGAAAAAAACATTGCCACGAAGAAATCCCCTGAAGCTCTTCTTAAAGAGTTGAAAGAGCGTGCCGAGAAGATACAAGAAAAGCTTTCTCGCGACGACGCCGAGAAGGTAAAGGCTTGGGTCGATGTTCTCAAAGATATGACCGCCGGTAATGATGCTACTGTCGCCGACGCCAAAGAAAAGATTGAGAATGGCTTCTACCTTACTGATGATGCAACGCGTAAGACGGCACAAAAAATCCTAGAAGATTTTCATGTCTGAGAGATGAAATTCTTCAAGGATTTTCATTGAGCATTGGCAGTTATCAATACTTACTTTTATTGATAAATGATAATTGATCATTGATAAATGAGTTCGGAGTCCAAGCTCCGAACTCTGGCGTGGTAATATTCATCTAGAGCATTTCTGATTTCTTCGGACGATGACATCGTCATTATTTTCTCTGTGAGGGCGTATGCGTCTACGATATTCAGCGAGCGTATCACGTTCTTTATTATGGGGATATGCCGCATTGCCACTGACAGGTTTTCGACGCCAAGTCCTATAAGCAGTGCTGTAAAACGTGGGTCTGCTGCTATCTCCCCGCAGATACTTACCGGCATCCCATTTTTTTTCGCTTCTGTTACGATAATTTTTATAAGCCTTATTATGCTAGGGTGTGCTGGTCTGTATAGGTAGTCAACGTCTTGGTTGCCTCTATCTACTGCTAGGGAATATTGTACGAGGTCGTTAGTACCTATTGAGAAGAAGTCACATTCTTTAGCGAGGATATCACATATCAATGCCGCCGAAGGGACTTCTATCATACATCCCACCTGTATTTTCTCTCCGAAGCTTTCGCCTTTGTCGAGAAGCTCTTGTTTCGCCTCTTCTAGGAGTTTTTTTGCTTGCATTAGTTCGTAGTATCCCGAGACCATGGGGAATATGATATTAACGGCGCCGAAGGCGCTAGCACGCAATATTGCTCGCAGTTGTGTTTTGAAGAGCTCGGGGTCTCTTAGCATGAAACGTATCGATCTACATCCTAGGAATGGGTTATCTTCTCTGTTGAACTCCTGGAAATCTCCCCATTTATCACCACCGATATCGAAGGTCCTTATTGTCACGGGGAGTCCAGCCATAGTGGTGACGAGCTTTTTATAGATGACATACTGTTCGTCTTCTGTTGGGAAGGCCTCTTGTTTTAGCAGTATATATTCGGACCTGAAGAGTCCTATATTGGTGTTTGGGTATCGACGTATGTTTCCGATGTCTTCGATATTATCAACGTTAGCCGAAAGTGTTATGCTATATCCGTCGATAGTCTCAGCTTCTAGGCTTCCCGACTTCTCCAAGACGACATATTCTTCGTGTAGTCTTTCTTTTATTGCGCGGTATATCTCTAGAGTCTCTGGTGTAGGGTCTATTATGATATCGCCTGTTCTGCCGTCGACGATAACATTTTTTCCTGACTGTATTTTTTCTTCTATAACGTCGAAGTCTCGTGTAGAGACGTATGGTATTCCTTTGGCTTTGGCGACAATAACGGCGTGTGATGTCTCGCCACACCCTTCTGTGACGAAAGCTGCTACCGATGATATCTTTGCTTCTGCGACATCTGATGGCAGCAGGCTATGTGCGAAGACGACGGAGTTTTCCGGTATTTCTGCTAGAGACATTGTGACGCTTTTTCTTAGGTGTGCCAAGATACGTCGTGAGATATCTTGTATATCGCGAAAGCGTTCGCGGAAAAACTCGTCGGAGATTTTGTTAAATCTTTCTTCATATTCGTCGACGACGAGTCTAAAGATATATTCTGTATTTTTCCGTGTCTCACGGATTTTATCTTCTACGGCGGTAGTGATAAGAGGGTCTTGTAGTATGTGCAGGTGTGTTGCGAGCATATCGGCACCTTCACTGGCGCCTTCTTTCTTGAGTTTTTTCTGCAGTTTCGTGATATCTTTTTTGCTAAGGCGTAGTGCTTTGCGGTATCGTTTTATCTCGTCTTCGACTTCGTTAGCTGCTATGGAGAAATTCGGTATTATTTCATCGGCGAATGTGAATATGAAGGGTTTGCCTATAGCGACCCCTGAACATAGCGGCGATCCTTTCAGGAATATCTTCTTATCAACCATATATTTTATCCCTCTCCGAACTTATTTTCAAAGGCATCGACGAGTTCCTTCATGACGATATCAGAATCGGAACCTTCGACGTCTATTGTTATATTAGCATTTTTATGTACTGCTAGCATCAATATACTAAGTATGCTTTTGGCGTCTATCGTCTGCCTTCTATAGGTGATTCTCACCTTACTTTTACAGCTTTGCAGCATCTGTACTATCGACGTTGCTGGCCGTGTATGCAGCCCTAATGCATTCTTAACGCGTACTTTGCAGGTGTTCTTCATGTTGCGCTTTTCCTGTCTTCGATTTGCGTGCTATTACTTCTAGGAGTTTTGTGTTGAACTCTTCTGCGGAGTTATATCCCACTTTTTTCAGTCTGTGATTAAGTACTATTGTTTCTACTAGTAGTACGAGGTCGCGTCCTGGCTTAAGTGGAACGGTGTGGTGTGGAACTTTTACGCCGAGGATATCGCAATGTTTCTCTGAGAGGCCTATCCTGTCATAGAACTTCGTGTCGTTCCATGCTTCTAGTTTTATTACGAGGTCTACGCGTTTACTTTCTCTTATACACACAGCGCCGTATAGGTTAGCGACGTTTATTATCCCTATTCCTCGAATCTCCATATGGTGTCTTGTCAGTTCTGCTCCTGTTCCTTCGAGGTATGAGTATTCACGTTTTTTTATTATGACGACGTCATCGGAGACGAGGCGATGTCCGCGTTCTAGGAGTCCTAGTGCCGTCTCACTTTTTCCTACCGACGAATCGCCTGTTATTATTGCTCCTACGCCGAAGACTTCGACGAAGGTGCCGTGCATGCTGACGTTTGGAGCGAATGCTTCGTTTAGGAGTAGTGTTAATTTGCTGATGAGGTTCATCGTCATCATCTTAGACCTGAACAATGGTATCCCATATTCCGAGCACAGATCGACGATTTCTTTGGTGGGTCTATAGTTTCTAGAGACGATTACTGCTGGCACTGTCATGGAGAATATTGCCCTTAACCGTTCTATACGCATTTCTTTAGGCATATCACGGAGGTATCCCATCTCGACTTTCCCGAAGACGATGATCCTTCTGCCTGTATGCCCATAAAGATATCCCGACAATGCAAGCCCTGGCCTTTGAACGTCTTGTGAGCGGATACTTCGTTTCATGCATTCTTCGCTTTCAACGATTTTAAGGCTCAGCGCTGTGCCGTGTTCTTTATAAAGATCTTTTACTCTATACATAAGCTATACCCAAAAATTCAGCAACATTCTATAATCATAAGAATTAAAGAACAACCCAAAAAAAAACAAGGACTTTTGTTGTGAAGATAGGAGCTATCGTACAGGCACGCATGTCTTCGTCACGTCTTCCTGGTAAGGTGATGATGCCGTTACCTCGTAGTGGTGAGACGTCGGTACTAGAACATGTCATTGTAAGGCTCAGCGCGTCGAAGCTTATAGATACTGTTATTGTTGCTACGACGTCGGACCCTAGCGATGACATCATTGTCGACACTGCAGTTTCCAATAGCGTCCCATATTTCCGTGGTTCTATGGAAGACGTCCTATCGAGGTACTACCTTGCTGCTAAGGAACACGGTCTTGATATAATAGTACGAATTACTAGCGACTGCCCTTGTATATCGTCTTCTATCGTTGACGAGGTAATACGAAGGCACTGTTCTTCTTCTGTCGACTATACTTCTAACACTATAGTAAGGACATATCCTCATGGTTTTGATGTTGAGGTTTTTTCTTTCGCAACACTAGAGCGCGCATATAACGAGGCTACTAGTTCTTACGACCGCGAGCATGTAACGCCATATATTTATGATACTGGCGCTAAGGCTTTCGTATTACAGAACGTCGAAGCTCCCGAGTCGTTATGCGCTCCCGAGATACGTATTACTCTCGATACTGCCGACGACTATACTGTTCTTTGTGAAGTGTACGCTTCTCTTTATAAAGAAGGACGTCATTTTACCGGAGAGGATGTCGTAGAATTATTCCAGCACTCTGAGGTGTTATTATGAAGGCAACGATATACACAGAAGGCGGCGGAGAGTATGGCCTTGGCCATATATCACGGTGCACAGCATTGTCAGAAGCCTTCGAAGAAAAAGATGTGAAGGCAACAATGGTCATCGCCGAAGGTGGCGTTTCACCTTCGTGGCATGATGGTGATGGAATTATTGCTAGCGACATTGCCGTCATCGACAGCTACCATGCTTCCGACGCGGTGCGTGCTACGATATCGGGAAACGCCGTCACAACATTTTACGTAGAAGACGGCAAAGAAACGTTGCTTAGGAAGGCGTTCTGGGACGTTCCGAAGAAAGATATAAAAGACGCCCCGGAATCTATCCTCATAACCTTCGGTGGCAGCGACCCTATGTGTATGACCTCTAAAGTCGTCGACATCGTATGCCAGAAGTATCCTCTTATGAAAAAACATGTCGTCGTAGGTCCTGGATATCATGGCGATGCTATCGTCGGCGATGCTTTGACGACGGTAGTGACGTCGCCCAACGTCGAAGATTTCAGAGCTCTAATGGTATCATCCGACGTCGCCATCACTGCCGGCGGGCAGACATTGTACGAGCTTGCCGCCTGTGGTGTCGCTATGGTTGCTGTCATCGTCGCCGACAACCAGCAAGGGCAGGTTTCTTATTTCGTCAAAAATGGTGCTGCTTTATCTGAAGACGATAACATCTTAGGAGCCATCGAACGTCTTCATTATAAGACCCTTAGAGCTTCTATGGCAGAAGCTGGATATAATATTATCGCTGACACTCGCGGTGCCCGCGATGTCGTAGACGATATCATTTCTGGAACGCTGACGCTTCGTGCCGCCATCGATAGCGACAGTGAGATTCTGTGGCGATGGCGTAACGATTCTCATACGCGTATGATGTCGAAAAACAGCGACGAGATACCTTGGAAAAATCATTGTGAATGGTATCGCGATGCTAAGAATGTCTTCATCGGCATAGTAGGTGACGACGCTATAGGAACGGTACGTCTCGATAAGTCGACGGTGTCTGTGACTGTAGCGCCGGAATTCCGCGGTAAGGGCTATGCTCAGCATCTTATACGCATGGCGTGCGAAAAATCTGATGCCTCTGTAATATATGCCGATGTCAAGAAAGAAAATATCGCCTCAATACGGGCTTTCGAACGGTGCGGGTTTGTCAAGACCGATGAAGATGGTGATATTATATCCTATAAACTCACTTATGAAAGAATTTCAGAATAGGAATTTTTCACCACAGAGTCACAGAGGACACAGAGAAAGAAAACAATCTGGCTGGGGGAATCTCCCCCAGACCCCCATTTTTGAACTATGAACGATTAACTGTAAATGGTGAACTAAAGTGTTACCTATGTTGGTGAACTGGACCGCCCCATTTCTCTCTGTGTCCTCTGTGGTGAAAAATCCTAATCCTAAATCCGAACTTTTTAGAAAGCTTACCTCTTGCAAGTTCAATCATGGGCTAAACCGAAAGTTAGTAGATGATAAAATTACCAGATGCATCTATACTTTCATATAGTAATACTAAACACAAATGGAGTTGCATATGGTAATCTTCGATGACACAGCACCTGTTTTTCTTGTCGCCGAGCTTTCGGCGAATCATGGCGGCGACTATGATGTCGCTGCTGCGACGATACGCGCCGCTAAAGAGGCGGGCTTCGATGCTATAAAGTTGCAGACGTATACTCCTGACACTTTAACTCTCGACGTCGACAATGAACATTTCACGATAAATTGCGATTCTCCATGGGATGACAGGACGTTATACGACCTATACGAAGAGGCTCATATGCCGTGGGATTGGCAGCCCAAACTTCAGAAGGTCGCTGAAGATTGTGGGCTTGTATTTTTCTCTACGCCTTTCGATACTACTGCCGTCGACTTCCTCGAAGGTCTCGATGTCCCTATATATAAGGTAGCATCTTTCGAGATAACAGACCTTCCTTTGATACGATATATCGCTGAGAAAGGGAAGCCTGTCATTATCTCTACGGGTATAGCTTCTTTCGAAGAAGTCGAAGACGCCGTACGTACGTGCCATGATGCCGGCAACAAACAGGTCGTCCTGTTAAAATGCACGAACAACAGCGCCTCCCCTGCTTCTCTCGAAGAGATGAACCTTACTACTATTATCGACATGCGCGAGAAGTTCGGCGTAGAAGTCGGCCTTTCGGACCATAGCCTAGGCGCTGCCGCCGCCGTCGCTGCTGTGTCGTTGGGCGCCAGTGTTATAGAGAAGCATTTCATCTTAGACAAGTCTCTCGGCGGCCCTGATGCTTTTTTCTCTATAGATCCAAAAGAAGCAAAAGCGATGATCGCCATGATACGCGATGCCGAGAAGATGCTCGGCGTTCCCACCTACGAGAAACGTAACCGTGAATTTGCGCGTTCGCTCTTCGTCGCCGAAGACGTCGCCACTGGCGAGGTTTTCACATCGAAAAATATTCGCTCCGTACGGCCGGGCAATGGTTTGATGCCGAAGCATTATGACGACATCATCGGCAAAAAGGCATCGAAGAAATTAACTCGGGGCACTCCCCTTTCTTGGGAGGCGATATGTTAAACCCAATATGTCCCCTATCCTTCACTATAGGGTTTTTGCAGTGGTGAAGATACAATGCTGAAAGACGAGGCAAATGTTTATTGACATTTGCGAGGAAGGAAGCAATGGAGCTTCGCTACTACAAAAAGAAATATGGTGAAGCCAAGCAGGTGGAAAGTGTCTAAGAAACAATACCAATTGCGAATTTAAAATTCGCAATTAGCACTATAAATAATGTCTTATTTTCTTTATCATCCATAGTATCAGGCAATCTGGCTCATTTTGCTCCTCGCGAATATTTAAAAATATTCGCTTGTCACGAACTAAGCCATCTTACCTAACACTATGGCACTAAAGAAAAGATAGGAGACACATTGGGTTTTATAGATTCACATGCACATCTTACATGTAAAGAGCTCGTCGATCAGGATGCCGTCGATGACATCGTCGGCCGTGCCCATGATAGTGGCGTCGAAGCTATCGTAAACATATGCACCGACGAAGATTCTTTACAAAAAGGTCTGGACCTCCACAAAAAATACTCGTGGATATATAACGCTGCGGCAACGACACCCCACGACGTCGAAAAAGATGGCGAAGCGTTTTTTCCTGTAGTAGAAAAACATGCCAGAGACGGTGCCATCGTCGCAATCGGAGAGACTGGGCTTGACTATCACTACAATTACTCCACTCCTGAGATTCAGCGCGACTTTTTTCGGCGATATCTTCGCCTTGCAAAAACTTATGGCCTTCCTGTTATCATTCACTGCAGGGAAGCTTTCGACGACCTATTTTCCATCGCCGACGAAGAATACCGCGGCCTTCCTGCAGTATTGCATTGTTTCACAGGAACGATGTCCGACGCCGAGAAGGTGTTGGATCGCGGCTGGTATATTTCTCTTAGCGGCATCGTAACCTTCAAGAGAAGTGACGATCTTCGTAAAGTCGCTGAGATGGTTCCTTTGGGGCGTCTTCTCATCGAGACCGACACGCCATATCTTGCGCCACAAAAGTATCGCGGGCAGAAAAACGAACCTGCGTATGTTATTGAAGTTGCTGACACTATAGCGCGCATAAAAAATATCCCCCGCAATATCATCGCTGAAGAGACGTCTGCCAACGCACGCGCACTGTTTTTGTAGCGTTATTTTTACGAATGCTGTATTGTTCAAGTGTTAATAAATATAAGGATTCATATATGGGCGGTTCTTTTATGCTGTTGGGTAGCAACCCCTTTTTTCAGTCGTATCTACGTTCTGACTTCTTCGGGAAGAGCATCTTCTTGATGCTGTTTGCTTTATCGATAGTAAGCTGGGCGCTGCTGATCTATAAAGGCAAAGTTCTTCGCAAGACAAGAATGATCTCGCAAGACTTCAAAGACAACTTCGAGAAGCAACAAAAGTCGCCACTATCGGTGGCATACCAACAGGGTTCTCTTTCTTCCGACGTCTGTAATGCTTTCCACGAGATATATCTCATCATCAAGAAACATACCCTCGACATCTTGGCGAAAAATAAAAATGGACACAATGATGACGAACATACATATCTATCGGCTTCTGACGTCGACCTTGTGTCATCGCATATAATGTCGACAATATCAAACCAAGCGAAGAAACTCGAGAAACATCTATATATCCTCGCTACGACGATAAGCTTAGCGCCGTTTTTAGGCCTTCTCGGCACGGTGTGGGGCATCCTCATAACATTCTCGGAGTTACAGGCTTATGGATTCTCGCAGAGCAACGAAGCCGTCCTCGGCGGGCTGTCAATGGCGCTAGCGACGACGGTGTTGGGTCTTCTTGTCGCCATCCCTGCCCTTGTGGGATACAATTATTTCAAAAGTGCCATCAGGGACTTTGAGAAAGACATGGAACATTTCTCTACCGTAATGCTTACTGCTGTAGAGCTACAATATCGTAAGATAGACACTTAGGAATATGTATGGCACGTAACAAAGCTCTTTTTTCTAGGTACCGTGAACTCGATGAAGTTGGTGTTAATCTAACGCCTCTTATCGACGTCGTCTTCGTCGTACTTATTATGTTCATCGTCGTAGCTCCTATCCTCGAGCTCGACAGGGTGCTCCTTGCTACCGGCAATAAAGGCCCTACCACCCACCCTCTCACTCTACAAGAAAAAAGTTCTCTTACTATACACGTCCATAACGACGACACCATATGGTTCAACGAGCGCCTCGTCGACATCCCACAGCTGACACTTTGCCTCAAAGAGGCTCGAGCTTTAAATCCCGGAGGCCGCCTACAGCTTATGCACGACAAGCGTGCAATGTTCGGGACGTATCAGTCGGTGAAAAACGTCGCAGAAGCCGTCGGCTTCGAAGAGATGGACGTCATCCTAAAACCAACGTAGAGGTACTGCCGTGAACGACAACCTCTACAACCTAAAGCCCCTAGGCAATCTCGAAGACTCCCCCAGGCCTTCTATAAAAAAGAAAGTCTTCGTCGGTGTTATCGTCGGACATGTTATCGTCATCATCGCCATGGCATTGTCTGGCGTTTTCACCCCTACGCGCCCTCCTATGCCCGAGAAGCTTCTCGTCACAACCATCACCCTAAAAAAACCTACTGCGACAAAGGCCTCACCACCACAAAAAAAATCTTCCCCGACAAAAACGTCTAAGGAGAAGCCTTCGTCTTCGCAGAAAGACAAAAAACTTATACGCTCTCTTAAAGAAAGTATTGCAAAAATTGACGATACCCCTCATAACATTCCTCGAGAACGTATTACTGTCGTCCCTAAAACCATCGACACCCTCAACATTGATGCTGTCGCTGCCGCCAAAGGGAAACGCCTAAGCGTCGACGATGAGAGCTACCAGGAAGTCCTAATCCGTAAGCTCAAGACATCGTTGGTGTTACCAGAATATGGTGCTGTAAAGGTATCTCTTACGATATCGCGTAACGGTACCGTTGAAGATATTGTCGTTCTCAGTGCAGAGAGTACGAAGAACAAGAAATATGTCGAACGCTCGCTTCCAAGCTTCGTCTTTCGACCTTTTGGCTCTTCGTTCCAAGGACAAGGAAACCATGCGTTCCTCGTCGTGCTTAGTAATGATATGTGAACTACAGTTTTAGGAGATATTTTTTTATGAAATCGACACAGAATTTCTTCATCGTATGTATATGTGTAGTATCGTCTTTCTTGGCATGCTACAGCCTTCACAGCGAAGAATCGTGGGACAACAACGAGATCGTCGTACACCTTGAGACTGCCAGCACGTTAAAGCCGATATACTTAGCGCCTCCATCTTCACATCACAGCGGCAGTCTATCGGAAAAATATATCTCGGCACTTATGGACGTCATGACCTTCGACCTCGACAATAATGGTAAGACACAGGTTATCCCTCCTTCTTCAGAGAAGCAAAAGCTTGCTATTTCTATGTCTCTCGATGACAGCAAGGCATCGTCTGTGTGGAAAGATGCTGGCGTGCAATATGTTGTAAAGATCGACATCAAGAACAACAAGCTTTCTGCTACGACGTTATCTGTCGGCAATGGCATTGTCAAAGCCGTCAACGACATCCCTCTTACCGGAACTCTTTCTAGCGACAGAAGACGCATCCACCAACTCGCCGACCTTTTCCATAAAGACTTCTTCGCCACTGATGGCATAGCGTCTACCCACATATTATATTCTGTACGCTCTCGAGAAAATAGCACTACTTCGTCGAAGTGGACGGCGGAGATATGGGAATGCGACTATGACGGAGCCAACGCCCACCAGGTGACACACCTCAACAACTACGCCATCACACCGATCTATGTACCTTCCAAGAAGGGCTACAGCAGCGGAAGTTTCCTCTTTGTATCTTACCAGATCGGACAGCCTAAGATCTTCACGGCATCGTTACGCGACGGTGTTGGGCAACGCCTAAGCTATCTTCGCGGCAACCAGCTGATGCCTACGATATCGCCTAAGCGTGATAAGATCGCCTTCGTCAGTGACGTCGCCGGCAATGCAGACCTTTTCCTACAGTCCTTCGACCCTGATGTCGGTCCTCTTGGCAAACCTCGCCAGATATTCTCGGCATACCGTGCAACGCAAGGAACGCCGACCTTCAGTCCCGACGGGAAACGTATCGCCTTCGTCTCCAATAAAGACGGATCTCCTCGCGTCTACATTCTCGACATCGCCGAAAGGGCCCACGAGCAGAAAAACATCTCTCCAGTTTTGGTAACGAAGAAGAACCGCGAAAACACCTGTCCATCGTGGTCTCCTGACGGTAAGATGTTAACATATAGCAGCAAAGTAGACGGTGTCAGGCAGATATATGTCTACGACTTCATCACCAACGAAGAGCACCAGCTCACCACTGGCGACAGCCACAAAGAGAACCCTTCGTGGGCGCCTAACAGCCTACATATCGTCTTCAACTCTGTGACGCCATTCTCCAATGATTTGTACCTTATAAACCTCAACAAACCCGTGGCGATGAAGATAAGCGAAGAAGTCAATGAACAGTGCTTCCCATGCTGGGAACCCATAACGCGCTAAAACGTGTATAAAAATAAAAAATAAAAAAACGTTAATTTTAGTAGAAAAAAAAGACCTTTTTACAGATAGTGAGTAACATAAAGCAACTACCTTTTGGTAGGCAAACATGATGAGGAAGTTATGAAACGTTCTTTATATACAGCTCTTGTCATCTTGAATTTCGCAGGACTCGTTTTAATGACGAGTTGTCAGCGCTCTAGCGGTGAATTTCTCGAAGACACAAAAACCGCAGGACGCTATGTCGGAAAGGGAATATATTCCATGTTCGGCAAACACGGCGACTCGCGACAAATACAAGACACCCAAGAATTCGTCGGTCCTCCCGAGGAAGACTTCGTCCCTCTTAATGACGAAGGAATATATCGACAGTTAAGCATGGGCGACACCAAGGCTCTTGATGAGATAAACGTACACACGCCTATCCCACAGTCTAAAGAGTCTCCAGGGGATATCAGCAGTGCTATCCCTGGCGTCGACGGCTTCGCCACTCCTGCTATGATGAACCTCAACGAGGTTTTTTCTATGATAACTTTTGATTACAACGACTATAGCATCACCAATGCCGAGAGTCTTACTGTCATCAAAAACATAGCAAATTATATGAAGCGCAACGATACGGTGTATATCTTCGTTGAAGGTCACTGCGACGAGCGTGGTTCTTCGAAGTATAACCTCGCCCTTGGAACACGTAGGAGCAATAGTGTCAGGAACCTTCTTATCAAGGAAGGTGTCAACCTTGACAAAGTTTTTACGATATCTTATGGAAAAGAACGCCCTATTGCCCTTGGCCATGATTCCACTTCAATGGCACAAAACCGTCGTACAGAGTTTAAAATTTTAAACAAGTCATAAGTTTTTTAAGGGGAGCGGGTGATGAAAAATAAATATTCGCGGCTGCAGACAATGTTGCCGTATTCTACTTGTGTCGTTATATTTTTTGCCACAGCGCTTCTTTTTTCGTGTACAGACCCTTCTCGTGAGCAAGACTTGTCACAGCTTGCTCATACTGTGAGAAGCATGCAAAAAAGCGTCGACGACATTTCTTACCAGATGAACTCCTACAATACCGATCTCGACATCTTGGAAGGCCGTTCTGACAACCAAGAGGCCTCGTTTTCTACCATACAGAAGCAGATAACCACAACGTTGAAGAGCGAGCAGAAAGCATTACGCGAACAAGTCTCTATCCTTGTCGACAAAGTCTCTGTTCTTGAGAGGAACAATGCCTCCATCGTCGCTGACATCAAGCAGATGCAGCAGCATGCCAACACGACGGGGACATCATTATCGCAATACAAGACAAAGATCGGCTCTCTTGAAAAGAGCATGACTGTCAACGCCAACAAGCTCAATGACGTCGTCAATACGTTAAACATCCTTAGTACCATCCTCGAAAAAGGCGGGAGCGATATCGGTCTTTATACTGTGAAGTCCGGCGACTCTCTCGACAAGATCGCCAGAAAAAACAACACTACCGTCGAAGCTATAATGTCTAATAACAGTCTTACCTCTGACCTTATCGTCGTCGGGCAGACTTTGAAGATACCATGATAATGAAAACCGGCTCTCATGCTATAGGCGTCTTCGACTCCGGAATCGGAGGGCTTACTGTCATGCGCGCTATCGTCGATGCTCTTCCTGGCGAAGACGTTATATATTTCGGTGACACCGCCCGTGTTCCTTATGGTGACAAGAGCCCCGACACCATCATAAGATACTCCATTGAGAATGCTATCTTCCTTATGGAGCATGACATCAAGCTCCTCGTCGTGGCGTGCAACACTGCATCAGCATATTCTCTAGAAAAGCTCAGGAAGATCTTCAACATCCCTGTCATCGGCGTCATCGCCCCTGCTGTAAAAACCGTAGCTACGATGAGCAAGAACCATAAAATCGCCGTCCTCGGCACCAAGGGAACGATACTGTCAGGAATATATCAACAAGAAATTCTCAGCGTCCTTCCCGATGCCGAAATCTTTCCGGTGTCGTGTCCCCTCTTCGTCCCTCTTGCCGAAGAAGGTCTTCTCGATCATCCTGCCACTTCTCTGATCGTCGAAGAATATCTTAAGGACATCAAAGGCAAAGACATCGATACCGTCGTCCTTGGCTGTACTCATTATCCTCTTCTTCGTGAAGTTATACGCCGAGAGTTCGGCGAAAACGTCACTCTAGTAGACTCTGCAACGGCATGTGCTGGCGCCATAAAAGACACCCTTTCTACTTTAGGGATCCTCGCCGACGATACTAGTCATGGCTCTCGGAAATATTATGTTTCCGACGACCCCGAACATTTCCGTTCTCTCGGCGAAGCATTCCTCGGCGAAAATATTTCCGATGTCATGCTTCAACCCAAATAAGATCATAATTTCGGGTTGAACTTTAAGCCTTCGAGATATACACTTATCGTTTATTTTAGTCCGAAATTCAGAATAGGAATTTTACCACAGAGACACAGAGGGCACAGAGAGGAAAAAGAATATGGCTGGGGGCCTTCCCCCAGACCCCCATTTTTGAACTGTGAACTGTAAACTTTTTAAAATCCTCGGGACTATAGGGGTAAAACCACTAGCCCGCACCTTTTCCTCTCTGTGTCCTCTGTGGCTCTGTGGTAAAAAATTGGGGTTCAAAGTTCGGAATTTGGAAAGATGCAGTATAATAAGCTAATTACTAAGGAGTTACAATGAGCAGAAAATTTTTCACGTCAGAATCGGTGTCTATGGGACATCCCGACAAAGTAGCAGACCAGATATCCGATGCCGTCCTCGACGCATGCCTTACCGACGACCCTGAATCACGTGTCGCCTGTGAGACTTTGGTTTCTACTGGCCTAGTCGTTATCTCCGGAGAGATAACAACAAAGACATATGTAGACTGCTCCGAAGTAGCGCGTGCTGTCATAAAAGAGATCGGCTACAATGATCCCGCTCTAGGTTTCGACCACGAATCGTGTGCTGTCCTTGTAAACATAAAAAGGCAGTCTTCCGACATCTCTCAGGGCGTCTCTAAAGGCAAAGGTCTCCATAAAGAGCAGGGTGCCGGCGACCAGGGTATGATGTTCGGATATGCTTGTGATGAAACTCCCGAGCTTATGCCTCTACCTATAGAGCTATCACACGCTCTCATCAAAGAGCTTCAGAAGCGTCGCTTCGACGGTGACATCAAGTATCTACGTCCAGACTCTAAAAGCCAGGTTACAGTAGAATATGATGAAAATGACATACCTCGTCGTGTCGAAGCCGTTGTCATCTCGACACAGCACTCCGACGACGTAGAATATGATACCATTTACAATGATATGGTCGCTCTCATCAAAGACGTCATCTCCGAAGACCTTCTCGATGACAAGACAATATACCATATAAATCCTACGGGACGCTTCGTCATAGGAGGCCCTAAAGGCGACTGTGGTGTTACTGGACGTAAGATCATCGTCGACACCTATGGTGGCATCGCTCGCCATGGCGGCGGATGTTTCTCTGGAAAAGACCCCTCGAAAGTCGACAGGTCTGGAGCATATATGGCGCGGTATATCGCCAAAAACATCGTAGCGGCAGGCCTCGCCAAGCGCTGCGAGATACAGCTCGCCTATGCCATCGGCGTCGCCGAGCCTGTTTCAATAAAAGTCGATACTTTCGGAACAGGAACGGTTACTGAAGATATCCTCGGAAAGGCCGTCCGTAAGGTTTTCGATATAACACCTCGTGGCATCATCAAAACCTTAGACCTAAAAAGACCAATATATCGCAATACCGCCTACGGAGGACACTTCGGACGTACAGAGAAAAACTTCACTTGGGAACGCATCGACCGTGTCAAAGCTCTGAAAAAGGCAGTAGACACTGCTTAAGAAGTCCGGAAATAGGATTTTTACCACAGAGGGCGCGGAGAAATCACAGAGTTTTCACAGATGGTACTCGCCATCACGCTTTGCGTGACGACGAAGGATGGCAATCATGGGTTGTTTTTTCACTCTATACAAAAGTTTTTCTTTATCATATAGGTTTTTTTCTGTTGGGAAAGTTTTAGCGTTTATGATACTCTTTCGCATGTTAACACTAAAAATCTATATTACGACATGTTTTCGTTGAAAAGAGCAGTTCTTCTCGCGGTTCTTCTTGTAGTATGTTGTTATGGCGCATGGAGTCTTATCATAAGCCCTCGATACCATTCTCATCATGCTATGAAGGCGTTTGTCGCTGGAGACAACGAAAGTGCTTTCTCCGAAGTGCTATCCATCCATCATACCCTTCCAGAGGCGAAATACCACCTATATCTATCTTATCTATATCGTTGTCTTGGTGACGACGAAGAGAGCAGCAAGCGTCTCGACCTCGCATATGACCATGCATGTCGTTCTTCACAAAACGACAACATTTTTCTTGAAATCGCTGTCGGCAGAGCTATTTCTGCATACCATAGTGATGACATTATCGCCCTTGACATCGCCGTTGACGACATCTCTCATCTTTCTCCTAACAGCGGCTATTCCAATCTTTTTTCGGGCATTACTGCATACCACCACGAAGAGTATAGCAAGGCGTTAAAATTCTTTAGCGAGGATGTCGCCATCGCCCCTCTTTCTGGGTGGCTGACAAAAACTCTCGGAGGCGTTTTTTCTAAAGAATGGCGACATCGTCATATTGCCCGCTGCAACATCGAGATAGGCAACTATCATGCCGCCCATAGCATCCTAGACGACAGCACTTTGGGCGACAGTGAAAACAGCCTTTTTTTAAATGCTCTATGTTCTATTTGCGAAGCTCGTGAGAATCCTATCTCCGATGACATGTCGTGGTATCGCCGGGCGAGATCGTGTTATAGTGGAATTGCTCTCGGCAGCGAAGAAAGCAATGTCATCGCTTCTCGCCTCATTGATATCGCCGAAGTTTTTATCGAAAAAGGCTTATACCATGAAGCCGGTGATATTATTAAAGACCTAGAGCAGCGGAGCTCTTCTCCTGCAGTGCATCATCTTGTGTCGAATATCATGGGAAAGTTTAACGGCTTTTTATCCGAAGGTCGTCATGCCGAAGCCTTTACGTTGGCATCGGAGATCTCCGAATCTTTCGGCAAAGGTATCGTACTCTCTGCTATCGTCGATTCTACCGTCAATGTCTCTCTTGAAAATGTTTTACATGACAATATCGCTAACGCCATTTCGTATTGGAAATGCTCGTCTTTGATATCTTCTGATTCCGATGCTATAAGAGTCGATATAATACGAAAGACTTTGACGTTTGTCGGCAGCGCTGTCGCCAATAACGACATAGCCATGATATCTCGTGTTGTTACCTTCTGGAAAGGTCTGGAATGTTCTCAAGAATACTATCATCTCTTAGCGCTCTCGCTTCTCGATGCTTCTAACAAAGCGTGGAACACCTACGACAACCCGACTATATCGTTAGACATCCTTGCTTTTGCCATGTCCATGCCTGTTGGCGATAACAAAGGGCTCCTCGCCAAGGCCGTCGACAGCGAGCTAAAAGAACGCTTTAAAGTAGCTTCACATAATGACGACGTCGAAAGTCTTCATAGTCTGTACAACACTTTATGTCTTCTATGTCTCGACACCAACGATACTATCGTTAGGAACGAGGTCGCCAACCAGGTCGGTGATGCTTGGTTTCTTTTCACTGAAAGTAACTACTATGAGGCCTTGAAGCGTGCGCAATGGGTGCTTCGTGCCAGCCCTTCTAACCAGCCAGCGCTCCATATTGTCGGGATGATAGCATTCCGCAGCAACGACTATCCTTCTGCCCTCAAAGCCCTTACGATGCTTTCATCTCCAGACCCAAAAATCCAGGAAACCCTTGGCCTGTGTTACCTTAACACCGACAACATCATCAAAGGCAAGGATGTCCTCGAAACGCTGTCACGGGAAAACCCTCTTGCCGACGACACATATATCACGCTAGCATACCTCGCCCAGAAAGCTTACGCCTATGACGAGAGTATTTCCTGGCTTTTCAAGGTGAGGAAGCCTACCGGCGAGACTTTAACAGCGTTATGTCATGCTTTCTATGAGACGGGTTCTTGGGACAAAGCCCTGGAATGCTACAACGCTCTTCCCAGCCCATACTCTTCAATTCCTGCAGTACAGGCCATCGCGGGGACGTGTTTGGCGGAAGCTGGCTATAACACTGCTGCCGAAGAGCTTCTCATCGCCGCCATCGACAGCGATGACGACAGTTCTCTATCCATAGTGTCGGCATCATTCCGCAATCACTATTATGACGTCCTCAGCAAGAAAGACCCTGCATACCTTGCGGCGTCGTTTTTCGAGAAACACCGCAACGACAACGAAAAAGCTCTTGCATACCTAGAGAAAGCCGTAGAGGCAACGCCAGAAGTTCTTATGAAAAAAGGCGAAATACTTTTATCCCTATCCCGCGACGCCGAAGCTGCTGGGGTCTTTACAGAAATTGCCAATAGCGAGAACGCTGCAATAGCAACACACGGGCAGCTTATGCTCGGGAAGATCCTCCTAGAGAAACAGCAGCATGAAAAAGCTTTGGAACACCTAGAGATCGCTATAAAACTTTCCCCAGGCGACGACGATGCCATCCGCGCCATGTTCGAATGCCTACAATATAGAGCTCTCTCCGACAATAATAAAGAAAGCGTTTAAAAAAACATTTATCATTGTTCATTTATTATTGATCATTTATCAGCTATCAGTTAAATCAGTTATTAATGCTCAATGTTCAATGTTCAATGTTTTAGGGGGTATTTATTATGTTCACACTAGAGATAGGCTCCAAAGCTCCAACTTTCTCGTTGCCTGCAACAGACGGCGAAGTATATTCTTTGGAAGATTTCGAAGGTTCTCCTGCTCTCGTAATATTCTTTACGTGCAACCACTGCCCTTATGTAATAAACTCCGACGAAGAGACGCGCAAGACTGTAGAGCGTTTTTCTCGTCGTGGCGTTGCTTTTGTGGCGATAAACTCCAACAGTGAAAATACCTATGAAGAAGACTCTTTCGAAAATATGGTCGCGCGCATGGAAGAGAACGATTTTCCGTGGGCGTATCTCCATGACAAAAACCAAAAGGTTGCTTTAGCTTATGGCGCCCTAAAGACACCACACTTCTTCGTCTTCAACAAAAAACGCAGTCTCGTATATACTGGGCATGCTATCGACAACCCCAGAAAGCCCGCCAAGGCGACGAGCCACGACCTCGACAATGCCCTCGAAGAGCTTCTCCACGACGATGAGATCACCGTCCCTGTGACGAACCCAATAGGCTGCAATATTAAATGGGAAGGGCAGCCGGCGAGCTGGATGCCTCCAGGGGCCTGCGACCTTATATAACGAAATCTAGGACAACTTACATGAAGCCAATTCTTATGATAGCATTATACCTCCTTGCCACAATCGCCGCTGCGGCTTGTGCAATATATTTTTCCTTATACGACATCGTCATAGCAAAAGAAGTCCTGTTCTTTGGAGCTTTTAGCTTCATCATCGTCATCACTATCATGGTGACGTTACCACTAATAACCCTTCACCGCGCAGAACGTACTACGTCGCCGGGAGTCTTCGCCATGGCGAAGAAAGACGCCATCCTCTCGTCGCTAGTAGCTCTCGTCGCCGTCTTTCCAATAGCATCTATTGCGTTGGCCTTCGCCATCGACGCCGTCCCAGCGATAGCTACAGCAATAGCACCTTACTGGCTCGTCCTTCTCGGTATAGAAGTCGACGGCATACGATGGTACTGCAGGCGTATCAACGCTATCCTTGACCCACAATCGTTTATGAAGATCCTCGCTAAAAATATCGTCACAGCGGCGCGTAGCGAGAAGTTCGACGTCTTCGACAAAGACCTCGACATCATGGGTACGATGATATCGCGACATATCACCAACGGCGATGTAACCGCCACAACGACGATACATACAATGACGCAGGCCGTTATCGACGTCGTCTCTCTCGCCGAAGACTCAAAAAACATCCCCCTCATCGACAGAATGCCTCACCTGCTTTCTAAGACATGCGGACACCTTGAAACAGCAATAGCGGCATCGACGGCGAAGAATCTCAATGTCATCGCCGAGAACGGCATCCACAGCATACGCGCCCTTACAATGACGACGGCATACGCATACCCACCATTCGCTACGATACCTTTAGGGTGTATGCAGCGTGCTATAGAATCTTTAGTAAAGGAAAAGTCCGACAACATGCTCGTCGCTATAGCTTGTACGATGCTCGCCGACGATGCTTGTAACCTTCTCGATCACGTCGACAGCAACGACGATGCCGTAGCAACATTCTATGACGAAGTTCTTGGCTTCCTAGAATATTTCATAAACGTCACACAAAAACAGAAAGATGAAGCCCTTGCAAAAGAAATCGTAAAAGGCGTTGGCGTTATAGCCAATAAGCTAGCGATGCCACCGTTCTCAAAAAAAACACGGTGTCAGGAATTGCTAAAACGCGCACAGAAGATCATCGAAAAATATTAAGCACTTCTTTCTACTGATATTTATTGTTTTTCTATCGGCTTTTCTGGTATCATTTTGTCCTTTAATTCATTAATCCATTAATTTTTTAAATATGAATCCTTTACGTCCTGCAGATTCCGTTAGTTCTGATTCTGGTTCTTATTCTTATTCATCCTCTGTAATTTCCGAAACTCCTTCCACTGAAGCCTCCGCGTCAGAAATATCACCGACCTGTGCTTCTGCACCTTCGCCATCACAAACAGTACGTTCACGTAGACTGCGTATAAATAATATTACAGGTCTGTATCAGAAACGAACTAAAGGCTGCTGCAGATACAGAAGGACTGTTTCTACTGCCGAACGAGCCGCTTTTAATCGAAATGCCCAAATTGCCGCGCATAAACAATCAGTAAAAAAATATTTCAGTACTCGCACTATCGTACACGAAACTTATGGCTCATATGCTTTACCAGTTCCCTATAAATCTTGGGATATAGATGCAAAAAGTGGCAACTTTGTTGTACACAATAAATTTTATGATGAAATTGGCGACGGTGTATCAGCGTCAATACATAAGGCCTATTTTATTCCTGGCGATGTCATTGTAAGCCCCTCAACAGTCGGTAGAATACGTGATATTGCCCTTAAAATTTTCAAAATAGACTATGACGAACACGCAGGAATAACAGTTGGTGATTCATGCTTGAAAGAATTGAGATTCCACAAGCATTTAAAATTCCACGCTTCATATTATGAGATAAGACAGCCTTCTGATAAAATACCTCTTCTTGCCTCTCATCATTTGAAAATTCCTCGTATTGACGCTTCTCCTGAAAGATTCGCTTTAGCCTTTGAAATGTTTGGTGAAGATTTAGTTAAAGACCTTAAAAAAAATGGTGTTTATTCTCTTTGCAAAATCCAAGACATTGGACGACAACTACTACTACAACTTAGCTTTATGAATTCTTGTGGTATTAAGCATAGAGATATAAAACCTCAAAATATTCTTATCAGAGACGGCCGAGTAAAAATAATAGATCTTGGCTTGGCAACATGTAAATTTTTTCTTTCCTTAAATGATGATTGTCATCTTGTTGTAACACGATGGTATCGTCCACCTGAAATTTTAATGTGCCAACATACTAATTCAGATAAGGGTGGCGGTATTTATTCAGATAAAGTTGATATTTGGAGTCTCGCTATTGTCTTTATAGAGCTTTTTTCAGGAAAATTCTTTCTACCAGGAAAAGACGAAGACGATCAGCTACATTCGATTGTAAAATTATTGGGAAGTCCTGATAAAACTTTTATTGATGATGCAATATCAAAATCTAGTCATCCCGAAAAAGATAAAAATAAAATGTCCATTTTCTTTAAGCGTCTGGAAGGCAAGCCTTCTTCCTTATTAACAAAATTAGAAAAACGAGGAATAGCTGACCCCGACTTCATAGACCTTATACAGCACATGCTTTGCTGGGATCCTAAGGAACGCTGGTCGGCGGAAAGACTCCTCAGCCATCCTTTTTTCGCAAAAAGCTTTAGCCCGCCTACACCTATGTCACCGGTGGAGCCTGTCCCTACTACTAAAGAGCCTTAATTTTTTGTTGCTATAAGCTTGTTTTTTAGTGCTTTTTCAAGTATACTCTTTGTTTTTTATTAACCATAACATCAAGAGCATGTTGCCTTTACGCCGACCATCTGCAGGTTGCCACGATATCGCTTCTCAAAGAGAGCGAATAGAAAAGATAGAAAAATTCTTTGGTGCGAATTACGATATCGTATACCACAACAGAACCAAATCTCTTTTTTCTTCTAATCCCCCAGACGCATACCTTTTTCCAAAAGATCCTGATGAAATAACAAAGTATCGACTTGGGGAAGGATCATATGCATTGGTAGACCGTGTTCGTTGTGTCCCTGCTAATGTTACTCCAAAATCTATTGTAGACTCAAGAATACAAGAAGTCGCTGTTAAGAGATTTGTCCCAACAAGTGGAGACAAAGCGCTAGGAGACTCTAAACCTTCTACTTCCAAACGGCGCTTTTTTAAGAGCATCAAAAACGTCGCCTCTAGAATCTTCAATTCAAAAAAACAATAACGAGTCGACAATGCCGTGATCACGAATGGAAGGTCCTTAAACGTCTAAAGTCAGGCAACAGAGAGTCTACAGCTGCTCCCCTTCTTCCTATAGCCTGTCTTGATATCCCTGGAAAAGGTACGGTATCTACTACGCCTGCTTTAGTTTTTCCTCTTATGGATACTGACCTATCAAAATATCTCTGTGTAAACCACTTGAGATCAAGAATGCTCAAGAGAAAGCTTCCGCTTTATGAAGTTCAAGATTTAGGAAAGCAGCTCTTGGAACAGGTTGCCTCTGCTCATTCTTGTGGCGTTCATCATAGAGATCTAAAGCCAGAGAATCTTCTTTTAAAATATGATAGGACAACAAAAAGATATATCTTAAAAACCACAGATTTCGGGACTGCTATATACAAAGGACCGCCGCCTTTATTTCGTCAACATTCCTTATCTAATCGTGGTTATATTCAATCACGATGGTATCGTGCCCCTGAAGTCATTCTTACTCCAGGTCCTTTCACAGAAAAAGTCGATATCTGGAGTGTTGCTCTTGTCCTTATAGAGCTCGCATGCGGTAATCCTTTTTTTACGCGGCGAAGACTCTGAGACTCAATTAAAATTAATTAAGGCCATTTTGAATAGCGTTCCTGAAGGATCTGCTTCTCGCTTAGCCAAAAGATTAAAAGCCCTAGGAATAGAAGACCCCGATTTTATTGACCTTATGGAGAAGACACTATGCGGGGTTCCTGAAGATCGTCTTTCTGCCGAAGCGATGCTTGAGCATCCTTTTTTCACGAAACGTCTTGATCCTATATATATTGAAGAGAAGGTTGATATTCCGGCGCCTCCTGCTTTTGATGCATCTTTATTATATTGTTCTTCGGGAACTGTCTCCTCTTCTTTCTAGCCCAGCAAAAGCTTAATATATTGCACAGCAACGCCATAAACACAAACGCAAAACTTGTTTTTCCGTGGCTTTTCGTATATACTATTTCCTTTTCAAAGACTTAGCAATTATTATAATATGTCATTTCTTTTACAACTTCTTTCCTCTAGGGCCGTTAGGCCTGCCCTTGATTCTTTAGTTATGGGTCCTCCTCCTGAAGAAGAGATTGAAGCTCCTGTTGACGCTGTTCCTTCACCTTTAAAGGCTTTACCGTTGCATCCGAGACCGCCAACACAGCCAAAACCACCATCGCATCGTTCGCGTTCGTTTCGACATATTAAGCATGGCACTTTAGCAGATCGTGACAACAAGATAAGAGCATTATTTCGAAAAAATTATCATGTTGTATGTGCAAACAAAAGCTCACCCGACTCAGACATTTTTCTTTTTCCAAAAGATTCTCAAATACTAGGTGAAGGAGCGTATTCTAAAGTATTTTCTGCTTTTCTTATCCCTGCTGAAGTAACTCCAGCCTCTATATCAGGCTTGGTAGACCTAACAAACTCTAAAATATCTAGAGTCGCCGTTAAAGTTTTTTGTAAGGGTAAAAAAGAACAAGATATTAAGTTATGTGATCACGAATGGACAATCCTTAAGCACGTCGAAAGATATAGTGTAGACCAATTAGCCAACCCACTTTTACCCGTTGCTCGCCTTGATAAAACTCCTTATTATGATAGTCCGGCTTTAATATTTCCATTCGTGGACAACGATTTATTTAAATATCTTCAAGATTTACCATTATCCTCTGACCGTTCAAACCGCCTTCTTATTACTCAAGATTTTGGACGACAGCTCTTGGAACAAGTTGTCACTATGCATTCTCTTAATATCCATCATAGAGATCTAAAGCCTGCAAATATTCTTTTAAAAGACGAGCTCTTAAAAATCACTGACCTTGGATCTTCAACATTAGCATTGCCTGGCCCTATCCATAGCCACAACGCTAAATACCCATATATTATAACACGATGGTATCGCCCTCCAGAGGTTCTTTTGAAGCTTTTTCCTTACACAGAAAAAGTCGACATCTGGAGCGTTGCTCTTATTCTTATGGAGGTTGTATACGGGGAACAAATTTTACCTGGAAAAAATGCTGATCATCAGCTCCAATTAATTAGAAATTTTTTAGGCCTTTCCACAAAACAACCACCAAGCCGCATCCATATTAGCAGACGAACTGTTCCGATGCTTCCATTGCGCAAACGGCTACTAAATAGAAACATCCGCGACGCCGATTTCATCGACCTTATGGAGAAATCTCTACGGTGGAATCCTGAAAAGCGTCTTTCTGCCGAAGCGATGCTTGCGCATCCTTTTTTCACTACGCCAATTTCTGAGCATCCATACATTGACGACACAGAAAAAGAATAGTTTTATTTTCGTTGTCTAACGACTTCGTAGAGAAGTAATGTCGTCGCTGTTGCGACGTTTAGGGAGTCGGCATTTCCTAGCATAGGGATACGTAGCTGTATATCGGCGTCGTCCATCCATATATCGGAAAGTCCTAGCTGTTCCGTCCCTACTGCTATTGCTATAGGCCCTTTCATATCTAACTCGGTGAAGACTTTTTCTGCTGCAGGCGTTGCTGCTGCGACTTTTATGCTATGGTCTTTAAGCCACGGCATAAGTTCTTCTGTAGTAGTTTCTATTACGGGAACGGTAAACATTGTACCGACGCTAGCGCGTACGACGTTGGGGTTGAAGATGTCGGTGCATTTATCACAAACGATAAGGGCGTCGACGCCAGATGCGTCGGAAGAACGAAGTATTGTTCCGAGGTTTCCTGGCTTCTCTATAGCTTCTGCTACGACGAGGAATGGTGCTTTGTTATCTTTGAGGATTTTTTCTAGGTCTTGCAGTGTTTTTTTGCTCTGTGGTGCTATAGCGACGAGTCCGTCAGGCCTATCGCGGTATGATATCTTACGGAAAACGTTCTCGGCGCATTGTATTATCTCTGCTCCCGATTTTTTTATACGTTCTATAAGGGCATCTTCGTTGCTTCCGAGGAAGAGCTCGCTGCATATGAATAGCGTATCGATTTTATGGCTACCGTCAGTAGCGCGTAGCAGCTCGCGATATCCTTCTATCAGGAAGGTTTTTGTTTTGTCGCGCGCTCTTCTATCGCGAAGTTTCACACACTGCTTTATTTTGGGATTCTGCAGGCTTGTTATCTCGGGCATCATGTGTTACTCCACCGTACATATGTTCCGCTAGGGAGGTGAAATGTATCTTTTTCGCCTTCCAGGCACATCTCCCCTGCTGTTATCGTCCCTTTTTTGTCGTGCATCATCTGTGTCATGATATTCTCTAGCGTTATCGGCGTATATCCTGGAGTATGGCATGATAGTAGTAGGAATAGCGGCTTCGGGGTTAGGAGTTTTTTACACTGCTTAAGTAGGTGTGTTAGGTCTTCTTCGATTTTGAATATTTCTCCGCGGCTTCCTCTTCCGAAGCTTGGAGGGTCGAGGACGATGGCGTCGTATTGATTTCCGCGGCGCATCTCCCTGTCGAGGAACTTCGTTACGTCATCGACTATCCATCGTATAGGAGCATCTTCGAGTTTATTTAGTGCGGCATTCTCTCGTGCCCAAGCAACCATGCCTTTAGAGGCGTCGAGGTGGCACACTTCAGCGCCGGCGCGTGCTGCTGCTAGCGTCGTCCCTCCAGAATATGCGAAGAGGTTTAGAACTTTTGGCTTATTCTTAGCATTTTTTATTGTGTCGTGGATCCATCGCCACTGCTGCTTTTGTTCGGGGAAAATTCCGAGGTGCCCAAAATCTGTCGGAGATATCTTGAAGGTAATACCGTCGACATCGATGGTCCATTTTTCTGGAAGTTTGGTACGCCTTGACCATCTATTGCCATCGTCGCGGGAGAACTCAGCATTGGCGGCGTCCCATTCTTTTTTCTTGAGCTTCGGCAGCCATACTGCCTGTGAACAAGGGCGTATTATCGTGTATTCGCCGAAGGTTTCAAATTTACGTCCGTTACCGCTATCGACTAGCGAGTATGTAGTTTTTCTTTTCATCGTCTATTTCTCTGTAGTTTTGCAGAAATGTTTCTGCCACCATATTACTATTACCAGTGATAGTGCTCCTAGGCATATCGCCATATCGGCGACGTTGAAGACAGGATAGCTATATCCCCATAATATGAAGTGGAACATGTCAACGACGTGGCCATATACGAAGAAGTCAACGACGTTGCCTATAGCGCCGGCGATGATTATTGTGAAAGGGACAAACCACGAAGATTCTTTGCGGTATAAAAAGACATACCATGTCATCATGACGATGGCGGTGATACGTATTATTATGAGAGGAAGCTGATATGATCCGAACATCCCCCACGCCGCTCCAGTATTAGTAGAATGATTTATAGCGAAGCTTATGCCATAGAAATTTTCGAAGACAGCGATGCCGCCATAAGGGAAAGCTCTTGTTGTCGCCAATGATATCATCGGTATTGTGGCGTCGACGAAAGCTTTAATGGCGGTATCGGCAACGACGATAGCGATGCCGATGATGAGAAGCTTTATTGCGATTCTAGCCTTCACAGAAGCCCCTTTTCCCTTTGTTCCTGAGCTTCGACGGTAGTGACAGCATAAGGTATAGCTTCTAGGCGCGCTAGAGGTATCGCTTTTCCTGTGATGTCGCACTTGCCATACGTCCCGTCTTCGATCTTACTAAGTGCGCGGTCTATCTGCTTGACGATTACTGTCTCTTTGCTCGAGAGTTCAAGGCTTATCGTCTTATCGAAGTCGTCAGTGCCTTCGTCAGCCTGATGCTGTGAATATCCCGATGACTCGTCGGGGGTCTTCACTTCTTCTGTAGTTCCTTTCAAGGACTTAAAGAGCTGCTCGCGCGTATCCTCTAAAATTTTCTTAAACTTCTCTATTCTTTTTTTCGATATTGCCACTGACGTTATTCCTCGGATTTAACTATATATATACTGTTTTATAATAACGTTATAATGATAGCATATCTCTGATCAATTATCAATGATCAATGATCAATAATCAATGATTCGGTGATGGTATCGAGTTCTTCGCGGAGAGTCTTGATATCGTTGTTATCGCCAAAGGTCGTGATGCCTTCTTTTTTCCATAGATCGAAGAGTTTTTTTTGCACGGCGACGCTTTCTGCTATCATCGTCTTAATTTTTTCTTTTATGGCATCTTCATCGAGGGAATATTTCTTCGCTATAGCAACCGCCCATAATATCACGGTTTCTTCTCTTTCGGGGTCTTCGATGGCAACATCGTTGTCCCACTTGTACCGTGCGATTTTCTCAATAATATCTTTTCTTTTTTGCAACATCGTACTTGCACCCATGATTGCGACCTATATTTCCTTTAGCGCCATAGAGTTGGGCAAGATGGCTCAGTGAACGACAAGCGAATAGTTGTAACTATTCGCGAGGAGTAAAATGAGTCAGGTTGCCTGACACTATGGATGCTATAGGAAATAGGACATTTTTTCTTTCTAAAAAGCGTCGGTAAAAATATAAACCCGTGAAGATAAGCATCTTAAACCTTTGCTATTTCTTATTGTTTTTATTTACCCATTTACTATTATATTTGGCTTCACCATATTTCTTTTTGCAGCAGCACATCTGCTTTGATTCTATCCTCGCGAATGTTTTAACATTCGCTCGTCTTTCATCTTCACACCTGTACCACTGCAAAAACCCTATGGTAAAGTATAGGTCGCAATCATGGGTTGTACTTATGGTGTCTTATATGATAGTGTATCATAAAAAAAATACCAAGGAGGTTTCTTATGTCTGCTAACAAAAAACATGGTTTCAACACTAACGCCGTTCATGGTGGTTACCATGCCGAGTTCGGCCCTGTAAACCCTCCTATCGAGGAATCTTCGACGTATGTCTTCAAAAATTGTGACGATGGCGCCGAGCGTTTCGCCAGCAAAGACAAAGACGGTATATATTCGCGCTTGAGTAATGGCACCGTCGTTGCTTTAGAGAAAAAGCTTGCCATTATGGAACACGGTTACGGTAGCATCGCCACCAGCTCAGGGATGTCAGCGATAAGCTCTGTACTGTTTCATTATCTCAGCGCAGGAAGCCATGCCATCTGCACAGCATCGGTATATGGGTGTTCGCGTGTCCTTCTTGAAAGCGATAATTTCTTCAAAAAGATGAACATAGAGACAACCTTCCTCGACACTTCTGTCGCTGAGAACGTTGCTGCTGCGATACGTCCGAATACCAAGATTATCTTTATAGAGACTCCGGCGAATCCTACATTATCGATAACGGACATTACCGCCATCGCTGCTATCGCCAAAGACGCAGGCATCCCTCTTGTTGTCGACAATACATTCTTATCACCATATCTTCAGAACCCTCTAGACCTTGGCGCCAACGTCGTTGTGCATTCTATGACGAAATCTATCGGAGGTCATGCTGATGCTGTAGGTGGTGTCATCATCCCCAAAGAAGCTGACGACTATTACAGCATAAGGAGCACCGTCATTATGTTAGGAGGAACATTACCACCACATGAGGCATCTCTTTTCAACAAAGGCCTCAAAACTCTCGCTATTCGCATGGACAAGATGCAAGAAAACACCATTGCCATAGCTCAATATCTCGAATCACACCCTAAGATTTCTTGGGTGACATACCCTGGGCTGAAAAGCCATCCGCAACATGCTCTTGTTTCAGAAGGCAAACAAATGAAAGGACCGGGATCTCTTATTTCTTTTGGCGTTGTCGGCGGTCTCCCCAAAGCAAAAGCTCTTCTCGACAACCTTAAGATTGCCATCCTTGCTGTTTCGTTGGGTGGCGTCGAGACGCTAATACAGCACCCTGCTTCTATGACACACGCAGGCATACCGCAAAAAGGCCGTGAAGCTGCTGGCATTAGCGAAGAACTTGTCCGCATATCTATCGGTATTGAAGATTTCGAGGACCTTAGGCTAGACTTCGAGCAGGCTTTTGAGAAGGTCTAAGCCCATGATGGCTTCGACTTTTGCAAGTATTGTCTCTGGTGTTATCGTCGTCATACAAGAGCGGTGCTGACAGGAGAAATTCTTACACCGTGAAAGCCCTTCGACATCCATGCCGAAGAGCGTAGAATGGCAAGGCCTACAGTCGACATCGGTGTAGGCATACATATCTTCGCTGACATCACCAAGGATAGCAGGGCTTACAGGGCCGAAGATCGTCACCGTAGGTATCTTCATAGCGCGCGCGAGGTTTAGAGGGCCGGTATCATTTCCGACAACGACGTCGGCATAAGAATATAATGCCATAAGATCTTTCAGCGAAGTCTTCCCTCTGAGGTCTGTGATATTCTCTCCAAAGACGGTGTAATCTTCTGGTCCTTTTTCGCTCTCTGTTCCTGTCAGGACGATACGCGCTCCGTATTTATTGACAAGCATCCCTACAAGTTCGTGATAGTGTGGCCATACTTTTATCGCCTCGGCACTTCCTGGATGAATTACTATTGTTGTCTTAGGGGTTTTTGTGACCATGCAATCAGGAAGCTCTTGATGCTGCTGTTCTATTAGTGGTGTTTCCGAGACGTCATAGACGCCAAGAGGCCTGAAAAGCTTCAAGAAAAACGCTGGTATGCCTTTAAACTCTCCGGAGAACGTAACGGGCTCGTTAACGAAAATTTTGTCTTTATAGCGTTCCTTCTGCATAAAGCCAATACGCCGTGGTATCGACGCACCATAGACGACACCGTTTAGGAAACCTTCGCATATATTTATGCTTAGGTCGTAATGTCCTCGGCGTAATTTCCTGACAAGGGATGGATGCTTTTTTTTGCCGTGGTATGGCAGCACAGTATCGACATATTCTTGTCCTACGAGGACATCGACGAAGGCTTTATTAACCAAAACGGTGATATTGGCATTAGGATATTGTTTTCTTATGGCGCGCAAAAGTGGTGTCGCGAAGACAAGGTCTCCTAGGCGGAATGTTGCAATGACGAGGATATTTTTAGGGTCTTCAGAGGATGCTTTTTTAAAGATCTCCTTAATAAAAGCTGTGACGATGAACAGTGCCACCGTACATTTTCCTAAAAATTTTTTCATAGGTTAAAATAAACTGTTTTACAATAATCACAAATACAATAGTCTTTCTTATAATAGGAAGCAAACAAAAAAAGAAGGCCCTCAATGAAGAAGATCCTCGTTTTCATCGCTATCTCGTTTATACTTTTAGCGTTACTGTTTATACATAGTAGTATCAGCGAAGAAAGAAGCGCTACGCTTGTCATCGACCGTGCAGCCACCATCGCCGCTTCTGCAGAAATTACTGCCGAAGAATACCCCGATGCCGACGTTGTTCTCATCGACTCCCTTCAGCAGGTGAAATATCACCATGACGGCACCTATGAACAGTGGGACGAGCAGTATTTTAAGGTATTGACCGATGCAGGAAGAAAGAATTTCTTGACTATTACGAGTTTCTTTGTAGAGCCGTACCAGACAGAAGAAGGGTGTACTATACCTCTTGTCGAGGTGATAAAACCCGACGGCACTGTTATTGTTATCGACGACGAAGCCACCGTCATGGTCGACTCTTCAAGCATAGACAGCAACATCTACGGCACCAACAACAAGCTTGTAAAGGTCAACGTCCCTGAAGTCGACGTCGGCGACACCATACACTTCATTATGTACGACAACATCGTGTATCCTCGTGTCAAGGATATGTGGTACGACATGGTTCTTTTCGAGAACACCTTCCCGATACGGCATATGACATATTCTGTCTCTGGCCCCAAAGATATGCCTCTAGAGAGCATCGCCCTAAAAGGCAATACTTCCGACGATATAATATCGTCATCATACGAAGGCCCCGACTCCTTGCGGTATACGTGGGAATGCAGCGATGTCCCGCAGGTGTTCTTAGAACCTTCTATGCCTTCGTTCGCAAGCGTTGCACAACGTCTTCTTCTAAGCACAACATCATCGTGGGAAGAGCTTTCGCAATGGTATTGGGACATCTCGCTTCCACGCTATACTACGTCGTCAGAACTAGAAGACGCCGTCAATGCTATTGTCTATAATGTCAACACTCCAGAAGAAAAAATCGAGGCTCTTTTTTATTGGGTGGCACAGAACATCAGGTATTCCGGTGTCATCGCCGAGACGGTATCCCCTGGCTATGAACCTCATGAAGTTACGATGACCTTCGAGAAAAAGATGGGAGTATGCCGTGACAAGGCAGCGCTTCTTGTCGTGATGTTACGCTATGCTGGCTTCGAAGCGTATCCTGTCATCATCCATAACGGTCCAAAGAAAGACATAGAAGTTCCGATGCCATATTTCAATCATGCTATAGTATGTGTCTCTATCGACGGCGAATACATCCTCATGGACCCCACCGATGAGATGACAAAAGACCTCTTGCCAGCATACCTCAGCAACAAAAGCTTCCTCGTAGCGCGCCCTGATGGCGAGACCTTGCTGACATCGCCGACGGCTCCTGCCGAAGACAATATGATGGTAGTCGTCACCAATGCCAACATCGCCGATTCTGGAGAGCTACGTGCTGAGAGTTCCCTTACCTTCGAAGGCATCAATGACAACGCTTATCGTAATGCCTTCGCCAACATGAAAGAAAGCGACATACTTCGTTTCTTCGAGAGCCGCATCGCCGAAGCTATCCCTGGTGCCACCTTGAAGCATCTTTCTATCGCTCCTACCGACATCCTCGACACTTCGGTTCCGCTGTCTGTAAGCATCACCTACGAAGCCACTGATGCCGTAATTTCCGGCGACGACGCCACGATAATTTCCCTCCCACATCTAGGCATATCTCGGCAAGGCAGCAACGAAGGTTTCGGTATAATAAACTTCATACTATCAGAAAACACCTCTCTTGAATCGAGAGTTTTCCCTCTAGATCTATATACGACATGCGGCGTCTACGAAGACATCACTCTTTCCATCGACAAATCTTTTGGCGCGCCTATTTCTCTTCCTGACGATGTCGAAAATGAAAGCGGAACGGTTTTCTGGAAAAGAGACCTCGATTATTCTATCGACAGGACGACAACGAAACTCCATGAAACCTCTACTTTTATGATAAAAACCCTGGAGTTCTCTCCAGAAGAGTATCTTTCACTAAAAGACACTATTAAAGACGTAGAATATGACCAACGTAAGGTACCGATATTGTCGAAAGATAATGACGAAGAGATATACTATGACGACGATGGTGATATCGTCATCGAAAATCTTCTCATCGACTACGACATCATCGACGAAAATTCTTGGACGAAGACCGTCGCCATAAAAAAAGAAGTCCTTACCTATGGCGGAAAAAAAGACAACTCCGAGATAACGGTAAGATATAACCCTTCATGGGACAATATCGATATCGTCGACATCACCATCACTGACGCCGATGGCACGACGCACCACCCCAACAACAATGAGATAAACATCATGGACGCCACTTGGGTTGGCTCTGCGCCACGATATCCTGCTGAGAAGCTTCTAACAATAGTCCTTCCTGGCGTCGATATCGGCAGTACAATAGAACACACGCTGAGACACACATACACAAAAAGGCCGTTCTTCTCTACGATGGAGACTTTCAGATATCTCGACCCTCTCAGCAGCAAAAAGGTTACCATCACAGCACCAAAAAAAATCGAACTTCAGACTTTGAAGACCGATGCCGGCATCGCCGTCGAAGCTCCTAACGATGGTATAATAGCAGAGAGCATCGACGACAACGATGATAAAACCATCTTCCAATGGGAGGCTTATAACATATCTTCCGCTAAAGAAAGCTCACTGCCTCCTCCATGGTATTGCTACAATCCCACCGTCCTCTGCTCATCCGGAACGTGGGAAAAATATGCTCCTGTCGTCAGTAAAACGCTGCATTCCGCCGTCGATGACGCTGACGCTATGGAAGATCTTTTCGACAAAATCACCTCAGACTTCGACGATGATAAAGCTGTAATTGCCGCCGTCAGGGACTACGTCGATAAGAAGGTACGCCTTGTTCCTATAGCATTTTATGATATGCCACTGTCGGCGATATCGCCAGCGGCAAAAACTCTAAACGACGGATACGGACATAGCGCCGATCGTGCCATCGTCTTATATAGCATCCTTTCTGCCGGAGGCCTCGACCCTGAATTCGTCATGGCATCGTATTCCACAGACATCGACATCATAAAGAACCATGTACAAGGCCTTCCTGATTTCACGTTATTCGGAGAAATTCTCGTAAGGGTTCCTCATGAAGAAGGATACGTTTATCTCAATGACACCTCACGGCATGCTGCCATAGGGACGACGCCTCACAACGGCTTCCTCGGCATCGTCATCGACGATGCAGAGCTTATTACCATAGGGTCTCTTCCCGACACAAAAGAAAGAAAATATGACTCCTACAATATCTCCCTAGACGACACCGGCGCAGCGACAATAACATATAATAAGGCATTCTACGGCGTAGGATATCAGAATATGAAGGACATGTTCGACGCGATGTCCCCCGAAGACCTCCGCCGCTATCAAAATGATATCGCAGCAACATTTTCTACCTCGGCAACGGTCGTCGATGATATCACTATCAACTTCTCAAAACATCCCGGAACGATGTCTATCAATATAGCCATCGACAACTTCGCTGTCGTCGACAACGAAAATATGTACTTCACACTGCCACACACCCTTAAAGAGCTTTTCCCTACATCTTCAGAAAAAAGGACTATCCCTCTTCTGTGGGACAGCTCTCTCGATATTACGATATTGACGACGATAACGCTGCCGGAAGGCTATACCGAGATTCTCATTGCACCAGAAGACCTCCGCTACGAGCTTCCCAATAACGCTGGCGATATCGTGGTATCGTCATCATACGACGACAACACCATAACATTAATACATACGACGAAAATACTGCCGGCGCTTTTCGACGCCGCAGAATACAGCGTGCTAAAAGATATCAACGAAAAGCTTTCGCACCCACGATCGCGAACTATTATGGTGAAGAACGAAAACAATGATCAATGATCAGCGCACGGCTAAGCATCACGTAGTCGTTGCAAAAGGGCTTTTTCTTAGGCATGTTTTATTCTGAAAAGTTCAACATGCTTATCGATGTCGCTTGGAAGTTGATCTTCTCGCATTTCTCTTCTAGGATAATGCTCATATGCGCTCTTCGTCATGAAGATCCTATTAATTTCTGCTGCTATGCCAGCACACTCGTCAGGAGCGACATCTCCATGACATACTTTTTCATCTGTCCAATCATCTATTTTTTCCCAAATAATATCTGTATATCTTCTGTCTGGAGAATATCTTTCGTCTTGTTTAGCCGGAGGATATGCAAGAGGTCTAATCCATTCGGTTCTTCGGAAACGCTGTCGTATTGATTCTTTTGCGCCGTCCATACACGAGCAACATTCCAAAAACGACATTACCGACTTCGCTTTTTTTACTACTTCGGGCGCGGGTGGAGGGGCTTTTTCCATCGCCGTAGCAAAGAAATCTATCGGTGTCATGAAAATGCTTTCACGAGAGCCTTCCGTCACCTGTTCTTGAACGTAGTCAGGAAGAATCTCGGGAAGCTTTTTTGCTATATGCATAAGTTTCTCAAAAAGCACTCTCGTTAGATTTTTCCACGCAAAATCTCTATCGTGTATCGTACGAAGCTGTTCCATAGAGAAGCTTTCTATTATCTCACTTATAAGCGCTACTGGAAACTCAAAGCCTTCGATATATTCTTCTTCTGAATCTGTTATCCTCTGTTCTATTGTGACCTTTGCCATGCTATCAAACGCACACCGCTTTATTCCCCAGAAAAGATAATACAGGTAATTTTCAAGCGTTTTCTCTGCAAGGCCGACGATAGAGGAAAACTTTTGTCGCCTCACTGTCTCATCATCATCGACTGCTATCTTCTTCGTTGTGAGCTCTGCTATACCTTTACCAAACGCCTCTTTCACTGACTGCTTTACCGTATCGCCAAAAGCTCGCACTGGAACCTTGGCCTCGTAGAAATCTCTTTCTCTTCTATATACCTTTGTTGTCACATTAAAAAGATCGCGTATCTGGCCGGCAGATAGTATGGAAGTATCATCGCGTTGCGCTATCGCGCCCATCTTTTCCACGCCTACTTCTTTAAGAAGCACTTTTATCTCTCGAGAGCTTAGAAGCTTTTTAACTTCTTCGCTATTTTTAAAGATTTTCTCGTGCAATGTTGTTGCCGATATCTTGTTTATACCATCAAAAGTTTTTCGTAAACGAATTATCTTATTAGCAAGAAAACATATCCTACTATTTACACTACCACCATCATAGTGTGTGTCGAACCGCTCAACACGATCGAACTCTTTTCTACTCATCCCTCGGCGTCCACACCGTGATACACGACGATTTAAACACGAACCAAAATCTACGCCACATGCCACTTGGAAATTACCGAACCTTTCTTTGTTACCATCAAGCTTCTGTTTTATTGCTTCTCGGAGTTTTTTCGTGACAGCTTCCGCATCACGAGGCTGATCTTCTTCAGCACCATATGTGCTACTTTGCGATATCATCTGAAACTCTACAGTACCGTCGACGTGTGCTCTATCTCCAACATTGACATTTGCCGTATTGCAACAACCTACACACGCGTGCTGCAAAGTGGCATTGGGGTACTCAAGTTCAAAAGAAATGTTAGGAAAAGATTGCATAATATGTCTCCTGAAATTTAAAGTTATACCACCTTAACCTTCAGAGAATATTCTTTCAATTATTAATAACCATGTGTTATACTTTTTATTCCGAAAACAACAACAAAAGAAATAAACTGTTATGTTAGAATGCAACCTTAAACAAGTATATTTTTCAAAGAATCCTCTCGATTTGCTTCATGCTCCTGCTAATGACGGCATTGATACGCAAAAAGGCGAAAAACCAACAACGCAAGATGTTCAAGATGTAGCAAGTTTAACTTTTACGAGAGCCGATGTAAGGCCAGCGCGAAAATCTCCTTCGCTCTTAGCAAGCGCATTCAAGCCCATAAAAAATCCGCCTTCAGAAAAATAATATATCTTTTTTTGTATCTTTTCATATGATGGGGCTTTAAGAACATAACCCCTTCATATGCCATGACAAAATATTTCATTCCTTTCTTTTTGTTTATAACATCACTTTATGGTGGTACTGCTGTACAGGGGTGGTATCCTGAAGACTTCGATGTCGCTGCTGCCGCCGAAGGCGTTGCTACGATACTCGACCAGCAAGGCAAAGACGTCGATAATATCGGCATAGAGAATATCATCTTCACCGATGCCGACCACACGCTTTTAAAGACGATGACGCCGATACTCTTACGCGATACATCGACTGGTCAGCTTGTCAAAGACCCCAAAGATGGCACCTTGCTACGTCTTCCCAACCGCGGAGCTTTTTCGTCGCTGCAGCTGCTAAAACAAGAGCTTCCTTCCTTGCCTTGGGACAGTATAGAAGTCGATTATATGGAGATGGGATCTGTCGTCGCTCTCGATGTCACCGAAACCATAGATTCTATGGTCGCCGTTCTTATGTCTTCCGATAAGATGTCGAAAAACCGTGAATATATCATCACAGCACGCAGCGATGACGATGTCGCCGCCGCCATGGAAGACTACTTCCTAAACCTCGGCATCGACATCAACGGTGTCTTCGCCGTAAACAACGCCACCATCGGCGATACTATCGGATACAGCGAACACCATATTACTATAGCGCAGAAGAAAGCCCTCATCATCGAAGCGATATTACACCTATACACTTCTCATGAAAATACTATAAAATCTGTGTCATTCTACGACGACAACGACGACAACCTCGTCGTCGCCATGAATCTATTGCCGGAGCTTTTCCCGAAGATAGATTTCTCTTTCTACGACGTCGTCCACGAAGGCAACAATATTTTCACCATCCACAACATTGCCAATGCCAAAGATGGAATACTCGTCTCTCCCGAAGGTGAAAAGCTCAGCGACGAAGACATAGAATACCACAGCTACGATGCGCCAATTCCCGACGAATAAAATAGCGTATAGTTATAGCGTTTAGCGGATAGAAAAAGAATAGGATTTTTCACCACAGAGTACGCGGAGGAATCACAGAGTTTTCACAGAGGGTCCAACTCTCATCGCCATCGTTTCGATAGTGATGACGGCAAAGACAAAGCAAAAAAGAAAAGGCGTTTCGGCTTTTCTTTTTTGCTTTGTCGCGGGTTTCCAAAGGGAAGTTTTCCCTTTGGCGCGGGATTGTTAAGGGTGCGCGGAGCACCCTTAACCGCGGAGTCCTTAACATTACCCTTGTGATGCACGTGTTTCGTATGTTTTCCACTTGTCGTCGACATCTTTCTGTGCGAGTTCCAGGAGGCGTGCTGCCTCTTCTGGATCGCTTTTTATTAGCGTCGTATACCTTACTTCGTTGTAGGCGTAGTCTTTCAGTGGTATCGTCGGTTTTTTGGAGTCTAGGACGAAGGGGTTCTTCCCTTCTTCGACGAGTTTTGGATTGTAGCGCATGAGCGGCCAGTATCCGCATTCTACTGCGAGCTTTTGCTGGTTCATACCTTTGCGCATATCGATGCCGTGTGCTATACACTGCGAATATGCCACTACTATTGCTGGGCCGTCATGCTCTTCAGCTTCGCGTATCGCCTGTATCGCCTGTCTTTGGTTTGCTCCCATGGCGATACGTGCTACGTATATGTTTCCGTATGTCGTCATCATCATGGCGAGGTCTTTCTTGGCACCCTTTTTCCCGCCGGCGGCGAACTTCGCTACGGCAGCACGTGGAGTTGCTTTCGACATCTGCCCACCGGTGTTGGAATACACCTCTGTGTCAAGGACAAGGACTTTTACATTCTTCCCTGATGCCAGGGCGTGGTCTAAGCCACCATATCCTATGTCGTATGCCCATCCGTCACCGCCTACTGTCCATATACTTCTTTTTAGAAGGTTGTCGGCAAGGGACACCAGATGTTTTGCTTTTTTGTCTTCGCTGTTCTGTAGTTTCTCCTTAAGAGCCGCTACACGGCCGTGCTGGTTTTGTATCTCTTCTTCGGTGTTTTGTTCGGCATCGACAAGGTCGCGAGCGAGGTCTTCGCCGATTTCGCCGGCGAGATCTTTTACAAGGATTTTAGCCATGGCAGTACGTTTTTCGCTGGCGATGAGGAATCCAAACCCGAACTCGGCGTTGTCTTCGAAGAGGGAGTTCGCCCATGCTGGCCCACGCCCTTCTTTAGTATGCGTCCATGGTGTCGTTGGGAGGTTCCCACCGTATATCGAAGAGCATCCCGTAGCGTTGGCAACGAGAAGCCTCTCGCCATACAGCTGGCTGAGGAGTTTGACGTATGGCGTCTCACCACACCCTGCACAGGCTCCCGAGAACTCAAAGAGCGGCTGTGCACTTTGCAGGCCTTTTACTGTAGCGAGGTTTAGTTCTTTTCTGTCAGCATCGGGCAGCGTCTCGAAGAAGGCAACGTTTTTCTTCTCCTGCTCGAAGATAGAAGCTTTGTCTACCATATTTATCGCTTTCATCTCAGGATTTTCTTTGTTCTTAACAGGGCATGCCTCGACACAAAGCCCGCAGCCCGTACAATCTTCTTGATATATCTGCAGGGTATATGCTTTGTCTTCGGCGCCTTTTGGCGGCTTGACGTCAGCGCTTTTGAAGCCTTTAGGGGAGGATTCTAGTGCTGTCTTGTCGTACGTCTTAGCGCGTATCACACCGTGAGGGCATACGAACGAGCAGTTGCCACACTGTATACACGTCTCGGGGTCCCAGCATGAAACATTAGGAGAGATATTACGTTTTTCCCACTTCGTCGTCCCTGAAGGATATGTTCCATCGACAGGCATCTTGCTGACTGGTATGTCGTCGCCTCTTCCTGCCATTATCTCTGCAGTGAATTCCTTGACGAATTCCGGGGCGTCGTCAGGGACTGTATCGATGATGTCGTGTCCTGTTATTTCTTTTGGGAATTCGACCTGATACAGGTTCTCAAGGGTGGAATCTACAGCTTCGAAGTTTTTCTTGACGACTTCTTCGCCTTTCTTGCTATATGTCTTCTCTATAGCTTCTTTTATCTTAGCGATAGCCTCTTCTTTTGGTAGCACGCCGGATATCGCGAAGAAACACGTCTGCATTATTGTATTTATTCGCGCTCCCATGCCCGTCTTCCTTGCGACGTCGTAGGCATCGATGACATAAAGCTTAAGGCCTTTGTCGAGGATTTGTTGCTGAACGTTTTTGGGAAGATGCTGCCACACGTCATCTTTGCTGTATGGGCTATTGATGAGGAACGTCGCTCCTTGTGCTGCATTTTTAAGGATGTCGATCTGGTCGAGGAAAGGAAACTGGTGGCATCCTATGAAATTAGCATTCTGTATAAGGTATGGAGCATGGATTGGCTCCGGACCGAAACGCAGATGTGATATCGTTTTAGAACCCGACTTCTTGGAGTCGTAGACAAAATACCCTTGGGCATAGTTGTCGGTCTCTTCGCCAATGATCTTAATAGAATTTTTGTTAGCACCAACAGTGCCGTCGGAGCCGAGGCCATAGAACATCGCCTTCACAGAATCACCTTTCTGTATTGTAAAAGCAGCGTCGTAGTCGATGTTTGTATTGGTGACGTCGTCGATGATTCCCACAGTGAAATGGTTCTTTGGGGCGTCTTTCTTCATCTCATCGAAGATACCTTTTATCATGGCAGGGGTGAATTCTTTAGAAGATATACCATACCTTCCTCCTACGATTTTAGGCATGGCTTCTGTCGGCAGCGTTCCCGATAAGGATCCTTCGTTGAACGCAGTAACGATATCTTGATATAACGGCTCCCCTGTCGCTCCCGGTTCTTTTGTTCTGTCGAGGACGGCGATAGTTTTCGTCGTTGCAGGAACGACTTCTAGGAATTTCTTCACAGAGAATGGTCTATATAGGCGTACTACGATATACCCGACTTTCTCGTCGGAAGTTTCGTTAATATATGGTACTGTTTCGGCAAGAGTGTCGGCACCTGACCCCATAATGATGATGACACGTTCTGCGTCGGCAGCGCCATAATAATCGAAAGGACGATATTTCACGCCGGTAAGTTCTGCGAATTTATCCATAGCCTCTTGGACGATATCAGGTGTTGCTTCGTAGAAAGAGTTCACTGTCTCTCTTCCTTGGAAGAAGACGTCGGGGTTCTGTGCCGTGCCCCTGACGACTGGTTTCTCTGGGGTAAGGCCTCTATTGCGGTGTGCGATGACGAGGTCGTCATCGATCATAGCCTCTATCTGCTCGTCGGAGAGAAGCTCTATCTTGTTGAGCTCGTGCGATGTCCTGAAGCCGTCGAAGAAATGTATGAAAGGTATGCGGCTTTTAAGCGTGGCGGCCTGAGCTATTAGCGCCATATGGTGAGCTTCCTGGACGGTGCTCGACGAAAGCATCGACACTCCCGTCGTTCTGCATGACATGACGTCGGAGTGGTCGCAGAAAATCGACAACGACTGGCATGCTATAGAACGCGCCGCAACGTGAAGCACTGCAGGTGTCAGCTCCCCGGCAATCTTGAAGAGGTTTGGTATCATAAGCAGCAGGCCTTGTGACGCGGTGAATGTCGTTGTTAAGGCACCACATTGCAAGGAGCCATGCACTGAACCGCTAGCACCGGCTTCGCTCTGCAGCTCGGAGATATGAGGGACGTTGCCCCATATGTTTTTCTTGCCTTCTGTCGACCATGCGTCGGCGAGCTCGCCCATCGACGTCGATGGTGTTATCGGATATATCGCACATACCTCATTGACGCGATACGCTACATATGCTGTAGCTTCGTTAGCATCCATGATGACGATATTAGATTTTTTCTTTGAAGACATAGAACTTTTCTCCTTAAACCAATGATTGCGACCTATATTTTCTTTAGCGCCATAGAGTTGGGCAAGATGGCTCAATGAGCGACAAGCGAATAGTTGTAACTATTCGCGAGGAGCAAAATGAGTCAGGTTGCCTGACACTATGGATGCTATAGAAAACGTGGTCTTTTTTTCTTTCTGAAAAGCCCTGGCAAAAAATATAAACATGTTAAGATAAATATTTTAAACCATTACTATTTCTTATTGTTTTTATTTACCCATTTGCTGTTATTTGACTTCACCATATTTCTTTTTGCAGCAACACATCTGCTTTGATTCTATCCTTGCGAATGTTTTAACATTCGCTCGTCTTTCATCTTCGCACCTGTACCACTGCAAAAACCATATATCAAAGTATAGGTCGCAATCATGGGTTAAAATAAAGGCTATTATACTTTTTTTGAATCTTACGCCTTTAGGTTACGCTATAGAGTTCTATTATTTCAACTTTTTTCCTCTTGCGCTCTTTATTCTTTCTATGAGATCATTACATTTAATATCTTTACTAGAAAAAACCATGGCCTCATTGTTACGCTCGTTATTATCGCCGATTATCACGTTATCGTTGTTCGTCCTTGCCAACAACTTCTTCATAACATTCCTCAGCGTATCTTTAAATTCTCAGGGCGTATCCACTTCACTCATCGGCGCGCTACACTCTATAAACTATGCGGGGTTCATGTTCGGCGCGCTAAAAAGCGAGAGTATCATCCGCCGTGTCGGACACATCCGTGCTTTCGCCGCCTTCGCATGCCTTAACATGTCTACGTATCTCGTCCACGGAATGTTCTCATTCCCCGTGACATGGCTTGCCATGAGGTTCTGTGCGGGGTTCACCATCGCCACGATGTTCGTCGTCGTCGAGAGCTGGCTACTGTCTAAGAGCTCTCGCAACACTAGGGGGGTAATATTATCGATATATATGATAACGCTATACACCTCACAAGGGGCGAGCCAATATATCATCGACATCGTAGACATCATGACATCGATGCCTTTCGTCGTCGCCGCGCTGCTATGCTCGCTGTCGATACTTCCCCTAACTATAACACGCACTCCCGCTCCTGAGCTCGAGAAGGCTGAACCAATAAGTCTCAGAAGCCTCTTACGAATATCGCCTTTCGGTGTTATAAGCTGTATGATGTCGGGATATATCATCAGCACGATATATTCCTTCGTCCCGATCTTCGCCCAGGAAAAATTCCTATCGGTATCGTTAGTGATGAGTGTTACTATAGCAGGAGGGTTCCTCCTACAGTGGCCTATCGGGAAGCTGTCCGATATCTTCGACAGAAGGAAGGTCCTGACGATACTATGCTGGGCGATGCTATTCCCTGCCTTATTTATCATCGTACTTCCTTCTGTTCCATTTTTGATATTACCGCTGTCTTTCCTCTTCGGCGGGCTGTGCTTTTCTATCAACCCTGTAAGCGTCACGCAGGTATGTGATCATATCGAGACGCAACATATCACTGGAGCGACGAGCATGCTCTTCGTAGTATATGGCTTCGGAGCGATATTAGGGCCACTGACAACGCCTTTCTTCGTAAAACATATATCGCCGGCAGCGCCGTATATCTCCATATCCCTCGGCGCCGTTCTTCTGGGGATTCTTGGGCTATATACCCTAAAACACCGTAAGCCGATACCCCCCGAAGAAAAACAGGACTTCATAAGATCGACAGGGACGTCATCCGTCTCCTATGAGATGAATCCTAACGTCGAGACTCCTGAAGATCAAAATAAATAAAATTTTATAGGGTATAAATATGCATATGTTATTACTTATTGGCATCGGAGGTTTTTTCGGAGCAATATTACGATACTTGATGAGCGGATGGATACAAAACGATGTCGTTGCCTTCCCGTTAGGAACGCTGGGAGTAAACTTCATCGGAAGTTTTTTCCTTGGCTTGATAATGTATCTTTCGGAATACAAAGGTATCTTTAACGAAGATACCAGAATATTTCTCACCGTCGGTGTTTTAGGAGCTTTTACAACGATGTCGACATTCAGCTATGAGTCGTTCAAGCTACTGGAGCAGAAAGAAATGTTGCTACTTACTATCAACGTCGTAAGTACTATACTATTAACATTCGCCGGCATATATTTAGGGAAATTTATCGCTGTCGACATATGGAGGGTATGATCATGAAAAAAGAATCTGAAGCAATATTATTAAGGATCTTCATTGGGGAGTCTGACGAATATAAGGGGAAGAAATTATATAAGCATATCATCGAGATCCTAAAAAAAGAAGATATCGCAGAAGCTATTGTTTTACGAGGGATAACAGGTTTCGGGAAGACAAGCCGCGTACATACTACTTCGATATTACGCCTTTCGACAGACCTTCCCATTGTCATCGAGGTTACCGATACAAAAGACAACATCGAAAAGGTGAAACCCTTGTTGTCTAGCATAATAAAAAAAGGCCTCATCACCGAAGAAAAGGTTAATATCATCTTTTATAGCCCATGATTGCGACCCGTCCTTTGCAATAGAAAGTTCGGTGTTGGTAGTCCGGAGTTCGGAGATAGGATTTTTCACCACGGAGGCACGGAGTTCACAGAGAAGACGATGTAGGCATATAGGGCTTCAAATCCGTGCAATCTCGGAGTTGAACTCCGAGATTGCATAAAAAACTCGTAGCTTTTTTACAACTCTTTCAGCAACAACATAGCTTCCAATGCAATCTCGGCCGTTTCTTGGTCATTTCCTGCCTGAAAAGTGTTGTTTATACGGTTAGCATAGACCGTGTCTATTGAGGAACACGGAAAGTTTCCGTGTGTTGAACACCAAACAAAGATGGTAGCTTCTTCCATTGAATAGAACAGGGCTCCTCGCTGAACAAGCTCATTATGCTGTTCTAGAAGGCGTGGTGGAATATATCCGTCGTCGTCTGGACGTGCCTGCCCTTCATTGAAGCATGTTGTCGTCACGCTGATACCTACAGGGCAGTCCTTGCCCATATTTTCAGAAGCCTGCTTCAGGGCGGCAACGACCCTCCAATCGGCAACGGCAGGCCATTCTATTGGAGCCCAATTATCGCTAGCGCCGTCATAGCGGCAAGCGGCGCTGCTGATAAGCGCTGAACCACAGTCGTATCCTGGCTGAAGCACACCACAGCTACCTACTCTGATAAAAACTCCTGCTCCTGAGCGTACTGCTTCTGGCAGAACAACTCCAGTAGAGGCGCTTCCCATGCCAGTAGTTACCACGGAAATCGGCATGCCCTTATATTTTCCAGTAAAGGACTTCAGCCCACGGTTGCTACCAACCTCCTTGCTATCGGTAAAAAATTCTGTGGCGATAAGCTCAGCACGTTCTGGCGAGCCGACCAATATGCAATGTCTGGCTAAATCATTGGGAGCGGTATGTAAGTGATATTGCCGACCATCCTCAAGAACGGGTTTGTCTGCGATCATAGTTTCTTCTTTACTATCAACTATTCCTATTTCAGCTTCTGCACATGCGTATGAAGTGAATATCGTAAAAATTACAAAAAGTATTTTTTTCATGATGTTTCCGCCCTGGTTTTTATAATAAATAATAAGTAATGCTTCAGCAGACTACATCACAGAGACTATTTCTGCAACAGTCTCATTAATAAAGCCTTAATTAAAATATTAAGTATTATAAATAATAAAAAAATAAAAGTCCGGCGTCCTCAGCTAGAAAGTCATTAGTGGTTTTCAAACAAAACGCTCTTGAGTACAATACTACCAGTGATTGCAACCTGTCCTTTGCCATAGAAAGTTCGGAGTTGGTAGTTCGGAAATAGGATGGTGAATGATAGGTTGCAATCACAGAAAAAAAATGCCTAGAAAAAATCGAGGTCTGATTATGAATGAAATTTTTCAAGAGTTGAAAGAATCTCTTCTTTTTATGCATGTCCCAGAGTTGAGAGATACATGCAAACAGCTAGGCCTCCCCTTTTCCGGCATCAAGGGTATTCTCATTCATAGGATTCTGCACTTCTTAAAAACTGGCGAGCTTGCCAAGACGCAGAATTTCCCTGAAGCATCGAAAGCGAAAAAAGGAATTAACTATCCCCTGCTACCAGAAACGCTTATCCTCTACGGCAGCTATAAGAACAATGCAGCGGTGCGTGCTTTCATGAAGACATTAGTCGGCGATCATTTTCATTTCACCGCTTTCGGCATAGACTGGATAAAAGAGCGTTGGATGTCTGGCGACCCACCATCTTTCCAAGGGTTCGCCGACTTCTGGCAGTGGCAACATCAAGCCAACAAAAAAAAGAAGCCTACCCCTAAAGATGAGTGGAGGTATATTAGGTTCACTCAAGACTATATATCGAAAAAACCCGCGGCTTCCCACAAAGAAACTATTGAAGCCTGGAAACAAGAACAGACCAAGCAGTCCAAAAAAGCACGAAATATCATCAAAATCATAACAGAATCAAAACACTCTCAATGCAAACATTAGAAAAAAACATCACAAACTTCTTAGGCAACAAAGGCAAAAGCTGGCTTGCTGCCCTACCTAATATCACTAAAAAGCTGGCGAAGCAGTGGAGTCTATCTAATATACAGCCTATAGACAATATGTCTTGGAATTATGTTGCTAAGGCCGTCCGAAATGACAACTCCCCTGTCGTTCTTAAGATCAGTTGCGATGAAAAGCTCATTTGTAGTGAAGTAAAAGCGCTACAGCATTTTTCTGGCTATGGCATGGTTAAATTGCTAGCCCATAATGCTGAAGAGCATGCTGTTTTATTAGAGCAGGTCTTACCAGGTGATTCATTATGCTGTATTTTTCCTCATCGAGCAGAAGACGTAATAGATTATTATGCAGCAGTGGTACGGCAGTTTATTTCTGTTCCTCATCCAGCAAACGATGAGTTCGAACATATAAGCTCTTGGCTCGTTGCTATTGATAATGCTGACAAATCTAAATTTCCTGAAGGTTTACTCGAGCGGGCTCTTTTCTTAAAAAATAGGTTGCTCGCCACATCAAAAAATGAATTATTGCTTCATGGCGACTTGCATCATGACAATATCCTTTCAGATGGTAAAACTTGCGTTGCCATTGACCCTAAAGGTGTCATCGGTGAAATAGAATTCGAAGTCGCCTGGTTTGACTTTATACATGATTCTGAGTTGCACAGACATGACATCCCTATTTTATTTGAAAGGCGCGCCAAAGTTCTTTCTGATGCTTTGAACATAAATTTCCAGCGCCTCAAAGACTGGGTATTCGTCAGGCTAATTTTAAGCGCTTGTTGGATGGTAGAAAATAACGACGACCCAAGTATGGTCATCAAGCAGGTAAAAAGAGCACGAAACATCATCAAACAGTTGAGAAAAAAATCATGAGCAACAAAAAAATTGGCATTATCGGCGTTGGTAATATGGGGTTAGCAATAATTTCTGGAGCGATATCTTCTGGTGTTTTTACAAAGGATGACATCATCGCCTTTGAGAAGAACGAAGTAAGACAGAAACATATCGAAAGCACTATAGGCATCTGCTTCGCCTCATCTTTACAAGACCTTGCCCGCTGTGAACTTATCCTTATGGCTGTGAAGCCTCAGGATCTCGAAGATGTTTCGAAATCTTTATCGGAGTATATTCTCCCTGAAACCCTAGTTGTAAGCGTCGCTGGCGGTGTTACCACTGAAACATTACAAAAGTATCTGTCTGGCAAAGGACACATTATAAGAGTCATGCCAAACACCCCTGTTTCAGTATGCTCTGGAGTTTCGGCATTATGCATAGGAGATCGATGTACTGAAGAAGACATCAAGAAAACACAAAAGCTCTTTCAGTCTTTGGGGACGACGCTCGTAATAAAAGAAGATATGTTCGACGCAATCTCCGCTTTATCGGGTTCTGGCCCCGCATATTTTTTCTATATGATAGAAGCCTTGGCTGCTTCGGCGATACAAAGGGGTTTCGACGAAAAGACGGCGTTGAATTTAGTTATAGAAACGTGTTATGGCGCCATTAAGCTATTAAAAAGCTCTGGGAAATCTCCACAAGAACTCCGCAAAGAAGTTACAAGCCCTGGGGGTTCCACCGCCGAAGCCATAGAAGTTTTCGATAAAGAAAAGATGCCTGGTACTATCAACAACGCCATTGAAGCAGCAATACATCGCAGTAAAGAGATGGACCGCCAAAATACTAACTGACTGATGTTACGCGCTACCGATTTTTTTACCACAAAGTTTCCTAGGGCGCTCTGCCGCCCCTGCAATAAAAAGTAACAAACCCCAATTTTTCACCACAGAGCCACAGAGCACACAGAGAGCGCCCACTGCGCAGAGCGCGCGCAGCGGACGCACAGCTGTCGACATTGTCGTTGATTGCACTTCCTTTCTTTGTTTTTCCTATAGCAAACGTAAAGATACAATCTTACTATTACGACAACGTCGAGAGGGGGCACTGCCGTGTCCGGGTTTGTTCATTGTTCAATGAAAA